>Ga0075424_100007640_pt1 | contig 10506 bp, 7 predicted proteins | sample SoiMethybrSBSTD3_FD_75301 | JGI IMG/M metagenome (GOLD analysis project Ga0075424, IMG submission 75301) | Bulk soil microbial communities from a Populus tree surrounding site in Tennessee, USA - Soil MetaG P. TD hybrid SBSTD3 | ecosystem: Environmental > Terrestrial > Soil > Tree plantation...
GCGTGGGCGTTGTTGTTGCGCAGGATCTCGTTCCCGCCCTCGCGCTCACCGGGGAGGAACCCTTCGACGATCCGGGTCGGGATCTTGAGGTCGCGCAGGATGACCGCCATCGTCGGCGCGTAGTACTGGCAGAAGCCCTGCTTATAGGTCGCGAAGCACTCGACCGTCGAGAGTGTCTCGCAGTGGAGGTCGCGCACGTCCGTGTCGTACGTGTACTCGTTCGAACGCAGGATCTTCGTGATCGACTCGGCGTAGTCGATGGGCGTGTCGCCATCGGCCTGCGCCTTCACCTTGTTCTCCAGCGCCAGAGCGTTCGGGCCGATCGATCCCTGGGCGACGTTGAGATACCGCTGCGTGATCTCGGTCGGGTATTCCGTGCTGGTCTGGCGCAGCGCGGACACGTTGTACTCGCCCGGATCGTTGCCCGGCCCCCCGACGAGTGCCGTCACCCCGTAGGTCGAGCCGCCCTCGCGATCGGCCCGGGCGAAATAGCCGTCATCCCCGATCGTCGAGAGGCGGACCGGGATGTTGACGTGCGTGGGGGTCGCCGGCGACAGGACGATCGAGCTCTTGAACGTGTCGGGGACGACCGTGAAGTCGAGGGCGCGCTGCCCGACGGCGTCCGGGTTGTCCGCCATCTGGTCGAGCAGCGACGAGTTCGCGGCGCGCTGGGTCTGGATCGAGGGACCCATCCGCCAGCCCTTGACGTCGATGATGTCGTACGTGATGGCACGCCAGTAATAGGCGGTCTTGTCGGTCGCGTCGCGCTGGATCGTCACCGCGATGTCGCCGTTGTTGTTCCACTCCTGTCCGACCTGCGAATCCCCACCGAAGCTCAGCCCCGCGGATCGCGTCTGCCCGCCCGTCGGCAGGTAGCGCGAGATCGTGCGCGAGATGCTCAGCAGGTCATCGCTGACCCCCGACCACGCCCCCGACAGCGGCGCGGACGAGGCCGTCTGGGTCAGCACGAACGCCGCGATGACGGTCCCGGCGATGAACGCGGTCCCGCCTCGCAGGTAGACCGACGAGATCGACGCCGGGTCGCCGATCCGTCGGCGCAGCCATTCGGACTGCTCGTCGAAGACGTGCGACCGGATCAGGAGGAACAGCGACGCGAGGCTGAAGACGACGAGCAGCGGAAGCTGGTCCTCGTCCGTGAACGACATGTTGCCGACCAGCAGGAGTCCGACCACGACGACCGCGTTGAGCGACCGGTGATGCCCGAACACCGCGTACGAGGCGAACATCGAGGTCGCCCAGACGATGAGCCCGAAGATCATGATGTGGTGGAGGTACTGGACCGTCGATGAGGACTGGTGCAGCACCAGGTCGTCGAAGGCGCCCCACGACGCGGCCGCGACCGCCTCATACAGCTCCCGGAGCGACCGACCGCCGCTCCCGGCCGACATGGCCGCCATCAGCGGGACGAGGAGCGCCGCGAAGATCGAGCCGATCAGGTAGGTGAGCCAGCGGCCCCAGCCGACCTTGGCGCCGATGAAGGCGATCAGGACGCCGAGGGCCGCGGCGACCACGAGGTAGTCGAGGTATTCGTCGCGGCCGAGGACCCATTTCACGCCGTCGACCGACCACGCGAGCGTCAGGCAGATCAGCAGGACCAGGCCGAGCGTGAGCCAGCCTTCCCTGGGGGCGATCGCGAGCCGCCGTCTCATCGCGCGAGGATCTCCCCAAGCGCGCGGCCCGGCGTGATCACGAATGATCGGAGCTCGTACTCGGCGAGCGCGTGGCGCAGCGCTCGCGCGCGCTTGGCCGCGAGCTCGACAGCCTCCTCGTCCGGCTCGTACAGCTCGCCGATCGCCTCGGCCCTGGCTTCCTTCTCGACCCGCTCGTACGCGGCCGCGTCGAGCGTGACGACCACGCACGTGACGCCGCGCGAGCGGAGCGAGGCGAGCGGCCGGACCCACGAGGGGTCGAGCGAGGCGGTGATGACGACGGCCGTCATCCCGCGCCGCAGGCGCGGCACGCTCGCGATGAGCGTCTCGACCAGCGGCGCGCTGCCGTCGGCCTCGACGGCCGCGAGGAGCTGCATGATCTTGAGGTGCTGGCGGCCACCGCGGTCGGCCGGCAGGAACGCGGTCCGGGCGACGTTGACGGTCAGCCCGACCGCGCGGTTCTCCTGGAGCGCCTTGTCTGCGATCGATGCGGCCGCACGGATCGCCGCCTCGACCGTCGACTCATCGCCCTTGCCGGTCTGGATGCCGCGCTGGAGGTCGAGGATGATCCAGGCGTCGGCGGTCTGCTCGAGGTCGAACTCCTTGACCTGGATCTCGCCATGCCGCGCCGTCGTCTTCCAGTGGATCCGGTTCATGGCATCGCCCGGCGCGTAGGGCCGGACGGTCGTCGCGAGCGGTGTCGTCTGGAGCGCCCGCACGGGCGTCGCGTGGCTGCCCTCGAGCGCGGCGGTCGGCAGCTTCCAGCGCGGCAGCGCCTCCAGCCGTGGATAGACCACGACCGAGATCCCCTGGCCCACCGTGGCCGACGCCTCGAAGAAACCGAATGGATCGCCGGTCCGGATGTGGAGTGGCTCGATGCGGAAGTGGCCGCGACGCGACAACGGCGCACGGATCAGCCACGATCGCTCGGTCCGGCCGCGGAGCGTGATCGCGCGGCCCGGCAGACCGCCCGGCAACGTCGTCGGGTTATGGATCTCGAGCCACGGCTTCGGCAGCCGGCTCGAGTTGCGCAGCGTGTAGGTGACGCGCATCCGGTCGCCGACGTGACCGTGCAGCTGGCTGACGGCATAGCCCGCCTCGAGATCGGTCAACCCGAGCCTGACGAGCACGTACGACCCGCCGATCACGAGGATCGCGAGGTACAGCAGGTAGAAGAGGAAGGGCAGCCCCGTCGAGAAGGCAGCGACGACCAGGACCAGGGAGATGACGAGCAGCTCGAGCTTGCGGACCATGCCTGGTCTCCCCTCGCCGCGTCGGTCGCTAGGCGCTCGTCGCCGATCCGCTCGCAGCGGTCGAGCCCGCCGGGGCCGACCGCAGGTCCGACGGCCCGCCGCCCGTCGGCCGGACCCCGTCGATGGCGGTCGATTCGAGCAGCTCGCGGATCACCTGGCCGGCCTGCACGTCGTGGATCGACGAGCTGGTCTTGATGATCAGCCGGTGCGCGAGCGCCGGCTCCGCGATCGCCTTGATGTCGTCCGGGATGACGTAGTCGCGCCCGAGCAGCCCTGCCAGCGCCTGGCCCGATCGATACAGCGCGATCGAGCCGCGCGGCGAAGCGCCGAGATACACGTCGGGATGGTTCCGCGTGCCGTTCACGAGCCGGACGATGTAGTCCGACACGGTCGAGTCGACGTAGATCTCGCGGACCGCCGCCTGCATCTCGCGCAGGTCGTCGACCGTGAGCACCTCCTCGATGGCGTCGAGGGGATGGGCGCGCTTCTGCTCGTCGAGGATCACGATCTCCTCGATCTGCTGCGGGTAGCCGAGCCGCAGCCGGAGCATGAACCGGTCGAGCTGGGCCTCGGGCAGCGCGAACGTGCCTTCGTACTCGATGGGGTTCTGGGTCGCGATGACGAGGAACGGCTCCGGCATCTGGTAGGTCGTGCCGTCGATCGTCGCCTGTCGCTCCTCCATGCACTCGAGGAGCGCCGACTGCGTCTTGGGCGTCGCGCGGTTGATCTCGTCGGCGAGGACGACCTGGCTGAAGATCGGGCCCGGGCGGAACTCGAACTCCTGCGTCTTCTGGTTGTAGATCGAGAGGCCCGACACGTCCGACGGCAGGAGGTCCGGCGTGAACTGGATCCGCCGGAAGCTGCAGCCGATGCTGCGAGCGATCGCCTTGGCGAGGACCGTCTTGCCGGTCCCGGGCACGTCCTCGATCAGCAGGTGGCCGCGGCACAGGAGCGCGACAAGGGCGAGCCGGACTTCGTGATGCTTGCCGACGATCACGCGCTCGACGTTGGCGAGTACACGATCCCCGGTCTCCTGGATCTTGGTCATCGGGCCTCTCTCACGGGCTCTGGCGTCAGGGCTCGACGCCGGGGTCGGGACGGCTTTCGTGGGTGACGGCTCACGGCGCGGATGCGGTGTCGGGTGTCAGATAGTACGCCTGCCCTCCAGATCCGGTTCCCGCCCCTATGGTGAGATGCCGCGAAGCGGCGATCCGGTTCGACGTCGCTGCCCGCGTCTCACCCCATGAGACAGGGCGCTTGAGGCAGTCTCAGCCGCGGAGGAGCGTCAACGCGCCGACCCAGAGGGTCATCAGGCAACCGACGCCGGCCATCACCGCGAGAAACGGCTCGCCGCCGCTCCACGACGCGGCCGAGACGACCCCGAACAGGACGGCCAGCAGCGCGGCGATCGCGGCGAGCCCGAGACGCTCGATCATCGGCCGCGGTTCGCGGGCGGCCCCGGACTCGTCGACGGCCTCGGGCGGCGCCCCGCTGTCCGGCGGTGCCGGATCCGTCATGGTCCCGACGAGAGATAGCGTGCCATCAGGTCCCCGGCGATCGGCGCCGCGACCTCGGCGCCCCGCCCGGCCTGCTCGACCAGGACCGCGATCGCGACCCGCGGCGACTCCGCGGGTGCGAATCCGATGAACCACGAGTGCGGCTCACCCGTGCCACCCAGCTCGGCCGTGCCCGACTTGCCCGCCGTCGTGACGCCGGGGACCTTCGCGCCGGTCGTGAACTGGCGGCCGAGCGGGCCCTCGACCGCCTGGACCATGGCGTCCGTGATCGAGCTCGCGGCAGCCGGCGAGATCACCCGACCCATCGACGACGGCCCGACCGTCCGCGTCCCGGTTCGGTCGCTGCTGAGCGCGGTCACGAGGCGCGGCTGGATCAGCTCGCCGTCGTTCGCGACGGTGGCCGCGACCAGGGCCATCTGGAGGGGCGTCACGAAGGTCTCGGCCTGGCCGTACGCGGCGTTGGCGAGCTCGACGTCATCCGTGAAGCCTCCAGGCTGGCTGCCGCCGCCGTTCGTGACCTGCGAGGCCGCCGTCGGGAGATCGAACGGCAGCGGCTGGCCGAAGCCCAACCGCGCCGCGTAGTCGACCAGAGCCTTGCCGCCGGTCCCCAGGCCGGTCAACGCGTAATAGATATTGCAGGAGACCTCGGTCGCGTGGACGAGGTCGAGCGGAGTCGAGCCGGTCTCCGGATGGTGCCCATCGCGGATGCGGAAGCCCTGCACGAGCAGGCCCGTCTTCTCGGCGGCCGGCTGCTGCTTGTACGTCGTGGCCGGGGTGATCGCGCCCGAACCGAGACCCGCGATCGCGGTCACGATCTTGAACACCGAACCGGGCACGTATCGACCGAGCGTCGCTCGCGGCAGCAACGGCTGGGCCGGGTCGTCCTGCAGCGCGGCGAACGCATCGCGGGCGGTGTCCGGGTTCGCGATCGCCGAGGCGTCGTAGGTGGGCGTCGACGCGAGGGCCAGCACCTCGCCGGTCCGCGGATCGAGCATGACCACCGCACCCTTGCGCTTGCCCAGGGCCGCGACCGCCGCCTTCTGCAGGTCGGAGGACAGCGACAGCGTCACGTCCTTCGGGTCGAACCGATCGGCCCCGAACTTGGCGAGGGCGTCGGCGACCGGGTCGGAGGCGAGGCCGGTGAGCTCCGCGTCGTAGGCGAGCTCGATGCCGGCCCGCCCGTAGATGTTCGACGCGTACCCGACGACCTGGCTGAACGCGCGGTTCGCGTAGACCCGGTACGACTCGCCGTTCTTGTCCTTCTTGTTGCTCGCGAGCACGTTCCCGTCGCGGTCCTTGATCGCGCCGCGAGGCACGGTCCGTGCGGCGTTGATGACCGCGGCGTCGTTCGGCGACGTCACGAGGCCGGGCGCTTCCACGACGCTCCAGTAGCCGACCGCGCCGGCCAGCAGCGCGAAGCAGACGGACAGGACGATGGCGACGTGGAAGGTCGTGCGGCCGATCGGCTTCCGGGCCGTCGCGCCCCCGCCGAGCATCATCGCGCCGCTCCCCGGCGGAACCAGCGCCGGCTCGAGCCGACCCTCGGCGGCGGCGGCGGTTCGACGCCCTTGTCCGAGAGGGCCAGGAGCAGCCCGATGATCACGGCGTTGGCGAGCAGCGACGAGCCGCCGTAGCTGATGAACGGCAGCGTGACACCGGTCAACGGCAGCACCTTGAGATTGCCCGCGGCGATGGTGAAGGCCTGGATCCCGATCACGAGCGCGAGGCCCACCGCGAGCAGCGACCGGAAGTCGTCGGCCGCGGCGGCGCCGATCCGCATCCCGCGCTCGACCACGACGAGGAACAGACCGAGGATCGCGACGACGCCCAGCAGGCCCAGCTCCTCGCCGAGGGCCGCGAGCGGGAAATCCGTGTGGACGGCCGGGATCGGCGGCCGTCCGCCGATCTCGGGTAGCCCGGCACCCAGGCCGACGCCGAGCAGCCCCCCGCGGGCGAACGCATGGAGCGCCTGGACGACCTGGTAGCCGGCCCCGAGCGGGTCCGAGAACGGGTCGAGCCAGATGTCGACGCGCGTCCGGATGGTCGCGAACAAGGTCGCCATCAACGCGCTGCCGAGCACGAACAGGATGAGGCCGATGATCACGAGGCTGAACCGGCCGGTCGCGACGTAGAGCATCGCGAGGAAGACGCCGAAGAACAGGAGGGCCGCGCCGAGGTCACGCTGGACGACGACGATGCCGAGCGCGATCGCCCACATGACCACCATGGGCGCGAGGTACGGCAACGGCGGCAGACGAAGCGGGCCGACACGGGTGTCCTGCTCGACGAGCAGCGCCCGGTTCTCCGACAGGTAGCCCGCCAGGAAGACGACGAGGATCACCTTGAGGAGCTCACTCGGCTGGCCGCTGATCGGCCCGAGGTCGAGCGTCAGGCGCTGGCCGTTGACCTCGGTCCCGAAGACGAACGTCAGCAGCAGGAGCGCGACGCCGGCCGCGGCCCACGTGTACTTGTAGCGCCGCAGCCAGCTGTCCGAGCGGACGACGATCCCGATCGTGGTCGCGATCCCGAGCGCGATCAGGAGCCACAGGAGCTGGACCTCGGCCAGCGTCAGCGTGGTCCCGAAGAACGACTGCGTCACGAGATCCTGCGGCAGCCGTTCCATGAGCAACAGCGAGATGCCGCCGAGCATCCCCGCGGTCGGCAGCAGGATCTGGTCGGTCCGGCGCCCGGCGAGCACCTGGGCGAGGTGCGCGACGAGCAGGCCGGCGACGTAGATGACGATCCCCTGCACGTCGTACAGCCGGAACTCACCGTTGACGGTGGCGTTGAGCGAGATGCTGCCGACGGCGAGCGCAGCCGCGACCAGGAGCAGGAGCCGCAGCTCGACCCAGCGCGGCCGCGGCCGGATCGGGCCGATGAGGCGCGGCAGGGCCGGCGTCCGGGATGGCGCCGCGGCGGGTGCCGTCATCGGGTCGCCGCCCGCTCGAGACGCATCCGGACCTGGCCGATCTGCAGCTCGTCACCGAAACCGATCGGGGACACGCCCTCGACCTTGCGACCGTTGACGTACGACCCGTTGGTGCTCCCGAGGTCCTCGAGATACCAGCTCCGGCCCCGGTAGGTCAGCACGGCGTGCTCGGCCGAGGCGAACGGGTCGTCGATGACGATCGCGTTGTTGACGTCGCGACCGAGCGCGGTGATGACGTCCAGCCCGAACGACTGCCCGGCCGGCGGCTCACCGGCCGGCGACGCGAGCACCACGAGCCGGCCCGGACGATCGCCGGGCTCGCGCGCGGCGGCTCGCAGGTCGCGCAGCAGCGCGGCGATGACGCGCGCGAGGAACAGGTAGATGAGCCCGAGGAACAGCAACCGGACGGCCCACACCACGATGAGGAAGCCGTCCATCAGCCGAGGGCCCCGGCCACCTCGACGACGAGCGCCGTATCGCCCATCTCGAGGCGATCCCCGGCGCCGAGGACCACCTCGGTCACGGGCACGCCGTTGACGCGCGACCCGTTCGTGCTCCCGAGGTCGACGTAGACGAGCGTCCCGCGCCGGCCCGTGATCCGGCCGTGGTGTCGCGACACCCGGCTGTCGCGGGCCACGAGGTCGTTGTCCGTGGCCCGCCCGATGGTCAGGTTCCCGCCCTCGACCACGATCCGGCGGGTCTGCCCGTCGGGATCGCGGACCTGCAGGATGGCCCTCGGCGTCGGTGGCTTCGGGACCTCGAAGACGCGGGTCTCGGACGGCGCTGAATCGGCATCCCCGGCTTCGGCTCGATCGTTGGCGGTCGCCGCCGCGCTCGGTCGCGTGCCCAGGGCATCGGCGAACCGGGCGTCGACCCGGATGTCGGCGCGCTGGACGGCCGGATCGGCGACGAGGTCGACCCGCGGCCGGTCGACCACGGTGTAGTGATGGGCGCGGGCGAAGGACAGCGCGCTGTCGGCGAGCTCCGCGGCGAGCGTGCCGGTCATGTCGCCGAAGTCGGCCAGGTCTGCGGGATGCAGGTGGACGACGAACCGGTTGGGGGCGAGGGTCCGGTCGCTGGTGGTCAGGCGCTCGCTCTCCATGGCCCGCTCGATGCGGTGCTGGATCTGGATCGGCTGCAGCCTGGCCCGGAAGAGACGGGCGGACGGGCGCTCAAAGAGGCGCTCGAAGAAGCGCTCGACAGCGGTCAGCGGCGGCATGGTCGGTCGCGGAGTCTACCAGAGGGTCCCTTGCAACCCCGGCGACGCGATCCAGTGACCCATGACGTTCGGCGCGCGAGCGCGGTACAGCCGGGTGGAAGGGCCGTTTTGACCCTGCGCTATACTCTCGACCCGCTCGGGCGGTCGCGACTGTCCGTGCGACGTCCGCGACAGCCCGGGGACCCGATGACCGAGATCCTGACCGAATCATTCTGCGAACGGTGTGGCACCCGCTGCACGTTCGAGTCGGCGCGGCCGAAGGCGCGTCTCAAAGGAGTCCGGGTCATTTCGCGCGGCCTCAAGAACTTCGTCCTGTCGGACGACACGTCGATGGACGAGGCGATGGCGGCGGCCCGCAGCGAGACGGACCGCGAGCTGACCTCCCACCAGCTCGACGCGTTCCACAAGACGTTCAACTTCTGCATGTCGTGCCGGCAGTACACGTGCCCGAACTGCTGGAACGAGGTCGAGAACCGCTGCCTGTCGTGCGCCCCGCACCTCGGCCACGAGGTCCTGCCGGCCGCGTTCCCCGACCTGCCGTCGGGTCCGCTCGTTTCGAGCGACGAGCTGTACACGAACGGCGCGGCGTACACGACCAACGGTTCGAACGGGGCAAGCCACTCGCCCGAGCTGATCGGCATGGCCGAGGTCCAGGCACGGCGCGACGAGGAGGTCGATGCCGCCGCGCGACTGGCTGCGCTCACGGCGCCGGTCGCCGAGACCCTGGAAGCGCCCGAATCAACGCCCGAGCCTCCCGTGGCGGCGAGCGCCACGGTCGAGGCACCAACCCCGGTCGAGCCGGTCGCCCCGCCTGCGCCGGTCGTGCCGGCCGCGCCATTCGCCGAGACCCCCCTCGTGGCCGCGGCGCCGCCGTCCGACGGCGAGGGCGCGAACCCGTACGCCGACGTCGACGCGCAGACCCCGAGCTGGCTGGCGAAGCTGGTCGCTGCGAACCAGGTCGATGAGGCCGTCGAGTCGCGGACGCCGCCCCCGGCACCGATCGTGCCGCCCGCGCCCGCGCCCGCGACGCCGCCCGCCCCGGTCGTCGAGCCGGAGGTCGTGGCCGAGCCGGTCGTCGAGGCCATTCCCGAACCGGTCGTCGAGGCTATTCCCGAACCGGTCGTCGAAGCCGTTCCGGAGCCGGTGGCTGTCGAGCCCGCAGCCGTCGAGCCGGTCACCGTCGAGCCCGAACCAGAGCCCGTCATCGAGCCGGCGGCCGCGGCCGCAGCCGCGGGTCTCGCCGCAGCCGCGGTTCAAGGTGCTCCGGGGGAGACCGAGGCCGCGCCCGATGACACCGAGGAGTTCGAGGACAAGGGCGTGGCCCAGACGACGGACCTGCTGGAGCGGTTCCGGCCGGCAGCGACGATCGCGGCAGCGGCGGCGATCGCGCCCGACCCAGCTCCTCATGTCGCCCCGACGCCCACACCGCCGGTCACGCCGGCCCCGGCCCCGCCCTCGGTCGCGCCGGAGCCGGCCCCGACACCCGCTCCGTCGGTCGCGGAGCCACCGGCACCCGCCGCGCAGCCGCCGACCTGGGTCCCGCAGGCGCCCGCTGCCACGGAGCTGGCCGCCGCCGCGATCGCGGCACCGACCCCACCGGTCCACGACGACGTCGTGTCCCAACCCGTGTGGCAGATGGTCGCGCCGGATGACGCGCCGCCGGCCCCGGTCGAGTCGCCAGTCCAGGCACCCGCACCGGCGACGCGAACCGAGCCGCAGTGGCCCACGCAGCCCGAGTGGCCCTCGGTCGCGGCTGCTTCTTCCGCCGGGCTGCCGTTCCTCGGCCGGCCCGCGCAGCCAACCGGTGGACTCGACGCCCTCTGGGCCGAGTCGACGCGCGAGGTCGCTCGACCCGCGGCAGGCAGTCGCGCCGCCGGCGGTGTCCAGCCGTGCGTCAGCTGCGGGCTGTCACTCTCGG
>Ga0075424_100007641_pt1 | contig 10505 bp, 10 predicted proteins | sample SoiMethybrSBSTD3_FD_75301 | JGI IMG/M metagenome (GOLD analysis project Ga0075424, IMG submission 75301) | Bulk soil microbial communities from a Populus tree surrounding site in Tennessee, USA - Soil MetaG P. TD hybrid SBSTD3 | ecosystem: Environmental > Terrestrial > Soil > Tree plantation...
GCCGACTCGGTCGGCCTCGCGCTGCTGGTGGTCCTCGAGACGCTGGCCCCCGCCGAGCGGGTCGCGTTCGTGCTGCACGACATGTTCGACCTGCCCTTCGACCAGATCGGGCCGATCGTGGGGCGCTCCCCGGCCGCGGCCCGCCAGCTGGCCAGCCGCGCGCGCCGCCGCGTGCAGGGAGCGGCCACGGACCCCGACGCCGATCTGACCCGGCAGCGGGACGTGGTCGACGCCTTCCTGGCCGCCTCGCGCGGCGGCGACTTCGGCGCGCTGGTCGCCGTGCTCGACCCCGAGGTGGTGCTGCGGGCCGACGCCGCGGCGGTGCGGGCCGGGGCGTCGGGCGAGGTTCACGGCGCGGCCGAGGTGGCCGGCACCTTCTCCGGCCGGGCCCGCGCCGTGCGGCCGGCGCTCGTGAACGGGGCCGCTGGCGCCGTCTGGCTCCAGCGCGGCCAGCCGCGCATGGTATTCGGCTTCACCATCAGCGGCGGGAAGATCGCCGCCATCGACATGCTGGCCGATCCCGGGCGCATCCGCCAGCTCGACCTGGTGGTCCTGCGCGGCTAGCTGGTCCCGGTCCCCGCGCGCGCGGCGTGGCGCGTCCGGTAGGCGGCGACGTTGGTCCGGTTCGCGCACAAGGTGCCGCAGAACCGCCGGGACCGGTTCTTCGACAGGTCGACGTGGACGTTGTCGCAGTCGTCCGCGGCGCAGAGCCGCAGCCGCTCCAGCTGCTGGGTGCGGATGACATCGGCGAAGGCCATCGCCGCCTCGACCGCCATCCGGTCGGCGAGCGGTGCGTCCGGGGGTGTGGCGTGCAGGTGGTAGTCCCAGCCGTCGTGCTTGACCAGCTGGGGGAGGGCGTGGGCTTCCCGCAGCAGGGCGTTGACGAGGCCGGCGGCGTCATCGGGACTGGCCTCCCACAGCCGCTCCAGCCGGGGGCGCAGCTGGCGGACGGCGTCAAGCTCGGCCTGGTCATGGGTGCGCTCGCCGGTCCATCCCCAGGCCGCGGTGAAGCTGTCGAGGGCCGCGGCGTCGGGCAGCTGCTCGGTGCGGCCGCGGCCGGTGTTGACCAGGGCGGCGGCGGCGGCCAGTGCCACTTCGGTGTCATGAGCAAAAATCACTTTGACTCCTTTCGCACCTGCGGCTAGTGTCAGTGGCGTAACCAACTTTACTACTTACAGGAGCGTTCGGTGACTGCCGCCGGGAGCCGGGCTGGCCTGACTCTCGCCGTGCTGTCGGCCGCGACCTTCGGGACATCGGGGGCCTTTGCCTCGTCGCTGATCGACGCCGGCTGGAGCCCGGCCGCCGCGGTGGTCACCCGGGTCGCCGTGGCGGCGGCCGTGCTCACCGTCCCCGCCCTGGTCCAGCTGCGCGGCCGGTGGTCGCTGCTGCGCCGCGGGGCGGGGCGGGCGGCGGCCTACGGGCTGATCGCGGTCGCGGGCTGTCAGCTGTTCTACTTCAACGCCATCCAGCGGATGCCGGTCGGGGTCGCCCTGCTGCTGGAATACCTGGCCGCGGTGCTGGTGGTCGGCTGGCTGTGGCTGCGTCACGGCCAGCGTCCCCGGCGGCTCACCGTCGCCGGCGCGGCCGCGGCGATCGCCGGGCTGGCGATGGTGCTCGACCTGGGCGGATCGGCCCGGATCGACCCGGTCGGGGTGATGTGGGGACTGCTGGCCGCGGTGGGCCTCGCGATCTACTTCCTGCTCGGGGCGGCCACGGACGAGGAGCCGCTGCCGCCGATCGTCATGGCGTGGGCCGGGATGTGCGTCGGCGCCGTCGCCCTCGCCGCGCTCGGCTGGATCGGCGTCCTGCCGCTGACCGCGACCACCGGCGACGTCGGCTTCCTCGGCCACCGGGTCAGCTGGGCCGTGCCGGTGCTGGGGCTGTCGCTCGTGGCGGCGGTGATCGCCTACGTCGCGGGCATCGGCGCGGCCCGCCGGCTCGGCGCCAAGCTCGCCTCGTTCATCGGCATGGCCGAAGTGCTGTTCGCGATCGCGTTCGCCTGGCTGCTGCTGGGCCAGCTGCCGTCCGCCGTGCAGTTCCTGGGCGGCGCGCTGATCCTCGGGGGAGTCACGCTGGTGCGCATCGACGAGCTGGAGGCCAGCCCGGTGGCGGGGCGGCCGGACGCCCCGGCCCGCGTGCCGGCAGCTCGCCGGCTCCGGCGTACGGTCAAGGGCGAGTCGGCCTAGCCGCCCGTTATGACAAGCGCGGTTCTGGCCATGGCGGGATCGCGGGCAAGATAGTCACCGGCCACAGCTTTCGGCATCACGGGAGGGTCGTGACAGGCGCGGGACACCTCGGTGCACGGCCGGCTCGCGTCGTGACGATAGGCATGCTCGTCACCTCCTTGCTGGCGGCGTGCTCAAGCAGCCCGGAGCGGGTCACGGGCGGGCCGTCCGGCACGTACCTGGTGCCATCCGGGATCCACAAGATCAAGCACGTGATCATCGTCATGCAGGAGAACAGGTCGTTCGACAGCTACTTCGGGACCTATCCCGGGGCGGACGGCATCCCGATGCGCGGCGGTGTGCCCGCGGTGTGCGTGCCGAACCCGGCCGGCCGGTGCACCCGGCCCTACCATGACACCGCCGACGTGAACGGCGGCGGGCCGCACGGCGAGGCCAACGCGGTGGCCGACGTGAACAGCGGCCGGATGAACGGGTTCATCCGCCAGCGTGATGCCGCGAGATCGACCTGCCGCAACCCCGACGACCCGGCGTGCGGCGGCGGTGGCCAGCCGGACGTGATGGGCTACCACACCGCCGCGGAGATACCGAACTACTGGACGTACGCCAGGGACTTCGTGCTCCAGGACCACATGTTCGAGCCGGTGAAATCGTGGTCCCTGCCCGATCACCTGTACATGGTGTCCGCCTGGTCGGCCAGGTGCCGGAACCGCTCGCCCATGAGCTGCGTCAACGACATCGTCGGGCCCTACGGGATCGCCCAGTTCGGGCAGGCCGTCCGGCAGGAGCTGGCCACCGGCCGGACGTCGATCGACCTGGCCTGGACCGACATCACCTGGCTGCTCTACGCCAACCGCGTCAGCTGGGCGTACTACGTGCAGCCGGGCACGCAGCCCGACTGCGACAACGATGGCGCCGAGACCTGCGCCCCGGTCAGGCAGAGCGCCTCGACGCCCGGGATCTGGAACCCGCTCCCGCTGTTCGGCGACGTGCAGCAGCACCATCAGCTGCACAACATCCGGCCCATCGCGTCCTACCTGCGGGCGGCCCGGGCGGGGACGCTGCCGTCGGTCAGCTGGGTCGTCCCGTCCGGCGCCAACAGCGAGCACCCGCCCGCCAGCGTCCACCGCGGCCAGGCCTATGTCACCGCCATCATCAACGCCGCCATGAAGAGCCCGGACTGGAACTCGACCGCGATCTTCCTCAGCTGGGATGACTGGGGTGGCTTCTACGACCACGTGGTGCCCCCGGCGGTCGACCAGAACGGCTATGGCCTGCGGGTCCCGGGGATCGTCATCTCCCCGTATGCCAAGCGGGGTTTCATCGACCACCAGACGCTCAGCAGCGATGCCTATCTGAAGTTCATCGAGGATGACTTCCTCGACGGCGCCCGGCTGAATCCCAGGACCGACGGCCGTCCCGACCGCAGGCCCGATGTCCGCGAGAACGAGCCGGTGCTCGGCAACCTGGAGCAGGACTTCAACTTCAGCCAGCCGCCCCGCGCGCCGGTGCTGCTGCCCACCAACCCGCCGGCCGACTCGCCGTCGATCCCCGCGTACTTCGCCGGCAGGCCACCGTGCCTGGGCTGCACCACGCTGCCGCCGGGCCGTGTCCACCCGGGCCGGGGGCACCGGCCGCGCCGTGTCCACCCCGCCCGGCGGCACCGGCGCCGCATCCTATAGCCGCGGGCCCCGCATCCCGGCCGCCGAGCGGGTGTTGATCACCCGGTCGGCCGGGATGCCGGCCTGCTCGGCCCGGGCGCAGCCGCTGTCGAGCCATTCGAGCTGGCCGGGCGCGTGCGCGTCGGTGTCGATGGCGAACAGGCAGCCGGCCTCGGCGGCCAGCCGCAGCAGCCGGTCGGGCGGGTCCTGGCGCTCGGGCCGGCAGTTGATCTCGACCGCGACGCCATGGTCGCGGCAGGCAGCGAACACCGCCTCCGGGTCGAAGACCGATTCGGGCCGGCCGCGGCCGGCCAGCAGCCGGCCGGTGCAGTGCCCCAGCACGTCCACGTGCGGGCTGGCCACCGCCGCCACCATCCGGTCGGTCATCGGCCCGGCGGGCATCCGCAGGTTGGAGTGCACGCTGGCGACCACGACGTCGAGCTGGCCGAGCAGGTCGTCCCGCTGATCGAGCGTGCCGTCCTCGAGGATGTCGACCTCGATGCCGGTCAGGATGCGGAACGGGGCGAGCTGGCCGTTGAGCCGGCTGACGAGCTCGAGCTGCGCGCACAGCAGCTCGGCGGACAGCCCGGAGGCCACGGTCAGCCGCGGCGAGTGGTCGGTGAGGGCGATCCACTCGTGACCGATGTCGCGGGCCGCCTCGGCCATCTCCTGGGGCGGGCTGCCGCCGTCGGACCAGTCCGAGTGCGTGTGGCAGTCCCCACGCAGCGCGGCCCGCAGCGCGGTCGGGTCAGTGGGCGGCGCCTCCCCGAGCAGCCTGCGCAGGTAGTCCGGTTCCTGGCCGCCGGCCGCCTGGGCGATGGCTTCGGCGGTGGCCGGGCCTATCCCGGGCAGCGCCTGCAGCGTGCCCTCGCGCAGCCGCTGATCCAGTTCGCCGGCCGGGAGATCGTCCACCACCTGAGCCGCCCGCCGGAAGGCCCGCACGCGGTAGGTCGGCGCGCCGGCCCGCTCAAGCTGGAACGCGATCTGCCGCAATGCCCGTGCCGGATCCACCTGTCATCCCATACCCCGGTATCCCCCCACCAGGCAACCCAAGTCAGCCGGGCCGGGTTGCTATCCAGGCCAGGCGGCGGCCTACGGGCGATCATGAATGGGACGTTTTATAGCCGGTGGCCGGGCGTCCCGTGCTGTGGGAGCCCTCGACGGCCGTCTTGCTGGCGGCGCACGTTGACCACCGGGTCTGGGTGACGGCCGGGCGGCGGGGCGCCGGCGCGCAGGCGTGGGTGCCGGCGATGGCGGTGACAACCGTGGCGGACGCCATCATGAACAGCAGAACGGGGAAGACCACCACCGCCCGCAACCGGGCGGCGGGCCGGCCCGGGGCCCGCATGGCGGCGATGCGGCGCGACCGGGACCGGGGGAAGAGCAGGCGCCACGCCCGGCCGGCGCTGGCCAGCACCCGCTGCAGCCAGGGCTGCGGCATGAGCTGTTCGGTGCGGGGGAGGTCCTCGCCGCTGGCCAGCCGGGTAAAGATCGCAAATCTGGAAGCCAGGCGCGGCTCACCTGCCCTCAGCATTTTTTCGATCGCGCTGAGGACACGCTCCTGGCAGGCGGGCAAGCTCATCTCGCTGCTCCTGTTCTGCTCCGCCCGCGCCCAGTGGCCCGCAGCCAGGGTCGAGCCGGTCGTTGCGTCACCTCGGGTCCGTGTCCACTGTCGCTACCCAGCCAGCGCAAGACATGCATGATGTGAGGAAGCACCCGGCGCTGGGTAGGAGCGACCTCGTTGCGGGCTGTCCATGGGCGGTGGGAGAGGTGTGAGATGAGCCACACGCAGGGCGAGGCGGGCCTGCCCGGCTGGCTGGATCCGGAGCTGGCCACGCTCACCCGGGACAGGTTCTCCGACGCTGCCTGGATCTTCGAGCGCAAGCTGGACGGCGAGCGCTGCCTGGCGTTCGTCGGCGACGGGCAGGTGCGGCTGATGACCCGCAACGAGCACGACATCAGCAGCACCTTCCCGGAGGTCGCCACGGCGCTGGCCGCGCAGCACCTCGGCGACGACTTCGTCGTCGACGGGGAGATCGTCGCCTTCGACAAGGGCGAGACGAAATTCAGTCTTCTGCAGCACCGCTTTGGCGTCATCAATCCCACCGCGGACCTGCTCGCCCAGGTGCCGGCCTACTACTACCTGTTCGACGTGCTGTGGGCCGGCGGCCGCGATGTCCGGCCGGTGCAGCTGCTTGAGCGCAAGAAGATCCTGCGTGGCCTGCTGTCCTTCGAGGATCCGCTGCGCTTCACCGAGCACCGGGACACCGAGGGGGAGGCGTACTACCGGGAGGCGTGCGCCCAGGGCTGGGAGGGGCTCATCGCCAAGCGCGCCGACTCGCGGTACCGCAGCGGGCGGACCAAGGACTGGCTGAAGTTCAAGTGCGAGAGCGGCCAGGAGTTCGTCGTCGGCGGCTTCACCGACCCGCAGCGCTCGCGGATCGGGTTCGGCGCGCTGCTACTGGGCTACTACGACCCCGGCGGACGGCTGGTCTACGCGGGCAAGGTCGGCACCGGCTTCACCAACCAGATGCTGCGCAGCCTGCACGACCGCCTGGCCGCCATCGAGCGGCCACGTTCCCCGTTTGAGGGCGGCCCGCTGCCGCGCTCGATGTCGGGGGTGCACTGGGTCGAGCCCCGGCTGGTCGGCGAGGTCGGGTTCAGCGAGTGGACCCCGGCCGGGGAGCTGCGCCACCCGCGGTTCCAGGGGCTGCGGGACGACAAGGAAGCCCGCGAGGTGGTGCGGGAGATCCCCCGCAGCGCGGGGCCCAGGTCATGAGCGCCCGCGAGGCCGAGAGCGTGACCATCTCGGGCATCAGGGTCGGGCTGTCCCACACCGGCAAGCTGCTGTTCGACGATCCGGAGATCACCAAGGGCGACCTGATCGGGTACTACCGGGACATGGCGGGCCGCATCCTGCCCTACCTGCGCGACCGGCCGCTGGTGATGGCGCGTTACCCGGACGGGATCGGTGGCCAGCGCATCTTCCAGAAGAACATCCCGGGCTATTTCCCGCCGTGGGTGAGCCGGGTGGAGGTCGAGAAGGCCGGCGGCGAGCTGTGCCAGGTAATCTGCGACAAGCCCGCCACGCTCGTCTACCTGGCCAACCAGGCCTGTATCGAGCTGCACGCCTTCCTCAGCAGGACGGGCGGGCTGGAGTGCCCGGACCAGCTCGTGTTCGACCTTGACCCGCCCGGTAACGACCGCTTCGCGGACGTCGCACTGCTCGCGCTGCGCCTGCGTGAGCTGCTGGAAGACGAGCTGAAGCTGACGGCGTACGTCAAGACCACCGGCGGCAAGGGGGTGCACGTCCACGTGCCGCTGCGGGCGAGCGACAGCTTTGACGCGGCGCGGCGGTTCGCGCGCGAGGCCAGCGAGGTGCTGGCCGCCAGGAACCCGGACCTGCTCACTACCCAGCAGCGCCGGGCGGGCCGCGGCGACCGGATCTACGCCGATGTGATGCGCAATGCCTACGCGCAGACCGTGGTCGCGCCCTATTCGGTCCGCGCCCGCCCGGGCGCGCAGGTCGCCACCCCGCTGTGGTGGGAGGAGCTCGAGGACCGGGACCTGACGCCGCGGCGGTTCACTCTCTACAGCATCGGCGACCGGCTGGAGCGGCTCGGCACCTCCGACCCGTGGGCGGGGCTGACCCGGCACCGCTACGGCCTGGACGGGGCCGCCCGGCGGCTGGAGCGGGTCGCGGCGAAGGAGCGGTAAGCCCGCGCCCTGGCCGTTTCGATCCCTCGCCCGGGGTAGGGAAATACCCCATGAGTGAAGACATTGCTCACCACGATTCCGGTGGCTTCACTGAGCTTCAGCGGGCGCTGCTCGGCACCCAGACGATCGAGCAGTTCCTCCAGGAGGTGGCGCTCCTGGCGGCCCGCCTGGTACCGGACGGCATGTCATGCGGGATGACGATGCAGCCGAACGGCCGGCCGGTGACCGTCGCCTGCAGCGATGAGCTGGCCTCGCAGGTCGATGAGCTGCAGTACCACGTCGGCGATGGGCCGTGCCTGCACGCCCTGCGCCAGGGCTGCGTGGTCCGCATCGACGACACGGCGAAGGGAGCGGGCTGGCCCGGCTTCCGGGCGGAAGCGGCGTCACGCGGGATCGGTTCCTGCCTGGCGCTGCCGCTGATCGCGGACGGGAAGCCGGTTGGCGCGCTCAGCCTGTACGCGCGGGCGGCCGGCGCCTTCGGGACGGGGGAGACGCAGCGCGCGGAGCGGCTCGCCGAGAACGCGTCCGGGGCACTGTCCCTGGCCCTGCGGCTGGCGTCCTACGCCGCCCTGACCGACCAGCTGCGCTCCTCGCTGGCGTCGAGAACGGTGATCGATCAGGCCATCGGCGTGATCATGGCTCAGGAGCGGTGCACACAGGGCCGGGCATTCGACCTGCTGCGGTCCGCGTCACAGAACCGCAACGTCAAGCTCCGCGACCTCGCGGCCGCGATCGTGACCAGCGTCAGTGGCGAGCCGCCTCAGCCGCTCGTCTTCGAGGACGGCTGAGCTTCGGGCGGGCCCAGCCCCCCGATCAGCGACGCGGGCACGCTGGGGTAGGTGCCGATCAGCTGGTCGACGGCGGTGATCTCAAGCACCCGCCTGACTGCGGGCCCGCTCACGGCCAGGCGCATCTCAACGCCGCTGGCACCGGCCCGCCGGAACGCCTGGACCAGGCTGCTCACCCCGGCGGAATCGCAGAACGCGGTCGTCGTCATGTCCACGATGAGCGTGGCCGGGCCCTCGCCGATGACCGCGAGCAGGCACGCGAGGACCTCGCCTGCGTTGCGCGCGTCGATCTCCGCGGGCGCGGACACAACCGCTGCCCGGTCTATCCATAGCACCGGATGACGCTGCGCCGGCACGACCCACCACCGCCGATCCCACTCGAATAGGCGGGCCGCACCTCCGGACCCTTCAGGCCGGCGACCGAAGCCCCAGTTCGCCGCGCCGTACATGGTTACCACCCGGATTCACCGTGCGCAAATCCAGTCTCCCTATCCGGTTTTCGCCCACCGCCGGCACGAACCGGGCCGACGGGGGCGGCACGTAGGGTTGGCTCCGGGCCAGCTGGCTGGGAGGTGGGCACGGCGGAGCAGCGCGGCGCTGGCGTCAGGGACGCCGAGGTCACGATCGTCGGCGGCGGGGCGGTCGGGTGCGCGGTCGCGTACGTCCTGTCCCGGGCCGGCTATGCCGATATCCAGGTCATTGAGCAGGGCGAGCTGGCCGGTGCCACCTCGGGCCAGGCGGCCGGGCTGGTCGGGCAGGTCCGTGCCACCCGGGAGCGGTGCCGCCTGGCGATGGCCTCGGTGGCCACGTACTCCCGGATCGAGCAGGAGACCGGCCACACCGCCGACTGGCGCCCGACGGGGAGCGTGCGGATCGCCCTGACCGGCGGGCGCGCCGCGGAGTTCCGCGAGCTGGCCGCGGTGGCGCGCTCGGCCGGGCTGGAGGTCGAGTTCCTCACCCCCGCGCGGCTGGCCGAGCTGTGCCCGGTGCTGGACGGCGCCCGGCCCGAGGCGGCGCTGTGGTGCCCCACCGACGGCTACCTTCAGCCCAACAGCCTGGTGATGGCCTACGCCGGAGCCGCGCGGGAGCGGGGCGTGACCTTCGCTACCCGCACCACCGTCACGGGTATCCGGATCAGCGGGGGCGCGGTCACCGGCGTGCTCACCGGCCGGGGCGCCGCCGCGACCAGCATGCTGATCAACGCGGCCGGGCCGTGGGCGGCCCCGGTGGCCGCGCTGGCCGGGCTGGAGATCCCGGCCGTGCCGGTACGCCACGAGTACTTCGTCACCAGGCCGGTCACCGGCTGGCACGGCGGGCTGCCGGTGCTCCGCATCCCCGACATCCGGATCTACGTCCGGGCCGAGGGACCGGGGATCTTGTGCGGGGGATGGGAGGCGGACGGGCTGAGCCTGGACCCGCGCCAGGTGTCGGTGGGGCAGGCGCTGGCGGTGCGGCCGGACTGGGATGTCCTGTCCGGGTTCGCGCGGGACTTCGCCGCCTTCGTGCCCGCGGTCGCCGAGACCGGCGTGCGCGAGGTCTTCCGCGGGTTCCCGGCGTTCTCGCCGGACGGCCGGTTCATCGTCGGGCCGGTGCCCGGCATCCGCGGCCTCGTGATGGCCGCCGCGTGCAACGCCCATGGCGTCTCCGGGTCGGCCGGCCTCGCCGAGCACGTGCTGGAGAGCCTGCAGCCCGACCCGTCCCCCTACGTCCGGTCGCTCAGCCCGGCCAGGTTCGTGCCCCGGGCCTGGGACTGGGAGTCCGCGCGGGAGCAGGCGCAGCGGCGCTACGAGGACTACTACAGCCTGCCCGGCGCAACCAAACCGGCCCGCGGGGAGTCATAGAGGCAGATCCGCGCGGCGCGCGGGCGGTGGCGGCCGGCGGCGGCCTGGAAACGGCGGGGGCGGTGGGGGCGATGCGGGGCGGCAGGCGCTGGCTCGGAGTTGCCGTGGTGGTGGTGTGCGCGGGGTGCGCGAGCAGCCCCAGCCAGGAGCAGACGGCGGTGCCCACCTTGGGCCGGCCGGCCGGTCTCTTCGCCCACGGTGCGGGGTTCGGCCAGATCAGGCCGTCCAAGATCTTCAACGGCGGGGACCCCACCGGCCTCGTTTCGCATATCACCTGGACGTCCTGGGGCGGGGCCCGGGCGTCCGGGACCGGCA
>Ga0075424_100007643_pt1 | contig 10505 bp, 11 predicted proteins | sample SoiMethybrSBSTD3_FD_75301 | JGI IMG/M metagenome (GOLD analysis project Ga0075424, IMG submission 75301) | Bulk soil microbial communities from a Populus tree surrounding site in Tennessee, USA - Soil MetaG P. TD hybrid SBSTD3 | ecosystem: Environmental > Terrestrial > Soil > Tree plantation...
CGACGCGACCGGGAATTTGCATGTACCCGATACTTATCGCACCACCTACCAATTTTTGGGAAGCTGGGCGGTGGCAGAAGGCCAGAGCACGGGCGTAAAAGAGCTCCATGTCGTGTATTCGTCGCCGGGGACTATCGATGCCTATCGCAATGACGGACGTTTCCCTGACGGCGCCGTGCTCGTGAAAGAGGTGTTTCAGACGGCCACCGGACAGATGACAACAGGCACTGTAAGTCGCGCCGAAAACTTGAAGGGGTGGTTCGTCATGATGAGGGACATGAACGGGCGCTTTGCCGGCAATAAACTGTGGGGAGATGGCTGGGGCTGGTCATGGTTCGACGCTACCAATCCATCAAAGACAACGTCGACCGACTACAGGGCGAATTGCAAATCCTGTCATGTTCCCGCACAAGCCTCCGATTGGGTTTATGTCGGTGGATACCCACCGCTCAGGCGGTAGAAGGAGGTTATCAGAGGTAGCCCTTGTGGCTCTGGAGTTCTAACGAAACCCTAAGATGGGATGAGAAACAGGAGAGATGAATATGCCGAAAGAGATGAGGCCGAGGGATTCGAGAGAAGAGATGCGGCCGAAGTCAATGAGTGAAATGAGAGAAATGAACATGCCAAGAGAGATGAGACAGCAAAGCGCCGCAAATCACCACGGCGGAAATCTCTACATGCAGACGAACGAGAGCCAGAACGCTGTCATGCACTATCATTGGACTGCGAGCGGCACAATCACAGAAGTCGCGCGTATCCCCACGGGCGGCCAGGGTTCTGGGACTTTCAAGCCGATCAGCGGTCAGGAGAGTGCGCCGAACGCCTTTGAGGGTGCAGGTAGCGTGATCCTCACGCCAGATCGCCGGTTCCTCTTTGCTACGAATGGCGGGGACAATTCAGTCTCCAGCTTCACTGTCGACGAAGAAGGCTGGCTCAAGCTGCTGGACTGCAAACCGACCGGAAACGCTGTTAACGGGAGGAGCGGCACCGCCAAGTCCCTGACCTATTGTCCCTCAAGGGGCACGCTCTTCGTGCTGCACTCATTTGGCCCCGACCATATTCGGCTGATGACGGTCGCGGGCGATGGCAAGCTTACGCCGCGCCCGGAACGGTACACGGTAAATACAAAAGACAAAACCGATCGTGTGTCCACTATGGCTGTGGTCTCGCCCGATGAAAACTTCCTCCTTGTCGGCACGACGTTCGATCTGCCTGTCGTTATTTCAGGCACGTATCCAGATGGCACACCAATCCTCTGGGTTCCGGGGCCCGACGGCAAACCGAAGTCGATCGCTTCGAATTCTCCAGACCCAGACGGGCTCGTCATCTTCCGCGTGGGCGAAGATGGCGCGCTTGGCGCACCCCAGTTCTACGACGGCGGGGGAGGTTCGCCTTTCTATATAGCCTTCCTCCATAACCGACCAGATACATTCGTCATCGGATATGCCGTCGGTGATGGGGTGGTCATGGGCCACATTGATGAAGACGGCAGAATAGGCCTCGGGCCCCTCGTGCCGATCGACACGAGCGCAGGCAAACCCGCCGAACTGTGTTGGCTCTCCGTCTCACCGGATGACCGGTCTGTGTTCGCTACAAACTTCGGTTACAGCAATATCAGCAGCTTCCATATCGATGGCGCTGAGCTGACCCCGGCGAAGGATCCCGCGTGCCCGAAGGTGCCGGGAGATGGCACCTTCAGGGCACTTTGTGGGGACATTAGCAGCGGTCCTAGCGATAACTGGATCACGCCAGACGGCGCTTATCTCTACCAGATCTACGGGAACGCCTCGAAATTGGTAGGTTACGCCACACAACCCGACGGCTCGCTCACCGAGATCAGCAGCGTGCGAATCCCCTACAACTGTCCACAGGGATTGGCGGGGTTCTCCAGCTCATCTCGGCTTAGCGCGCGTTAGATTGGCCGACTGTGTATGTCGGAAGACCGCTTGATAAGGATCTGCAGCGGGCAAAAGGTTCGTGCCGGATGGTATTTATCGGATCTGATGAAGGTACCCGCATTGCGGATGTCTTTCAGCGGGCTCCTATTCGTATCATGTTTCCAAGGGCCATCGGAAGTGGGGTAGAAGAGGCTGTCTTGGTCAATACCGCTGGAGGTGTAGCTGGCGGAGATCAGCTTGAATTTGCCGTGACAGCGCTAGCCAATGCTTCAATCGTGGTGACATCACAGGCCGCAGAAAAGGTTTATCGGTCGATGGAAGCATGCGCTCGAATTGCAACAAGGATACGAGTACGCGACGCCGCGAAACTTGCGTGGCTCCCGCAAGAAACAATCGCTTTCAATTGGGCGCGTCTAAAGCGCGACACGGAAATAGAGCTTTCTTCTGGAACGGAACTCCTCGCTCTTGAGTGGTTAGTGCTGGGTCGTGCCGCACACGGCGAAGATATGGTGGGCGGATACATAACCGATGGCTGGCGCGTAAAAAAAGATGGCCGGCTAGTCTGGGCGGACTGCTTCCGCATCACCGACGAGATTTTTCCTCAGCTTTACCGAAAGGCCCTGCTGTCGAGTTGCAGAGCAGTTGCAACCCTGATCTATTTTGGACCTCATCTCGACCTGCGGCTCGAGTTCTTCCGCAATATTGCTCGTTCCCTGAAGTGCCATTGCGCCGCAACGTCGGTTCGCGAGCTTATCATCATGCGATTTGCCGCCCACGCGCCATCCGATGTGAGACTCGCCTTGCGTGGCGTTCTGCGGAAAATCAGCGAAGAGCTTGGGCCGGGCCCCTTCCGAGTCCCGAAGATGTGGTCATGTTAGGCATACAACGGAGAAGTGCATGAACCTAACGCCGCGTGAGAAGGACAAACTTATGATCGCGCTCGCGGCGATTGTCGCCAGGGGGCGCCTCGCAAGAGGCGTAAAGCTCAACTATCCCGAGAGCATCGCGCTCATAACAGATTTCGTTTTGGAGGGGGCACGCGATGGGAAGTCCGTTGCCGAACTCATGTCGGATAGTGGCAAGGTCCTGAACCGCGACCAAGTCATGGAAGGCATTTCCGAGATGATCCATGAGATGCAAGTAGAAGCAACCTTCCCCGACGGTAACAAGCTCATTTCCGTTCACAATCCAATTCGGTAGGAGGCTCACGGTGTGGTCGATCTTACTGTGGATCGGGTTGACGGCAGCGCTCTTCTCCCCAGCCCTCGCTCATACCGGCGTGGGTCAAATTGATTCATTCGCCTCGGGGATTGCGCATCCGCTAAATGGGGTAGACCACATCCTTGTGATGGTCTCTGTTGGTATTTGGGGTGTGCTTGCTGGGGGCCGCGCCATCTGGGCGTGGCCGGTGGCTTTTGTCGCAACGATGCTGGCAGGCTTCACAGTGGCGGCACTGGGCCTGCAGTTGCAATGGGTAGATACCGCCATATGGTCGTCGATCGTCATTTTTGGGATGTTGATCGCGCTTGCGGTGAAGGTTCCGGTTTGGCTGGGCGCAACCGTCACTGCGGTTTTTGCATTCTTTCATGGCCACGCGCATGGGACAGAGGCCGCGGGGGTCAATCTCATCGCTTATGCAGCGGGTTTCGCTTGCGCCACCGCTGGGCTTCATCTGGGCGGTATCGGGGTTGGGCTGTTCGCCGACGGCTCTGGCGGGAAAGTCGCCGTACGGACCATGGGCGGACTCGCCGTATTGAGTGCGCTTGGTTTGATGGGGGGTCTGACATGATCCCTGGTGAAATCTTTCCGGCGCCTGGCGAGATTGTCCTGAGCGACGATAGAGCGGCCATCTCTCTGACCGTCGCCAACACGGGTGACCGACCCGTCCAGGTCGGCAGTCACTATCATTTCGCTGAGACGAACCCGGCTCTCGCCTTCGATCGAAAGGCCGCTCTTGGGTATCGCCTGGATATTCCGGCCGGGACGGCGGTCCGCTTCGAACCGGGCCAATCGCGAGAGGTTTTGCTGATCCCCTATGGCGGCGCGCGCCGAGTTTACGGATTCAGTCAGTCGGTCATGGGACCATTACCGCGGGTGATGGGATCATGACTATTTTCCCCGATTACTGAGGTAACTGAGCATGCCGCACAGGATGAGCCGCGCCGCCTATGCGCAAATGTTCGGTCCAACGGTTGGCGACAAGGTGCGCCTCGCGGATACCGACCTCATCATCGAGGTGGAGCGGGACTTCACGACCTATGGCGAGGAAGTGAAGTTTGGAGGCGGGAAAGTCATTCGTGACGGCATGGGTCAGTCTCAGCGCTCCCGCAGCGAGGGCGCGGTCGATACGGTGATCACCAACGCGTTAATTCTCGATCACTGGGGAATTGCCAAGGCCGATATCGGCATCAAGGACGGGCGCATTGCCACCATCGGCAAGGCTGGCAATCCCGACGTGCAGCCGAACGTCGACATAATTATCGGACCCGGTACCGAGGTGATCGCAGGCGAGGGCAACATCGTCACCGCCGGCGGCATAGACACCCATGTCCACTACATCTGCCCGCAGCAAATCGAGGAGGCGCTTTATTCGGGCCTTACCACAATGATGGGCGGTGGAACTGGGCCGGCGTCCGGGACGACTGCCACGACTTGCACGCCAGGGCCCTGGCATATTCAACGGATGCTCCAGGCCGCAGATGCCTTTCCCGTGAACCTCGGCTTCTTCGGCAAGGGTAATGCTAGCTTGGCCGCCGGCCTCATTGAGCAGATCGAGGCTGGGGCGTGCGGCCTGAAGCTCCATGAGGACTGGGGAACGACCCCTGCTGCCATCGATTGCTGCCTCTCGGTCGCGGATGACATGGATGTGCAGGTTGCTATCCACACTGACACACTGAACGAGAGCGGTTTTGTTGACAATACGATCGCGGCGTTCAAGGGCAGAACCATTCACACCTTCCACACTGAGGGGGCGGGCGGCGGGCATGCTCCGGACATCATCAAAGTGTGCGGTGAGCCAAATGTGCTTCCTGCTTCTACAACGCCTACTCGGCCGTTCACGGTGAATACGGCTGAAGAAGCACTCGACATGGTCATGGTGACCCATCACCTCGATGCACGCATTGCAGAGGATGTTGCGTTCGCCGAAAGCCGTATCCGCAAAGAAACGATAGCGGCCGAGGACATTCTACATGATTTGGGTGCAATATCGATCATGTCCTCGGACAGTCAAGCCATGGGCCGGATTGGTGAGGTTATAATTCGTACGTGGCAGACCGCCGATAAAATGAAGAAACAATTCGGGCGATTGGGCGAGGAGCGGGGGGACAACGACAATTTCAGGGCACGTCGTTATATATCGAAATACACCATCAACCCAGCTATAGCGCAAGGCATTTCCGCTTACGTCGGTTCAGTTGAAGTCGGAAAACTTGCCGATCTCTGCATATGGACACCGGCCTTTTTTGGCGTGAAGCCTACTATGGTATTGAAAAGCGGCACGATCACCGCCGCAATAATGGGAGATCCCAACGCCTCCATTCCCAACCCGCAGCCAGAATACTATCGTCCCATGTTCGGCGGGTTCGGCCGATCCTTGACGGAAAGTTCGGTTACTTTTGTCAGCCAAGCCGCCGTGGAGAAGAGCATCGGACTTGCTAAAAGGCTTCTTCCTGTTACCAACACGCGCACAATCGGTAAGCATTCCATGCTGCTGAACAGCGAAACTCCGCGTATGGAGGTAGATCCAGAGACTTATGTGGTGCGTGCCGATGGTCGGGTTCTCACGTGCGAACCGGCCAAATCCCTCCCGATGGCTCAACGTTATTTCATGTACTGATATGATGATGCACCGCGCTTCAATTCATCGCCCAGCAGGGCATTGGCCGGAGGATGAGGCGATAGGCGCTCTCACTCTCGATTTTGACACGCGCCACCGCCGCCGCATTCACCTCACCACGGATCACGGCGAAGAAGTTCTTCTCGATCTTCCAAGAGCGATACCGATTGCCGATGGAGATGGGTTGCAACTTGAGCATGGGGGATGGCTAAAGGTCCGGGCTGCGGCAGAGCTTGTTATAGAAGTCAGGCATAAAGAGCCCGAGCAGCTCATGCGGCTCGCGTGGCATCTGGGGAACCGCCATTTACCAACTGAAATTCGTAATGAGGTTCTACGCATTCGACCCGATCATGTGATCGAGGACATGCTCCATCGATTCGGGGCGGTCCTTGTAAAGATGCAAGCCCCTTTCCAGCCCGAAGGTGGTGCCTACAGCGGCCACGGCCGCCAACAGGATGTCAGTGGACATCATCATGATCATGAACATGAACATGAATGATGAAGCGTGCCATCTGCCGCCCCGCGTGCTCTTAAAACTGCAGAGCTGGCTTTCGCCTGCGTTTCCTTCCGGGGCTTATGGCTATTCGCATAGCATCGAAAGGGCTAACGACGCAGGATATATTGACGACCGCCGCGGCCTCGTCGATTGGCTGGAAGCCGATCTATGTTATGGATCGGGGCGAAACGAGGCGATTTTTTTCCGGGAGGCCTGGCGCTGCACGAAAGACGATGACCCTACGAGCTTGGCGGAAGTTGCGGAGCTAGCGAGCGCCTTCCGCGGGACATCGGAATTTGCACTTGAGTCATCACAGCAAGCGGCGGCTGTCCTTACGACGCTGCGCCAAGTATGGCCCGATCCCGCCCTTGACAGGCTTTCAGAGACACTTGCTGAATGTCAAATTCGTCCAACGCTTTCCGTGGTTCTCGGGGTTCGCTCGGCTAGGGAGGACCTTCCGGCCAGTCTGGCCCTGCCCGCATTCCTGCAAAGCTACATAGCCAATTTGGTGAGCGCTGGTGTCCGACTGATCCCCCTCGGTCAAACCGATGGGCAGCTTGCCATCGCCGAACTAGAGGACGCGGTGCTTGCAGTAAGCGCTTTAGAGCACACGCTCGACGATCTTGGATCCGCCGCGTTTATGGTTGATCTCGCCTCCATGGAGCATGAAACACAGTACACAAGGCTGTTTCGCTCATGACAACGGTCGCTAGTCCAGATTCCCACGCTCACATCGGCGCACGTCAGCACGGGCCTTTGCGCGTTGGAATAGGTGGACCGGTTGGCTCAGGTAAGACGGCGCTCATAGAAGCGTTGTGCAAGAGGCTTCGAGTTGACTACGACATTTATGTGATCACGAATGACATTTACACGAAGGAAGACCAGCTTATTCTCACGCGCGCGCAAGCGCTGCCTGCTGAGCGGATCGTGGGCGTCGAGACGGGAGGTTGCCCTCACACCGCAATTCGGGAAGATGCGTCTGCTAACCTCGCGGTCATCGAAGAGATGAACGGGAAATTCCCGCAGGCAGACCTATGCTTTGTCGAGTCGGGCGGTGATAACCTAGCCGCAACGTTCAGTCCCGAGTTGGTTGACCTAACGATCTATGTGATTGACGTCGCGGCAGGTGATAAGATACCCCGCAAAGGGGGTCCTGGCATAACGCGCTCCGACCTCCTCGTTATAAACAAAATTGATTTAGCTCATTTAGTAGGTGCGGACCTGAAGGTAATGGAAAGGGACGCATTGAGGATGCGCGGTGAGCGGCCTTTTATTTTTGCGAATCTCAAGATCGGGGAAGGCGTGCACCGGATCGCAGGCTTCGTCATTGAGAAAGGTGGATTAGTTATGTCAGCGTCGCGGACGAGTGAGTCGTAAAAGTGATCGACTACGAGCGCATAATCGCACAGGCACTTTCTTCCGTAAGGGCCGAGGGGCGCTATCGTGTGTTCGCTAACCTTGAGCGGTTGGCCGGCCAGTTCCCATATGCCCGCAACCATGGGCCTGGTCCCGATCGCGTCGTCATCTGGTGCTCCAACGACTATCTGGGGCAAGCCCAGAATTCGGACGTAATTGATGCGCTGGTCGATGCAGCTCGACGCATGGGAACCGGAACTGGGGGCACGCGCAACATTTCGGGTACCCACTGCCTGCACGTCGAGCTCGAACGCGAGCTTGCCGATCTGCACCAGAAGGAGGCGGCCCTGCTGTTCACCTCCGGGTATGTCTCCAACTCGGCGACTCTGTCTGCTTTGGCGCAGTTCCTCCCTGGTTGCGTCATCTTTTCAGACGCGCGCAATCATGCATCGATGATCGAAGGCATCCGCCACTCAGGCTGCGAGCGCCGCATATTCCGCCACAACGATTTGGCTCATCTTGAGGAGTTATTGCGCGCGACGGGGGCGGGGCGACCGAAGCTGATTGCGTTCGAAAGCGTGTACTCGATGGACGGCGATATGGCGCCGATAGCCGCGGTTTGTGACCTCGCCAACGAATATGGAGCCATGACCTATCTCGACGAGGTACATGCCGTCGGCCTCTATGGTGCTCACGGCGGTGGCGTGAGCGAGCGCGATGGCCAGACGCACAGGCTCACCATAATTGAGGGGACGCTCGCCAAGGCTTTTGGCTGCATGGGAGGATACATAGCGGCGTCAGCCGGGTTCGTCGATGCTGTGCGCAGCTTCGCGCCCGGCTTCATCTTCACGACATCACTGGCGCCACCAATCGTCGCCGCCGCACTCGCAAGCGTGCGACACGTGCGCGCCCATGATGAGCTCCGCGAGCAGCATCAGGCGCGAGCTGGACGCCTTAAGGGCTTGCTCGGGTCAGCGGGCCTGCCCGCGATGCCGAGCGAGAGCCACATCGTTCCGGTGCGGGTCGGATGCCCGGTACGCGCCAAGAAAATCTGTGATTTACTCATGGCTGAGCCCGGCATCTACGTCCAGCCCATCAACTATCCAACGGTTCCGCGAGGCACGGAGCGCCTTCGACTCACGCCGTCACCAGTTCATGATGACGAACTAATGGACCGGTTGGTGTTTGCTCTGATTGACGTGTGGCATCGGACCGGCTCTGCGTATTCCAAGGTCAGCGACAACAGCGGGTTAGAACTACAGGAGAGTTGCGGCCACCCAACCTGAACCGCGGTAATCAGTCGGCGCCATTGACTTTGACAACCCTCTGCACCTCTCAACGCCTCGATGGCGTCGCTTGAAGCCAACATCTATGCCATTTGCATTGGTGGCGTGGAAATCGGAGGAGATCTTCTAAGCCCGCAGCAATGAAGCCCTTGAATTGCGCGTGCATGTCCCTGAATCGAGGTCGAAGCGACGATCACTCAGGAGGGTCACGTCGGCCGGCGAAAGTGCGGTGGTTCGAAATGCTCATCAGATGGGTGTAGCGAGTGATTGCTCGCGACCGGCGAAAGGGCGTTTAACTGGGGAGGCGAAAAGAGGTTAGGCCAATGAGCGACTTGATGGGTAAGGTAGCAGTCGTTACCGGCGCATCGAAGGTCATCGGGGCGGCAATTGCCGAGAGTTTGAGCGCGGCGGGTGCCGCGGTGGTCATGAACTATTCTTTCAGCAACCAGATCGCAGACCGCGTCTTCGCTGATATTAAAGCAAGCGGCGGTAAGGTCATCGCCGTAGAGGGCGATGTTTCCAACGCTGGCGACGTGCGGCGCTTGTTTGCCGAAACCAAAAAGACCTTCGACACGCTGGACGTACTGGTGAACAACGCTAGTGTGTACAAGTTCCAACCGTTGGAGGAGATTACCGAAGATGAGTTCCATCGCGAGTTCAACATAAACGTGCTGGGTACACTCCTCGCCACTAAGGAAGCGATAAAGTACTTCGGGCCGAATGGTGGAAGCGTCATCAACATAAGTTTGCTTGCAAGCGGAGGAGAGCCAGAACCTGCGATCTATTCGGGGACCAAAGGCGCAGTAGATGCAATAACGCGTGCTCTCGCCGCAGAGCTGCGACCGCGAAAAATCCGCGTCAACGCTATTGCGTTGGGGGAAGTGGAGACCGAGGGAACCCACGATGCTGGGATTGTCGGAAGCGATTTCGAAAAGGCGATGAACGCACGCACGCTGCTTGGTCGCATGGGACAGGTACACAAGATCGCGCAAGTCGCGGTTTTCCTTGCTTCCGATGATTCCAGGGGGCTCACCGGCGATCGGCTCACAGCGTAAGGGTGCTTCCGAGCGCACAATCACGGCCCGAGGATAAGGCAAAAATACCCAAGAGAAGGCGCGGATTTCTGGGTACGTCACCCCGGCGCAGTATCGCAAGTGGCCAGACAGTCCAGCGCCAGCCCGGCGTGCAGCGAATTCCGCCTCGCGTGCCTCTTCGATGCAGCGCTTTGCGCGCTCGTAGAGGTTCTGGCCCCGGTTAATGTCAACAAACTTTCGCTACGACGACACACCCGATGCCGCGTCGGGCAAATCGTCGAGATAGAGCAATTATCCCTGGTCTGGCAATAATTAATCCGCTGTCTATTTGACAGAGCTATCACTCAGCGTTGCTTTCATCCTCGGGTTCTTCGTTCGCCCCATGGCGGTGGTCTATTCACGCTGCATATTTGGCTCGGTCTCTATCGCCACCCCAGCGAATGGCCATGGCTCTACATCTTCCTTGTATTCGTGCAAGGTTTTTTCTTCCTGGACAAGGCCGGCAAGAGTCTGGGTCTAGACGCCGTGCTCGCCCGGCGGCCCTGGGGACTATTTGCAGGAGACGGTACCATCGCCAAATGCTGCCGGCGGCTCAGT
>Ga0075424_100007644_pt1 | contig 10504 bp, 10 predicted proteins | sample SoiMethybrSBSTD3_FD_75301 | JGI IMG/M metagenome (GOLD analysis project Ga0075424, IMG submission 75301) | Bulk soil microbial communities from a Populus tree surrounding site in Tennessee, USA - Soil MetaG P. TD hybrid SBSTD3 | ecosystem: Environmental > Terrestrial > Soil > Tree plantation...
CCGGGTGTGCGTCGCGAGTCCCGGGGCGTCACTCTCGTACACGAACATCAGGTCGTGGCGTGCGAAGTTCTGAAACCATTCATCCCAGGTAATCGGCCGGAAGCGGCTCGCAGCAGCAAAGTTGAACCGTATCCCTGCGCCGCCATCGTTGACATGCACCGTGGCCGCCCCGGACTCGGTGGCCTCGCCGGTGGCGGGCTCGGCGCCGTGACGGGATGCCCATTCGCGAATCAGTTCGTGGTCGTCGGTAACCAGCAGCGCGCCCGGCGGCTGTTCCGCGGCGCTGTGCGCGTCGACGCGACACGCCGGCTCGTCGTCCGGCAGCAGTGAACGTCTTGTCATGTTGCCCTTCCCTTCTCAGAAAACAGCGGGCACGACGCGCGCCTCGGCAGCGGCTGGCCGATCCGCCACGGATCACTTTCCAACTCTGAACAATCTGGTGCCGGCCCGCCCTTGTTCCCAATGACCAGGGCGGCCAGGCGCCCAAGGGGGCTCCGTCCAGAAGAACGTAAAGACGTTGGTGCCCTTCGGGAGCAACGCTTCGTACCCACCGTCCGGCAACGGCAGGAGCGGTACGTTGTGGACGCAGGTCCAGCGGCCGTTCGTCTCGATGCCTGCATGTACGAAGCCGCTCCCACCGACGCGCACACGCACGCGCCGGTCCGTCGGGACGCGCGGCTGCTCGAATGTCCACACCGCGGCATCGCGGACCTCAGAGGGTCCTGACGTCGGAGGCGTTCGTCCGCTGTCGCGCATCGCCGCTGAAACGGTCACGATCGTGTCGATCGTTCGGCGGTAGCGGCGATGAAGGCCACTGAGAGGCTCTCCCACCGACTCGGGCATGGCGTCGGCGACGTCCATGACGAATCCAACTCTGTTCGCCAGCCCCCGATCGATTCCGCGTGGCGCGGTCGAATCGCCGATGTATACCGCGTCCGCAGGATCGAGCACCGGCATGCCTTCGAATCGCGCTTTCGAACCTGCGCCGAGCGCCTCGAGCACCGCGGAGCCGTCACGGCTCTCTTCGCGGGGCATCCGCCGGAAGGCTCCATCGTCAAAAGTGAAGATGTCGGCGCCCCCCGACAGCATCAGCACCATGTTCGACAACAGCGGCGAGCGCGCGCCGAGTTCCGCGATGATCGGTCTCAGAAGCCGAACGTAAAACCAGTCAAACTCGGTTTCGGCGCGGAGCGCCAGAATGCCCCCTGAGACGAGATACTCGGCGAGCACTTCGATGGTGTCTTCGCCAGGACCTTTGCCGCAGAAGGCGGTCAGCATCTCGTCAACATCGGTGACGACGAGACACCGTCCGGTCTGACGGACTGCCGCGAGGAGGCGCTCGATCGTGACGACCTGGGTCGGTGTCAGATCGGCGAAGAGCGCTCTCTGGACGTCGACGAGTGTTCGGGGTTTTCCACGGGCGACCTCGAGATAGTCGCTGAGCATCTGCCTCACGCTCGCGGCGTCAGGCTGTGGCTGTGCGGCGGCACTTTCCGCCTGGCTCGCCAGTTCGACGAACAACGGCGCCACCTCGACGAAGCGCGCGGCGCCTCCGGGCGTCACCGCGACCCACCCGAAGTCGGTCAGCAGGAGACCGCCGTTCCCTGTGCCGTGCTGACGTCCAACATCGATCGCGATGTATTGGCGCCGGCGCCATGAACCAGGGGAATAGCGGATCTCTCCCCGCCGGCTCGCGGTATGGCCCACAACCTGGGGCAGCAACTCGGCGTGGTACCGATAATGATCGACTTCTCGCAGGTCCGGCGTGAACACGCCAGCCGGCTCGTAGCCAAGTTCCCCCGGCATCCGGCGTTCGCGTGCATGACTGGTTCCGACGTGGAAGATCTCGTGGGGTAGATCGCGTGCGCTGATCCGCTCTCGGTCGACAAGCGTGCGGCGAAACACGGCGTTGATGTAGGACGCCACGTTCTCGGCGTCGCACGCGCCACGCTCGCGCATCACGACATCGACGATGTTCGGCAGAATCCCGCCGTGCACGAACAGCTTGTCGTGCTCGAAATACGCCGCCTGCACATGAAGCCCCGGATGTCGCTCTGGGTGCAGCGCTGATTCGCGGATCGCTGGCCACAACCGATAACCGAGCGATTCCTCACCGCCCTGCCCCCCCTCCCGATCGAGATACAGGTCGTGGTTTCCCAGCGTCCATACGATCCGCCCTCCGAGACGGTGCGCCTGGGCGGCGAGATGATGGATGAAGTCGAAGACCTCCTGCAGATGGCGTCCGTGGCCCACGTCTCCCGTGAGCACGAGCGTCCCGTCGCGCGCTGACCAGTGGTCGAAGTCGTCGACGAAGCCCAAGGCGCGGACGATCTGTTTCAGTGCATCCAGCTCGCCGTGGACGTCGCCGACCACTCCCACGCGCTTCGTGTAGTCGGCGAGGAACTCGGAGATGTCGCGGTGCGCCGCCAGACTGCGCTCGACGGCCATGTCTTCCACGATGACGTCTTCCACTTCGAGCACGTGCAGCTCGTATGGCGCGAGTCCGACAACGAACCCGTGTCGGGCCAGGTCGTCGCCCGCCCGGACATACCCCTCGCCGGTAAAGAGATCGCGCAGGTGGTAGTGAATGGCGGGATCGTCCTGCACGTCCAGCTCCTCAGGGAGCCGTAACCGTCCCCAGAACTTCGTGAGCCGCGACGGTTCATCGGCAGCGTTAGCCACGACGAGCACCGGTCGGTTCGAATACACCCTTAAGCCGGCGCGAAACTGCGTCAGCGGCCTGTCGCTCTCCATCTCTAGTACGGCGACAGAACGCTCGTAGACTGTTTCAGGAGCCCCCGCATCGAGCACCGAACGAACCAGGTCGCCGAGCGGGTGGCGAATGAGCGCCCACATCTGCGCATGCATGACCGTGTTGATGATGTGGCTTCCGCGCTGCTCCCACGCCCGTTCGAATCGCTCGACCCCGAACGACCCCCGCCCTTCTTCTACTCCTTCCGACGCGGCGTGAAACTCACGCACCAGGTCGGCCGCGGCCGCGATTGTGTGCGGCGGACTGTCGTCGGACTCGAGGTTCTGCTGAACGCGCCACAGGGCCCAGCGGCTGCCGTCGCGAGACTCGCGCAGGATGTTCGTGACAGAGCGTTTCCGCAACGGGTCGACGGCCATCGGATCGAGGACTTCCTGCGCGGGAGGGCCGGTCCCGATGACCCCCATGTGGGGATCGAATATCTGCAGACGCTCGTGAGCACCGGAGCCGACAATGCCGATGTTCAAGATAGAGAAATCGAGGTGCGACACGCCGCAATGCCACAGCTGCTGTGTGAACTCGTCGTAGCGGGCTTCTAAACGTCGAGCCGCATCCACGTCGCCCGTCCTTAGCGCGCGCTCGATCACGGTCGCCAACGGCGTGACCAGCGTCTGCACAATCACGACCGCCGCGGACAATCCGTCGGTGGCCTGTTTCTCCTTCGGGAAATCAGCGGGGTATGTGACGCGAATGGGTCTCGGCATGGCTCCGAGCGAGCGAACGATCCCGATCGCGCGGAACCGCTCCAAGCGCCGGCGCTCATCATCGGAGAGGATCGCTAGCGTGCTGTCCGCGATGTAGGCTCGACTGGGCACCGCGAGCGGACCGTAGCATTCGAAGGCGTGAATATGCTGCCAGATCGCGGGATGAAGCGAGCCATCCGGCCGAAGGGCGTGTTCGTGCTGCCAATCCCGTTGGGACCCTTGCGGTGGCGCACCCAGGGGCGGGACCGGCTTGGGGTGCTTCGCGTACTTCACCACGAAGCGGCGCGAAGACTCGACCAGCGCAATGACGTGGTATCCCTCCCCGAGGAACTGCATCGGCTCGGCGATTGCGCGCAAGACCTCCTCGTCGGAAGGCAGATGGTCGGCGTCCTGAAAGGCTTCCCGCGCGATGGGGACGAGCTCAGCGTCGAGCGCGCGCTTTCCGATCCACTGCGCGCCGCCATGACGCTCATCGCGGTGGTACGCGCTCAGCCCACGCTCGAGGATTGCCTCCAATCGGTCCCTGGGATTCATTTCGGACAGGCTTCGTCAAGTCATCGCCACCGACAGCACATGCGTCGCGCGACGTCACGAGTACGCAATTGGGGGGCCGAGCATGTCCGTGAAGCCACGGCGGGATTTGGAGCGCTCGTACGCTGTCGTTGTGTGAGGTGCGAAAAAAGGTCGTTCCTGGATTCGCGCGAGCGCGCTCCAGGTCAGCAGCCGCTCGACCGCCTGGCTGTGCTTGAACGCTCACATCGGATCGCGTGTCGTTCGTTCGATTCGAACGCGCTTCGGCTCTCGACAAGAGGCTCCGTCCTGGCCAAAATCGTGGATCGCGATGATGTTCGGGCGGGAGAGCGAGGCGTGCGAGCTCTGCCTTCCTCCGGCGGCACGCGCATCCGCCAAACGTCACGACTGTGAGATATCTCCCTTACGTGGTCACAACAGCTGTACACTCGTTGCGAACCCACATCACACATTCGAAGACGATCCGACAACACTTTCCTCCACCGACAACGCTCACCCTGGGGACCGGGCCACGGCTCCGCAGCCTCGACGCGCGACTGGGTGTGCGACGAGACCACGACCCAATCGACAGGTCACGCGGCCAATTTCGGCCAATTCTCCCAGAGGATCTACAAATGCCTACCAACGGCACGATCAAGCGCATTACCGACAAAGGCTTCGGCTTCATCGTCACTCCTGAGGGCACTGAATACTTCTTTCACCGGTCCGCGTGTACGAGTACGCCGTTCGACGCCTTGCGCGAGGGCGACAGCGTGACGTTCACCGTCGGCCAGGGCCCGAAAGGGCCGCGCGCCGAGAACGTCGTTCGCACCTAGTCCTCACCAACACGCGATAGCGGGGAGGAGGCGTGACGCCGATCGACCGCACGCTTGCGCCGTACGAGCGCGAAATCGAGGAGCGGTTCGTGCGCGCATCTGGACCCGGTGGGCAGAACGTGAACAAGGTTGCCACCGCCGTCGAGTTGCGCTTCGACGTCGGCGCCTCGTCGCTTCCCCCGTACATCAAATCTCGCATGGCCGCGCTTGGGGGCAGTCGCATGACCACTGAGGGCGTACTCGTACTCGAAAGCCGGGAACATCGCACACAAGGACAGAACCGGGAGGCCGCTCGAGCGCGTCTCGCCGCGCTGATTCAGCAGGCCGCCGTTCGGCCAAGGACGCGCAGGCCCACGAAGCCAGGCAGGGCCGCACAGGAGCGGCGACTGACCGCAAAGAAGCTGCGTGCCACTGTGAAGGGCATACGGAGCGGGTTTCGCGACGACAACGACTAGAGCAAAAGCGCCTCAGCGGCTCAGTCGGTGCGTCTTGAAGAACTCCCACATGACAGCCGTCGTGTCGACTTCCTTCCGCGTCCACGTATGGCCGAGACCATCAATTCGGATAATGCGGACCTCCGCGCTGCAGCCGTCGTAGTGCATCGTCGATAGCGGACCCGGCGGATCCTCGAGGATCGCGTCGCCCTTGCATCCGTTGTGGTGCGCCCATCCGGCAAGCGCTTCGGGGACGCTCTCGACCCATTCGTTGTTGCGGCCGGCCACGTGTCCATCGTAGGTGTTCTGCGGATCGGCGAGTCCGTGGAACGTCAGCACGGGAACGGGCCTGCCGGGGCCCGAGCATTGTTCAGCGAATCGCAGTCCAGACACGGGCGCAATCGCGGCGAGGCGAGAGCCGAGCGTGCATCCGAGTAGCGACGTCATGCGTGCGCCGCCCGAGAACCCAGTCGCATACACACGCGCGTCATCGAGGCACGCGAGCGTGGCAACGTGCGCGATCACATCCGTCACGTACGCCACATCGTCGGCGCGGCCGTCTTGCACCGGCACGTTCCACCGCGCGCCTTCGGCATCGAGCGTCGCGACGAGGAATCGTTCGCTCGCGGCGACCGTCTCGAAACCGCTGGTCTTCGCTTGACCCGCAGACGATCCGCCGCTGCCATGTAGATCGAGTACGAGAGGCAGCCGCGCATGTCCGTCGTATCCGGGCGGGACGAACAACCGATAGACGCGTGGTCGCTGGCTCGATGTGATCTGCTGCGGCGACACGCCTGACGCGTGCGGCAAGTTACACGACGCCGGAGCAGTGCTCTGTCCGCGCGCATCGGTCGCGCAGACGATAGTCATCAGTGACGTGAACGCAAGCGCGATGCGCATGTCGTTACTCCTCGCCTACGGCAAATGCTCTCTCGTGCGTGCGTCAGGATACTCGCTCCTAGCCGTGATTGAAAACCACACCGAGTCGGTAGAATTGGAGCAGTGAGCACGTCCTCTCGATTCATCGTCTTCACCGACGGCGCCGCGAAAGGCAATCCCGGCCCCGGCGGCTGGGGCGCGATCGTCGTCACACCAGATCGATACGTCACCGAACTCGGTGGCGGCGCGCCACACACGACGAACAACCGGATGGAGTTGAGCGGTGCGATCGCGGCGCTGCAGCACGTCGCGAATCACCCTGAGCCCGTTGCCATCTACACCGATTCCACATATCTGATCCAAGGCATCACGCAGTGGGTGTGGGCCTGGCGAAAGCGCGGGTGGAAGACGGCGGAAGGCAGCGACGTGCTGAATCGCGAGCTGTGGGAAGAGCTCTCGAGCCTGGTCGGCGCCCGCGCCCGCGGCGGCGTGAACTGGCACTGGGTGCGAGGACATGTGGGCACAGCGGGGAACGAACGTGCCGATCAGATTTCAGTGGCGTTCGCGCTGCAACAACCGGCGGACCTCTATGTCGGGCCGCTGGACGGCTATGCGCTGCCGATTCTCGAACTGCCCGACGTCACGACGGTGCCGAAGCGAACCGCTGGCTCGGTATCGGTCGCGAAGAGCAAAGCCGCGGCGTACTCGTATGTGAGCGTGGTCGATGGAATTCCGATGCGCCACGTCACGTGGGCGGACTGCGAACGGCGCGTGAAAGGGCAGACCGGTGCCCGCTTCAAGAAAGCCACCAGCGCGGCCGATGAGTCCGCGATTCTGCGCGGCTGGGGAATCGACCCGAGCCGATTCTAGCGAGACACGGTTCCAGGAGTGCCGCGCATGGGCCATCGATGCCTCGCGATGTTCGCAGCCATCTTCCTCGTCGGAAGTGCAGGCATCGCCCAGGAACAACCAGTCGCGCGAGAGCCGGCGTTCGACGTCGCTTCTGTCAAACTGAATCCGAACGACACCGTTCCGGAAGCTATCGCCCTGCAGGCCGACGGCATACGCTTCACGGCGTTCCACGTGCGCACGCTCATCGCCATGGCGTACCGATCCGAGGGAATTCAGCGATTCGATCAGATCGTCGACGGGCCGTCCTGGATCGGCGTCGACCGATTCGACATCGTCGCGAAAACGGGAGGCAATTCGATCACGCAGGCCGCGGTGACGAATCAGCTGCCGGCGATGTTGCGAACGCTTCTCCGCGATCGATTCCGACTGCGGCTGCACACTGAGAAACGCCGCATGCCGGCGTACGCGCTGGTTGTGGCGCGACGAGACCGGCGACTGGGCCCGCAGCTGCGTCCATCCACGATCGAGTGCCCATCAGCGACCGAGCGAGAGGCCGCGAATGCGGATCCCGATAGATGGTGCGGAATCCGTGCGGCCGGCGGCGTGATTACGGGGCGCGCCGTCCCCGCATCCGAGCTCGCAGGAAATCTCAGCGGCTACCCCGCAGTCGATCGATTCGTCACCGACCGTACTGGCTTGTCAGGCCGTTACGACTTTCGACTCGAATACTCACCAGCCTTTGTCGACGCCGCGGATCCTGTTTCGAATGCCGGCGCCAGTCTGTTCACTGCGCTCACCGAGCAACTCGGACTCAAGCTGCAGCCCGAGTCGATCGCGCGGCCGGTTCTCGTCATCGAGAACATCGAGAAGCCCACTCCCGACTGACGCGCGTCTATTTCGGCGCCGTGTACGGCACGCCGATCGCGCGAAACGGGCCGGGATCCTTGGTCGCATCGGTGCGCAGGTTCAACTTTGCCTCGGCCACGTAAGCCGTCTTGCCGGCAACCGTGACGGCGGTGATTCCTGTGAGTCCCTCTTTCAGAACCTTCACTTCTGCCTTGTCGCCATTGATCGTGACCTCGTCCAACCGACCGCCCTCGACGAGCAGCATCGTCTTGCTGCCGACCGATCGCATGCCGTCTGGTCCCTGCAGCGCTCGTGAGGGTTCGAGCTTCACGATCGGTCCGGCGGAACCGTCGGCCTTGACCGGAATTCGCATGAGCGTGTTCTGACCGACCGAGTTGACGTAGACGTTGCCGTCAGCGAGCAATGCGATTCCGTCAGCGGTGGCCAGCACCATTGGATCGGCGGCCCAGACATCGAGCGCCGTCGCGCCTTTCTTCAGTCGCAGTACACGACCCTGCGTCGTATCGGTGGCGTAGACGGTGCCATCCTTCGCCACGGCGACGTCGTTGCACAGGCCGTTGTTCGGAAAGGCGTAGCTGGCCTTGAACGCTGCCGTCTTGAGATTGAATGCCTTGAGTGCGGTCTCCCCCACCACCGGCGCGCCGTTGCGACCACCGGTCGCCGATGCGCACACCCAGAGCGTCCCCGCTTTCTCGTCGGCGAACACCCCGAGCACTGTCGAAAGTCCGTTCGACTTCGGCTTGATCCACACGTCGGCCTTCGTCGACGAGGGCGCAGCGCGATACACGCTGTCCTGGCCGAGACTCCCGAAGAACAGCGTGCCGTCTTTCGTCGACGTCAGGCTCTCGGGAAAGACCCTCGCATCGGCAAACGTGATCTCCTGACGATCGGCCGCCGCCAGCGAGCAGACCAAGATCGCAACAAAGGCACCTATCGTCGAACGCACTCGCGTCATCAGCGCATCTCCACAAAAGATTGGAAACACGCTATCACTTGATCCGCGTCGCGACTACCGAAAGCTCGTCTCTCTAGAATTTCGGTTTGTTGCGATCCGCTTTATCGAGTTGATTGCGCCGAGCCTCATCGGCCGCGGCGTGATTCGCATTTCCTACCGCGGTCGCCGCCTTGAACGCGTACGGCAGATTCACGAGATCGACTTGATACGACTCGAGGATCTGTGCGTTGAGCATCGCAATCACCGCAAAGAACGAGCGGAAGCAGGTCGGGAGCGTGCGGCGTAGGGCCAGGCCTGCTCCGGCGTCATGCCGAGTTTGATGCCGGGGAGGTCGATGAACCCGGCCGAAGAGGCGATCTTCTTGAGTGCGTCCGGGCTGCAGCAATCGCTGCTCTGCGCACTGACCACAAGCGCAGTGATTCCAAGGATGATGGCAACGAAAGCGACGAGTGCGACCGTATTTACAGAAGACTTGCGCATATGCGCTCCTTCAAGGATGGGGAAAGGCCCCAGCGTTCAGCGCGGAGACCTATGTGGCTATGCGCAAGTCGGCAGTGAGAACGTCACGACGGAGCCCAACAATGCTCCTTGAGGTTTGAGCCAGCGTCTTGCTACGATCCGGACGCATTTACAGCTGTGGAGCAGCAACGATGACTACACGGATTAGTGCACTGATCGCGTTCTGCGGATTCTTGGCGGCTGGCATCCTGGTCACGGGCGGCGCCGTGCAGGCGCATCATGCGGTCGCGGGCGTATACGACCTGAACAAGGAAGTGGTCCTTCAGGGCCGGCTCAAGAAGTTGAACTTCACGAACCCGCACGCGAGCATCGAGCTCACCGTGCCGAACAAAGATGGCACGTTCACCGATTGGATCCTGACCACGGCGTCGGTGCAGACGCTGACCCGGGAGGGGATCAACAAGACCTCCATGAAGCCAGGCGAGATCCTCAAGGTGACGGTGCTTCCAGCGGTCAACGGCCACCCGTCAGGATTCATCAGGAATCTCACGCTCGGCGATCGCGAGATCAAGCTGTTCTTCGGCGACGGACGCGACTAGCTGAATAGCTCGGGAGTTGGCCATGTTTGATCGACGAGCTGTCGCGATAGGTGTGCTCGCTCTCCTTGTCGCGATGAGCCAGGTGACGTACGGAGATCAGGGGCAGGCTCCTCAGGGGCAGGGTGCTCCTGCCGCTGGAGCCGGAGATCAGGGGCGTGGCGCGGGAGCGCCGCAGGGGCGAGGGGCTGGTGGGGGTGGCCGAGGCGGCGGTGGAGGCTTCGGCGCTCGTGGGCCAGCGTTTACGCCCGACCCCGGGGCCAAGGACTTGAAGTCGGTCCTCTACAACTGGACCTGGCACATGGGGATGCTTCGGAGCGGCGCCGAATCCGAGCTCATTAAGACGCTCGACTACCACGCCGACGGCGGCACGTTCCAGGTGAACGGTCAAGCCTGTGCGGTGACGAAGGCGCGTATTCAGGCCAACTATCAGATCCCAGGTTACCGGACACAGATCGAGTGCACGCTCCCAAATAAGCAGACGTACAAGAACGTTGAAACGATGAGCGGCGACTACGCCTGGGACGAAGACATTCCGGGCGCGGAGCTCGTTCCCGGCAAGGGCAAGGCCACACCAAGGCCGGCCACGCTTGAAGAGCGGCGGATCCGTCTGTGGGCAAGTCCGCAAGGTGCGCCGAAGGC
>Ga0075424_100007645_pt1 | contig 10504 bp, 8 predicted proteins | sample SoiMethybrSBSTD3_FD_75301 | JGI IMG/M metagenome (GOLD analysis project Ga0075424, IMG submission 75301) | Bulk soil microbial communities from a Populus tree surrounding site in Tennessee, USA - Soil MetaG P. TD hybrid SBSTD3 | ecosystem: Environmental > Terrestrial > Soil > Tree plantation...
CCCAGACCGGCTGGTAGTCGGTGGCCGGAACGCGGACACCGTCGAAGCGGGTGACATATGTCGGCGTGCCTTCTTCGGCCGCCGGGTCGCTCGTGACGGACATGAGCAGTTTCCCTTCGTGACCTGTAGCCGGTGCTCGCCGGTGTCGGTGTGCCGACCGGCATGTGCCCGCGAACCCTTCTCGGGAGGCCAACACTATGAGCACGACCAGGTTTTCTGCGAGAGCCCCGTGAGCGCGCGATCTGGTCGGGCCTGGAGGTGTTTGACCTCGTCACCCATCGCGGAACTCACCCGGCGGAGCAGTGTCTGTACGCGCTCGATGGTCCAGTCGTATGCCGCGACGTCCTCGGTCGCGGCCAACAGCCGGCTGGACAGCCGACCCCGGATCGCCTGGTAACGAGCGAGGGCGACCGCCTCCGGAAGGCCGCCCGTCGCGTCGAGAATCGAGTCGGCAAATAACTCCGCATCACGCATAGCGTCGGTCATGCCGTGGGTGGTGATCGGGTCCTTGAAGTAGCCGGCGTCTCCGACTAGTGCCCACCCCGCGCCCCAGCAGCGGCGCAGATATCCAGGTACTCCGCCCCACCCGCGGATTGGCCCTGCGGGCGTGGCGGTGACGACCGGGTCGCGCAATGTCGGGGCGGCTTGAACCAACAGCTCGGAGAAAGCGTGCTCGACGCCGTAGCGCCGCAGCCCGCACATACGTTCCGGTGTGGTGCTGACGAACACGCAGGTCTGCCCGTCGTTGGTGGGGATCAGACCGGCCCCGGCGCCGGCGCCATACGCCCATTGGTAGCCATCGGCTGGGAGACCGGCGACGTACCGGTAGAGCACCGCGGAGCGAGATCTGCCCTGCCGTATGACCGGTGCCCGAACCAGTGCGGCCACGGTCGAGCGGATGCCGTCGGCGCCCACCGTCATCGATGCCGGGAGTTCGACGGTGCGGCCGGATCGGTCGACTGAACGGACGCCGCGAACCCGGCCGGTCTCGTCCCGCCGCAACGCAGTCACGGCCATCTCGGTAAACACGTCGACCCCGGCCTGCGCGGCGGCGTCGAGGAGCAGCCGGTCGAACAAATAGCGGCGAGGTGCGTAGAGGGCATCGACGCCGGCAGTAGGGCGTATCGCCACACGCGCGATGCTGCCGTCGGTGTAGTGGAACGACGTGCTGCGGATCGCCGGTGTGCCGGCCGCGATGACCCGATCAAGCAGCCCCCAGCGGGACAACTGCAGGACACCGGCGCGCATGAGCGCGTGCGTGGACACGGTGTCGGTTCCGGCCCGGGACCGGTCGACGAGCGCGACCCGAGCTCCAGCTCGCCCGAGCAGCAGCGCGGTGGACGCACCCGCGACCCGGCCGCCGACGACAACGACGTCGTAGCCGTTCATGACGTCGGTGCCGCGTTCGCTGCTGGCAGCGTGGGCACGAGCGGCGCGGCCCGGCCGAGGAGGTGAGCCACGACGGCCTGCGCGTTGTGCCGGGCGCCGTCGATGTACCCGGAGTCACGGCGGTGCTGGAACCGCTGACCGACCACGTAAACCCCCGGTGCGGAGGTGACGCCACGGCGCTGGGCGATCGTTCCGTCCGGCGCAGTCACCGACAGCCGCAACCAGGGGTGACTGGGTCGGTAGCCGGTGGCGAGCAGGACGGTGCCGATTCCCTCGGCCCGCAGGCCCAGCCGCGTCGGAGTGGGGGGAACGGCAACCATCCATGGTCGAACCGGTGGCCCGAGCTCTTGGCCGAGACCGGCAGCGTTGGCGAATTTGTCGACGGCGTCGAGAAGCCGATGCATTCGCCGATCGGCGGACGCGACCGAGTCGGCGAGGTCGGCGCGGAACCAGGCCTGGCCACCCTTGATCTGCGCGAGGCGTCCGGTGAGCCGAACACCTCGCGCTTGCAGGACAGCCAGGTCGAGGTCCTCGTTCCGGCCGACCAGCTGCAGCGACGGCTCACGGCGCGCGGCCCCGGGGTCGCGGATGTCGTCGATCGTTCGGGCCAGGCGGCCGGTGCGCGACAGCCACCAGAAGATGTCCAGTCCGCGATAGCGGCGAGGCATCCGGGTATGCCGTCCGACGGCAAGCACTACCGGGCGGCCGGCCCGTGCGAGCTCGTCGGCGATCTGGACACCCGAGGACGAGGCGCCGACGATGAGGACACCGCCGGATGGCAACTGGGCCGGATTGCGGTACTGCTGCGCGGTGATCAACTCGACGCCGCGCGACCACCCGGCCGGCCCGTGCGGGACTCCGTGCGGGCCGGTGGCGATGACGAGGTGACGGGCATGCCAGGTGCCCCGGTCGGACACCACCACGTACCGATGGCCGGAGGTGCGCGTGGCGACGGACACCTGCTCCACGTTCGCCGACTCGAGGACGGGAGCGTCGAACGACGCGGCGTATCGATCGAGGAACTGACCGAACGCCCCGGCGCTGAGGTACCCGTCCGGCTCGGGACCGCAGTAGCGCCAGCCCGGGAGCCGGGTCATCCAGTTCGGCGTCTGCAGGCGCAGCGAATCCCACCGCTCGCTGCGCCACCGCTCACCGACGCGTCCGCGCTCCAGGACCACGTGGTCGCGCCCCGCAGCAGACAGCAATCGGCTCACGGCCAGCCCAGCATGTCCGGCGCCCACCACGACGGTGTCCGTGTCGGTCATTGACTCTCGTCCGGCTCAATCCGGTGGACCGTCAGGCGATCAGCCGGTGGTCACGTCGATGACGACCGGCGTCGGGTTGGCGAGCACGTCGTAGACGGCCGACCGACGGCGCGACTGCTCGACCAGCCCGCGCAGGGTGTCCTGGTCCGCGTCGCCATCGATGTGGAAGCTGACCTTGATCTGCTCGTAGCCGTTACGGACCGACCCGTTCGACAGCCCGAGGATGCCGAGCAGGTTGATGTCGCCCTCGACGGTCGAGGTGACCTCGGTCAGGTTCACCCCGCGGGCGGCGGCGATATTGGCCACGCCCGCGGTCAGGCACGCGGCGATCCCGTGCAGGAGGTACTCGACCGGCGTGGGCGCGTTGTCCTCGCCGACCAATACGGCCGGGTGGTCGGCATCGAGCGTCGTGGCCTGCTTGTGCTGCATCTGCTGCTTGGCGCCGTAGAAGCCGTGGATCGTCGACTGGTTGTGGGTTCCCCGGAGCCATGTGTTGCTGGCGCGGAACTGGAACTTTGCCAACTCCGGGTCACCCTTTACCGCGTCGATCGTCGCGAACAGGGCGGGGACATCGACACCGTTGCGGTTCATGGTGCTGGTCATATCGGTGCTCCTTTGCGAGCGGGTTGTGTCGCCGACGAAGGTGCCGCGAAATGGCACGTCCGGACATCCGTGACCGCTACGGATTTCGACTACGGACGCCGGCTACGGACAGACCCGTCACGCGGCACACTGAGCGCGTGAGGACATCCGGCGACGAGGTCACGGCTCGCGAAGCCGAGGTACTCGCGCTGGTGGGTCAGCATCTGACGAACGCGCAGATCGCCGCGACGCTGTTCATCTCGGTACGCACGGTGGAAAGCCACGTGGCTGCGCTGTTGCGCAAGCTCAACGTGCCTGACCGGCGCAGCCTGGCGCGCCGTGCCGCCGTCGATCGCGGACAGCAGCGCGGCATGCTGCCGGTGCCCGCGACGCCCTTCTTGGGCCGGGCGGCGGAGCGCGCCGAGCTGACGCACGCCCTGACCGGTCAGCGGCTCGTCACGGCGGTCGGCCCGGGCGGGATCGGCAAGACGCGGCTGGCGATCAGCGTCGCGGGCGACGTTGCTGCGGGGCATCGCGATGGGGTGTGGTTCGTCGACCTGGTCCGGGTTACTGAGCCGGCTGCCGTCATCGGGACCGTGGCGGAAGTGGTCGGCGTGCCCGAGCAGCTGGCGCTCTCCCAGGATGCGGCACTGGTCGCCTCGCTCGCCCGGCGCGAGGGGCTGCTCGTGCTGGACAACTGCGAGCACCTGCTGGACGGGGTCCGCGAGTGCGTTGACTTGATCGTCAACGGCTGCCCAGGCGTCACCGTGCTGACGACGAGCCGGACGCGGCTGATGCTTCCGTACGAGCGCGTCTACCCAGTACCCGGACTGTCCATCACCGACGATGCGGGTGGCGATGCCGTCGCGCTGTTCGGCGCAAGGGTCGCTGCGGCGACAAGCGAGGCGACCCCGCCCGACCCGGCCCGCACTGCCGCGCTGTGTCGCGCGTTGGACGGCATCGCGCTGGCCATCGAGCTGGCAGCATCGCGCTACGCCACCCTGGGCCTGGACGGGCTGGAGGCCGGCCTGCACGACAGGTTGCGGTTCTTCACGGTCGGCAGCCCGACGGCAGCCCGACACCGTTCGCTGCGCGACACCATCGCTTGGAGCTACAACCTGCTGACGCCCACCGACCAAGCGCTGCTGCGTCGGGTCGCGATGTTCGCATCATGGTTCGACGTCGCCGCCGCTCACCACGTCGCCGCTCCGAGCCGTGATCGCGCGGTCGTCGCCGACGGGCTGGCCCAACTCGCTGATCACAGCCTGCTTGTCGTCGACCGCGGCACGCCGACCCGCTACCGGGCACTGGAGACGATCCGCCAGTACGGCGAGGAACAGCTCGCCCTGGCCGGCGAAGTCGCGACGATCGAGGCCCAGCTCGACCAGTGGTGCCGAGTGCAGATTCGCGAGCTCGCGAATGTGGAGCCTGATGACGTGTGGTGTCTCCGGTTCGATCGAGTCGTCGACGACGTGCGGGCCGCGCTGCGTCGGTGCGCCGCCGATCCCGATCGCCAGGGGCCCGCTGCGGAACTCGCCGCGCAGCTCGCCGGGCAGCTGTGGCTGCGGGGGCGGCTGATCGAGGCCCAGCGCCGCTACGAGCAGGCCGCAGAACTCAGCCCGTCCCCGACCGACCGGGTGCAGCTGTTGCGGCTCGCCGCCGGCGCCGCCGGCACCGGTTACCTCGGCACCGACATGCTGCGCTTGCTCCGCCAATCCGCCGACCTGGCCGGGTCAGTCGGGGACCTGGGTGGTGCGGCCGGCGACCTTGCCGCGATGTCGCTGTTTATCACTCGAGCTCCGGGAATCATGGCGCAAACGCACACCGAGCAGGAGGCGGCGGACCTGCTTGCCGAGGCCGGGGCCGTCTCGGACGGATCGGCCAAAGCCGAAGCCGCGATCACCCTCGCGAAGGTGTCCGGAAACTACCGCGGCGTTTCCGTCGAACAGTCCGAACAGGCCGTCGAGCGTGCTCGAGCGGCCGACGATCCGGGACTGGTGGACGCGGCGCTGGATCTGCTCACCGCTGTGCACTTGAGACTCGACGACATCCCGGCTGCGGTGGCAACGGTGCGCCGGCGCGAGGCTGCGATCGCCTCCCTCCCGATGGTTGCGCTGCATGGCTTCGCGCACAGCGACCACGCGCAGTACGGGTGCGAGGTCCTGCTCGCGGCGGGCAACCTCCCCGGAGCGTCTCAATACGCCGACCGGCTAGCGCGCCTGCCGTTCAACCGCGAGGAGGGCCTGCTCGGCCTGGCCCGGCGGCTCAAGGTCGACGCGTTCGCCGGCCACTTCGACGCGGTGCTCCGTGACGCGACCCAGTTCGGCAACAGCTGGGAGCGGTTGGGCGAGCCGGTCGTGCCCAACTTGGCCAGCTCGGCCGGCGCCGTGGCAATGGTGCACGGCATTCTCGGACACGATGAGCTGCGTGCGCGATGGCTGCGCCTGGCCGATAACCTCAACGGCGCGCAGCCAACCATCACGACGCGGGCCTGGGCGCCGACCTTCGACGCGATTGTGGCCTTGCATCGCGGAGAGTTCCCTACCGCGTGCGACCGTCTTGCGATCGATCCCGACAACTCGGATATCTGGTGGCACGGCGGCCAGATCATCTACCGGCCGTGGTATGCGGCCGTCTGGGCGGAGGCGGCAGTGCTGGACGAGCGTCCCGACGCCCACGCGCGCATCCAGCGGGCTCGGCACGCGACGCGGGCGAATCCCATCGCATCCGCCATGGTCGAGCGTGCCGCGGCATTCGCGGCCGGTGACCGAACCGCCGTCGAAAGCCTCGCGGCGATGTTCGAGGCGCTCGGGTGCCCGTATCAGCAGACCCGAACCGGCGTGCTGGCCGGAATGCTCTGATCCGCCGGGACACGGCGTCGCCGTCGCCCTAGTTGCGACTCTCCACGCCGAAGGTCACTCGATGTCGAGTCAGAGGTCGCAGGTGATCTTGATGCCTCGGGTCGTCGGATGCGACGCGTCCGCGGATTCCTGCGTTGTCCGCCTGACGGGCCGCATCGCTATCCGAGCTGCCTCCAGTTGGTGCGGCGTAGTTCGGCCGCAAGGGCTTGGACTGCGGACTCGCCGTAGCGACGTGCCCATAACTCGAGCCACTCGTCGTTGTCCAAGAAGAACTTCCAGTCGCTGATCACTCCATTCCTCACGAACAGAAACGGCACGGGCGATTGGAATGGCCGGAACTTCGAGTTGTAGATCGCAGTGCCCTCGTTGCCTTCGTAGTACGGCCCAAACAAGATTCCATCGTCCGCATACGACGGAACTGCAAGATGCTGTAGCACGTTGTCAAAGACGCCTTGCGCACGATCAGCCGGCAAGTTGGTAAAGACAACAACGATTACCTTGTAGTCAGCATCCTCCCCGCCAATCGGTTGAATCTCCCGGAACAGTCTCTTGTAGCCGCTTACCAGCTCGACAACGTCTGGCTCGCCCGGGTCGGCGATCCGCTCGGGAGCGAGCCAAAGGACGTTGCGTTCCAATGACCCCGGCACGAAGGGACAGACCGTCCCAGCGCGACCGAGGTCCTTGTGCGGCCTGACCACGAAGGTCGTGATCCAGTCGGCGACAGCTTGCAGGGCTTCTCGATCGCTTTCCGCGAGTTCCCCTCTCCTACTGACGGCCTCGAGATCCTGGAGGAGGAACAGATTTGTGGTCATCGCTGGCATGGAACCCTCCCCTGAGCCGAGCACTACCCGAGGCCAAGTTTGCTCCGGCCCCTTTGCAGCCGCCAGATCCCAAACGAGTGGGAGCCCGGGCCATGCTCGGGACTAAGGGGATCACGGATTCGAAGCCCGGTACGCGGTCGCGACGATGGTGGAGGTGAGCTGAGGACGATTGCCTCCTCGCTTCGAACTAAATATTCAGCGTAGAACGCCCAAAGTGGACTACAGAGACTAGGTCGTACTAATGGACTCACCATGACCAGATCCCCCGCCGACTTGATGCGAGTCAATCTCCTCGAGGTCTTCAACGAACCCGACTCGGGCCGCCGGGCCGAGGTCATCGCCGAGAACTATGCCGAAGATGTGGTCTGGCACGAACCTGACCGGATCATTCGAGGGCGCAAGGACCTGGAACGTCGCGCCGAAGAGTTGCGTGGAGAAAACCCGGGCTGGGTCTTCCGACCTGCAGGTCCCGCATCGGAGCTCGACGACATCGGCCACCTCGGCTTCCAGTACGGGCCGGCCGACCAACCGCCGATGGCCAGCGGCATGGACATCGCTCGTACCAGAGACGGCGTCATCATCGAGCTTTACACGATCGTCACCGCGATCCGTCAGCCGTCCTAGCCCGGCGCCGAGGTGGGCCAGAGAAGAATTCGGCGCAGTCCTGGGCTAGCACGTTGCGATTCCAGAAGGCGGGCTGGCGCTCGGCGCCAACTCGTGACCATGGGCGGCGAGATACGGCCCCTAGTTCGACCGTCGTCGTCGGCTTCATCATTGCCCCACGGTCGTCCATTCCGATGAGCTGGCCGGGCCGGAATGAGCTGACGCGGCAGTGAGATTCTCGCTCATGAGCTGCGTCCTTGGTCTTGGTCGAGTCGTCGACGTAGCGCCGCCGAACGTTGGGTCTTGCTTGGGCATGATCTTCTGCCCTCTTGCGATCTGAGCGGAGCCCTTCAGCTGGTGCCGAGCGCCTTGCGCAGGACGTGGACCGCCTGCTCGATCGCGGCGGTGGAGGCGGCCGTCTGGCGGAGCGGATTGAGCATCATGAAGTCGTGCAGGGTGCCGTTGTAGCGGACGCAGGTGGTGCGCACGCCGGCCTCGGTGAGCTTGCGGCCGTACGCCTCCCCCTCGTCGCGCAGGACGTCGTTCTCGTCGACGATCACGAAGGCTTCCGGCAGCCCCCGCGAGTTGATCGATGCTCGCCCGCAGCGGTGATGCGGTGATCTCGGTCCGGGTGGACTCGTCGGGCAGGTAGCAGTCCCAGAACCAGGCCATGGACTTGGCGGTGAGGAACGGGCCGTCGGCGAACTCGTGGTAGCTGTCCGTGTTCTGGCCGGCGTCCCTGACCGGGTAGTACATGGACTGGTGCCCAAACGTGACGTCTCCGCGCCGTTTGGCGAGAATCGCCAGCGCGGCAGATGAGTGCGTTCCGATCAGGCATCATCGCGGGGTGTCGAATGTCATTGCGCCACCTATCCGTGGAGCCGTGAGATCGGGGCGACGGTCCGGTGGGTGCGCTCAGCGTCGGCCACGAGTCGGGCGACGATGGCGGCGTCCTCGCTGACGCCGAAGAGCAGCGAGGAACGGCGGGTGCGAAGGAAATGCACTCCGCAGAAGTAGAGACCTGGCACGATCGTGCTAGCGCCGTCTTCTGTGATCGGGAAGCCCATCTCGTCGGTGATCGGGAAGTCGATCCAGCGGTAGTCCGGCCGGAAGCCCGAGGTCACGATCACCGCGCCGACCGCGCGCAGGTCGAGCTCACACACCGGATCGTAGGTAAACGGCGCCGGGATCGGCAGCTCCGGTACCGCGTACCCGCGCGCGGGCAGCTCGGCTTTCATCAGCTGGCAGCTATCGGCCCACCGAGCGTCGCCGAAGGCGACGGAGGCACCTAGATCGTCCGCGAAGCTCGCGCGGTTACCGTCCACGCCGGCGAGGCGACCGAGCAACCACACGCCGAGGGACTGCAGGGATCGGTAGTGCAAATCGTGACCACCGCCGGCGCCCGTTGTCTGGACGTTCGCAAGCAACCGTGCCGAAGGCGACGGCAGGTCGGCCAGGTTCTGATCGTAGAAGCTGGTCCGGGTAAGCCAGGTGACGATGTCGAGCCCGTCCAGCCGGCGCGGCACCCACGGCGCGCGGCCACATGCCAGGAACACGTCCCGACCGGCAAGGTGCAATTCCTCCGCGAGCTGGCAGCCCGTCTGCCCGCTGCCGACGATCAGCACCTGGCCATCCGGTAGTGCGCCCGGGTTGCGGTAGTCATGGGCATCCAAGACCAGCACACCCGGCGGAAACCCGGACACGGCGGCGGGACGGAACTGGCGCTGATACGCCCCGGTGCACACGACGACCGTGGACGCGTCGAGGTCTCCCTCTGAGGTACTCACCTGAAACCGGGCTGCGGCACCTGCACGCAGGGCATTGACGCGCGCCCCTTCGCGAATTGGTGCGCCTGCTGCGTAATCCTCCAGGTAGGCCACGATCTCATCGCGCGGGACGTGCCCTTCCGGATCGTCACCCGCATACGGACTGCCCGACAGGTCCATCGTCCAGTTCGGCGTCACCAACGTGAAGCTGTCCCAGCGATCTCGCCACGCCTGCCCCACCCGCGCCCGCTCCAAGACAACGTGCTCAACCTCGAGTTCGGTCAGTGCCCGGCTCACGGCAAGGCCGGCCTGGCCAGCCCCAACCACCACCGTCGACACCACAACCACCCCCTGCTCGACTCGCAGTGAATCCGTGACCGGGACCGCGGTCAATCCCCACCCGAACCCAGGTACGCCATTCGTAGTCGCCCGCGCGTGCGAAACCGCGAGCCAGGCAGCTACGCGCCGCGAGGATCAGCAACCCTCGTAACCGGCACCCCGGAGGATCCATCACCGCGCCGAACGGCATTGGCATCGACCTGTCTAGGCACCCGCTGCCCGAGCCGCTTTCGGCGATCCCCGGCGAAAGCTCAGCTCACCTGAGTGGGCGAGGTCGAGCAGGTGCATCAGGCGGCCACATTCGGGGGGTAGCTCGCCGACTTGCGTCAGGAAGGCGTGCGTGGCGTTGCTTTCAGCTTTGCTGTCACTTGGCTAGCTGGTGATCTTGTAAGTCGCTGAACACCAGCATTTTCGGGCGCGCCCGAAGGGATTCGCACCCCCAACCTCTTGAGCCGTAGTCCATTTCAGCCGATCTTGATCTACGCGGCGAATGCTCGCTCAGACCGCTGGAGGCCCCGTATTTGCTGGGCTAGAGCATGGTCGGATGATGTTGGTCGCTGATGGCTCTGACTGATTGTTTGCGGACTTCTTGCGGACTTTTTGCGGACCGAGCAAGATCAATTAGTTGATCCGAGGTCTGGAGTCGATCTTCGATGGACGGCCACGAACGTGAGCGATCGGAAACGCACGACCATGCCGAATGGCGTCCGTTGGACAATGCGTGGATATCCGCCTGACGGCATGTTCATTCGACATTAGACAGGCCGAAGTCGATACAGAATAAAATCAAGAGTCACAACCAAAACGCCGATCACGTAACCGCGGACGGGGCGCGGACATGTGGCGGCTGACCGCGGTTCTGTGCCGCCGCTCACGCC
>Ga0075424_100007646_pt1 | contig 10504 bp, 6 predicted proteins | sample SoiMethybrSBSTD3_FD_75301 | JGI IMG/M metagenome (GOLD analysis project Ga0075424, IMG submission 75301) | Bulk soil microbial communities from a Populus tree surrounding site in Tennessee, USA - Soil MetaG P. TD hybrid SBSTD3 | ecosystem: Environmental > Terrestrial > Soil > Tree plantation...
CGGTACTGCGAAATCCAACCTACAGCTACAACCCGGATTTGTTTTGGGATGCCGATCCTCAAAATGCCAAGGCAAAGATTGCAGCGGGGCCAAATAATCCAGTGGGCACTGTATGGATTGACATCGACAAGCCGCACTATGGGATTCACGGCTCGCCAGAGCCAGGGAGAATTGGACGCGCGGAATCGCACGGGTGCGTGAGACTGACGAATTGGGACGCGGCAAAACTGGCCGAGCTGGTTCGAAAAGGAACACAGATCGTATTCAGGAAATAGGAATTTCTGAGAATTGGGACCTCAGATTCGGAGGCAGAAGGGAGCATGGGGCTAGCAAACTCCGTAACGTTTTCTGAAGAAATGCAGGTCCAATGGATGGAGTTCGGCGACACACGGGCGCTCAGGCCCTCGACTCGCAGTCAGCGCACCGGCCAGGCATGGCGGGCAGGCAAATAGGGCGGCCGACTTTTTCCGTAACCTCGTCTTTAAAAGGAGATACGGAAGGCAAATTGAATCCAGCGGGAGCCGGAAAGGCGGTCCGCCGGAATGAGTTGCGTGTTGATCACCCCAAAAGTGCTGGGATTGGTGACGTCGAACGACGGATCGAGAAAATTCGTGTGATTAAAGACATTGAAACAATTGAACGAGAATTCCGCTTTTACCGTTTCGGCGATCGTCGTGGATTTTCCGAAGCCCAGATCAAGATTCCAGAAGCCGAGGCCTTGCAGCGGATTGTTGCGTCCGTCGTTGGTGTCGGTTGCAAGCAAAGCGGGACGGAACTTGGCGATCGCGGAGGTCGGATCGCCGAAATAGTTCAGGCCGGTTCCAGTGCCGGGTGTTGAGCAGCCTGCTCCATTCCCCGAAGATCCCGCACCAGAGCTGCAGACACCGGAATGGACCGAGCCACCGCCCAACGAGCTTACCGGAACAGTGGCGATTTCACCGGCTGGCGTGCCGAAGATCAGGCCGCCGCCGAAAGACTGGCCGCTGATGGTGACCAATTCGGGTACACCGCTGCTGGCGCGGAAGATGCCCGACGCGTACCAGCCGCCAATGAGCTTGTTTACGAAGGAATGGTGACTCTTGAAAGGCAATTCGTAATTGAAGATGCCGTTGAAAACGTGCGTGCGGTTGAAGAAAGAAGGCCCATAGTCGAGATGCGGATCGAAGCTGGAGCTGTAGTAGCGCGCATCGTTTTGAACGGCGCCGACGGTATCAAGCGATTTTGAGAAGGTGTAATTGAAGTCGAACAGCAGCCCGTGCCAGGCGTTGTTGCGCAGGTCGACGACCAAGGCGTTGTAATTGGATTTGTCGCGGCTGCTGCGCGTAAAGAGGTCAACGACCTGTGTGTTGTCGAAGGAGGGCAGTCCCAACTGGAAGGCGCGATAGACATCCATATTGAGAAACAGGCTGGAGAGGTTGAGGTTAGCGAAGGCGGAAGAGTTTTGCGAAGCAAAGCAGGCAGTAGCCGAGAGCGCCGGCGCACATTGACCTCCGAAACCCGGCAGCAGATTTTCAAACCAGGGCTGAGAAGTGACCGAGGACGCGTCGGTCCCTGCACGAATCTCGGTTGCGACGGCATCGAAGGCCTGCGCAAAAGTCTGGCTGGAAATTTTGTCCTTGAACATATATGGCACGGAATTGAAGTTGACGCTGGCGGGAAGATGCCGGCCAAACCTGCCGACATAACCGACTTCGAGAAGCATGCCGGCGGGGAGAGTGCGCTGGATGGTGAAGTCGATCATGTGGCTGCGGCCGACTTTGAAATCCGGATCGTTTTGGAAACTCAGCAATTCGCTGTAGCCCTGGTCAGGAACGACCGGCGAAGTAAGTGCGGTGGGCTCTGGCGGTGTGGGAATCTGGCCGTCAACGCCGACGCGGAAAACGGAACCGGCGGCGCCGGCTGCGATGTTGCAGTTGGCGCCGGGAGTGCCCGACGCCGAGCAGGAGGGCTGCTTCAAATTGATGGTCTGCGCGAAACCCACACCGAGCATGGGGATGATGACGCTCTGTACTGTGTTGACGCGATCGTAGGCGATGCCATAGCCGCCGCGCAGAACGGTTTTCCGATCACCGAACAAATGACCAAGGAGACCGTTGTGAAAAGCGGGATTCCAAGCGGCGGAAGCGCGCGGGGCGATGTTGCCGTAGTCCGGATTGAAGACGTCGGCGCGGCCGCTATTTTTGATGGGAATATAGGAGAGCGTGGGGTTGTAGAAGTCGCCATTCTCGGCAGCGGCGCGCTTGGCGTTGATGTAGTCGAAGGCATTGAGAATTTTGTCGCCCGCGTCGTGATCGGCAATCAGAGTTTGCTGATTGGCCGCTTCGTGTGGCGTTGTTTGCCAGCCGTAAGCTAGCCCATAGGTCAACGTGAAGGAAGGAGTGAGGCGCCAAGTGTCCTGCGCGAAGAAATAATGCGAGCGCAGGGTCGTGCGGGCGATGAGAGTGGCGCCGAGCGGCCTGGGTTGCAGCGTGCCGTCACGAACAGCCAGAATGCCGACGTTATCGATCAAACCCAGAGAAGCAGCGTACAAACGATCCCAGCGTTGCGCATCGCCAGAATTTAAACCGGCCGGCCGGTTGGCGTCGTCTATGGCTAAGCCGCCTGGTCCGACGTCCGCATCGAGAGCAGCGACCAAAGAATTGAGGGAGCCGATGACCTTGTCGTCGCGGTCGTGGATGGTGGGAAGCCAGCGAAAGTCGAGTCCGGTGACGATGGTGTGCTTACCCGCAATCCAGCTAAGGTTGTAAACATACTGCTTGTTACTGTCATAGATGGCTTGATGGCGAGCCCTCTGCGTGTCCACATCGACGACGGTGTCGATCAAACCCGTTTGGGCGAGGCCTGGAGCCAGCGCCACCGGTCCCAACGCCGAATCGGTACCGGGCAAGGCGAGTTGCGCAGCAGAAGTGCTTGGGCGAATGACCACGAAATCCTGACGGCTGCGTATCCAACCGACGCGAAAATCGTGGGTAAGATGAGGGTTGGGAGCGTACGTGAGGCCGGTGATGAACCCGTCACCGCGAATATTAGAAGCACTGGGAGCTACGGGAGTGGCGCCGCGAAGGTCCACTTGCCCCGCGAATTGGCCGCTGGCATTGGGAGCGAGATTTCGGTGGTACAGATAGCGGCCGAAGAATTTTACGTGTTGGCTGAAATTGTGGTCGAGCCGGAAGCTGACGGTGTCGTCTCTGAGGGGTTCGGCGACACTCGCGCGAAAACCGATAGTGTTTACGCCGTCGCCGAGGTTGGGGTCGTTTCCTACGGGCATCATGCTCCAGAGCTGCTGAACGGTGGGGCTGATGCCGATGCCGCGAGGATCGCAAGGCAAATTTCCTAAGGGGCCGCAGGCGGTTGAGGTGGCCAGATTGAAGGGTGTGCCGTTGAAGGCCAGAACACCCTGCCGCAAGGAATCGGTAGGAACGATGCGAATGATTTCCGAGGACTGTGGAAAGCGCCGGACCTCGTAGTTTCCGAAAAAGAACGTTTTGTCCTTCCAGAGAGGCCCACCGAAGCTGAACCCGCCACGGTTGTCATGCTCGGAAGGTTTCTTCGTAAAAGGATTTCCGTTGCCGTCGGGAGTGTGGTTCAAATCCCACTTGTTGGCATTCAGGGCGGAGTTCTGATGGAGCCAATAAACTGCGCCATGAAACGCATTGGTGCCGCTCTTGCTGATTACGTTGATTTGGCCCCCGGAAGCGCGGCCAAAGCTGGCGTTGTTGTTAGTGATGCCGACGCGGAACTCATCGGTGCTTTCAACTCCGATGGGAACGATGGGCACCTGGTTGCCGCCTCCGGCGATTACGTTGTCGGTGATGTCGATACCGTCGAGATTGAAGGCGTTCTGGTCGCTGCGCGCGCCTGCGACGGTGCCGCCCGAGTCGCCGAAGCCACCGCCATTGGAGGTTTCGTAAGGTGTCGAGCCGGGCTGAAGGGTGAGGAGCTCGCGCGTGTCGCGTTGCAGCGTGGGGAGGTGCATGAGAGTTGGTCCGCCGACTACAGTGCCAACAACGGCATCGGTGGTCTGGAGTTCGGCGGTCACGGCAGCGGTAACTTCGATCACCTCGACCCCGGCTTTAATCTCAAGAGTTGCGTCGTAGCTGTAGCTTTTTGCGACGCTCACGGTGACGTTGGCGAAGCTAACAGCAGCGAAACCTTGCTTGGTGATTTTGAGGGTGTATTTCCCCGGAGGGACACTTGGGAACACGTACTGGCCTGCCTCGTTCGTCGGAGTGGTCCTGGATTCATTCGTGGCGGTGTTGGTGAGATCGACCTGCGCGTCCGGAACAGTGCCGCCTTTAATGTCGGTCACCGTGCCCAGGACGACCGCGGTATTGGCAGTTTGCGCGGAGGCCGGACGAAATGGAGCGGCCGCAAGAAACAAGAAATAGAAAGCGATGAGGATTCGGGAGACGAATTCCATATTCCCTCCTGGAAGGATCCAGAGGGAGCGAGGATCAACCGATTGGCAATCAGGCCTGGTTGCCGCAGCCTAGCCGCGCGAAACAGGCGCCGTGTAAAGCAAAATTCACATCACGTTCGGAACGACGCTTGGGTCCCGAAACTTCCGCACGCGTATGCAGTGAGCTCTACATCCGGAAAACTGCGAAGACCACCACTCGAAAGACCCCACTCGCCTAGTTTATGGGGCATAGCTACACCCAGGGCGGAGGCGGTGTCAACTGTTAATTCGTTCCACTCAAAAAATGACACGATTGTTACGTAAAACAGACGGCACGGCCGCGAGGAGAGTGGCCGAGGGAAGATCGCGGGCTGCGGGGGCAGCACCTTTGTGAGCGTGCGATGCGGCCCAAGCGGACAGAGAAAGCGAGATGAGCGTGAGGGCGAGTACTTTCATTTTGGCTCCTTCCATGTCTCTGTTCTTCGCGATGAAGTCAAAGGTCGTTCCATCGTATCCGGGCTTCTTGTTCGTGCCACTCGTGTTGTCTTCGCATGATCTTAGTTGCGAGAGCGATGAGACTCGAACCCGGACCTCAGCCGTGACAGGTAGACATCTCCGGCAACGCCGCTTGAACTCATTTATTAAGGTAACGGTGCCAACTGGACTTGAGGGTTGTGGGCCTGTAACCCACGTCCCCTTGAAACCAAGCCATTGATAAGCAAGAAGTTGCGACAATCACGGGGCGGCAGAAGGCGACAGCTGCCGTTTCCAGAACCGCTGTGTCGTTTGTTCTGAGAAAAGGAGGGTTATTGAGAGATTGAGGGAAACTTATTGAGATCATCAAAAATTCAACGGGTCTTCTGTTCGATCCCGACCGCCCCTACCAATCTTTCCTTCTGAAAGGAAAGAAGTTCGACGGATCGTGTGCGCCGCATACGTCGCTTGTACTTCATCTACGAGACGCCTTGATGCCGCGTCAAGGTCAGTCCATCATGGAAAGTCCTCCTATGAAACAGACACGCAAGATCTTTCGCGCCATGTTGTCCATCGGTGTTTGGATTTGTGATGGCTGCTCTCAACCGGCAAAGGTCGAGACTCCCAGTTTGTTCGGAGGCCACGCAGTTGGCGAGAGCTCGGGAGCATTCGCGGTGCGCGAGGGGCAGGACATTGACCCGCTTGCGAAATGCCAGCAAATAATAAGATCCACATTCCTAGAACAATCGCTTGCGTCCGCACAAAGATGCCGTGAATTCGTCGACCGTGGTTCGTATCAGATAAATCTACGGGGTGCCGATCCTGGCCAGGAAAGAATTTTCCAATTCACAAATTGGAGAGTGTCTTCGATCATATTAAAGTTCAAAGAATCGGAGCGTAGCAAGCTGGTGGCGGATTTCGACGCGCGATTTACAAACTCGGTGCCTGGTCGAATTTGGCATACGAAGGACAATGATGCTCTAGAGATTCGCCCTGCCGAGCAGTTAGAGCTATTTACGGGAAAGCCGAATGATTCCGACGGCTTCCTGGTAGTTGTAACTTCCCTCAAACAATGACTCACAGGCAACGACAACTCCGCCGCCGATTTTCTTTCCCGATGTTTTCACCCTTGCGTAATGGCTACAATGACGCGGTTTACCCACAGTTTGGCTCCCCGATACCGCCAATCTACAGCAAGTAGTATGGAATGCAAAACCTGCTTAAGAAGTTCCTTCCTGATTACTCGATGGATTCTCTTGTTAATTTGCCGTGAAAGACGGATGCTAGAACCTCAAGCGCGAAAAGGATCGGAGAAAATTTGGAATTGACCCCAACAAAGCTATTGAGGCTTACGCCGCTTGTTCGACGGTTCTGGCCGGTTGCTGTTCAACTTTGGCTGAGTTTGGTTTTAGTGCTCTTCGTTTGGATTCGAATATTTGGATCACAAGCGGCGAAGAGTTTTCCAAGATTTCATTAAGTCATGTGGGCTCACATACTGAGGCCAGTCCTCATAGTTCTGGTTCTTGCTACAGCCGCGCTCGGCGCTGGGAACTGGATTGCCGGCCGCCTGTCCCAGACATTCAGCCGGTTCGACAGAAATGTCCTAAGTTGGCTCGGAGGGTTAGGCCTTCTTTCGCTAGCGTTGTTCCTGGTGGGGCAGTGGAGATTCTCGTGGCTCACGGCGGGACCAATACTCGGCATAGCGCTTCTTCTCGGGATTAAGCCTCTGCTTCTACTGTTATGGGACTTTAAGACCGGTGGGCGACAACGCAAACCCTCCACGGCCCCAACTTTCATCGTGCTTTCGGTCTTATTTCTAATCGGCCTCGGAAGCTTGGCGGAGATCACCGGGGACTGGACAATCGACGCCGTCGTTTATCACCTACTTGGGCCGAAAGTTTGGATTCGCGAAGGCACAATTCGGCCCGTCCCGGACAACAGCCATACCGCAATGCCGCAAACCGGGGAAACAGTTTATGCCACGGCCATGATGTTCGGCGGATCCAGAGCCCCGGGCCCATTGAACGTTGTTGTCTTCGGCATGCTGCTCCTAGTCGCGGCGTCGATAGCCAAGAGAGCAGGTTTGGATTCAGTCGAAACGTGGTGGGCTGTCGCACTGATTGTTACGATGCCCGCAGTTGTTACCGGTTCGACTCACGTTTTCGTTGATGGAATGTATGCCGCGTTTGTGTTGGCGGCCGCTCGAATTGGCTTCGATGCTGAAACAATTGGCGATTTTGCGCTTGTCGGTCTTTTTGGTGGATTAGCGCTGGGAACTAAGTACACCGGCATACTTGCTGTGCCGACCATACTGCTTTGCGTCTTCCTAAAAAAACTATTTGAGGGAAAGCTCGAATCGCCCCCGGTCAAGAAGTCAATCGCCGCACTCGCCGTCGCGTGCCTTGTCGCGTCACCATATTACCTTCGGAACTGGATCCTCCTCGGCTCACCGATCTATCCGCCACCCCCGTTGCTTTGGCGGTTTTTTCATGCTAAATATTTGTCAACAGAAGCAGTCCTGAAATTTCACGAATACATTCGTCATCGTGGTCAAGGTTTCGGACGGGGAATCGGCGCTTTCCTGCTGCTTCCATTCAATCTCACTTACCATACCTCTAATTTTTATGGAGCCGGTGGCATCGGAATCTGCCCTTTGGGGCTCAGCATCTTCGGAATTGTCGCTGAGCGGCGAAACGTCTTCGCAAAAACATTGGCACTTCTGGGATTGCTGCTTCTAGTCCTGTGGTTTGTGACACAGCAAGAATCGCGATTCTTGATTCATGGATACGTGATCAGTGCGATTTTCGCTGTTTTCGGGTGGCGCTACGTTAAGTCCGTTAGTCCACCATGGTCACGTTTGCTCGGGGGAGCGGTCGTCGTCTTATCCGTAGCTTACGGAGCATTCATGATAGGTCGCGAGCGTATCGGCGACGCACGAACCGTCATTTCCGCCGATGCCGCCGAAAAGCGAGAGCAGGAGACTATCCCATTTTTGGAGAGCTTCAGGTTTATCAACAACGACCCGTCGGTTAGGCGAATTCTGATCCTCGATCCAACCGTTCCGCCATATTACTCCGACAAACCCTATGTGAAATCTATAGGACAGTGGGGCGAGAGAACTTTGCAGGGTGCCCTAAATTCAGACGAAGCATTGAAGCACGTTCGTGAATTAGGTGTCTCCCACGTGATGGACGTACAGTCCGAAATTTCATCGTTCAAAGTCGCACCGAACACGCAGGGTCTCACCTTGGTATTTGAGTCAAAGGGGCAGCGCATCTACCGTGTCTACTAGACCGTGTCCGACGCCTTTCGGAGCGCGGGCGGTCTACCCCGTGACTGCCCAGTTTCAAGGGGGCGATAGTGTTCGGTGCCGGGTTTCAACGTTTTGTCTGTCATAAATTTGTCATCGGTCAAGAATCGACGGGACCCAGCGGTGGATGGCAGGCATTTTTTCTGCCTTCTTGCATGGGTCAGCACAGCTAACACGGTCCCTATCTCGTAGTTAGTGTAGGTTATCAGTAATTCCAATTCTCGAAGCCTGCGCCACTTGGTTGATGCCCGCTTGCAACGAAGTCGCCTTGTGATCCGCCGTTGTCTCCTTCCGGTAAGCGGTCGCTGTCGATTCGTATGGAGCCAGAAGAACCGCGTAGTAGCCAGTTGAGCCAAGCGCTTGCCAGTCTGCCATCTGAGAAACTGGCGGAGGAGTTCCCGTGATCAGCGCCCTCGCGCCAGTTTGGGAGAGTAACCTGAACAGGCGAAGCCGGGTTGCAGGTTCGGCAGTCCAAAATGCGGCAACGCCGGCAGAAGGAATTTCGGCCACGATGCGAATGTGACCGAGGTGAGCCCAGTAATAGTCTATGGCCTTTGGATGACCCTCGTGGCCCAACAGTGCGACCGAGTCTCCGGAATTTATTCCAAGACGTCTTAAGTCTTGGGCTATTTGCCAGTCTCTATTTACCTGTCCCTTCGCGATCTGGGAGAAGTCTCTGGCAAACTGAGCGGTCATACTGATACTAATCGCAACGCAAGCCGCCGCCAGACAAGACGCATAGAGACGAGGAGACCAGTCCGAAACCGGAAGACGAACTGCTGCGAACAGACAGGACCACACGACGATGACCGCCGCACCAATAAAACGCGATTCAGCGTGTACCAGACTATAGATCGTCAGCGTTCCCGCTGCTGGCAACCAAACTGGCCAAAGCCCGGCGAACTCTTTGGGCCATTCCCCCTTCCTTCCGGAGAAGAAAACCAGAGTGAGGAAGGCCGTTGCAATGCCCTTTTGCGCCGAGAGCATATGAAAGTATTCCCCGAAACTCGTCCTCAGGACCCGTAATTGGCCCTGCCATTCAAAGTGAGGACGCACTCCGTCGAACCAGTAGGTAGGGTCGTACCATAGCGCGTAGGAGCCCGGGCCAGGCCCGGAAACTTCCTCGACCGGCGGAATGTCGTTCAAGCGACGACCGCCGTGAGTGGGCGTCCCCAAGGCGGGAATTTCTCCGTGCCAATACGGATGCCTGACAAGGTCATTTATGTAGAAAGCGTAATTCAGCCGGCCCGTGTCGCCGACGGTAAATCGCCCCTTAGCTTTGGACAGTGTCAGCATCCACGGGCTTGCCAAAAGTAGGAACGTAACCAACGCAATCGCCGTACGCGGCGCGGACCGTTTCCAGCTGCCAGCCGCAAACAGGCTGCAGAATAGAAAGACGAAGGCGAGAGGAAACATTACTGCCTTGGCCAGATACCCGGTTGCAAGCGCGGCGCCGAGCGCAACATATGCGGCCCAACTCGCCACGCCGCGTTTCATCCGGATTAGCAATCCTGTTGCGAGAAGAGACACCGCAAGAACGATCAGATCGGGTTGATCGATTCCCACGCCCACAAGCTGCAAGGCGGCGAAGAAAAACAAGGAAAAGCCAAACACGTTCCAGACCCATCGCGGTCGGGACAGTGTTTCACCTGCGGAAGCACTCAAAGAGGAGGTCAGTTCCTGAAAGAAAAACGCAAACGATGCCAGCGAGACAAGGTAGATAAAAAAATTTACCAGATGCAGGCAAGTGGCTTCCCGGTATTCCGGAACGTGAGCAACGGAAATTACGAGCGCCAGCAGCCAGGAATAAAGCGGGCTCCAATACGCATTGACCGCGTGCGCAAAATCGCGCTGGATGTAAGCATGAGCGATTTCGATATAGCTGACGCCATCGGGCTCAATGTAGAACCGCCATGACCAAGCCTGGCTCAGGCCAAGAACAACTGCCAATGCCCAAAGTGACGCAACGAGTCTCCGCTCCTTCGCGGAATGGAATTCATTGCTCATGCGGATCACAGACTTGCATCTCCTGCGAAGTTCGCCACCGGGTTTTTATATCACAAGTCCAAAATCAAGCTTTCTATACCCGCAACGTTCGAGGAACAAGCTGAGGAACCTGCGTCGCTCACCCGACGAGGAAGGGTGCGGGAATTATTCTGCCGAAACGAGAATCGAGCCGGGAATCAAATTGATTGTGGGTCATGAGCTGCCAAATGTGAAATCATATTGCAGTGAACTCTGAACCTACCGTTGTCGAGGCAGATGGACAGGCAGAAGTGGCGGCCCGCCACAAGGAGATACCGCTTTTCTTGTTTGGAGCT
>Ga0075424_100007650_pt1 | contig 10503 bp, 9 predicted proteins | sample SoiMethybrSBSTD3_FD_75301 | JGI IMG/M metagenome (GOLD analysis project Ga0075424, IMG submission 75301) | Bulk soil microbial communities from a Populus tree surrounding site in Tennessee, USA - Soil MetaG P. TD hybrid SBSTD3 | ecosystem: Environmental > Terrestrial > Soil > Tree plantation...
GCCGTTTTCGGCTGCTACGCCGCGCGTTCCTTTGCTGCCGGAGTGGCGCCGCTTGCGCGCAAGCCGTCGATTTCGCTCGCACTGAAGCCGAGCTGTTTCAGTATCTCCTCATTGTGCTCTCCGAGGGCCGGGGCGCGCCGCGCCGGCACTTTCGTGACGCCATGCACCTGAATTGGGCTGCTGATCGTCGAGGTGAGCTTGCCGCCGGCGCCTTCGAGGGGAACGACGATATCGTTCGGCTGGAGCTGCGGATCGTTGATGACTTCTTCGGGGCCTTGGACGACGCCAAACGTGACGTGAACGCCATTGAAGACCTCGTACCAATGCGCCATCGGCTTGCCACCGAAGACTTCGTCGAGGATGGCCGCAAGCTGCGACATGTTCGCGAGGAGCTTGGCCGGCTCGGAGAAGCGCGGGTCGGTCAAGAGATCGGCGCGCCCGATCGCTTTCGCCACGGGCGCCAATCTATCCGGCGTGATGATGAGCACGAACCAGGCGCCGTCGGAGGCCTGGTAGACGTTCAGTGCGGCATTGGCTGGATTCTTGCGATCGTGCGGGGGGAAAAACTTCGCTCCGACCAGGGCGGCCTGAATCGAAACGCTCGCCGACCAGATACCCTCGGCGAGCAACGAGGTCGTGACATACGAACCTTTGCCGGTGCGCTCGCGGCGGTAAAGCGCCGTGACGATCGCCGAATAGAGGCCGACGGCCGTGGCATTGTCGCCGCTGCCGGCCACCGGCCAGGTCGGCGGCGCGCCGGCGTCTCGTGTCATCGACAGCAGGCCGCTGCGCGCCCAGTAGGACGTGATATCGAAGCCGGGCAGATCGGCATCCGGCCCCTTTTCGCCGAAGCCCGTAAGATCCGCGTAGATCAATCGCGGATTCCATTGCGCGACGTCGTCGTATTCGAGCTTCAATTTTTTACGTGCGGGATGCGGGGTGTTGACGATGAACACGTCGGCCCATTTAACGAGCTTCTCGAGCACCGGCTGGGCGCTCGGCGATTTCAGATCGAGCGTCATGCCGCGCTTATTGCGGTTGGCGAGGTGCCAGGGATAGGCGTCCTTGGCCTGCGGCTGCGGCGGGATCTTGTGCCCAATTCTCCAGAGGTCGCCAACTGGCGGCTCCACCTTGATGACGTCGGCGCCGAAGTCCGACAAGATCACGGCGGCGCCGGGACCCGCGATGAAGCTCGCCAGGTCCACTACTTTCAGTCCGGAGAAAATATTGTCGTTTGCCATGGGTCTCACCTGGATGATCGTGGGCGCAGCTTTTCTTCACCGTCCGCGGAACTGGGGTGCGCGTTTCTCGAGGAAAGCAGTCGTGCCTTCCTTCTTGTCCTCGGTTGCGGCGCAGAGGCCGAAGTAGGAAGCCTCGAGCAGCAAGCCTTCACTCTGGCTCGTTTCCATCCCCTTGTTTGCCGCCTCGAGCGCAAACTTCACCGCGATGGGAGCGTTGGAGGCAATCATCTTCAGGATGGCTTCAGCGCGTGTGATCAGCTCGGCTGCCGATACGATCTCGTTGACGAGACCGATGCGATAGGCCTCCTGCGCACTGATCATCTCTCCGGAGAGAATGAGCTGCAGCGCGCGGCCTTTGCCGATCAATCGGGGCATCCGCTGCGTTCCGCCGCCGCCTGGAACCAGTCCCAATTTGACTTCGGGTTGACCGAACTTTGCGCTCTCCACCGCGATCCTGATGGTGCAGGCCATCGCGGTTTCACAGCCGCCGCCCAGCGCAAAACCATTGATGGCCGCGACCACCGGTTTGCCGAGATTCTCGATCAGGTCGAGCACCTCCTGTCCGAAACGACTGGACTGCTCTGCCTCGAATGCCGCGACATGCGCAAGCTCGCTGATGTCGGCACCGGCGATGAATGCCTTGTCGCCCGCTCCCGTCAGGATGACGCCACGTACTGCAGCATCGTCTCGCGCGTCCTCGAAAGCGGTCCGCAGATCCTTCCATGTCGGCGTATTGAGGGCATTGAGTACTTTGGGCCGATTGACGGTCACATAAGCGATGGCGCCGTTCTTCTCGTAGAGAACGTTCGCGAGTGACAACGCCGTCGTTGTCGATGCTGCGGGCGCGAACATCGGCGAGGACGTAGCTGCTGCGGGTGCCATGTCTAATCTCCTGTCTCGAGATAGCGGGCGAGTCGGCGGCAAGGAGGTGCCGGATCGCCCTTGCTCACACGAAGGCGCCCAGGCCAGTGATGGCCTTGCCGACGATCAGATTCTGCATCTGATATGTGCCTTCATACGAGTAAAGCGCTTCGGCATCCGCGAAGAAGCGTGCGACGTTGTAGTCCGCGACGATGCCATTGCCTCCGAGGAGCTCGCGGCCCCATGCGACGGTCTCACGTGACTTTGCCGTGCAAAATGCCTTGGCGAGCGACGCGTGATGGTCCGCGAGCTTGCCTTCATCATCCATCTGCGCCAACCGCACCATCAGGCATTGGCAGGCAGTCACGTTGGCGAGCATTTTGGCGAGGAGGTCCTGCACCATCTGGAACGAGGCGATCGGCTTGCCGAATTGCAGTCGTTCCTGCGCGTACTTGAGCGTTGCCTCGAACGCACCCATCTGGATGCCGGTTGAGGCCCAACCGACCATGTAGCGCGTCATTCGCAGTACGCGCGCGGTATCGCGGAACGAGTTTCCGCCCTGCAGACGGTTCGCCTCCGGCAGTCGCACGTCCTTAAGCGTAATCTGGCCGTTCTGGACGACCTTGAGCGCGATCTTGTGTTCAATCTTTTCGACGCTAAAGCCGGGCGTGGTCTTGTTCTCGACGATGAACCCCTTGACCTGATTGTCGGCGACATCGCGGGCCCAGATTATGGAAATGTCGCACCACGTCGCGTTGCCGATCCACCGTTTCTGGCCGTTGAGTACCCAAGTGTCGCCCTCGCGCTTCGCGGTGGTCGTCATGCCGCCACTCGTTCCCGAACCGACCAGGGGCTCGGTGAGACCAAAGCAGCCGACCTTTTCCCAACGCGCCATCGGCGGCAGCCATTTCTGTTTCTGCTCCTCCGATCCATCAAGATAGATCGAGCCCATTGCCAGGCCGCTGTGCACGCCGAAGAAAGTGCAGATTGAAGCGTCGACGCGTGCCAGCTCCATCGCAACGAAGCCAAACAGTTTCTGGCTCCCGCCCGCGCAGCCATAGCCCTTGTAGCCCAGACCACCGATTTGCAATTCTTTAATCGAAGGCAGCAGCTCGAACGGAAACGCGTCGTCGGACCAGTATTTGTTGATAATCGGCTGGACCTTTGTCTCCATGTACGCACGCACCTTCTTGACGATCGCCTTTTCCTCGGCGGTCAAGACATCCGCGAGCTGGTAAAAGTCGCTGTTCGGTGGAGGTAACTGCTTTGATACCGAAGGTTTGACTGCCGTGACGGTAGCCATTGAGATCTCCATTCTTTGACCTTGCCCGCGCTGGCTTTTAGTTGACGCGCATGCGCTGTCGGCGCCAGTGAAGGGCGGCAAATCGCACCAAATTGTTGCTAATCAGACGGCGGGTCCGCCTGGGATCAAACAAGATTAATTGGCAGCTGGTATTTCTCAGGCGATGCGGTACGATTTTTCCAATGCGGAGAAAGGCCGCGCGCGTTTGGCGCTCATGCAATGCGTGACGTAATTTATTAGGCGAGGAAGTAGCCATGGCGAACGCTACTGGCGAAGTGAAGATTCGACACTCGGTCGAACCACAACCCCCGCAGGCGGAAGATGAGCTACGTGCAATTGTCGACAACGCACCAGTATTCCTCTGGTCCGACTTGGCCGACGGATATTGCGATTTCCTCAATCAGCGTTGGTTGAATTATTTCAATCTCTCTCTGGAGGAGGCGCAAGGCGCGGGCTGGACGGCGGTGCTTCATCCCGACGATGCTCCGCACCATCTGGAGAGTTGGCAAAAGTCGGTATCGACCGGCATCCCGTTCGAGAGCGAGGCGCGATTTCGACGTGCCGATGGTGAATATCGATGGTTCCTGACCCGCGCCGAGCCGCTGCGTGACAAAACCGGAAAGATCGTCAGGTGGTACGGAACAAACATCGATATTGAGAATCTGAAGCAAACCGAGAGAAGGCTTCGTCAAAGCGAAGCCAATCTGGCCGAAGCACAGAGGCTGAGCCACACAGGTTCCTGGGCCCTAAGTCCGGCTACGACGAAAATTCTCTATTGGTCGGAGGAGTGTTACCGAATTTGGGGGTTTGATCCGGTGCAGGGCCTCCCTAACCGCGAAACTGTGTGGCGACGGATCCATCCAGGCGACCGAGACAGGGTGTACAAAGAGACCGAAGAAGCATTTCGGCAGAAAAGAGATTACAAGGTCGATTTCAGAATTGTGCTCCCCGATGGAACGGTCAAATATCTCGAAACAATGGGCCATCATGTGTTCTCCGAAGATGGAGAGCTTGTGCAGGTTGTCGGCACAAACGTCGATGTCACCGAACGCAAACGTGCCGAGGAAGCCCTGCAGCGAAGTCAGTTTTATCTTAGTGAAGGGCAGCGCATCGCCCGCATTGGAAGTTGGGCATTCAACCCTTCAGGCTTTTTTGACCACTGGTCTCAGGAGCTATTTCAGATTTACGGCCTAGATCCGCAGAAAGGGGCTCCGACACTCGAGCAATATCTCGCCACCATTCACCCGCTAGACCGAGACTCCATGGCTGAGACCATAAGGAGAATGCATGCGGAGCGCTGTGGTTGCGATGTGAAAAAACGAATCGTTCGACCTGACGGGGAGCTACGCTACATTCGCTGCGTCGGGATTCCCGTTATCGAAGACGAAGTCCTCAAAGGGTTTCTCGGCACCGCAATGGATATCACCGAGCAGGAACTGCTCACACAGGAATTACGGGAGAGCGAAGCAAGGTTCCGCGACTATGCTCAGACCGCCTCCGATTGGTTTTGGGAAATCGGCCCGGACTATAAATTCACGCATCTCACCGAGAACGCTTTTGGTTCACACGCAGCCAATCGAATCGGCACCGCATGCTGGGACCACGTCCTCGACCTTGAAACGGAACCGGAGAAGTGGCGGCTTGTCTGGGCAACGCTCGACGCACGTAAACCGTTCCGCGACTTCACATATTGCGCCGAGGGCGGTGACGGTTCACCAATGTATGTGAGGGCCAGCGGCAAGCCGGTGTTCGATGCCAGTGGAGAATTCCTGGGCTATCGCGGCACCGGCAGCGATGTGACAGCACTCATGCGCGCGCAGGGGGCGCTGCGTGAAAGCGAACGAAGTTCACGTTCAGCACTTGACGGCATAGCCGGTCTGGTTGCGGTCTTGGCTCCGAACGGTGAAGTCGAAACCGCCAATCGCCAATGCCTCGAGTATTATGGCCGATCGCTGGAATGGCTAAAGAACTGGGGAACAAACGATGCGGTGCATCCCGAAGACCTTCCCCGTGTTCTTGAACTTTTTAAGAGAGCGATCGCCTCCGAGATTCCCTTCCAGCACGAACTACGCCTGCGGCGCTTCGACGGCGAATATCGGTGGTTTGAAAACCGCGGCGTCCCAATTCGCGATGACTCCGGGCGCATCGCGCGCTGGTACGTTCTGCTGACGGACATTGAGGATCGCACACGAGCGCTGGCGCGATTGGAGCAGATGCAATCGGATTTCGCCCACATGAACCGCGTGAGCATGATGGGAGAATTGGCCGCCTCGCTATCTCACGAAATCACGCAGCCGATCGCCAGCGCCCGCAACAACGCTCGTGCAGCCCTGAATTTTCTGGACAAGCCACCGCCGGACCTGGGCGAGGTTAGGGAGGCACTCAGCAGCATCGTGGGTGATACCGATCGCGCCGGAGAAATCGTCGACCGCATCCGTGAGCACATCAAGAAGGCGCCGCCGCGAAAGGATTACTTTGATCTTAATGCGGCAATCAATGAGGTCATTGTCTTGGCGCGGAGCGCAATCAACAAAAATGGCATCTCGGTCCAGACCCGGTTTGCTGAAGGATTATTTCCCGTTCAGGGTGATCGCGTTCAATTGCAACAAGTCCTCCTAAACCTGCTCCTGAACGCGTGCGAAGCATTGGGCTCGACCGAAGTGGGGGCACGGAATTTGTCGATCAGCACCGAGCAAGACCACGCAGGCATCCTCGTGGTGGTGCGCGATTCCGGGCCAGGCATCGATCGGGCGCATCTGCAGCGTGTTTTCGATGCATTCTACACCACGAAATCCAGTGGCGTGGGTATGGGGCTCTCGATCTGCCGGTCGATCATTTCCGCCCATGGGGGCCGGCTGTGGGCAGAGGCGAACGAACCTCGCGGCGCCGTATTTCAATTCACCTTGCCCGGCGCGCAAGTGAGATTATGAATTTTCTTCATTCGTTTCACCGGTCCCTATAGCTGCGCGAAGACACCGTTTGAGATCCTCTTCATTAACCGGCTTACGAAGGTAACAGATGACTCCGTCGTTCAGGGCTCGGATCCGGTCAGCATCATTGGGGTAGGCGGTCACGAGGATTGTCGGAATAGCGTGCTCTGCATCGACGAGGTGCCGGTAGAGGTCGATACCAGTCATCACAGGCATGTGGACGTCGGCGATCAAGCAATCCGTTTCGGCGAGACGAGGAGACGCAAGAAAATCGGCGGCCGATGGAAAAGACTCGACGCTGTAGCCTAACGATCTCATAAGCCTTCGCATGGACTCGCGAAAGAACTGATCATCTTCAATGACGGAAACCATTGGCTTTTTCATCATGCCGCCTTTGGCAGTTGGCCCGAACCCGCTGTACGGGCACCAATCCGTCGTTCCGCTCGGAACTCACTGATTTGTGTCAAGAATGCCACCGAGACAACGCCGCAGCCCCGTAAATTTTGGCTTATATCGTTTCGGCTGCGCGTAAACTTTAATCTACGCTCCGCTTGTCCTGGGGAGAAGAATGGGGCTGTTCAGATCCAGGGATCGCGATTAGAAATGAACGTCCGGGCCAAACCTGCGAACCGCGACAAGGGGTCGCTTCCAAGACCCTTTCATCCGAGTAGCAGCGATGTCTGACGCCACTGTCTTGATCATCGACGATGATGCGGACCTCCGATCGTCGGTCGGGCGCCTGTTGCGATCGCTCGGCATCGATGTTCAGCTGTTTGCGTCGATCTCCGACTTCCTCAAGTCCGATTTGCCGGATGGTCCCACGTGCCTGGTGCTCGACGTCAGATTGCCGGATCAAAGCGGCCTCGATTTACAGCGCGAGCTTGCAGCGGCGAACCGGAAAATCCCGATTATTTTCATCACAGGGTATGGCGACATCCCGATGTCGGTGGAAGCTATGAAGGGTGGCGCGATCGAATTTCTGACGAAGCCATTCCGGGACCAGGACCTTCTTGACGCCATTCAGCTCGGTATATCTCGCGATCGTGCACGGCGAAAAGAGGAGAAGGACTTAGCCGTGCTCAAGGAGCGCTTCGGATCCCTAAGCCCCCGGGAGCGCGAAATCGTGAGTCAGGTCGCGCGCGGCCGCCTGAGCAAACAGATAGCCCACGATATTGGCATCGCAGAAGCCACGGTGAAGGTGCATCGCAGCAGGGCAATGCAGAAGATGAAGGCCGGCTCGCTTCCAGAGCTTGGCCGCATGGCCGACAAGCTCAAACTGGTACCCGAGGAGCCGCAACGCTCCTGATCCAACGTACCCGTTAACATCGCACGACCAGGTGCCCGCCGCGCATGGTTCCGCAAACCTCCCGGCCTGTCGCAAACAACCCTAAACGTTGGCTTAGCGCAGAGAACCAGAGAGCTATCTGGCGCTACTCGCGTGCAATCGATTTCGCGACGTCAAACCACCAAGATAAATGTCACTTGGAATGTGCCCGGTTCTGCTTGTCCTCACTTCCGAACCCGATGGATACGAAATATGCGCACCGATCTGACATTCGCCACTGGCAGATTTCCACCGGCAATTCGGTTCGTTCTTGTTAATGAGCGCGTGCCGTGCACGGCCCAACACTGCTCACGGTGTGGTGGCCGCATTGAGAGTGGTTACGTTCGTAATTCACAGACGCGGTTGATCTACTGCGATTCGCACTGCTTGGCAGGATGCAATGGATGAGGCGGCCTGCGTGGTCAAAAATCGTGCGAGGAACGCATCATGAAATGTTCAAATCCAGACTGCTGTCGCGGCATTGGTCTTGTCGCTTACCGGAGCAGCTGGTTCGGCAAGCGACGCTTTTGTTCACAGCATTGTAGAAATGCGTTTGTGGCTGACGCACGAAATCTACGGCAAAACCCGAAGAGCGCGCTGCTCAAGCGCTTTGGGGTCGCATTCGTTGCATTAGTTGGACTGATCCTACCACCTACCTTCACAATGGCGGTTCTGGCGGCGCCGCCTGCACGTCCGGAAACGCCCTACGTCGCGGGTTGCGACCGCAACCTTGCGGACGCGAGCGCCAGCGTCGCGGCGATGCAGGCGCGGATTAAAAGCCTGAGCGGTGTCGATAGATCGGAAATATGCAAAGCGACGCGGCTCTATTTTTTCGAAGTGGTAAAGGCCCGTGCGGTGACCGCAATGTGCAAAAGCGGTACCGAACGTGAACGCGATCTCGATCGCCTCGACGCGGACGTCGTCCGCACCAACGAGGCAATCGCTGCGCGTTGCCTCTGACCTTTGAACGGAGATTGAATTTTCTACGTCAGATCCACGCCGCGCCCGTCCCCGACCGCTGCCTGGGGAAACCTCGCTGCTCCCCCGAGTCGTTTCCTGACGTAGTTTGAGGCGGCGGTACAAAAGGCCGCCGGCTTAATGCAATCTGCATGGCCGGCGAACCAAGAATGGCAACAAGCTGAAACGCGCTTGCTGTGCGTTTTGCGGGAGGCGCTATTAGCAGGGGTGGGGTGGCTAGGCGTCACATCGTTGTACCGACATCGACGGCACAGTCGAAGCCATCACGCAGCGCAGCCTGTAAATTTTGGTTTACATAAATCGACTACATTGGTTATCTGGGCTACTCGCGTGCAATTGCTCGCGCTAACCAAAATCCTCAAATTGCGGCTGACGGAGATCTCAGTCGGGACTAGTCCTCCTAAAGCACGAGAGGTTAGCATGCGCGCATCAGAATCAACTGCGGTTTTTGGACGCTTGCCCTGGGGGCCAGTGCCGGCGCAATTTCATCGCCAATCGCGATCTCAGGAGAGACGTGTCGTTCAAAGTCCGGCGAAACACAACCGGTTCTTTGAGCAACGAACCACGCCAACTGGCGCCACGCCTAAGGAAATTTCATTCGGACCATTTCGCCTCCTCGCGGCACAGTTTCTTCTGCTGGAAGGCGACAAGCCGGTATCTCTCGGGAGTCGGGCTCTGGAGATACTCATTGCCTTGCTGGACCGACCGGGCGAGTTGGTCACAAAGGAAGAATTGATGAACCTGATTTGGCCTAACGTATTCGTCGAGCCGGCCAACCTTACCGTCCATATTTCGGCATTGCGCCGCGTGCTGCGTGACGGACGAGATGGCAATCGGTTCATCATCAATATTCCAGGCCGCGGTTATAGGTTCGTCGCCTCAATCCAGGCATCGATGCACGAGAGCTAAGCATAGAAAAGAGAGTTCACAATTAAGACCAAGGAGAACTGTGCCATGAGCAAAGCGATCTCCAAACCAGGCAAAATGCTTCCGTCACCCGGCGACCACACACTCATCATGATCGATTTTCAGTCGCACATGACGTTTGCGACCAAATCAATTGACGCTGTGACGTTCCTCAATAATGCGGCGCTGGTTGCCAACGCCGACGCTCTGACAGTCGTTACCGCGCGCTCCACAGTGTGATCGCGCTTCAATCTTCCATCAGTATCAAGTGGCGAAGTCGGGGCGAAACGTGGCAGCATCATCGCTGGCGGTGCCGAAGCAGCTTCATTGCAGCAATGCGCGGTTCGAACAGACCGTGCTGCTGCTGCAGGGTGGTGGTGCCCTCGGCTCTTATCAGGCCGGCGTCTACCAGGCCCTGGCCGAGGCGAACCTACATCCGCACTGGGTCGCCGGCATCTCGATCGGCGCCGTCAACTCGGCCTTGATCGCCGGCAATCCGCCGGAAAAACGAGTCGAGAGGTTGCGGGAGTTCTGGGAAGCGGTCAGCACGTCGCCGCTGGGCCTTCCGTATTTTTCATCGCTAGCCATTCCGGACGATTTAGCCCATTCGCTGCTCAACCAGACCCGTGCGCTCGGCATCATGCTGTTCGGCGCCCCAAATTTCTTCACGCCCCGGCTCCCACCGCGGATGCCGTGGGAAGTCAACCGTGCTGACGCGGTTAGCTACTATGATGTATCTCCGCTGAAGGCCACGCTTGAGCGCCTCGTTGACTTTGATCGCATCAATGGTGGCGGCACGCGCCTGAGCGTCGGCGCGGTCAACGTGCGGACCGGTAATTTCATCTATTTCGATACCACCTCCCATCGGATCGCCCCGGCGCATATCATCGCCAGCGGCTCGCTGCCACCCGGCTTTCCGGCCACCGAGATCGATGGCGAGTATTATTGGGATGGTGGCCT
>Ga0075424_100007656_pt1 | contig 10501 bp, 7 predicted proteins | sample SoiMethybrSBSTD3_FD_75301 | JGI IMG/M metagenome (GOLD analysis project Ga0075424, IMG submission 75301) | Bulk soil microbial communities from a Populus tree surrounding site in Tennessee, USA - Soil MetaG P. TD hybrid SBSTD3 | ecosystem: Environmental > Terrestrial > Soil > Tree plantation...
CCGCTCATGGCGGCCAGAGCTAGCATGGCGCAGCCCAAAACCACTGCCACGCGTGGGTGGAACCGTTCTCTGAGCAGCCCCAGCAAGCTTTGCTTCCCTCAGCAACGCCGTCGTCGGGTCCGTAGGCGTAGATTTTTGTTAGCCGGAGAGAGCCCAGGGTGTTCGTTGTGTCAAGACCACCACTAACAGCGCGCGTTATTTCGTTTGGGGGCTCAGCGCATAAGGGCGCAAGAGTTCGGGTCAATCCCTCGAATGAGCTATGTGCGTCAAAGGTCTTCTGAGTTGCGGGCAGCGGCTCGGCTATAGTCCTTATGACGCCGGTGCCAATATCACGGGTGCGCTCCGACGCGGCCCAGCGCGACGCGGTTCTTGCCAAGCAACATCTTCAGTTTGGCTTATCGAGTAAGCTCACACGAGGCGGTGCGGCGTCGTCGCTTCCTCAACCTCTATGATCTTCGTCGGCTGCTCGGCATGGGCAATGGTCCCATGCGGGCATGCACCTCCTTCGGCACCCCGTAGCTCCGTATCACTTGGGTGCTATCGTTAAGACCACAGGCCTCGCGCTGCACGATAAAGAGCCAGAGCGCATATCCGGCCTGTTCGACCAGACTAGTCCGGATTTTTCGATCGAAATTGGCCGTCCTCGGGCATGCGGCAAGTGCGGCGAGCGCGTCCTCAAGCCGCCGCCCTAGCCGTCCGAGCGCTGCCGCCTTCTCCTGGGCGATCTCGTGTTCGAGAGTCGCATATCCGGAACGAAGAAGATTCAACACCATAGAGGTGCGCTCCGAAACCTTGCCCATCATTTTATTGGTCGGCAGTGGCGGCTGTTCAAGACAAAACGCCGCGGTGCGCGAAGTTATGTGTAACGGAAGCCGTCCTGAAGAGTTCGCTGGCGTCGTGCAATACGGGTTGTTCAATAAGGAAAAGCTCTCCTTGTCCCCACGCGCTCATGGCTCTGGCGTTGATCATTGCCTCTTCGAGGGGCACGGCTGCTACCCGCGCGGCGCAGCCGTTGCACGTGCGCGTTGACGACTTTGTGATCTCCGCCGTCCGCTGCACTTGTGCGCGCAGACCGTCCCATGGGTCGTGCGTCAAACATCGACGGCTGGCGCGGCTTTTTTCATTGAAAACGAGAATGTATCGGTGCCGAGTTCGTCGATCTCGAGCTCGGGCCTGTTCTCGAACTCTTGCCGCTGGACTTGGCGCAGAGCATCAAGTCTGCGCGTTCGGCGCAGAGAGCTCCGATTGACAGTCGAGGTTCTGTTGCCCAGACGAGACCCTGAAGTTCGGGCTCCGCACGCCCAGCGTTAGCCCGCGCGCGGAGCCAACATGGCCTCGGGTGCCTCTACGCCCTCGCTTGCATGACGGATCATGCGTGCTCGCCAGGGCTTCAGCACCGCAATGGCCAGCACGGCCGTCCCCAAGTTGGCGGCGGCAGCAATGATAAAGACAAGGTCCCAGGTCCCCGTCATCTTTTGAATCGAATTGGCATAGGGGACCAGCAAGGCTGCTGTACCTTTCGCCGTGTAGAGCAGCCCGGCATTGGTCGTCGCGAACTTCGATCCAAAGGTGTCCGTCGCGGTCGACGGGAACAGCGAGTAGATCTCACCCCACGCAAAGAAAACCAAACCGCTCAGGACCACGAACCAGAACGGATCTGCGCCCCACAAATACAGGTAGTAGATTCCGACACCTTCGATGGCGAAGGCGATGAACATCGTGTTTTCACGGCCGATGTGATCGGAGACCCAACCGAAGAACGGCCTCGTCAATCCGTTCAGCACCCGATCTATGGTTGCCGCGTAGGTCAAGGCTGGAAGCGTCATCCAAGCGAGCGTGACCGGTACGGCATCGACGCGCAAATCCTTGGCGATGGGAGCAAGGTTGGCCGTGACCATGAGACCGCCTGCCCCGACCAAAACGAACATCAGATACATCAGCGTAAAGATCGGCTGACCTTTGGCGATGACCACGGCACCGCCGAGCACAAAAATGAGCAGCGCCAGCGCCAACGGGATATAGAATTGCAGGCCCATGGCGTACATGGCGAGCCCGCCTACTATCGCGATGAAAGTCCCCCCGATCCAGTAGCCGGTGGGACCAATGATCTCGGTCGGGGCATACTGGCGACGGTTTTGGATCACGGCTGAACGATACGTCGCCTCGGCGACCTCACCGGATCGAGGCGCCCGTAACAACAGCGCTAGCAACATGATGATCAGACCTTGCCATATGCCGAACCAGAAGAACGTCTCTTGGAAGCCCTTCGCTGCCGTTTGCACGAAAACCGGCACGCCAAAGAAGGAAAAATCGAGCAGCGCTCGGCCGGCAATCATGTTCTGAATCGGCGCAACGGTGAGTGCAGAGCCTGCACCAAAGCCCGCCGCCGTCAATCCGGCTGCGAGGCCGCGCTTGTCAGGAAACCACTTCAGTGCATTCCCGATGCAGGTTCCATATACGCCACCTGCGCCGATGCCGGCGATGATTTGCGCAGCATAATAGCCGGTCGGACCACCAAGCGTCGTCGCATACGAGTTCATCACCCAGCCAAGCCCGGCAAGAATGCCGCCGAAGACGATGACCAATTTGGGGCCCCAGAGATCGACAAACCATCCCTCGATTGGCACAAGCCACGTCTCGAACAGCACAAACAGCGTGAAAGCTATCTGGATTTCGGCCCGCTCCCAGCCGAACGCTTTCTGGATATCAGGGACGAAAAATGTCCAGCCGTATTGCAGGTTGGCGATCATGACCATGCAAATGACGCCAATGACGAGCTGGGTCCACCGATAGGCCTCGCTCACTTTGCGTACTGGGGTAACGTCCACCACGGGGATGTCTCCATCGGTCGCGTGCTGAGGAACGAGCGCTTGCTAGGGTCTGGTTAATGGTTTGGCCACGGCAAGGTAGCGAGCGACCACGCCACACTCAACTGCAACCGGCTCACAGGTCAGAAGAACCGCGTTCGCCGACGCCGTCACGCCGCATTGCGATAGAACGGGGCGGGATCATCATGGCTCCGAGACGGGCATCCATGTCTGGAGAAGAGTCGGACAAGACAATGGATTGGAAATGCCGTCTGCTGCTTTAGTAGGGCCGCCGGATCGTTTTGCAGCGCAGCACACCATGCCTACTCTCATTAAGGGGATGCCGCCTGCCGAAAGCCTTTGTCATGGACAGGTGGCTTTCAACGCTTGCCGACGATCTTCTCACGCGTGCGTCGGCTTCGATCAGCGCAAGCTATCCGTCTTCGTTTTCTTTCCTCTCTATGGGCAGCGTCTTGGTCGTTATTGGCGCAGTCTCTGAACCATCAGTTCGAGGTCCGACACACGTGCTTGCAGCTTTTCGAGCGCCGCTCTATGGACGCAGGCATCAACCCACGATAGAGCGGCCATTAAGACCGCAATTGCAACCCATATTCTCATGGGGACCAGGCTCCCAATTGCCCGTTTCGCGCGAGGCTAGCCTCGCTGGTCCGCCGCCGTTGTTGGGCGTCATACCGGGATCGACCGCGCACGACGTTAGGTGGCTTGATGCTCAAGCTCCGCAAAGCACCACTTCCGGGGATTTTCACGTAATCCCAGCAAGCCTGCGGCGACGAAATTCGACAATGGGGGGATACTGCTGCGCCGGTTACTTTCACGACGACCTAGCGTGAGGCTACCTGCGCGCGGGCGCGGGCGCGAAGAAAGCATTACCGCCACCCTGGCTAGGCGCTTATCATGCGGTCGCTCAGATAGCCGCGCGGGCATCCGTATCCGTTGTGTCGATCGTATTGGACAAGGTTTGCTGTTCAGCGTGACCAAGAGCGGCCATCAGCAGGAAAAGCGCGACGATAAACAGTAGGGTGATGATGGTGCTGAACGGGTTCATCCGTTGGCTTCTGGTTAACCTCATCAGACGGGGTAGGCATGCACATCGAGACGCGGGGGACGATGGTGCGCTTTCAGCAATCGACCCACCTGCCGCATTGATCACATTTCGGCCATCCCTGGTGTCCCCCATTTCGGGGAGATATTGGCCGACGAGCGGGTCGACCGTGCTCATGCCGAGCGCCACGCAGCTAGTCGCCAATGTCACACATGGGCTTTTTTAATGTTGTTTTGCGCAGCCCTAAGTCTTCTTCGCAAAGGATTGCTCGCAGCGTTTCTACCCGCATAAGGGCGACGCGCTTGTTCGGCGCAGACGGGTTCGAGGATCGCACGCCCTCCGCTATGGGAATTCTTCGCCGTTGCCATTTCCTGCAATACGGAAAAAGCATTCCTGATACTCGTTGCAGGGCTGCGGGGCCTTCAAGGCGCGATGCGCATGTCGGCAGCAAGGGGGTTGCCCGCATTTGCCGCGGGCACCCGTCCTGGTCAAAGACGCAGGTCCGGCACGGGCATCCAGCGGTCTTCGGCAATACTGCGATACGCAAGGTCTGCCAGCTGCACCGCCTTCGCACCTTCCAGAAGCGTCGGCACGTATGGAGCATCCTCCCCGACGTAACGCAGAAATGCATCCCAGCAATGACGAAATGGGTTTTTGATTGGAAGGGTATCCGGCACCTCTTGCCACTGTGCGAAGAAGTCCACATTTGCGGGACGGCCTCCCCCGAAGAAGGCTTCCGGCGTGTTGACCGCACTTTGCGTGAAACACCGCATGCGGCCGGCCACGGCAGAGCCTGTAGTGCCGTCGATCTGCACCACCATCGTATCGTCGCGCCGCACGCGTGTGGCCCAGCTGTTCGTGATTACGCCAACGGCACCGCCTTCGAGCTTCAACAGGGCGTGTGATGTGTCCTCCACATCAACTCTGTAGGACTGTCCACGCTCGTCGACACGTTCCGGGATGGCAGTCGCCATCAAGGCGCTCACTGCGACGACCGGCGCGGCTAGCCGATCCACCATGTACCGCCAGTGCGCCATCATATCGAGCGCTATGCCGCCGCCCTCGATGCGCTTGTAGTTCCAGCTCGGACGCTGACATTCCTGCGTCTTGCCGTCGAAAATCCACGATCCGGCATCGATCCTGATCGAAAGAAGCCGCCCGAAAAAACCAGCATTCTTCACAAACAGCAGTTTGGCGAACCCGGGCAGATACAACTTGTCTTGGATAACGCCGTGCTTCACGCCGGCCTTGTTTGCCAGGCGCGCCAGCTCCACCGCTTCCTCAACGGAGGGTGCCGTCGGCTTTTCGATATGGATGTGCTTGCCAGCCGCAATTGCCTGACGAACACGAGCGGGTCGCCCGCCGGTCGCGCTGCAATCCATAAAGATCTCGTCGGGGCCCGCCAAGGCCTCGCGCAGGTTTGTGCTCCAGCGCAGGCCATTGTGTGCTGCGGAGAGGGCCTCCAGCCGACCGGCATCTCTCCCGACGAGAAGCACTTCGGGTACGAGCCGGTCGCCATTGCGCAGAGGCTGCCCGCCCTCGGCCGCAATCGCCAGCAGGTTCGTGACATGCTGGGTCGCGCCCATGCGCCCAGTGGCCCCGTTGATGATCACACCAATGCGGCGATCGGCCATAGTGCTCTACTCCTCATGACTACGGTGGGTGCCCAGGTAGTGTCGCTGCATTTTGGCGGCAGCATGGTTGTTCACGTTCAGCTCTGCGAGCTTGGCACCGTGCCAGGCACCGTTCGGCCGCTCTTGGTCGGTCTGGTGAACGACTTACTGTCAGTGTCCTGATGGGGAGTGGCCGCGCTTATCGATCAGGGTCGGACATGTCGGCCCGTCCGACCAACCCGAACAGCGGTGAGAGCCAACTCGTTCACGTATCCTTCGCTCAGCAACACAACCGGCGCGTGAAGGCGATGGCTCATGGACCAGGCTGCGCTATAGAGGGGCCAAAACCATCTCTCTCCCGGGTCGATCACTCCGAATGCGTTTGGGTTCGAACAAAAGGCGCAGTCTTCGATGGGGATCTCGAGGATTTTCTTTGCAGAGGTCGATGATAGAGCTGACAACGCGTGACCGAAACTCGTCCTGAAATTGTAAGCATCAACACCCGCCACTAGGCTTACACCACAGTAGCTTGCCAGAACGGCAAAGGCAGTGGACTTCAGAGCGGCCGAGCCAAATCTCGTCAGCAGTTGGCCGGGGCGCGTGATGATCTCTGTGCCAAGCAACAGCGGCAAGACGGCAATCGTGCACATCAGGGCCATGGTGAAGCCGCGTGACGCGTAGGCGAACCTGTAGAAATTGGATCTTTGATGGAGCATTTCCGGAAAAAGTAACAGGGCGGCCGGCAGTAGGAAGGCCAGCCCTATCCCCAGCCATCGGAGAGATCGTTTGCCGCTCACGGCCTTGAAATAGATTGCAGCGGCCAAGAGCATGCAGGCGAGAATTGCAGCCAGCTGATACATAAACAGATCTGAAGTGGCTTCCAGCGACGGACGCGGGTTGACCAAAAACAAGCCGATCTGAAAGGGAATGGCACAGGCCAGCAACGCCGTCGTCAACGCCCGATAGTTGCCGGGCGCGGTGTCTTCCTTGCCACCGCGCAAAAGTCCGCCCAACAGAAGGGCATTCGAAATTACGACAACCTCATAGCTTGCGATAAGGAGCAACGCGACCAGTGCGCGACGCTGGAACGTCGGATCGCTCGAACGGTCCAAGGTATAAACGACGAAGATCGTGGTCAGGGCCAGCAAGAAGAGCGATTCACTGACAATGAAATTTGAGGAGATGACGGTCGCACTCAGGAACAGGGAGAGCAGAAGAAATTTTGTCGCCGACACCAAACTCGAGCGAAGAATAAGGGCTGTCGGAAGCAAAATCTGCAGGTAACCAAATATGCCGAAAAGAATGCTCCCGAATTCGATCTGTGTCGGATCGATCAACCCAAGCAGCCGGACCGCGCCAGTCGTCCACAGAACCGCAAAGAGTCGACGAGGTGTTGGCTGAGGAAACCAGTCAGGGTCCAACAGAGACTCTTCGACGAACAAAATCCCGTCGCCGGCCAATTGCCTACCAGCCAGAATGCTGAGTGCAAGCGCGCCACAAAGTAATGACAGTATGGTTACCTTTCGGGCGTTGTCGGCGCTTGTCAGGTCGATAGTAGGCGCAGCCCTTCCCCGCGTTACGACAGCCGACATGCAAAGCGCCTTACCAACACCGACACTGGCGTCAATACTATAATGCTGCGCTGCAAACCTGAAAGTAATCTTTGGGCTGACTTCCGCTTCGTACCTCCGAGGGAACTCTTTGCAGTTCCTCTTGGGGGGTGGCCTCGGGCGCAGGCCGCGTTGCCTGACTTGGCGACTGGCTCGTCATAGTCATAGCCTTACGCGTTAGTCGCAGGGAACGATGTTTGGGCGCAGGAAAGCCTCATTGGAGCTGGGCGTCGACGGCGCTGGAATGAGGAAGACAAGCTTCAGCTTGTCCGCGGCATGCGGGAAAGCACTGAGGGCGTGGCCGCGTCATTTGCGGATATCGTCGATGCGTAGCGAGCCCGGACCTAATGGGGGACAGGCATATTCGCTGCAAGCGCCGTTGCTTGCGGGCTCGTGTCGCGCATGGTCTGCAGAGGTACCACGATGCTTATCGTCGTCCCACAAGGCCCCGTGCGAATCCGAAGTTTCCCCTCGTATTGATCGACACGCGTCGTCATGCCAGCGATTCCCTGGCCGACCTTAGAGGTCGACCAGTTGTCGCCAGTCTCGGCGCGACAACCGTTGTCGATCACGACCAAATGGATCCGATCCGAGATAAAGCGCAGGTCTACAACGGCTTGCGAGGCGTCGGCATGACGATGCACATTGCCCAATGCTTCTTGGATGATGCGAAACAGAGTGCGCTGCAAATGGGATGGCACCTGATCGAGCTTTGGATTCAAACGGACTTTCACCTCGAGGCCTGAGCGACTGCTGAATCGATCGATGTATTGACGAAGGGTCGACGTCAATCCATCGTATTCGAGCGCCGGCGGGTGCATCAAATAGCTAAACGTGCGCAGTTCCTTCATGGCTTCTTGCAAGCAAGTTTCCGTTTCGTCCCATAACTTGACCGCCTCGTGTGTTAGACCTCTTTGTGGCCTCAAGCTCATGAGGTTCAGCGCGGCGGCCACCAAATGCTGGGCAGTCGAGTCGTGTAGCTCTTGCGCAATGCGTTGCCGCTCGTTCTCCTGAATAGTCACGAGGTAGTCGGAAAGCTGCTTAGCGCGCTGTTCTAACGCTTTGCGCTCGGTCACGTCTGCCATGACGCCGATAAGCCGGGAACGCTTGCCGGATGCTGCCTCGTGCAGCGCACCATCAATCTGCAGCCACCGTTCCACGCTGTCCGCGCGCTTGATGCGGATCGTTGTTTGAAAGCTGCTGCCCGCTTGGCGCGCCACCGTGAGCGCACTCACGAAGCGGTCCACGTCATCCCCATGCAAACAGGTCTGCACAAATGCACACCTGCCGAGAGGGCCCTCGGCTCGCGTGCGGCCAAAGATCTCGTACATGCGTTCATTTTGCCAGCTTGCATAATCCGTCTCGGTGTTCCATTCGAAAACACCAAGGGCGGCGCCACTGGTCGCAATACGTAGACGTTCTTCGCTTTCGCGCAGTTGTTCCTCAGCCTGCTTCCTCTGCGTGATATCGAAGTTTATGCCGAAAATGCGACTAGACCTGACCTCGGCATGGGTGCTGAGCCAGCGTTCCGCGCCGTCGGGCATGCGCAGGCGGAATTCGTGATGGTATGCCTCGTTGTGCTGGACCAAGCGCTCCTTCTTGGCGTCGCTCACGATCAGATCCGGCAACGCGATCCGCTTCCGTAGCTGCTCTGCCGAAACAAGACGCGTCTCGATTGGCAATCCAAGAAGGCGGGCCTCCAGGGCATCGATTGACACATCGCCAACAGAGATGTCCGTCACAAACGTTCCCATCTGTGCGGCCTCCAGGGCAAATCGGAGCCGCAGCTCATTTTCTCGTAACGCGTCTTCGGTCTCTTTGAGATGGGTAATATCTATAATCACACCCATCGAGCGAACGGGCTGCAGACCCTTGCGCGTGTTGCGATAGATCCGCCGGCCATTGGAGGAAACCCACAACACCTTGCCATCGGCGCGCCGCACCCGATGCACGCCGCTCCACCTACCTTTTTGCGCCGAGCTGTCTGCCGATTCGGCGTTCGCGCGCATCGCCTCTCGATCGTCTTCGTGCACGAATTTCCAAGCGTCTTCTGACGGCATCACCGTTCCCGCAGGCAGCCCAATGATGGCGCATAGTTCCGGGGAGAAGTGGGTCAGCTTTTCCTTGAGGTCGGTCTCGAAGACGCCAATGCCGCCGACTTCCATGGCCAAGCGCAGCAGCTCATCCGAGCGGCGTATGACCTGCGGTTCCAGGTTTTGCGTCTGACTTACTGCAGTTAATACCTTCATGCCGTGCCCGTCAGCCGGTCTGCTCCAATGCGTGCGGCGGTTTTTTCTGTCAGGGGCGTCGTGCGGGTAGGTAATAGGCCCCATGTCCCCATGCGTCATTCAACGATGCCCGAAACCCACGTCGCCAACAACCAGGGTTTCCACTACACTAGATTCAGGGTTAACCCCGGCATCGCTAGACCGAGCCTCAAGCTGCACGGTGGGTTCCCCCCAAACCTGTCGATGGGTCGCTCGCCTTGGGCCTGGTTCGCTACCGTGCTGGCTGCAGCATCGGGTACGAGAGATGCTGCCCTGGCTGCGCTGGGAGAAAGCGATCATGCTCGGATGGCACATCAGCGTGTACCGCCAGCTGGACAACCGCTCGCGTCCGGCCAAATTCAGCGGCGCACGTGCAACCCGCCTCGCCGTGTGGCAGACCGGGCTCGACGGCCTCGACTGGATCGAGGAGGTTGCGCGGTCGAGAGGATATAGCCTCGGCGGAAACGGATACCCGTACCGATATACTGCGCAAGCCCGCGATGTGCTGCCGGCAATTCTGGCGGGACCCCCAAGTGCGAGAAACCCGTGGCGCTCGGATCCCGGCGACAGTCTCGGACCCAATTGGGTGGGCCACACCCTGATCGACCATGCGCTCGCGAAGGCCTGCGATCCCGAGGAGTGGCTGCTCATCGAGGCATGGGATGAGAGCTAAGGTCGGGCAAGCTCTGTCGCGCGCGCCCGCAGGTATCTAGATGCCATCGCGTCTGCGGCTGAATAACATTAACCCTGATGAGCGCGTACCGAGCGCCCTAAGTTTCAAGCGTCCGCACCCCGGATAAGGCGGCGCATTGGTAACGGGCGCTCGAACACCGCCGCTGCGTGCCGGTCGGTCCCGTGCATCCCCGACGAGCACACGTGCCAGTAGCGGCGGCGCGCACACAGCAAATAGCCCGCGCCGACGGGTCTGGTAACGCATGCGCAATGGGCTCGCATGGCGTCGCTCGACACAGCGGCTTGCGAGCGCGAGGTCCGGCGAGCGCAGGGCGGGCCAGCCTCTCCACGGCGCTGCGCATCCGGCCCTGCGTCGCGCGCCAAGGGTGGTTCAGCGCGCTCCCATAGACGCCACGCGTGCATCTCAGGGCTTACACCGAACGACGGGCCAGCTCCGGCTATGGTATTT
>Ga0075424_100007657_pt1 | contig 10501 bp, 10 predicted proteins | sample SoiMethybrSBSTD3_FD_75301 | JGI IMG/M metagenome (GOLD analysis project Ga0075424, IMG submission 75301) | Bulk soil microbial communities from a Populus tree surrounding site in Tennessee, USA - Soil MetaG P. TD hybrid SBSTD3 | ecosystem: Environmental > Terrestrial > Soil > Tree plantation...
GTCGCCCAGGGCGACGTCGACGTCCAGTTCGACAGCCACCGGCGTGACGAAGTGGGCGATGTGCTCACTGCGATGCGCCGCATGATCGCGTCCACCAAGACCAAAGTCGACGCCGCGGTGAGAATCGCCGGCGGCGATCTCACGACCGCGGTTACCCCCGCCTCCGAACGCGATGCCCTCGGCAGCGCGCTCCAGGGGATGGTGGCAAAGCTGTCGCAGGTGATCGGTGAAGTCCGCGCCGGCGCGAACGCGCTGAGCTCGGCCGCGACGCAGGTCTCGTCGACGTCGCAGAGCCTCTCGCAGGGCACGAGCGAACAGGCCGCCTCCGTCGAGGAGACGACCTCGAGCCTCGAGCAGATGACCGCGTCGATCTCGAAGAACGCCGACAACAGCCGCCAGCTCGAGCAGTCGGCGGTCAAGGCGGCCCGTGATGGGGATGAGAGCGGCAAGGCCGTCGTGGAAACCGTCGGCGCCATGAAGGCGATCGCCGAGAAGATCTCGATCATCGAGGAGATCGCGTATCAGACGAACCTGCTCGCGCTGAACGCCGCGATCGAAGCAGCGCGCGCGGGTGAGCACGGCAAGGGCTTCGCCGTCGTTGCGACGGAAGTCCGCAAGCTCGCCGAACGCAGCCAGACCGCGGCGAAGGAAATCGGCGGCCTCGCGGCCTCCAGCGTGAAGGTCGCGGAGCGCTCGGGTCACCTGCTGCTGGAGCTGGTGCCGGCCATCCGCAAGTCGGCGGAAACGGTGCAGGAAGTCGCTGCCGCCACGGCCGAACAGTCCGCCGGTGTGTCGCAGATCAACCGCGCCTTGACGGGCGTCGATCAGGTGACGCAGCGCAACGCGTCCGCCGCCGAAGAGCTCGCCTCCACGGCTGAAGAGATGGCCAGCCAGGCGGAGAGCCTCGAGCAGCTCATGTCGTTCTTCCACGTGCAGGGCATGCCGGAGTCGCATCCCGCTCCGTCGCGCCCTGCCCCGCGCCCAGCGCCCCAGGCCCCGAAGGCTGCAAAGCCCGAAGGCAACGGGCACAAGCACGCCGTCGCGCTGACGCACGACGACCGCGGCTTCACCCGCTTTTAGCGCGAGGGCACGATGACTCAATACCTCTCGTTCCAGCTCGCCGGCGAAGAGTTTGCGTTCGGCATCCTGCGCGTGAAAGAGATCCTCGAGTACGACACGCTCACGCGCGTGCCGAATGCGCCGCCGGCGGTGCGCGGAGTGATCAACCTCCGCGGTGCTGTCGTCCCGGTGCTGGACCTGGCCCACCTGTTCGGGCTGCCGGCGACGGCGGTCACCAAGCGCTCCTGCGTGATCATCGTCGAAGTTCGCGTCGATGAGCAGGAGCTCGTGATGGGAATCCTGGCCGACGCCGTCAACCAGGTGATCGAGCTGGCGCCCGATACGATCGAGCCGGCCCCCGCGTTCGGCAGTCGCGTCCGCGTGGAGTACCTCGTCGGCATGGGCAAAGTGGATTCACGGAAGTTCGTCCTGATTCTCGATATCGACCGGCTGCTCGGTGATGTGGGTGCCGCCACCGCGGCAGTCACGCTGCCGACGCCACAAGCAACTCCGGAGAGCTGAACAATGCGTACCGTGCTTGGCATTCTGACGCTGGTGGGCGCGCTCCTGGCGCCCCCAGCGGCACGTGCCCAAACAGTCCGATTCAAAGTCGTGGTCAATGCGCAGAACCCGGTCAGCGCGCTGCCGGCCTCCGAGCTGTCGCGGATCTTCCTGGGCCGCGCCACGCGCTGGCCGACCGGCGAGCTGATCGAGCCGGTGGACCAGACGGACGGCTCCGTCGTACGGGAGCGTTTCGTTTCGGATATTCATCACCGCGACGGAGCGGCCCTCAGCAGCTACTGGCAGCAACAGATCTTCGCCGGCAAGGACGTGCCGCCGCCGGCGATGGCGACGGATGCCGAAATCCTGGCGTACGTCCGGCAGCACCCCGGCGCGATCGGGTACATCGCGGCTGACACCCCGAGCGATCGGGTGAAGGTCATCGCCGTGGTGAACGACTGAGCCGGTTGTGCTGACGACCTGGAAGTTCGCGCACAAGATCTGGCTGCTGCCGGGTGCCGCCCTCGTTGCCCTGGGCCTCGTGTTGTGGACCACCGCCGTCTTCGGCGGCCACACCACCAGTGCCCTGCGGGAAATCGAGCAGCGGCACTACCCCGCGCTGGAGCTGCAACACAGCCTCCAGACCGAGCTCAAGACGGTGCAACGCGCGCTGCAGGACGCGGTCGCCGCGAGCGACGTCGAAGAGCTGCGGACGGCGGATTCGCTCGCGAGCCTGTTTCGCGAGGCGGCGATGGCGCGCGGCAATCCGCTCCTCCGGGGACCGGAGCTGACGGCGCTGAAGAGCCAGTTCGACGGCTACTACGATCTCGCGCGGCGCACCAGCCAGCGCATGATCGCGCGCGACACCGCCAGTACGCTGCGCGGAGCCCTCGAGCAGATGCGGGCCGGCTACGTCGCGCTGCAGGCGCGGATCGACACGTCCACCGCAACCGAGCGAGCGAGTATCGCCGCCGCGTTCGTGACCGCGCGAGCGCAATCGGTTCGCACCGTCCGCTGGACGGCCGGGATCGCGTTGCTCGCGCTCGGGCTGCTCGGCCTTTTGTCGGTGCTCATCGTCCGCGGGCTCGTGAAGCCGCTCGGCCGCGCAGTGGAAGTTGCCGAGCGCCTGGCCGAAGGCGACACGAGCGTGATCGTCGAGACCGACGCCGCCGACGAAGTGGGGCAGCTGCTCCGCGCCATGACGCGCGCGACCCGCTCCACGGCAACGATGGCGAGCGCCGCCGCCCGTGTGGCGGAAGGCGATCTCCGCGCTCTGGTCGAGCCCCGCTCGGGTCGCGATACCCTGGGCAACGCGCTGCTCCAAATGGTGCAACGGCTCTCACGGGTCATCGGCGACGTTCAGGCCGGCGCCGGCGCTCTCACGGCCGCCTCCGACCACGTCTCGGCGACGTCGCAGACGCTGTCCCGCGGCACCAGCGCCCAGGCAGCCGCGGTCCAGGAAACGACCTCGAGTCTCGAGGAAATGAGTGCGTCGATCGCGCGCACGGCCGAGAACAGCGCCGCCACCGAGCGCACGGCTGTGGGTGGCGCGCGGGACGCGGACGAGAGCGGCCGTGCGGTCGTCGCGACGGCCGAGGCGATGCGCCGCATCGCGGAGCAGATCTCCATCGTCGAGGAGATCGCCTACCAGACGAATCTGCTCGCCCTCAATGCGGCGATCGAAGCGGCCCGCGCCGGTGACCATGGCAAGGGTTTCGCGGTCGTCGCGACCGAAGTCCGCAAGCTCGCCGAACGCAGTCAACGCGCAGCGCAGGAAATCCGCGGTGTGGCGGCGACGAGCGTCGCCGTCGCCGAGCGCTCGAGCACGCAGCTCGCCGAGCTCGTTCCGGCGATTCGCCGCACGGCGAACCTGATCCAGGAGGTGTCGGCGGCGTCGGCCGAGCAGGCGTCGGGCGTTGCGCAGATCAACCGCGCCCTCACCGGCGTCGACGAGGTCACCCAACGCAATGCGTCGGCGGCGGAAGCGCTGGCCGCGACCGCGCGGGACATGGCGACGCAGGCGGCCGGTCTCAAGCAGGCCGTCGAGTTCTTTCGCGTCGCCGCGTGACTATGAACGCCGCCGCCATCCCAACACCCGTGGGCATCCGGCCGCTGCGCGAGCAGGAGTTCGCCGCCTTCCAGGCATTCATCTACAAGGAAGCGGGGATCTACCTGTCCAAGGTGAAGCAGGCGTTGCTCGTCGGCCGCTTGTCTCGCCGCGTTCGGGAGCTCGGGCTGGACAGCTTCTCGGCCTACTTCGAGCGCGTCACCGATCCGCGATATCCCGAGGAGCGCGTCGAGCTGATCAACTGTATCTGCACCCACGAGACGCATTTCTTCCGGGAGCCGCGGCAGTTCGACTATCTCGAAACCGTCGTCCTGCCCAAGTGGCGCGCCCAGGCGGAAGCGGGCGAGCGCGCGCGGCGCGTGCGCGCCTGGAGCGCCGGATGCTCATCCGGTGAAGAGCCGTTCTCGATCGCCATGAGCCTGTTGGCGGCGTGCCCGGCCAGTGCGGGATGGAGCGTGGAGGTCGTGGCCACCGACGTGTCGACGCGGGTTCTCGACCGGGCGCGCGCCGCGGTCTGGCCGCTGGAACGTGCCAAACACATTTCCGAGGCCTACCTCAAGCGCTTCATGCTGCGCGGGACCGCGGAGCATCACGAGAAGATGAAAGCCGGCCCGGAGCTTCGGGCCGCGGTCCGCTTCGAGCATTTGAACTTGAATAGCCCGTCGTATGACCTCGGCGGCAGCTTCGACCTGATCTTCTGCCGCAATGTGCTCATCTATTTCGACACCGACTCAAAGGAGCGCGTCATCCGGCAGCTGTTGAGCCGCCTGGCGCCAGACGGGCTCCTGTTCCTGGGACATGCAGAAACCTTGAGCGGCTTTCAGGACGAACGTCCGCCGCGGGCTGTGATGCCCACAATCTATTCCCGGGGCGAGCGCTGACGCGCGCGCCTCTGCACATAACGTCCATGAACCGCCGCGTGCTCAGTGTGCTCGTCGTCGACGACTCGGCGGTCGTACGCCAGGCGGTGACGGCGGTGCTCTCGCAGGATCCCGGCATCGTCGTCACCGTCGCGGCCGATCCCTACATCGCGCTCGACAAGATGGGACGGTCGCGGCCCGACGTGATTCTGCTCGATCTCGAGATGCCGCGGATGGATGGGTTGACGTTCCTGCGGAAAATCATGTCGGAAGATCCCATTCCGGTCGTCGTCTGCTCCGGACTCGCCTCGCGCGGGACAGAGGTGGCGATTCGCGCGCTGGAAGAAGGCGCTGTCGAAGTGCTGGCCAAACCGCAGCTCGGCGTACGAGAATTTGTTCACGATTCGGCGACCACTTTAATTGAGACGATTCGCGCCGCCGCCGAGGCGCGGGTCAAGCGGCGCGCACCGATTGTGAAGCCCATCCCGCGCCACACGGCCGACGTCGTCCTCGCACCGCGCCCACCCTTGATCCCCGCGCCGCGGTCGCAAGTCGACGTCGTCGTCGCGGTCGGCGCGTCGACCGGCGGCACCGAAGCGCTGCGCGCATTGCTCGCGGATCTACCGGAAGATGCTCCGCCGTTGCTGATCGTGCAGCACATGCCCGAGCGCTTCACCGCCGCCTTCGCTCGGCGCCTCAACGAGTGCTGCAAGATCGAAGTGAAGGAAGCGGAGGCCGGTGACCTCGTGTGTCGCAGCCGCGCGCTGATCGCGCCGGGCAATCGGCACCTGGTGCTGCACCGCCGCGACGCGCACTACGTCGTCGACGTCATGGACGGCCCACCCGTGTGCCGCCATCGGCCGAGCGTCGACGTGCTGTTCCGGTCGGTCGCGCAGACGGCCGGGGCCTGCGCCGTCGGCGTGATTCTCACCGGAATGGGTGACGATGGCGCAGCGGGACTGCTCGAAATGAAGGAAGCGGGTGCCGCGACGATCGCGCAGGATGAGCGCACTTCGGTCGTCTTCGGGATGCCGGGAGAGGCGGTTCGGCGCGGAGCGGCGCTGGAGGTGTTGCCGCTCTCTCACATCGCGCCCGCGATGCTCCGCGCGGCGAGCCTGCGTCGCACCTGGGCGGCCAAGAAGCCTCGCCCCGAGCCTTTCCCATTGCAACGCTGAATTGCGCGTGAAACGACACTCGCGCAAGTTGCGTAGAGCGCCGTACCCACAGGAGAACATGATGATCGGACTCATCGTCACAGCCGCCGCACTCGTCGGCGGCTTCGTTGTCGCTCGGGACTTTGTGCGTCGCCGGCTGCGGTACGTGGATGCCGTGCGGAGACCGTCTGCGCCACTCATCGCGGGAGTAGCTGCGGCCGCGGTCGCATTGCCGGTCGCGCTGCTGCCGGTCGTGACCATCGGAACAGCCATCGCTTTGGGAGTGGGTGTTGCCGGCGGCGTTGCCAGCGGGCGCAACGCCGATCCGCCGACTAGCTAGCGCGCAGCGCCTCCGGACGTCCGGCAACCACCCGCAACGCGCGCACCGCTTCGCGCGCGAACGTCTTGCCGGCGCCCTTCTCGACTTCCTCCAACGCACTCCAGCGCGTAAACGCAGGCCGCACCGGCGTGGCCATCTGCAGCGTCTCGAACGCATCCGCGACGGCCAGGATCTTCACCGGCGCAGCCATGGGCAGCGCTTCGATATCCCAGTCGTCACCAACGATCTCGTAGTAGTGCGAGTACTCGGCGATGATCTCGGCGGCGCCGCGGAGCGCCCGCGCGACGGTCACCGACTCGTCGGTGACCGAGCGCGACAGGAGCCGCAGCAGCCGTTGATCGGCGGTTCCCACTTCGTGGAGCAGCGCCGCGATCCGCAGGTTCTCGAGCTCCGCCTCGGACAGCTTCAACTCGGCACCCATCGTCGCAGCCAGCTCGGCGACGCGGGTCGAGTGTCCCTCCTGGTTGCTCTCGGCTGACTCGATGTGGAAAGTGAGGACCTCGAGCGTCGCGAGGTACGCGTTCTTGAGGTCTGCGAGACGCGCCGCGCGCTGCTGCGCGAGCCCGCCAACGACGTAGCCCGTGAGGATCAGGAACCCTGCCCACGGGACCAGCGTCAAAAACGCGTCCTCGGTCAGCCCCGGGTCCATCCCCATGCCTTGAGTTGCTTGCAGGAAGAAGACGAGCAATGCGATGAAGAGACCCGAGACCACGGCGAACCGCCGGCCACCGTAAAAACCGGCGAGGATGATCGGCAGATAATAGAAGCTGAGAAAAGCAAACTTCTGCTCGATCAGGGAATTGATGACGAGCAGCGAGGCGACGAGCAGAAGGACAAGGATGCGCTCGAAGTACTTGAGAACGAACTGCTGCATCACAAAACCCTTTCTGCAAAGGAGATAGGGAGCGCGGGCACCAAAGTGAGCGACGGGTGGGCAATCTGCAAGTGAGATCGGTCACAAATGAGCACAACGGAGCACAAACAGGGGCTCGGCATGGAATTCGCTTTACCTGCCGGCGGGGGGACGGCCTGCCGCGTCCTAGGGGCCTCCCCCACGAGGGACCGGCGGCCGCCAATCGTTAAGTTGGTGCGCCTCTCTCAAGGGATTCTAAATGGATGACGTAGCTCCCCCATTTGGGTCGTTCATGGAAGCGATGCCGCATTGGGCATTCATCATCATTCACAGCGTCCTGATTGTCGTCGCCCTGCTGCTCTATATGAGGACCCGGAACGCCGGCTTCCCCAACGCGGCGACCGGATTTCTGCTGTTCGTGGTCGCCGAGCTGTCATACATCACCTACCACGCCCACCAAACGCATTTCCTGTTCGCCCACATCATCGCCGAAGTCTGCGACGTGCTAGCCCTCGTCACGATCGCGCTCGGGCTGAGCAGGCGAGTCACGCCGGTCGTACCCGGGACACCGCAGCACCGGTAGCGGTGGGTAGCGGACAAAGCGGGGGTCGGGGGGATCGGCATCGGCGCGCAGGCATCGATAGAAGGAAGACCCGCGCCGGTTTGTCGCAATCCGCACCCATGTGCAGGTGGCGCAAAGCCCTACGGCGGGGTCAGTCATTAGGTCGTAGGACAAGCTAGCTATATCTTGGAGCCCGTGAGCCAAGCCCAGGTCGACGACTTCGGGCTACCCCCCGGAGTTCGGGACGAGTACCTGCGGGGAGCCCGCGATCAGTTGGGGGCAATTGCCGAGCTGGCTGAACGGCTGATCGCTACAGGCGACGACACGGCCGCAATTGAAGAGCTGCGCCGTGATGCCCATCGGCTGCGCGGTTCCGCCGGATCCTTCGGATACCCTCAGGCCTCCGTCGTCGCCGCCGAGCTCGAAGAGGCGGCCAAGCAGTGGCTGGAGCAACCCGCGAACGGCGTGGGCGACCGGGGCCAGGCGGCGCGCGCCTTCGTTCGCCGTTTAGCGGCAGCGCTTTTCACGAAGCAATCGGCCCCGCCGCCACAGCCTTCGCCGCCGCCTCACCTCGCCGCCCCTTCGCCGCCCTCCGCCGCCCCAGCACCAGAATCAAGCGATGTCCCGGAGGTCATAGTCGTCGAGGACGACCCTGCACTGGCCGACCTGCTCACGTTCGGTCTCGAGGCGCGCGGGTACCGGTTCCTGCATTTTCGCAACGGCCGGGAAGCCCTGGATCTGCTCAAGACGATCGAGACAGCCGGCGCGGCGCAACCGCCGCTATTGCTCCTCGATGTCGATCTGCCGGCGCTCGACGGCTACTCGATCTTCGAGGAGCTCCAGCAGGTGTGCCCCGGGAAGTTTCGGGTGGTGTTCACGACGGTCCATGGCAGCGAGACCGAGCAGCTCCGCGGGCTCGAGGCCGGCGCGATGGATTACATGGTGAAGCCGATGAGCCTGCGCGTCGCGCTCGAGAAGATCCGCCGCTGGGTGGGCCGATGACCGCCCGCCATTTCCTGACCATCGTGGCGATCGTGCAGGGCGCGCTGCTCGCGGCCCTCATGGTACTGATCATCCTGAATCGCTGGTTCCGACTGCGGCGAAGCACGCGGCTCAACCCCCGCCGGGAAGCCGTGGACCTTTCGATGCGACGCTGGGCCGCGGGAAGCGCCCCCATGGCAGGGGTCCTCGTGGGGCTGGCGCGCCTCCCGACCCCGTTGGCGATCGACGCGCTGGTCAAATGGTCGGCCCGCGTTCCGGGCGAGCGGTGGCGCCAGCTCGCGGAGGCCCTCGAACACCATTGGTGGGCCAGGATCGTGCGCACGAACAGTACGTCGGCGCGCTGGTGGAAGCGGCTCGAGTGCGCGCGATTCCTCAGTGTGGCCGCGGTCCCGCACGATGTCGCTCGACTCACCCGCCTGATCAACGATCCCCACCCCGCGGTCCATGTCGCGGCGGTGGCTTCCCTCGAGCGGATGGAGAACACCGCGCTGACGTTGACCGCGCTGGATCGCCTGCCGCTGCTCGCGCCGACCGTACAGGCGTATTACGCCGCGATGCTCCTGCGGTCGCGTCCCATCGTCGTCGACCACCTGCAGAAGCGTCTGCGCCGCACCGACGATCCCGCCCTGCCGCGCCTCGCCGAGTTTGCCGCGCGGCTGGCGGAGCCGGGGCTACGCGAGCGCCTGACGGCGCTGGCCGACCACGCCGATCCCGAGGTTCGCGTCCAGTCCGCGCGCGCGCTCGGCAGCTTCCCCCATCGTGAGTCGGTCACCGCACTCAAGCGGCTGGTGACCGACGACGCCTGGGCGGTCCGCGCGCAGGCGGTACGGTCGCTGGGCATGATCACCGATGCCAGCACGCTTCCGCTCGTGAAGGCCGCACTGCAGGACAACGTGTGGTGGGTGCGGCTGCGCGCGGCGCTCGCCCTGATGCGCTTCGCGGCGGCGGGCCGCAACGCGCTGCTCGAAGCCGAGCTGGGAGCGAACCCCTTTGCCAGTGCGACGGCCAAGCTGGTGCTGGGCCTGCCGCCGCAGGCGCTCGCGGAGTTCGCCACGTGAGCATCGTGACTACGATCGTCGGGACCACCGATATCACGATCCTCATCTATTTCCTGGTCCTGAATTCGTTCTACGCCGTGCTGCTCATCCTTTCGATCCCCGAGATCTGGGAGCAGACGCGTCTCGCGGAGGATGAGGATTTTCAGCGCCTCATGCAGAGCGACGCGCTGCCGCCGATCACGATCCTCGTTCCCGCCTACAACGAGAGCGCGACGATCGAAGCGAGCGTCACCGCGATTCTCACGCTCGAGTATCGCAACTATGAAGTCGTCGTGGTGAACGACGGGTCGAAGGACGACACGATGGAGCGGCTGCGCCACGCTTTCGATCTCTACGAGATCCCGCGGGTCTATCCCGAGGAGATCGCGACCAAGCCGCTGCGCGCGCTGTATCGCTCCCGCTCCCGCTCCCGCCTGCTCGTCCTCGACAAGGAAAACGGCGGCAAGGCCGATTCGCTGAATGCGGCGATCAACGCATCGCGCTTCCCGCTCGTGATCGCGGTCGATGCCGATACACTCATCGAGCCCGACGCGCTGCTCCGGCTGACCCGCCCGTTCCTGCTCGGCCGCGAGATCGCGGCGGTCGGCGGTACGGTGCGCGTCGCCAATAACTGCACCGTGAAGGACGGACGCGTGACCGACGCGCGCGTCCCCGGGAAGGTGATCCCCGGGATTCAGGTGGTCGAATACCTGCGCGCGTTTCTCTTCGGCAGGCTGGGATGGAACCGCCTCGGCGGGAATGTGATCATCTCGGGCGCCTTCGGTCTGTTTCGCAAAGAGTACGTGATGGCAGTCGGCGGCTACCACACGAACAGCATCGTCGAAGATCTCGACCTCGTCGTGCGGATGCACCGGTACCTGCGGCACAACAAGATCCGCTATGAGATGCCGTTCATCCCCGATCCCGTCGCCTGGACAGAGGTGCCGGAATCGCTGAAGGTCCTGTCGCGGCAACGCGAGCGCTGGCACCGCGGCCTCATCGCCGCGATGTGGCAGTACAAAGGCATGCTCTTCAATCCGCGCTACGGCAAAGTCGGGCTCCTCG
>Ga0075424_100007662_pt1 | contig 10499 bp, 9 predicted proteins | sample SoiMethybrSBSTD3_FD_75301 | JGI IMG/M metagenome (GOLD analysis project Ga0075424, IMG submission 75301) | Bulk soil microbial communities from a Populus tree surrounding site in Tennessee, USA - Soil MetaG P. TD hybrid SBSTD3 | ecosystem: Environmental > Terrestrial > Soil > Tree plantation...
GTGATGGATCAGTCTGGATCCTTGTTCGCGAGGAGCGTGTCATGGGTACCAGCCTGTTGTGGCAGACCGACAGCCAGCTTCACGATTCCGTTCAGCGCGAGCTCGCTTTGGAAGTCGATGCCACCGGTGTTGCCGTGATCGCGCGCGATGGCGTCGTGACGTTGACCGGTTTCGTAGACAGCTACTGGCAAAAGTACGCGGTCGAAGCGGCAGCCAAGCGCGTGAAGGGCGTGCGAGCGGTGGCGAACGATGTCCATATCAGGCTATCCAGAGAGCGGATCGATCCGGAGATTGCGCACGACGCCGTCCTCGCGCTGCAGAGGTGGCCGAGCGTTCCGCGCACGGTGATTGTGACGGTCCGCGACGGGTTCCTGACGCTCGAAGGTCGCGTCGAGCGCAACGACCAGCGAACCGACGCCGAATCGGCGGTCCGTCACATCGACGGCGTCAAGGAAGTGTCGAACGCGATTGTGATCGAACCGGTCGCTTCGGTGACGTAGGTGTGGTCTCGCCCTGACGCGACGGGTCTCGCGTCACGACGGCGGCGGCGGTTCCTCGTCTTTGTGCGCGCGGACGTAGGCCTGATAGCCGAGCCACGAGCTCCAGCCGCTGATGGTCCGAATGTACTGAGCGCGCTCGAACGCCTTGGGATCTTCCGTCTTGGCGAGGCTCAGACGGCCGCGGATGTCGCCGACGCTGCCGAACCCGCTGGCTTCCATCCATCCTCGGAGTTCGTCCCGCATCAGGGTGAAATAGGACGGACCGTGGCGCAGAATCGCCGACACCATCTGCACCGCGTCGGCACCCGCCAGGATCGCCTTGATGCCGTCGTTCGGCGTTGCGACGCCCCCAGTGACCGCAAGGGAACATTTCACCCGGCCTTGAAGAATGGCGAGCCAGCGAAGGCGCAGCAGCAGTTCGTCGCTGCTCGACAGCTCCAGGTGCGGCCATACGGCCAGGTGACGGATGTCGATGTCCGGCTGGAGAAAACGATTGAACAGGACGAGGCCGCCAGCGCCGGCCTCGTCGAGCGACCGGGCCAGGTTGCCGAATGCCGTGAAGAACGGCGAAAGCTTGATCGCGAGCGGAATTGCGAGCTCGGACTCGAGATTCTTGACGATCTGTTTCAGGCTGTGCTCGATGGCCGCTCCCGACTGATCGAGGTCGGTGACGACTTCGTACATGTTCAGCTCGAGCGCGTCGGCGCCTGCCTGCTCGATCAGCCTGGCGAACTTCAACCACATTTCCGCGGTCATGCCATTGAGGGAGCCGATCACCGGGATATTGACGGCGGCTTTCACCCGACGCACGTGCTCGAGGTATTCGTCCGGGCCGAGCGCGTACATTTCCGGTTCCGGAAAGTACGAGACGACGGTCGCGAACTGGCGATCCAGGCGGTCCATGTGACGGATCCGGTCGGTTTCCTTCTGCGTGATCTGCTCCTCGAACAGCGAGTGGAGCACGATGGCGGCGCAGCCGCCGTCCTCCAGGCGGCGGACGGTATCCAGATGATCGGAGAGTGGTGACGCACCCGCGATGAACGGATTCGCCAGCCGCAGCCCGAGATATGTGGTCGACAGATCAATGGATAACATCGTGGCCCTTCCCTTTCATTCAATCCAGCTGCCGCGATTCTGTTCCACGCGGGCGGTTCATGCTGACGGATTCCCGGCAGCTCGTTGCCTGGCACAGTCGCACGGACTGGGCCGATCTCTTGCATTGTCACGGTGAAGGCCATTGATGACTCAGACACCGCTCGTTCGCTCGACCGCCTTACGAACGGCACGCGAGCCGCCGGTGCTCACCGATTTCGTGACAACTACGGAGAAGACCCATGCGCCAAGTGAAACAAATCCTCTGCCCCGTTGACCTGTCGAACGAGTCGCGACATGCGGTCGAGCACGCGCTCGTCATCGCCCGCTGGTATAAAAAGAGCATCACGGCGTTGCACGTGTTCAATCCTCTGGTAATTCCGTCGACCGATGTGACGCTGGTCGGCGGTGTGCCGCCGGTACTCACCGAGGAAGAAATCAAAGACGCGTCGGACGAAGTGACGGCCTGCTTCGCGTCTGCGCCGGGCGGGTACGCTGGCGTGCCGCTCGACGTCGTGGTCGAAAGCGGGCCACCAGCCAGGCAGATTCTCGCGCGGGCGAAGTCGCTCGCCCCCGACTTGATCGTGATCGGCACTCACGGGCACGGCGGGTTTCAACATCTGGTGCTCGGATCGGTCGCCGAAAAAGTGCTGCGGCAGGCGGCTTCTCCGGTCCTGACTGTTCCGCCGCGCACGCAGGCGACGTCGACGCTGCCGTTCAAACGAATTCTGTGTCCCGTCGACTTCTCGGACTCTTCCCAATCGGCCCTGGATGTCGCGCTGTCGCTGGCGAGAGAAGGCAATGCGGATCTGACGATTCTCCACGTGCTGGAATGGCCCGACGCGCTGCCCCCGAACCGGCCGGTTCCCACGCTGGAATTCCGCGACGCGGCGGAACGCGACGTCACGGCGATGCTTGCACAGCTCGTTCCTGAGGCGGATCGCGAGCGGTGTCATCCGACGATCCGCCTCCGCGAGGGCAAGGCCTATCGAGAGATTCTCGAGGTAGCCACCGACGGGCCGGCCGATCTCATCGTCATGGGCGTCCACGGGCGCAACCCGCTCGATCTCATGCTCTTCGGATCGACGACCAATCAGGTGGTGAGACGTGCCACCTGTCCCGTTCTGACCCTGAGAACGTAGTGACGCGCTGACGTCCGCGCCCGTTCAGCGCCGCTTCGCGGACTGCAAAACAGCGAACCGCGGCATGTCGCTTGCGTTCTCCAGGTTCAATCCAGCGTTATTGCAGGATTTCACGCGACGCTTCACGGCAAGGCACAGAACACCCGCACACTGGCTGCGAAAACGAATCAGAGCTGTGAATCGTGCCATGGAACCGGAGCCGCCGCGATTCGGGCGACAGCTCGTGGAAGAAGCGCGCAAGCGCCTGATAATCGGATTGTGCCGCCATCCGAAGCTGCACGACGGAGCCGTCGCGCAGGACGCCGCGCGGCGCCGTGTCGTCGGCGGCTGGCAGCGGAGGGCTGATGGCGCGCACGTCACGCCTTCGCGACCGCGACCAGCGCGTCGGGCAGCACGAACTCGTGCTCGGGGTTGCGAACCGTCAGCACCGGGCAAGGTGCGAGCCGCACGACGCGTTCCGCGACGCTGCCCATCAGGAGCTGCGCGATGGCCCCGCGGCCGTGGGTGCCGATGACGATGAGATCGATTGCGGCGTCGCGCGCGTAAAACACGATGGCGGCCGACGGCGAATTCGAGGTGAGGACCAGACCGACCGCGCCGAGCGCCTGGCGATCTTCGTCGAACAGCAACGCGTCCACCTCGTGTTGCGCGCCTTTTTCGATCTCCAGCTGCAGCCCCTGATCGGCCAGGACCATGCCATCCGCGCCATAGGCGCGCGTCAGGATGTTGTCGACCACATGCAGCAGGGTCAGGGACGCGCCAAACGTGCGCGCCAGTTCGCGGCCGTAGGCGAGCGCGGCCTCCGAGGGCTGGCTGAAGTCGGTGGCGACGAGAACCTTCTTGAGGGCGATCATGACGGCCTCGCTTCCTGCCGGGGGGCCAGCAGCGTCGGGAAGAACGAATTCATGCTCCGGGTGCTTGACGGTGAGGACAGGACACGACGCAGGATGCGTTTCAGCCCGATCATCGTGTCCCTCCGTTGGTACCGGGAGCACGAGGCATGCCGGGCTGTGAATCCGGGGAAACGGCCTGTTTTCCGCTGTCTAACGGCCCGCTGCCGGTCTTTCGGCAGCGGATTAATGCCCAGCGCGGGAAATTCCCAGCGGTCGGACGGCCCGCAGCATGTGGCGATGGTTGCCGCGCGCGAACGTCTCGGGGTGGCGGAGCGCGAGCGTGACGCTGCGGCGGTCGGGATCGATGTCCGGCTGATAAAACCGGTTGAACAGGACCAGCGCGTTCGCGCCGAGATCGTCGAGCGTGGCCGCCAGGTGCGGCAGGGATGAGCAGAACGGCGACAGCTTGACGGCGATCGGAATCCGGATCGAGTCCTTCAGCACCGCGACGATGTCGACCACCCGATGCTCGACGGCCACGCCGTCCGCTGTGATTCTTCGCATCCGTCAGCCGTCGCGTGAATTTCCGCCTGGCTGCGAAGCGGTCGACGTTGGGCGATCGCATCGTGCGCTGCGGGCTGTCGGGTCGTCGCGCCGATGAGACCGCCACAGATGTGCCGGCGTGAGGGCTGTCCCAAGAACAGCAAACGGCGGGCCGGTTCCGCATAGCGCTCAAGAAACAGCCAGACCATGATATGACTGGAGTGCGATGCCTGCCTCCGGCTGTGAGATGAGTGCGTATGATCCGGGTCCTCCCTTCTGGAATCCTCCTGGCGTGTGTGCTGGCGGGCCTGAGCGCGGCTGCGCAGCAGCCGACGTTCCGCGGTACCGCCGACAACGTCCGCGTCTTCACGACAGTTACTGATCGCGACGGCCGGCTCGTCACGACGCTCGAGCAGAAAGACTTCGAGATTCGCGACGAAGGCAAGCCGCAGCTGATCACGCTGTTCGACAATTCACCGCAGCCGATCCGCCTCATCGTGCTGCTCGACGTCTCGGGCAGCATGGAGGGCAATCTGCAGCTGCTGCGCGAGGGCTGCGAAGAGCTGTTCACGCGGCTGCGCGCCGACGACGGCATACGCGTTGGGACATTCGGACACGACATCAGCATCAGTCCGACCTTCACCCGCGATCCCGTTGAGCTTCGTGCCTCGCTGCCGCGCGCAATCGCTCCCGATGCGCCGACGCCGCTGTGGCGGGCCATGGACGAGGGCCTCGAGGTGTTCAAAGGCCGCACCGAGGACGATGGCCGCCCGGTCATTCTGGTGTTGAGCGACGGGAAGGACAGCGGACCGACCGGCTTCCGTTCGAAGTTCGTCAGCCAGGTCGAGGTGATCGAGCGCTCGCGCGAACAGGGCGTGATGATCTATGCGATCGGCATGCGCAGTCGCGGGCAGCGGCCACAGATGCCCGGCCTCGGAACGCGAGGGCTGCAGGCGGCGCTGATGGCGGACTGGCCGGACCCTGGTCTCGCGCGCGTGGCAGAGGAAACGGGCGGCGGCTATCTGGAGATTCGCTTTGGTCAGGATCTCGGCGCCGCGTTCGCGCAAGTCGCCGACCAGCTGCATAGTCAGTATCTACTCGGTTTCGCGCCGCCGAAGCGGGACGGCAAGATCCACGAGATCGAGGTCCGGACGGCGGTGAAAGGCCTCAAGCCGCGCGCGCGCAAGAGTTACGTCGCTCCGAAAGAGCGGGGTTGAGCGGCGTGACACCTCTTGATCCGTCGGCTCGTCGGGCATAAGTTTAGCGATCACTCGAGAGGGGATTGCGATGACGACGATGAGGCGGAGGGAGTGGTTGCACGCCGCGGCCGCCACGGCCGGCGGCGCCATGCTCGTCGGGGCTCGCCCGTGGATCGCGGACGCGGGTCAGGCGAAAACACCCGCCGCGCCGAAACCCGGGTATCCGACCCGTCCGGCCGGCTCGATCGAGATCCTCTTCAAGGCCCCGGGCCAGTCGGCCAACGGGATGCAATGCACCGACGAAGGCATCTGGACGATCGATGTGGCGGGCAGCCGTACCAGCACACCCGGCCGATGCAAGGTGTATCTCTCCAGTTACGAGGGAAAACTGCTGCGCGAGCTCGCGCCCGAGGGCACGGGGCCAAGCGGCATCGGTGTGAGCGCGGACAACACGTCGATCTGGATCGGCTCCACTTACAGCCGCGAGATCATCCGCGCGGACGCAAAGACCGGCGAGACGATCGAAAAGCACTTCACGCCCGGGGCGGGCGTCATCTATCGCATGACCATGGACGTGCCGCCGCGTCTTGACACGTACGGCCGATCGGTGCGTCCTCCTGCGACGAACGGACGGGACCAGGGCGCAGGGCCGGCGGTCGCCGTGGCGACGCAGGGCGGGCGCTCAGCGACGGGCCCGGCGGATGGACTCGGAGTTGGACGGGGCGGCGCTGTCGCCGGCAATCCCGGCCCGCCTGCGCCGGGCACCGGCGCGCACGGGATCCAGACCCAGGCTGGCAAGCTCTGGATGGCCGTGCCGCCAGCTCGAATGATCTACCGGATCGACCCCAAGACCTGGATGGTCGAATACATGTTCCCGACCGTGGGTTACCGCCCGCATGGGATCGGGATCGAGACTCCCGATGCCCGCGAGCTCTGGGAGTCCGATACCAACATGGGTGGGTTCTTCAAGCGCGACATGGTCACCGGCGAGGTCGCCGATGCCATTCAATTGCCGGAGGGCAGTCCGTTCCCGCACGGCATGTCGGTGTGGAAGGGATACATTTACTGGACCGACGACATCGGCGGCGGCATGGCGCCGGTGTGCCGCGTAAAGATCTAAGAGTGCGTTGCGAAATGAACGTAGCGCAGCCCTTCAGGGCTGCCCGGCGGGCGGTGGCAGGCCTAAAGGCCTGCGCTACGAGTGGCCGCCGGCGGTTTTCGCAACGTTCTTCGTCACATCTCCAGATTGTACGCTTCCTCGCCGTGCTCCGTTAGATCGAGGCCTTCGATCTCCTGATCCTCGCTGGCGCGCACGCCGACGAGGAAATCGGTGATCTTCAGCAGCGCCACGGTGCCGACGAGGGCGAAGGCCCACGCCATCGCGATTCCCACCAGCTGATAAACGATCTGGAACGGGTGGCCGTCGATCAAGCCGACCGGCAGCGCCTGGCCTTGCGGATCCTTGAAGATCGGATTGACGGCGCGCGTCGCGAACACGCCGGTCAGCAGAGCGCCAATCGTGCCGCCCGCCCCGTGGACGCCGAACGCGTCCAGGGCATCGTCGTAGCCGAACAATCCCTTCACGAAGATCACCATCAGAAAGCAGCCGACGCCGGCGGCGAGTCCGATCAACATCGCGGGCATCGGGCCGACGAAACCTGACGCCGGCGTGATCGCCACCAGTCCGGCGACGGCGCCCGAGATCGCGCCGAGCGCGCTCGGCCGCCCGCGCGTGGTCCATTCGGCGGCGAGCCAGCCGATGGTTGCCGTCGCGGCGGCAAAGTGCGTCGCGACGAACGCGCTGGTGGCCAGGCCGTTCGAGGCCAGCGCGCTTCCCGCGTTGAATCCGAACCAGCCGACCCAGAGCAGACACGCGCCGATGAAGCTCAGCACGAGACTGTGTGGCGGCATCGGCTCCTTCGGATAGCCGGTGCGCTTGCCCAGATACAGCGCGCACACGAGCGCCGACACGCCCGACGTGATGTGCACAACAGTGCCACCCGCGAAATCGAGAGTGGGGAAGCGGCCGCCGAGCGCCGCGTTCAGCAGTCCGCCCTTGCCCCACACCATGTGGGCCAGCGGCGCATACACGCAGAGCGACCACAACGTCATGAAGACCACGGTCCCGCTGAACTTCATGCGTTCCGCGGTCGCGCCGGTGATCAGCGCGGGGGTGATGATCGCGAACATCAGCTGGTAGATCATGAAGGTCTGCTGAGGAATCGTTCCCGCGTAGTCGGCGTTGGGATCCGCGCCGACGCCGCGCAGCAGCACGTGACTGAACCCGCCGATGACCGGCGTCCCTTCCGCGAAGCAGAGGCTGTAGCCGACGAGTCCCCAGAGTACGGTGACCAGCGCCATCAGCGCAAAACACTGCATCATGATCGCCAGCGTGTTCTTCTGTCGGACGAGCCCGCCGTAGAAGAGCGCGAGTCCGGGGCCGGTCATCATCAGGACCAGCGCGGCGCTGACGAGCATCCAGGCGTTGTCCGCCGCCGACTGCGCCGCCGTGACGCGCTGATCGAGCTTCGCGAGGTCGGCCTGCGTGACTGCCGCGCCGAGTCCGCCGTTGGCCGATTGCGCTCGAACCGCGGCGGCGGGGACGAGCAACCAGAGTGCGACGATCGCAACCGCGATTCTCACAGGTCGCTCCGTTCGCCGGTCCGGATACGATAGCTCTGCTCGACCGGTATCACGAAGACGCGACCGTCGCCGATCTCGCCGGTTCGCGCCGCCTGAATGATCGCCGCGACCGCATCGTCCACCACGTTGTCCGGCACGACCACTTCAATCTGCATCTTCGGCAGCAGGCTGACGTCGTACTCCTTGCCCCGATAGATCGCGGTGTGGCCCTTCTGCTTGCCGTGGCCGCGGACCTCGGTCACGGTCATGCCCGGGAGACTGACGCGCCCGAGGGCTTCCTTGACATCGTCGACCTTGTTGGGCCGCACGATCGCCTTGATCAGCTTCATGTCATGCCTCCAGCATCCGATGGAGATCCGTGGTCAGGTCGGCAATCGCCGCGTCGGTGAGCTTCGCGCCCGCCTTGGCGATGTGGAACACGTCGATCGCCTTTTGACCTTCGGTGGAAATCAACACGAGGTCGACGTCGCAGCCGTGCCGCGAGATGACGCGGCTCACGCCGTGCAGCAGCCCCAGCACGTTGTTGGCGACGATGTCGAGAATCGTGTACCGGCGCGACGACTGGTTGTCGGCGTGAATCACTGGTGGTGTCGCGGTGACGCCGGCGCGCCGCCGGTAGAGGACGCTCTGCTCCCGGGTGCGCAATCGCTCGGTGACGTCGGTGGCGCCCGAGATGACGGCGCCGAGGACCGTCAGGAACTGCTCCTTGCCCCGCGCGTTGAGCTCGAGGAATCGCTCCTGATCCGTGAACTGGAAGACGTCCAGCACCAGGCCGTTGGGATTGGTCATCGCGTGACCGCGCGCGATGTCCATGCTGAACGACGATAGCGCACCGCAGATGTTCGAGAACAGGAACGGCTTGTCGAGCGTGACGACGGTCAGCTCCCACAACGATCCTTTGCACTCGAGATCGGCGTGGACGTCGTCCGGACGGATATCGCGTGACAAGCGTACGTGGCGGTAGATGGCCTCGTGCGGAAAGAGCTGCAGATACCGGCGCGGCAGACCTTCGGCGAATCGGGTGATCTCGGCTTCCGCGACATCGTCCGGGCGGCCGGCGACGAGCGTGCGCAGTCCGGACTCCTGGTGCTCGATGCGTTCGTCGGCATACTCGAGCGTGAGGTGGTTGTAGGTGTCCACATACAGGCGCCAGAGCAGGTCCGCGCGCCACGGGGTCAGCGTTTCCGGATTCACCGCTTCGACGTCGACCAGCGTCAGCAGGCACAGCATCTTCAGGCGTTCCTCGATGCCGACGAGATCGGCCAGTTGCCGCACGATTTCCGGATCTTCGGTATCACGCCGGAACGCGATCAGCGACATCTTGGTGTGGTGGCGAATCAGAAACTCGACGACGGCGACGGATTCTTCCGGCAGCTGGAGGCGGCGCATCATCTCCATCGCCATGCGGACGCTTTCCTCGGCGTGGTCGTCGTCGCGCCATTTGCCAACGTCGTGGAAGAGCAGCGACAGCACCAGCAGCTCCGGGTGCGTCAGGTCGGCGACCAGGGCGCCGAATCGTTCGCGCCCCTTCACCGCGCCCGTCGCCAGCCGTTCGAGATTCCTGATGGTGAGGAGTGTGTGCTCGTCGACGGTGTACTTGTGATAGAAGTCGCGGACGACGCGGCAGAAGATCGCCTGAAACTCGGGGAACATCCGCCCGAGCAGCCCGCAATCGTGCATCTCGGACAGACGGGCGTAGAGTCCCGCCCGCGGCTTCAGGAACGCGAGCAGCGCCGTTCTGTCAACCGGCCGCGGAAAGAACTCCTCGGGCGCGTGCCGATCGATGCGCTGCTGAATCCACGTCAGCGCGTCGTCGGCCACCGGCGTGTTCGAATCGATCGCGGCCTGAAACAGCGACAGCCAGCTTTCGGGATGCGCATCGGCGTGATCGGCGTCGACGAATCGGATGCCGTCTCGCGATCGCACGAGATTGGGGGCCACCGGCACCGGCGCGGTCTGGCGCACCCACTCGAGCGAGCGGCTGACGGCGCGCGCATGACGGAAGTAGTCGCCCATCAGCCGCTCCACTTGATGGCGAGGCTCGCCGGTGTATCCCATCAGGCGCGCGGCATGTTCCTGGCTCTCGTGGCTCAGCACGTTCTGGTTGCGCTTGTGCTGAACGTGCAGGATCGACCGCAGGCGGAGCAGGAATTCCTCCGCCTCGTCGAGGCGCGCGCGATCGGCCGGCCCGCGATCGATCAGCGCCGGATCGGTCAGCGCCGCGATGGTGCGAGCGGCCCAGAGGTCGCGCAGCGCGCCGGGGGCGTCCTTGATGTCCGGCTCCAGCTGATAGAAGGTGTCGTTGAAACGCACATGCCGGTCGTCAATCAGGCGTTTCAGCGAGTCGAGGATTCGTGCGTGAGCCGCAGGAGTGCGGACGCGCGCGGCGATCCCTTCGAGCAGCGCCCAGTCGCCGGCGACGGCGCGCGCATCGAGCAGGGCAAGCAGAAACTCGGGGTTGTCGATTTCGAGCTCGGCGAAGTCGTCCATCTGCCGGATCTGATGGCCGACTGAAAAGTGCAGGTCCCACAGCGGATGCAGGATCGA
>Ga0075424_100007665_pt1 | contig 10495 bp, 9 predicted proteins | sample SoiMethybrSBSTD3_FD_75301 | JGI IMG/M metagenome (GOLD analysis project Ga0075424, IMG submission 75301) | Bulk soil microbial communities from a Populus tree surrounding site in Tennessee, USA - Soil MetaG P. TD hybrid SBSTD3 | ecosystem: Environmental > Terrestrial > Soil > Tree plantation...
GCGATCACCCGCACGTCCACCGTGACCGGCTTCTCGCCGCCGAGCCGCTCGATCACGCCCGACTCGAGCACGCGCAGCAACTTCGCCTGGGCCTCGGGGCCGAGGTCGCCCACCTCGTCGAGGAACAGCGTGCCGCGGTCCGCGAGCTCGAACCGCCCCACCCGCCGCTCCGTGGCACCCGTGAACGCGCCGCGCTCGTGGCCGAACATCTCCGACTCGACCAGGTCCTTCGGAATCGCCGCGCTGTTCACGCACACGAAGGGCCTTGCCGCGCGCCCGCTCTGACGATGGATGGCGGAGGCGACCAGCTCCTTGCCGGTTCCCGACTCCCCGGTGATCAGCACGCGCACCTCGGTGGGTGCGACCCGCGCGATCAGCGCTCGCAACTGGTCCATCGCCTTGCTCACGCCCACGAGCGGGTCGGCGTGACCCAGCGCTTCGTGCAGCCGCCGGTTCTCGTCCAGCGTGCGGGACAGCTCGAGCGCGGCCCGCAGCGTCGTGAGCAGGCCTTCCGGTGTCAGCGGCTTTTCGAGAAACTGAAACGCGCCCAGCTTGGTCGCCCGGACCGCGTCGGCGAGGTTGGCCTTGCCGCTCATCATCACCACCGGCAGGTCCGGCGCCACCCGTTTCAGCTGCTCCAGCGTCGCGAGGCCGTCCGGCCCGCCCGGCATCATCAGATCGAGCAATACGGCGTCCGGCGCGTCGCGCTCCACCGCCGCTATTCCGGCGTTGCCGTTCGCCGCCTCCGCCGTCTCGAACCCCTCCGATTCGAGCAGCGCCGCGACCATCTTGCGGATGTTCGTCTCGTCATCGACCAGCAACACGCGTGGGCTCATGCGGCCGTCAGCACGATGGAGAACGTGGCGCCGCCACCCGGCGTCTCCGCCACGGTGATGCTGCCGTTGTGGGCCTCGATCGTCTGACGCACGAGGGCGAGTCCCAGACCGGTCCCGTCCGGCTTGGTCGTGAAGTACGGCTCGAACACGCGCTGTCGCAGGTCGTCCGGGATCCCGGCGCCGTGATCGGCGATCGTTACCGCGAGGCCGGCTCCGTCCCGGCTCACCGAAACATCGATCGACCCACGCCCACCCATCGCCTCCGACGCGTTGCGCAGCAGGTTCGCGAACGCCCGCCGCAGCGGATCGTAATGCCCCAGCAGCTTGCACGGCTCCCCGTTGGCCCGCACCGAGACGTCCACCTCCGAGGGCACGGCGCTCTTGCCGAGGTCCATCAGGAGGTCCACGAGGTCTACCTCGCTCTTCGGCCCCTCGGGGAGGCGCCCGAATTCGGCGAACTCTTTCGCGAGCTGGTCGAGCCGCTGAGTCTCCGCCTCGAGCACCTCGACCGCCGTCACGCTCCGGCCGTCCGACCGTCCGGCCGACCGTTCCAGCTGGTCGACCGCGATCCGCATGGCGGTGAGTGGATTCTTGATCTCGTGCGCGACGCGGCGCGCCACCTCGCGGAACGCCCGCAGGCGCTCCGCCTCGAGCTCGCGCTCGCGCGCGGCGTCCAGCGCCGTCGCGAGCTCCCGCAGCGCCTGGCGCAGCGCCTCGAATTCCGGCGCTCCTCGGGTCGGGGGCCCCGCCGGCAACGGCATGCGCCGTCGGATCAGCCGCGTCCAGCCCACCAGCTCGTCGATCGGACGGGACAGCTGGCGGGACAGGTGGCCGGCCACGCGCACCGCCGCGATGACGGCGAACGCGCCGAGCACGAAGACCACCGCCGCGAACCCGCCGGCATAGTAGCGCAAGTATGTTTCCGCGCGGCGCGCCAGCGTCACCGAGTTGGAGAGTTGCTCCAGGTGCTCGCGGAAGGCCGCCCGCTCCCGCGCCGAGAGGTGAGTCGTGTCCATCCGATCCACCATCAGGCGTGCCGACGCCGTCATTTCCTCGAGTGCCACGCGCGCCCCCGCAGACGGTGCCACCGTTCGCACGGCGAGCGCCCAGCCCACGACGGCCAGGGCGGTCGGCACGGCGGTCAGGGCCACCAGGATCACGAAGATCCGCTGGCGGAAGGGGAGGGGCATATTTGACGGGGCAATTTAGGGCTTCGGTGCCCGTGTGACAAATCGACACGGTGGAAACGCGGAACGGGGAACGCGGAAGGCGGAACATGCGATCCCGACGCCGGCCCGTCAGTTCCGCGTTCCGCGTTCCAACTTCCGCGTTCAGGGGGTTACATGAAGTCCCATACCCACTACCTCTGGTTCAACACTAAACAGCGCCAGGAACTCATCGACATCACCGAGCAGGTCGCCGAGCAGGTAGGGGAAAGCGGCGTGGCTGAGGGGCTCGCGCTGGTGAGCGCGATGCACATCAGCGCGTCCGTCTTCGTGAACGATCACGAGTCGGGACTGTGGGCGGATATCCTGAAGTGGCTCGAGACCACCATCGCGCCGTGGGACCCCAAGCGCTACCGACACAACGAGACCGGCGAAGACAACGCCGCCGCCCACTTGCGCAGCCTCACGATCGGGCACGAAGTGATCGTGCCGATCACGGCCGGCAAGCTCGACCTCGGCCCGTGGCAGCGGGTGTTCTACGGTGAGTGGGACGGGCAGCGCAAGAAACGGGTGATCGTGAAGGTGCTGGGGGAGTAGCTCCGCGTCCCCCCAATAGAGCTAGCCCCTCGTCACACCGTCGGATGCATTGCAGCCCGTCGTCCACCGACCGATCGTTGATGCACGCTCGAGCGCACGGGGCAGTTCGTTCGCTCGCATGCGACAGAGGTAACGACAGATGTGGTGGCTCCCCGTTCTACTCCTCGCGGATACCTCGCGGTCCCCGCGGGCCTTTGCGGTACCGCTCACGCCGACGGAGTCGCTGGCGGTCGAGACCTCAGGCTCGGGCGAGCCCGTCGTGCTCATCCCGGGCCTTTTTGGGTCGGCGTTCGGGTTTCGCACCCTCGTTCCCCTCCTCAACGCGGCGGGCTACCGCACGATCGTGATTGAGCCGCTCGGCATCGGCGCGTCGGCGCGTCCCGAGAAGGCGAATTACTCGCTCTCCGCGCAGGTAGACCGGATCGCCGCGGTGCTCGACACGTTACACGTGCGCGACGCGCTGGTCATTGGGCACTCGCTGGGCGGGGCCGAGGCGCTGCGGCTTGCGTACCGGCGTCCCAACCTGGTGAAGGGCGTGCTCTCGATCGAGAGCGGGCCCACCGAAGTCACCATCACGCCCGCTCTCAAGCGCAACCTCCGTTTCGCGCCCTGGATCAAATTCTTCGGCGGCGTGAAGCTCGTTCGTCGCAAAATCCGGAACCTCCTGCTGGCCTCGTCCGGCGATTCCACCTGGGTGACGGATGACGTGGTGCGAGGCTACACGGCGGACGCGGCCCGAAATCTCGACGCCACCCTCAAGGGGTATCTCGCGATGGCGAAGGCGCGCGAACCGGAGAAACTCGCACCGCATCTGGTGGAGATCCTCTGCCCAGTGCGCCTGCTCATCGGAACCGCGCGGCATGATAGCGGCGTCCAGGACGCCGAGGTGAGGGTGTTCGAGCAGACATTGCGGTCCTTCGCACTCGACTCTGCTGTGGGGGCGGGGCACTTCGTTCAGGAGGAGCAGCCCGAGACGGTCGTGACGGCCGTGAAGCGGCTGAGGGCGAGCTTGACTCCAACCATCGCCAAAGGCTCACTCTAGGGAGTAGCCGAGACCAAAGCGCTCTCGGCTCGCCAGTCCCAGCCCCGTTGCTCTGTCTTGACGAGCCAACCGTGGTCCTTGCTCACCCATAGCGTCAGCATGCTTTCCGGACTCTCGCGCAGCTCGACCTTCCAGCACTCGAAGCGCCCGGCCGGAACTTCGATCCGACCGCTGCCAATCACCCGAAGGTCGACCGGTGCGAACCCGGTCTTACTGGGATCCGGTCCCACAAGGCCCACCGAGTACACACTTCCTCGCCACGATCGATCGAGCGAAAGTGTTTGGAGCAGCAAGGTCAAATCGACCCGCGCCCACCGAAGCACGAGCGGTGCGTCCCGGTCACCCGGAATGACCGCACTCGATCGCCAGCTGCGGGGGTGCGCTCCGCCGATGTCGAGCGCCTCGCGAACTGTGTCCCCCGTGAACCGCCGGACAAGGCGGAATTTCAGCCCGCCTTGCGCCGCATAAATCGGTCGCAATGTGGAAGCTTCGAAGTAGGTACTGTCGGGCGGCGTGCGGAGCGTATCCGGAGAGCGGTCGCGCACGCCTTTCTGTTGTTGAGACACCAACCACGCCGGGTGTCCCTCCCACCGGGCGTCCGCCACCGTAATCGTGAGACGGCCGCGGCAATTGGTCAGGATGTCGTCGAACACAGTGCACGTCCGGTACGTCCACGTGCCTCCGTGAGCGCGCGCAAACTGCAGGCTTCGGACAGGCTGATAGTGCGGGCGCCGGGGCGGTCCAGGCTCCTGCGCCATCGCGTCCGGCGGCCAGAAGGATAGACCCGGCGTGATGTCTGGGAACTCGTTTTCCGTGTCGACCGGGCGCCGATCACCGCCGCGTGTGCTCATGACGAGGACCAACGCGGCCGCGGCTGCCGTGAGGAGCAGCAGCGCGGTGCGACGTGACACGATCAAACGTCCTTCCGGTAGAACCACCCGCACTCCCGCCGCCCGGCTCGCGAGGATGCGCTCCAGGAGATCCCGCGACGGCGCGGGGGCGGGAATCTTGCGAAGCTCATCTTTCCAGGTCATGCTCGGTCCTCCAACTCGTCGCGCAACCGTTTCAATGCTCGTGTCAGCCGGACGCGCGATGCTCCCTCACTGATGCCGAGCAGCTCGGCGATCTCGGCGTGCGCATACCCCTCGATCTCCTTCAGAACCAGCACCGCGCGGAGATGATCCGGGAGCGTCTCCACGGCCGCCTGGAGCCCGTCACGCTCGGCGGTCTCGGGTGGCTCGGCCCGCCCGGCGGCGTTGTCCAGCCCCACCTCGCGGCGCCGCTTCCCGCTGCGCAGTCTCATGAGGGCGACCCGAGCGGTTACTCGCTTCAGCCACGCCCCGAAACTCCCGCGCTCCTCGTAGCGCCCCAGCGCCTCCGGGAGCCCGACGAACACGTCATGCACGACGTCCTCTGCATCCTCGCGGGCGCCAACCAACCGATAGGCGAGCCGAAACAAGGCGACCCCGTGCTCCAGGTAGAGAGCGGACAGGGCGTCGCGGCTGCCAGCCCGCGCCTCAGCGATCACGGACGCTGCGCTCCCGTTAGCGGCGCTCGTTGCCATCCTCTACTCGAATGCCCCTGGTAGGCAAAACGTTACGCGGTACAGGGGTGTCGGAAAGGCCCGATCCCCGGCCTATCTCTTTTAACGCAAGTTGTTTATGTTCAATCCACTGATAGCGCGGCAGCGTAGGGGAGGCGTCAGGTCAATCCGGCAGCGCCTGGCAGTCCCGGGGATCCGGGGCTTGCAGCAGGCGCGCCGAGGTGAGATCGGCGACCATCCCTCACAATGTCCGCCGCGCGCGACTCTGACCGGCGACCCACAACGACTCTGCAACACGCACCAGTCGCCTCGCTTGAGGCGCCCGGGCTCGGGCGCCCGAACGACTACCGTCCCCGCTTTCGCCACTCCCGCGCGTCCGGCCGCTTGGCGGCCCGACGCCACGGGCGTGCGCGGCGGGGGCACGAGGAGCAAGACACAACCACATGACGCAACCGCCGCAAGCCCATTTACCACGCACGGTGCACCACGAACCCCCCGCCCACGCGCCCAACGCGGCGCTGATGATCGACTTCGACAACGTGACGATGGGGATCCGCTCGGATCTCCAATCCGAGCTGCGACGCCTGCTGCAGTCGGACATCATCAAGGGGAAGGTGGCCGTGCAGCGCGCCTACGCCGATTGGCGCCGCTACCCGCAATACATCGTCCCGCTCGCGGAGTCCTCGATCGACATGATCTGGGCGCCGGCATACGGGTCGAACAAGAAGAATGCGACCGACATCCGCCTCGCCGTCGACGCCCTCGAGCTCGTGTTCACGCGCCCCGAGATCGGCACGTTCATCCTGCTGTCGGGCGATTCGGATTTTTCCTCCCTCGTGCTGAAGCTCAAGGAGTACGGCAAGTATGTCATCGGCGTGGGGATCCGTGAGTCGTCGAGCGACCTGCTGATCCAGAACTGCGACGAGTACTACTCGTACAACGAGCTCGCCGGTCTCACAAAAGAGAGCGATGTCACCCACGTGCGGCACGATCCCTGGGAGCTCGTGATCGAGGCCGTGAAGCAGATGACCGCGCACAGCGACGTCATGCGGTCTGACCGCTTGAAGCAGGTCATGCAGGAGATCGATCCGGCGTTCGACGAGAAGGACCTGGGATTCTCGCGCTTCTCGAAGTTCGTGGTGGAGGCGGCGCACAAGGGCCTCATCGCCCTCACCAAGCTCGATAATGGCCAGTACGAGATCGCGTTGGGCCCGGGCGTGCCCGGGGCCGCGGCGCAGCCGACGGGCACAGCAGCCTTCGACCGGCCACGCGAGCGTGAGCGCGGCGAAGGCCGTGGTCGCGGTCGTCGGGGTCGGGGGGGGCGTGACGACCGCGAGGGACGCGAAGAGCACGCCGTCCCGGTGGCGGAGGAGCCGGTGCGCCGGAGCGCCTTCTCCCTCGACGGCGCCTTTGGCCTCATCAAGCAGGCCATCGGTCGGTTGGGCGGAGAGTCCCGCCCGGTGAGCGCTCAGGAGCTCGGCGAGGCGATGGCCGAGATCAAGGGCGACGAGGAGCCGGTCGAGCCCGCCCAGGTGCAGAAGCTGCTGCGCCAGGCGCACGACCGAGAGCTGATCGACCTGGCGAAGGAAGACGACGGAGCGTACACCGTGAAGCTGCGGGACGCGACGCCCTCTACACCCCCTCGGGAGGCCGAGCTCGCGGCCGTCACCGACGCCGACGAGGCGCTGGACCCGCCGATGCCTGAGTCCTCGGCGCCGCCATCCATGCGGCCGGCGAACGCCCCCGTCGGCGGTATTCCCTCGCGCAGCACCCGGTTCCGTCGGGGTTCCCGTGGATCACGCGTGGCGCCTCCCGAGATCCCGAAGATCGGCGTCGTGGAGATGGACCCGAATTTCAAGCCTCGGATCGAGCTGGTCCCGCCTAAGCTTCCCGCGGCCCCCCCGCCGGTGCCGGAGCCGTTCGGCGCCGACAGCGTGACGGCCGGCGGCGGCGAGCGCGGTGCGCGCGGCCGCGGCGGCCGCGGTGGCCGCGGCGGGAGTGGCCGGGCGACCGGTCGCGACGAGCGTGCCGAACCCGGCGAGCGGCCGGAGCGAGGGGAGCGCGGCGGCCGGGGGCGTCGCGGCGGGCGCGGACGCGGCGGCCGAGGTCGTGGCGCGGGCGCGGAGGGTCGCGCAGAGCGCGGGGATCGGGGCGACCGGCTCGAACACCGCGAGTCCCCGGAGTCGCGGGCGCCCCGGGCCGAGCCTGCTCCGCCTCCCGCGCCCAAGCCACCTGCGCGAGAGCCTGATGTCGATACGGGAGGCGAGGGCGGGGGCGGGGGCGGGGGCGAGTCATTCTGGTCCAAGGTGAAGCGCGGGCTCACTGGCGGGACGTGAGAAGCGCGGCACTGCCGGCGTCGTTCTACGCGCGACCTACTCCCGAGGTCGCGCGTGGGCTTTTGGGACACGTTCTTCTGAGCGAGCTCGGGGGCCGTCGCACCGCCGGCCGGATCGTCGAAACCGAAGCGTACCTCGGCACCGATGACCCCGCTTCGCATGGCTACCGCGCACGCCGCACCCGCCGCAACGCCAGCCTGTTCGAGCGCCCCGGCACCGCGTACGTCTATTTCACCTACGGGATGCACTGGTGCTTGAATGCAGTGACAGAGCGCGCCGGGCATCCCGCCGCAGTCCTGATCCGGGCGCTCGAGCCCCTCGAAGGACTGGCGACGATGCGACGCCGGCGCGGGGGCGCGCGCGTCGTCGACCGCGACCTCTGCTCCGGTCCCGCCAGGCTGTGCCAGGCGCTGGGTGTGACCGGTCGGCACGATGGCCTTCCGCTGACCCGTGGCCCACTCCGCATCGTCCGAGAGCAATTACGACAGCATCACACCATCACTGTGACACCGCGTATCGGCATCACCCGCGCGGCCGACTGGCCGCTGCGGTTCCTGATCGAGGACTCACCATGGGTCTCCCGCTAGGACTGCTGCTCGTGCTGCAACAACCCATCATCGTGGACGGCCACATCGACACGCCGCAGCGCATGCTCGACATGAAGGCCGATATCACCGCCCGACTCGCCGACGGTCACGTCGATGTCCCGCGCATGCGCGAGGGAGGGCTCACGGCCGCGTTCTTCTCGATCTGGGTGGACGCCCGCTACACCCGGGGCACCGCCTTTCAGCGCGCCCTGGACCTGATCGGGGCCGTGCGCGCACTCGCGGACAGCAACCGCGATGTCGAGCTGGTCACCACGGCCGCTGAGGTCCGGGCCGCGGTGGCGCGCGGACACATCGCCGCCCTCATGGGGGTCGAAGGCGGGCATGCGATCGAGAACTCGCTCGAGAAGCTCGACTCGCTGTACCGGCTCGGCGTGCGCTACATGACCTTGACGTGGAACAACGGGAACGATTGGGCCGGCTCGTCGCTCGACCCGGAGCGACACGGCGGGCTAACGGCGTTCGGACGCCAGGTCGTGGGACGGATGAACCAGCTGGGCATGCTGGTGGACGTCTCGCACGTGTCCGACGCCACCTTCCGGGACGTGCTGGCCTCGAGCACGCGACCGGTGATCGCGTCGCACTCGTCATGCCGCGCCCTGGCGCACCACCCCCGCAACCTGACTGATGATCAGCTGCGCTCCATCGCCCGGAACGGCGGCGTGGTGGGGATCAACTTCTATCCCGTGTTCTTGGACGAGCACTTCCACGACCAGTACGAGGAGATGCGGCGCCGGCTGAAGCCTCAGATCGACTCGATCCGGGCACGCCACCGCGGCCGTGCCGGCGAAGCGGCGTTCGAGGTGGACCAATTCGTGGGCCAGCACGCCGAGAGCCTGGATGTTCCCACCATCGACCGCCTGATGGACCACATCGATCACGCGGTGCAGATCATGGGGATCGATCACGTCGGGCTGGGCAGCGATTTCGACGGGATCAGTGTGTTGCCCCGACCCATGAAAGACGCAACGTCGCTGCCTGAGCTCGTCCGCGCCCTGGAGGGCCGCGGCTACTCGGACAGCGACGTCCGAAAAATCCTGGGCGAGAACTTCCTGCGGGTGCTTACTGCCGGTCCGTGACGCCCTCTTTGGCGCTGCCGAACGAGTAGCGGACCCCTCCCTGGAAGGTGTGGGTTGTGCCCTGGATCAGGAAGTTGGCCGCCGCCGAAGTCAGGATGTAGTGGCCGTACAGCGCCAGCCGACCTTGCTTGATGTCGATGCCGCCCATCCACCAGAAAAAGGCTTTGGTCGCCGCCCTGTCGGCCTCGTCCTGGAGCACGCCGAGGTCCGAGCCGGTGCAGCTCGCGCAGCTCACCTGGACATTCAACGCTTCCATGATGGCGAACCCGCCGCCCGCGAACGGCTCCACCCGGAGCTGCGCTGGGAAGGCGAGCACCCCGACCATGATGCGGCGCAGATTGTCGAACTGCACGTTCCCCGGAGTGACCGCCCCGCTGGGCTCGACGATGGTCACGTGGCGGGGGGAGATGAACAGCGACTGCTCGAACGAGGCGTACAACGCCGTCCGTTTCCCTGTAATCAGCCAGTGCCCGCCGAACGTGGGCTCGAACGAGTAGCTGTCGAAGTTGGTGCGGAACACCAGGATGCCGGCTTCGCCGCCCCAGTACCACTTGTGCTGCCAGTCGCTCGACCGCTGCTCATAGGTGGGTCCGCCGCGCGGCTTGGCTTCGGGCAACTTGCCACCCGCCGCGAGGATCGAGTCGCGCTTCTCCTTGGGGACCTCGGGATACGGGGATTCGCGATGGCTGGGCCCGAGGAAGAACGACAGTCCTGCAGTCCCGACAAGCTGACCGGCCCATTTGCTGGTGCCGGGAAATTGCGTGTTGGGCGCGAAATACGCCCGTGCTTCGAGGCGCAACGCCGCGCGGTCGGAAATGTAGATGCGGTCGCCAATCGCCCCGTGCGCGCCTACGTCCCTGAAGCCCCCGCCGCCGCTGTTGAAATCCATCGCGGAGTAGCCGCCCAGGATATAGAAGCTCTTCTCGGAGCCGAAGTTGAGCACGAGGCTCCCTGACCCGAACCAGACTGGGAAGTCCGTCCCGGTGCCGCCGCCCTTGGGGTGGGGCCGCATGTAGAGACCGTCCCCCTCGATTCCCAGCCAATCCGTGATCCAGAAGCCAAGCCGGCCTCCGCCACCGATTTGGTTGTCGAGCAGGAAGGCGCGGTCGAATCGCGTGAAGCTTGCGAACCCGCCGACCTCGAACTGGAAGCGGTGCTGGGCCTCGAGGGTGGTGGCGGCCCCGCCCAGCAGCAGTACCGCGATGACCGTGACTACCCGCATGGGACGACTCCTCGATGGTCAAAAAGCGACCCCCAAAATAGGGAATTCGTCCGGAAAACGCGATAGCCC
>Ga0075424_100007667_pt1 | contig 10493 bp, 19 predicted proteins | sample SoiMethybrSBSTD3_FD_75301 | JGI IMG/M metagenome (GOLD analysis project Ga0075424, IMG submission 75301) | Bulk soil microbial communities from a Populus tree surrounding site in Tennessee, USA - Soil MetaG P. TD hybrid SBSTD3 | ecosystem: Environmental > Terrestrial > Soil > Tree plantation...
TGGTGTGGAATTCAGCCAATCCTGCAATTTTGGACTTTTACCAGCAGACGCGGGCAGCCGGCGCTGCCCTAGGCTTTTCGGTAGAACCAATGTCGAGCTAAGCCACGCCGATGATTTCCAGGCGGCTTTCGCAACAATCGCTAAAGCGAAACCTGACGTCTACCGGATCGCTTTCTGCTCGCGCATCGTTCGGAGATCGTGGATTTTGCGGCGACTCGCCGGTTACCCGCGGTCTATCCTGATAGAGCGTACGTAGACGTAGGAGGCTTACTCTCATACGGGGCCAATGACCTTGATCAATTTCGCCGCACTGCGATCTATGTTGACAAAATACTCAAGGGTGCGAAGCTCGCCGACCTTCCGGTTCAAGAGCCAATCAATTTTGAACTCGTCATCAATCTCAAAACGGCGAAGGCGCTAGGCATCGAGGTGTCGTCACAACTTCAGCAACGCGCAGATGAAGTGATTGAATAAGTAAACCAATGTCCGCATGGGCACTGACATTCCGTTCGCGCTAACGAATATCCACTTCTCGGGGACAACAGAACGTGGCTTATTCTGGAGCAAGCTGTCCATCGGAAAGCGCGTACACCGGAGGGCTCGCTATGCAGTCCGAAAAAGAGGCTTCCGAACCAGCGGACGCATCAAAAACCGAGCTTCGCCAGACCTGGGAAAAAGCTGCGCCCGGCTGGGCAAAGTGGGAACATACTTTTTCCGCGGGACTATCCGCCGCAACGGAAGCGCTCATCGATATGGCCGGTATCCGGCCTAGTATGCGAGTTCTGGATTTGGCGTGCGGCGCCGGGAGCCAGACCATCGAGGCGGCCAGACGCGTGGGCCCTGATGGCAGCGTAGTCGCCTGCGATATCTCGGCCACCATGCTTGATCATCTACGCAGAAATGCCGCCACGGCGGGTTTGCAAAAAGTCGAAACACTCGAATGTGCGGCAGAAGACTTGAATGAAACGCTGTCGCCGTTCGACGCGGCGATCAGCCGATTGGGTCTGATGCTTTTTCCATCGCCGGGGAGGGCTCTAGAGGCAACGCAGCGCGTATTGAAACCAGGCGCGAGATTTGCGGCTCTGGTCTTTGCCACGCCTGCAAATAATCCCTTCATGGCGGAAACGATGGCCATTCTTCTGCGCTATGCGGGCAAATCGGCTCCAAAGCCTGGGCAGCCCGGAATATTTGCTCTTGGGGGGAACGGGATTTTGGAAAACCTGATGCAGGACCGTGGACTTGTGCACATTCAGGTGAAGCCCGTGACGGCATGGCTTAGCCTGCCAAAGGCTTCTGACGCCTTGGAAATGATGCAGGAAGCCTTTGGCGCGTACCGCGCGGTGGTCGCGGATCTCACTAATGCGGAAAAATCCAGGGCGTGGGCCGCAGTATACGAATGCCTAAAGCAGTTCGAGGATGTCGATGGCTTCAAAGCCCAGTTCGAATTCATTATCGGGTCGGGCTCGAAGAGATCTTAGATTTTGTCGCGATTCGACGTGGGCGAGCAGGTGAGCGGTCCAAAACGAGCCGTGCGCTTATCCAAGCAGCAGAGTCATAAGTCCGCAAAATGTTACGCCGCCAAGAAGCATCGACCAGTCCGAAGGCTTCAGGGCAAATAGCCTGCCTTCGCTCACTACGTACGCAAGCATCGCAGATCCCCGCTGTCGAATTGTTCCGTGGGCCGCACCATAGCGATTGCACGCGGCGACGGCTGTAGCGTGGAGGGCACAGGGGGGGTGAATCGGCGACTGGTTTGTTATTGATCACGGAAGTGTGACAGATTCGTCACGGTGCCACGTTGATGCTGCGTTTCAGTGGCGCAGCGCACGCTGAACAGGAGGTTGGACTATGCCAGTTTTCGGCGGGGGTTTTATCGATCTCTGCAATGATCAGCCTGGCCTCGGCTACCGCGCGCCGCACGAAGTCGTGGACACTCATATCGCTTGGGATTTCATATCGCTGCTTTGCGTCTTTCGGTCCAAGCTTGCTCATTTTTGCCCCGTCACGAACAAGCGAAGAGTGCGCTGATTTGGTGAATAGGTACTTAAAACTGCAGCATTAACTGCTGGTTAACCATATTAATTTTATGGAGTGACAAGATTCGAGGCGGAGCGCAGCGGTGCCCACAACGTCCAATCCCTCTCGACTTGCCCTTCCAGTCAGCGTCGTCGCTTTGAGAGCGCAGGCATACTCGCCTGACGATAAGACCGTGGTGATTTCATTGACGACGAAATACTCAACCGCGGAACGAACTTACTCTATGCCGCTTGCATGCTTTGATGATCTTGTCGTGGACCTTCAGAGGCTGAATGCGTCGCTTTAAGAGCTTATAGAAAGACAGCCAGCGAGGACGAGCGCGGATGACATGCAATATTGACCACGACGCAGAGAACGCAATCCCGATGTTTCTATGCGTTGCGTGCAATCGCGAAATCAAAATCACCAAAGGGAATGGTCAAACACTCGATATGTCTAACGCCATCTGCGCAGCGGTCGACCGATCCCGGACGTTGGAATCGGTAGTTCACGCTCAATAGTTTCGCCTTTTTTCGTGAGCGTGCCGGAGAACTGAAGTCCGTTTTCGCGGGTAAAGCAGACATGGTAGTTGCCGCTCGAAATGTCCGCTCATGACCCAAGCCGACAAAGCAAGGCCAAAGCGTACGCCTAGGCAGCCGCTTTTCGACTACGTTGATTGGGTACTTTCTTTGCGTCCATGTCCTGCTCGAACTGTCTTGCAAGCCGGAGAAAGCCCCTAACCAAGTATTGGTATTCAGCTCTCAGGTCGGCATCGTGCACCGTTTTCGCTTTCTCGCGAAGCACCTCAGCCAGTTTTCTACACTCAGCGCTGGGTTTCACGCCTAAACCAACTGAGGAATGACCCGACCATTGCCCCTTATGTCGGGTATCGACCATGAATTTAATCTGGAACCAATTGCGGGAATCATTATGACACCGCATTGGCAGGCCCTGCGCTGCGTCAAATGATCGTCCGCAGCCGGGCAATGATGAGCTTCGGCTGTGTCTCGAAGGCGAACGCCGCGAAATTCAAGCCAGACGACACGCTGGCTCGATGACCTTACTGCGCCGACCTTCCAGGTCTAAGGTAACCGACGACCCGTTTTGGCTCAGGGAAAGATCGAGGACGCCATGACCAAAATGCTTACGAAACGTGCTTTGCTCAGGGCTGGGGCGCTTGGTTTTAGCGCCTTTGCCGTGCGGGTCTCTGCGGCGCCCGCGGCGGAAGCAGTTACGTCGGCCTTGATCGCGGGAGCAAAAAAGGAGGGCAGAGTTTCCTTTTATACGGCGATGGACTTGGAGTTCGCTGAACGCCTTGGCAAGGCATTCGAGGCAAAGTATCCCGGCATTGCCGTGCGCGTGGAGCGATCCGGCGCCGAACGTGTCTTTACTCGCGTCGCTCAGGAATATTCCTCCAGCATCCGCGCCGTCGACGTCGTCAACACCTCCGACCAGGCCCATTGCATCATTTGGAAACGCAATGACTGGCTCGCTCCGTACCTGCCGGAAGAGGTCGTGAAGCACTACGACAAGCGTTACTACGACCCCGACGGGCTGCATGTAACGACACGCATTCTGATCTCTCCGCTCGCTTACAACACCAACCTTGTGAAGAAGGAACATGCGCCGAAAGGCTTCAAAGACCTGCTCGATCCGAAATGGGCGGGCAAGCTGGTCAAAGCGCATCCGGCCTATAGTGGCACGATCATGAATGCGACGTTCGAGATCGCACGCGATCTCGGCTGGGACTATTTCGTGAAACTTGCGGCGCAGAACGTCATGCAGGTCCAGTCCGCCACCGATACACCGAAGCGAATTTCGATCGGTGAACGCGCGGTCATGGTGGACGGCGCGGGCTACCTTGTCATCCGCTACAAGGAGGCGGGACAACCGATCGACATTATTTATCCTGAGGAGGGCACCCCGCTCGCCACCGGCCCAAGCGCGGTCTTTAAGGGCGCCCCCAATCCGAACGCTGCGCGGCTGTTTCAGAACTGGATGCATTCGCGGGAGGCCCAGCAGATATTAGTGGACTACGCCCGCCAGTATTCGCCACATGCCCAGACCGTGGAAAAGCCTGGCGTCCGCAGGCTCGTGGACATCAGGCTGATGAACGAGGATTCGGAAGGTGTGCTTTCGCAGGCGGAGGCAGTCAAGAAGCGATACGCCGAGATTTTCAAGGTGTGATGACAAACTGTTCGCTCGCGGAGGCGAAGCGATCAAATGGGCGCGCGGCGATATTCGCTGCTGGCCCTTAGCGGACATTCCATACGTGCAGCCGAATGTCCATTTCCAGGAGTAAAGCCGACACCACTCCCCTTGGTTCAGCCGATACTTTGTGGTCGACGGGGGTTTGATCTCGTATGGCCCCGATACGATCGACCAGGTTCGCCGCGCGGCAGGCTACGTCGATCGCATCCTTAAGGGCGAAAAGCCTACCGATATGCCGGTTCAAGCGCCGACCAAATTTGAACTCGTGGTCAATCTCAGGGCCGCTCCTTGGCATTCCCGGGCGCCTTCTCGACGTCGCCGACCACGTGATCAGATAATACGAAACGTCCGCTACACCTAGTTGCCCTTAACTCCCGCCGCCTTGATTACTGTGTCCCATCGCTTCACTTCGGCGGCGAGATGTGATTTCAGGGCATCGGGAGTTGCCAGAGCCGAAGCAACAGGCTCCGTGCCGAGGCCGGCGAACCGTTCGATCACCTTAGGATCTTTGATCGCAGCCTGCAGTGCGGTGACGAGCTTGGTCGAAACATCGTTCGGCAAGCCCTTTGGCGCCCACATGGCGTGCCACGCCGACACCTCAAAGCCCGGGATCGCGCTGCTGTCGAGAGTCGGCAGGTCTGGAACCGACCAGACTTTGAACTTCGTCGTGACTGCGTAACCTTTGATCTTGCCTTCTTTGATCTGGTTGGTGGTATTGGTCGTTTGGTCGCACATGAAGTCGAATTGACCGCTTATCGAGTCGAAATACGTCAAACGGCGTAAAGTGGGGACAAGCTCGGCTCGATTTTTGCCAAAAACCCCGGTAAATGTTAGCCCCACGTTAGCCGGTTTTACCCGGCTTGATACCTGCCTGTTGTTAGCCCGCCGTTAGCCCGGACAAATCAGGGGGATTACCAATGCGGAAGACGATGACCGACAAAGGCGTCGCCGCACTCAAGCCGCGCAGCAGTCCATATCCCGACCCGCAAATGGTGAGCCATTATATTCGTGTCAGGGAATCCGGCTTCAAGTCATTCGTTTGCCAAGCCCGCGATCCTTACGGCAAGCAAATCTGGACACGACCGGCAGTTGCGCTGTGCTCAGGATCGAGGAATCCAGGGAGAAAGCGCGCGAGGCGATCAAGCGCATCATAGCACGGCTGCCCCCAGAAGAACCGCCGCCGATCAAGCCTGACACGTTCAAGGACGTTGCCGAAGCCTGGCTCGCCCGACACGTGGCAGCGAAGCAGATGCGGACCGAGCGCGATATCCGGCGCAATCTGGCGACGTACGTCTATCCCCGCTGGGCTGATCGCGATTTCGTCGGCATCCGGCGGAGCGATATCAGCGCGCTCCTCGATCAGATCGAGGATGCGAGCGGTCCACGGACCGCCGATCTGATGAAAGCGTATCTGAGCAGCATTGCCAATTGGTACGCGATCAGGAACGATGACTATATCTCGCCATTCATGCGCGGCATGCGTCGTCATACCAAACCGGCGCGGGAGCGAATTCTCACCGATGCCGAGCTCAGGGCAATTTGGCGCGAGGCCGAACGCAGCGGCAAGTTCGGCGCCTTCCTTCGCCTGCTTCTCCTCACTGCGCAGCGCGCCGACAAGGTCCGCACGATCCGATGGGACGATGTCGTCGATGGGACGTGGATAATCCGCATGGCGGAGCGGGAAAAGACCAATGCAGGCTCGCTCGCTCTCCCGCCGTTAGCCTTGTCGATCATCGAAGCGCAGCCCCGACTCGTCGGCAATCCTCACGTCTTCGCCGGTCGCGGCGATGAACCGATGGATATCTCGAATGCCAAATACGTCTTCGATGAGAAGATGCCGGTTCTCCCGCATTGGGTAATGCACGACTTGAGAAGAACGAGCCGCTCGCTGCTCTCGCGCTGCGGCGTCTCGCATGAGATCGCCGAGCGGATTCTCGGTCACTCAGTCGGCACTTCCGTCAGCCAGATTTATGATCGGCATCGATACGACGAGGAAAAGAAAGTGGCTTTGGCCAAGTTGACGATGCTGATCGACAGCATCGTCAATCCGCGCGACAACGTGTTGCCAATGGCAAAGCGAGGAAAGCGTAAACCATGAGTCAATTACCGAAGCCGACTCATGTGGCAGAAGAGGCGCGAGCGTGCGCGCGCCGATGGCTCGAGGATTTAAAGGATGCGGACTTTGTTAGTAACCTTATTGGAGCGCGCCTCCCGCCGACTCTGCATCCAGGCGCCGGGGAAATCTTTGCACGCCAGATCATCAAAGCGAGGGCAATGTCAGGCGCCGAGGGCATGATGCGGATCATCGAGCTTGCCCGTGCGGGCTGGGACGAAGCCGATGCGGCTTTGCGCGAATTGTATGTTGATTTCAGGCATCATCGTCAGGATCCGCCGCCTGAGCTCGTCACTTACGCCATGGAGGTCCTGCCCAGGCCCTACCGCCGGTCGCGTGGCCGACGAAAATCGAGGAATTTCCTGCAGGATATGATGTTCGGATTGCTGATCGCGGAGTTGGCTCACAAATTCGGTTTGCATCCAGCCCGCAAGATTGATGCGCATCGTGATTCCGTTTGCGACATACTCGTCATGGCCGTCAGGGAGGCCAAATGGCTGAAGCGCTCGTTTGATTACAAGACCGCCGAACGACTGTTTTATCTGTGGGGAATAGGGTGGGCGCAAGACTTAGCCCGCGGGGATCCCAAGATTTAGCCGCGCCCTATTTGATTAGGAACCTTCAGTGATTGATTAGGGACCCAAGCCGCGTCAACTCAACTAAATAGTTTCCCGGGATTTTCCAACCCGGGAGCCTCATTATGGGCGAGAAAGTACGTTTCGCCGACTTCAAGGCGCGTGGCCTATTCAAGAATCGCCAGACTCTTGACAACTGGATTCGGAAATACGGATTCCCGCCAGGTCGACTAGCCGGACCCAATACCAGAATCTGGGATTGGGAGGAGGAAGTCGAGCCATACCTCGCCAATCGTCCGACCGCGCGAAAACCCACACCGAAACCGAAACGGCCGCGTGGCCGGCCACGTAAGACCGAACGCCAGCAAGCCACCGCCCCTTAACGAAATGATGAAGCCAAGGACCGCGAGGCCCTTGGCTTTTTTGCATTCATCAATCTCGCGCCGGCAAGCGCGAACAACTTGGGAGAAACCACGATGGCGCCTTTTAAGCACAAAACAGGTTCGCGACAAGTATCCACGCAGACATGGCGCGGAGTTCTGCCAGTCCATCCCGCGGCGGAATTGCTGCCGGCCATGACCGATGTCGAACTGCGCGACCTGGGCGAAGACATTAGGAAGCATGGCCAGCGAATTCCGATAACGACTCTCACCGATCAAGAGGGTGTCGAGCGTTTGCTCGACGGTCGCAGCCGCCTTGATGCGATGGAGCGTCTCGGGATGCCGATCGTCCGCGACGGCGATCTGAATCGCGATCAGCTCGACATTCAGAGCGTTTCGGGCAACGTCGATCCCTATGCTTACGTCCTCAGTGCCAACGTCCATCGTCGCCATCTAACTACCGAACAAAAGCGCACGATCATCGTGGCGCTGTTGAAAGCACAGCCGCACAAATCCAATCGCCAAATCGCTAACGCCGTTCAGACGAGTCACCCATACGTCGCCAAGGTAAGGCGTCAAAGCGAAAAAGCCGGCGACGTGGAAACGGTTACCACGTCGGTCGACACTAAGGGGCGCAAGCAGCCAGCGAAGAAGCGAAAGTCACAGGCCGAGGAGGAACCGATGACTCCCGCGGCAAGCGAAAGCGCCGCGGCGGAAACCGAAGCCGTGGTCACGTCCGGATCGCCCTGCACCAGGCGCGTGCGGGTAGTGGAAGCGAAAGCGTCGCCGGAAACCGAAGCCGTGACTCCGATCGCGCCTGCCGAAGCCGAACAGGAAGAGGCCCACTCGATGGTCTTCTTCCTGGAGACGATCTTCAAACACTTGTGGGAAGAATGCGGGGACATAAGAAACTGGCCCGACCTGAGTGCTGGTCGTAAAGACCGCGTCGAGCGGGTCATGAGCGAGCTGAAGGCGGGGTTTTCGGAACTGATCAAGCTTGCCACGCCGGCAAAGCCACGCGGTCGTCCCCGTAACGTCAAGGCTCAGGGGTGTGCAGCATGACCGCGCAGATCATCCCCTTCGCGACTTCGCAATCCACTGTAAGCGAATCCGCTTTATCGCGCCTTAGCGGCGCTCGGAGAGGAGGCGTGGCGGCCGTCGCGACTCCCTCCGGTTACCACGCGCGAGTGTCCGGACGCCGCTACCCGGCACATCGCATTGCATCACCGCGGCGGCATGACACTGGAGAAGCGTTATGGCTTTAGGAAAAAGACGAGACGGCGGCAACTTCTTGCCGATCATAAAGTTCGACGCGCGTGTCGGTACTTTCAACCTGCAGGATCGTGTTCACTCTGATGGCACCTGGCAGATCGAACAGTGCGACGTGACCGACAAATTCCAGGCCGTGTTCGACCTGGAAAACTTGCAGCGCGGCTGGATCCGATTCCCCAAAGGTGCGGCGCCGGACGTGACACTGGTGCCGGCCGGCGAGGATCCCGGAGATCCACCTTCCCACGACCACAAGGAGGGCGTCCGCATCGTCCTCAAGGTGGCCGATCATCTCGGGGGCGACGTGCGGGAGCTCATGTCGACGGCACGCGGACTCTGGAATGCGGTCGACACGCTGCATGACCGCTACCTGGCCGCCGTCGCCAGTCATCCCGGCGAGCTGCCTGTAGTGACCCTTGCCAACGTTCGCGAAGTAAAGACAGCGGCTGGCACGACCTTTGTACCGGTCTTTAACATTGTCGACTGGGTGCCACGCGGGCTCGAGCTGACTGGTGACCCGCACAAAGCCCAAGGCGAGCTCCCTTTGGCAGCTAAAGCCGCACCAGCAGCAGCACCGCCAAAGCCAACCGTAGGCAAGGTGCGACCAGGGCGAAGGCTGACACCAGCACCGCAGCCGGTGTCGGTGGCCGACGATATGGATGACGAGATTCCGTTCCTGAGGAAATGAGCAATGCTGCGGACGGCATTGAACCTGGCTGCGTGCGGCTTGCATGTTTTCCCGTGCAGGCCGCGCGACAAGCGCCCGGCGACGGTCGACGGTCTCAAGAGTGCAACCACTGACGCCGACACGATCGAGCAGTGGTGGCGTAGTGACCCGAATCTCAACGTTGCGGTCGCCACCGGCACGCTCTCGGGCGTTTTTGTCGTTGACGTTGATGGCGGTAACGCCGAGGCCGAGTTGCGAAAACTCGAACACGAGCATGGTGCGTTACCGGCAACCGTCGAGGCCATCACCGCGCGCGGCCCACTTGTACTTCAAGGCGCCGGGCGTGCCGGTGCGCAACTCCGCAAGCAAGATCGCCCCTGGCTTAGATACTCGAGGGGATGGCGGCTATGTCCTGACGCCGCCGAGCGTGCACCCGAGCGGTCGCCGCTATCGCTGGTCGGTCGACAGCGCGAACGCGTTTGCCGCGGCGCCGACATGGCTTCTCGACAAGATCACGACTCCGGCTAACGGCCCCAATCCGGCGGCGCCGGTGTCGGACTGGCGAGCGCTGGTCCGCGACGGTGTAGGAGAAGGCGCGCGCGACAGCACGATTGCCAAGCTGGCCGGCTATCTGCTTCGCTGCCGGATCGATCCGGTCGTCGTGCTCGGACTCATGCAAGCGTGGAATACGGCAAGCTGCGCACCGCCGCTGCCGGCCGCAGACGTTGACCGAATTGTCGACAGCATAGCGGGCCGCGAATTGGCCAGAAGGGCCGGCGGCCATGACGAATGACACGAGCAACGTTTTCAGGCTGGCGGCACTTCAGGACAGCGACACTGAGCTGATTGAGGAGCTCGCTGGCCTGTCTGCGCTCGATTACGCCCGGCGGCGCAAGGAGATGCAAAAGAACTTAACGTCGGAGTAGCCGCCCTCGACAAGGTGGTGACGAAGGAGCGCAAGCGACTCGGACTAGACGAGGATCGAAGCTCGCCGCCGTTTCCTTCCTTCGAGCCGGCCACGCATCGGGTGCTGGCCGCCGGTCTGCTTCAACGGCTTGCCGCTCGGCTCAAGCAGCATGTCGTATTTCCCGAGGAGGCGGCAAATGCCGTGGCGCTTTGGGTGGCCTTGCCTGGACACATGACGCGGCCACGCACTCGCCTATTCTACTAGTGACGAGCGCGGAGCGAGATAGCGGCAAGACGACTTTGCTGGGCTTGGTAAACTTCGTCTCACCGCGGGGGCTAATGCTCGTCGATCCCAG
>Ga0075424_100007669_pt1 | contig 10493 bp, 8 predicted proteins | sample SoiMethybrSBSTD3_FD_75301 | JGI IMG/M metagenome (GOLD analysis project Ga0075424, IMG submission 75301) | Bulk soil microbial communities from a Populus tree surrounding site in Tennessee, USA - Soil MetaG P. TD hybrid SBSTD3 | ecosystem: Environmental > Terrestrial > Soil > Tree plantation...
AGATACAAATAATCAAAGAAGAGAAGACAAACATTTTGTAAATAGAGGGGAGGTATCTATTATCAAAGAAATAGCAACTGGTTGCCTTAGTATGGGTATTGATGACGTGATGATTACAACACCATATAAGCAGCAAGAGAGGATGTTACAATTACACCTCCATATACAACTTTTTTTCATTTATCACTGAAAGCAAAGTTGGATCTCATCATGTCATTTCGTTAACCGAGGATGGCAAACATGCCTTTAAGTTTCTTAACACCCGGCCATAAGCTTTGAAATGTACCATTAGATCTATACCTCGAGGTATCAAGTTTCGATCTTCGTATTGTTGATGCTTTTTGAGAACAGGTTCAGCCTCTCCTAAAACATCTCTTTGCAGCTTATCTCAGCCAAACCTCGACAGTTCTTAATCGTGTTTTGGAATTTTATCTTCCATTATGGCACAGCAGCCAATTATCTTATATCTGTCTTTATCATTTTTGTAGCACTTGTTGTTGTCATGATAAGTGCCTCTTTTTCTATCTATGACTACAGAGGATAAATGTATTGTAAGATTTAGTCTAGACCTGTACACAACATTGTATTATTTCATTACATATTTTGAATTTGACTTGAAGCGTCATGATGGCTTTCCCTCTAATACTTTAATACGAAATGTTTAAGCTTTTGAGAGCGGACGTTTTTTGATTATCAAATAATATACAACCCATATATCTATTGTAAGTATAAGAAGACAAATGAAATTCTTACTTAATCACAGAATTGGTGATAATATGTATATAGATGTCAAAGAACCTACTCGCAATCTACAGGTTTTAACACTAATATATTTTTATTTACAGTTTTACCTGCTTCACCATATAGCAGTGATTTAAAGGGGTCTAACATTATGAAAAAAAACGGAAGTACAAACAGCATTAATAAAGCAAACGAAGTAACATACACTAAAAACGAGGAGAAGTTCCTTCTAGAAAATGAAGCATGCAGGATCGCTACATCTCATAATGATATACCACACATTGCTCCTGTAACATATGTTTATAAAGATGGCTTCTTCTTTGTTGCGACAGATTACAATACAAGGAAGTTTAAGAATATCAAAGCAAATAAAAAGATCGCATTGTCAGTGGATATTTATGACTCGTCAGTTGAAAATAAAGCAATAATTATACAGGGTGATGTCGACATTATTGAAACAGGACAAGAATTCAAAGACATCTATCAAATCTTTAATGCCAGATTTGAATGGGTAAGAAGGGATCCATGGAAACATGGCGAGGCTCCTTTTTTTAAAATAAAACCCTTCAAGAAGGTAAGTTGGGGAATATAATATACAAATAAAGGAAAAAGAATAAGGAGAATAAAAGGTCGTTGTAAATAGTAAAGTCACGCTATCATTTTTCTAGTGTAAATCATATTATTTTATTACAGATGAGCAAAAATTTGATCCTAGCTGTCAGGAAAAAGCTGTGGCTCGTATAAATTTTAAATTTTATTTAAATTCACAATTGCAAAAAAAATCAAATTTCATTTCATTAACGCAATTGTTTCAGATATATATCGCATAACTTTTTTAACGGGCTAAAACTAGTACTGTTGATATATGAGCACTCTTGTTGAAAGGATCGATTTAGAAATTGAAAAATTCAGTCTGTTAAAGCATAGCTTTTATAAGATGTGGTCAGAAGGAAAGCTATCTTTAGATAACTTACGTGGTTATTCAAAGGAATATTTCCAATTGGTTAAGGCTGTTCCCGACTTTGTGCAGAATATTGTCTTTTCCTCCTCATCTGTTTTAAATAAGGCAACAAGTAAAGATGTAGATCAGAATTTAAGAGAGGAACGCGAACATATTGAGGAATGGATCAGATTTGCATATGCGATTGGTGTCCCAAGAAAGGAGCTTGTAAATTATATCGCAGCAGAGAAAACAGATGCTGCCGTTTCTGATTTGTCTCATCTTACTACATTGTCATTAGAAGAGGCCGCTGCCGCAATGTATGCATATGAAATGCAATTGCTGAAGATCAGCAGATCAAAGATAGATGGTCTGCAAAAGTTCTATGAGATGGAAAACAATACAGATGCCACTAGTTACTTTGAAATTCATGAGGAAACAGACGTAAGACATGCACAATTATGGCGTAATATCATTAAACGTACCAACCCCGAAAAAGAAGAAGCAGTATTTAATGCAGCGATTATCTCCTTACAAGCTCAAAATAAATTATTAGATTCAGTACAAGAAAAGTACCTATCTGACACAAATAACAATGTGACTAATTAACAAGACAGATGATAACAATATCATATTTCATATTTTTTTGACATTACAAAAAGTAGTAGCGGCATAGACAAAATTTTATTACAATGCAAGGTGTTTTTACAACCATTCCCACAATTATGCAATTTTTTGCACAACTGATGACGATATTCTGACTCTTCAGACTCATATTCAACTATCTTTATATGTAAATAAGTGAATACAAAGAATTCAGTTTATATATATTTATATAAGTATGTAGTGAGGTCTATAATAATATCTCAAGAAAGGATTTTATGTAATAAATAATAAGATTTTGCAGAGCTCCGGTGGTGTAGAAGCTGTTGATAATACTAATTATGATAATAATATCAACAATAGCTACAACAGCTGCATAGTCCGGTCAAGCATTGTGGCCTTTCGAGTCGCAGATCCCGGGTTCAAATCCCGGCCGGAGCAAGATTTTATTTTTACTTCACCTACTCATTCAAGCATTTTTGGCATGAATATTGACTACCACTTGGTTGGTTGGTAGAGCATTAACATTAATATGCGCTAGTACTTTCAACACTATCATCATAAACAAGAATAGATCTGTAAATACAAGAAATCAGGAAACTAATCCTTTGATGGAACAATTTAGCGAATATCTATCAAAAATTGATAATGCTCTTGAGCGCGAGCTGGATCTTTATTCTTGGTCGGAATTTTACGCTCCGTTACGATATGCTTGTGATGGAGGCAAGCGTATAAGACCACTTATTTTGATACTTGCATATGAGAGTGTAAAATCAGGAAAAACCATAGTGGAAGCTAATAACAATAATATTAATATTAATTCTTTCTCTTCAACAAACGTAGGAGAAGAAATCTTTGTTGCAGCATCTGCTATAGAACTTTTGCATACAGAATCTGTCATTCATGATGATATCATAGACGAAGAGAACCTAAGACGGGGTAAACCTTCTTTTCACGTAAAATACGGATATAACAATAGCATTCTTACAGCAGATTTTGTTTTGGGTATAATTCTTAATCTAAGTTGTAAGTTAAACAACCCGCGTGTATCTGCCGAACTTTCTAATGCTGCAATAAAAATGAGCGAAGGAGAAATAATGGAAATTAAGCTTGCCAAGGAATGTAATCTTGATGAGTACGAGTATATCAAAGTTATAGAACATAAAACAGCGTCGCTATTTGAGACATCTGCAAAAGTAGGTGCAATACTAGGAAAAGGAGGAGAAGATCAAATTCGTGCATTAGCAGCATTTGGTAATTTACTCGGAATAGCATATCAGGTTCATGACGACTTGGTTGATTGGAACAATGAAGACAGGCTCTTTAATTTACTAGTAAAGAAAAACGATCGTTCAAAAGAATTTGTCGAAAGGATGGAGAATCTTTATCTAACATACTCTCTGAATGCCAAGAATGAGTTACACAAAATAGGCGACAGTGCTCCAAAGAAACATTTGCAGCACTTGACTGATCTGGCTTCGTTTGGCAGATTCTAATAACATGTGAAAATATTGCTCTCTATATCAAAACAAATCGAGTGGTAATAAAAAATATTATCATTGACTAACTTTGTCTTGGTGGCAATGATCCTGTTGCCGCTGTTGTAGCAGCTTGAACTAAGACATTGGTATTATTATTGTTGCCAAAATGTCTTGACGAGGGACCAATAGTAGTACTAGCAGATGCCTGAACTATGAGCCCGTTATTGTTGTTATTATTGTTGCCAAAATGAGGCACAGCTTTTGATGCAAACTCCAGTATTGGTGCATGCCATACTCCAAAGCCTACAATAAATACCATTGCAAAACTTAGCACTGCTACCATTGCTCGCGGTTCTTTGATTTTTCTCATATCTGGTGCTTCTTCCATGTACATCTTTCTAATAATCCATGCATAATATCCTAGAGAGAGAGCGCTATTAAGTACTCCAGCAATAGCGAGATATGGTCCCCAGCTTACCAGCGGACCACTGTTAATTGCAGCTCCAAATAAGACCAGCTTACTCCAAAAACCATTTAGAGGAGGAACTCCTGCAAGAGCTAAAAGTGAAATTGTAAATGCTATAGCGGTGATGGGCATACGTCGACCAAGACCTCTATATTTCTCAAGACTGTAACTAGCAAGTGCAGTTGCAACAGCCGCTGCGGCTATGAAGCTAGCAGACTTCATCACTGCATGATTTAGTATATGAAATAGAGAACCACTTAGAGCTTGGTTGGAGTAAGGTGCAATTGCAAAGCCTATCAGGATATAACCAGCCTGTGCAATGCTTGAATATGCAAGCATTCTTGGAACACTTTTTTGTATTAATGCGCCCAGGTTACCAAGTGTCATTGTAAATACAGCTATTATAGCAAGAGTTACTGTCCAATCAAGGTTTAAAACAAAAATTCCAAGTACGATTACTCTCAGTGCTGCAGCAAATCCAGCCTTCTTGGTGCCAGCCGCAAGCAGAGCGCCAATTGTAGTAGGTGCACCTTCGTATGCATCCGGTAACCACATATGGAACGGCACAAGTCCCATTTTAAATCCAAAGCCGGCTATGAATAGCGCTATTGCAAGAAGACCTATCGGTACTTGACCCTTCGGGAGATTTGCCATTGCATGTATAGAGTCACCAATATTGGTTGTTCCGGTGAGACCATATACAAGCCCAATTGCGAAAACCAGAATAGCAGAAGACAATGCACCGAACATAAAGTATTTAATTGCAGCTTCATTTGAAATTGGATCGCGTTTTGAAAATGCTGCCAAAGCATACGTAGGAATAGACATTAGCTCCCATGCTACAAGCAGCATTACAAGGTCAGTTGAATAAGCAATTAGCACCATGCCTATGCTCGATAGCAGAATAAGAGAGTAATAGGCAGCTGGATTTGTTCTGCCTTTCATGTAATTCCATGAAGAAACAGTTACAATAATTGACACTATTAGCAGAGAAACAGCAAAGAAGGAACCAAATAGATCATCCGCTAAAACCCCTTTGCTAAATAGGATAGAAGGCATAACCTCCCCAGTTAATACGCGAAAGATGACAATACCTATTGTAAGAATTAGCGCGCTAAATGCAATTGCGCTATATAGCCTGTTGTTTGATCCCCTTTCCTTTTTGAAGGCATCTATCACAGGGATTGCAAGTCCTACAACCCCTAGTATCACGGTAACAATAAGCGGAGTCGAAATTATATTATCCACCATTTTTTTTCTTTACACCATCTTTCTCCTATTTTCCTCTTTTTATTTCGGATACAATAACATGAGCATAAGAATTATCATAATGCCTACTCCAAAGACAAATAAATAAGTTTGAGTTATACCTGTTTGTCCGGATCTAACAACTCTAGAAAAGTATGCCATAGAATATTGAAATGCAGGACTGATCCCATCAATTATTACACTCTCAAAATATCTCCAGATGATACGATATATGGCCATAGGTCCAATTACTGCTCCCCAATAAAGTATGCTATTAAGATACCATCTGTTGTAAAGGAACTTCCAAATTGCCCTTGATACAATGTTCCTTGAAATAATTGTAGGACTTGGTCTTCTTACAATATAGAATACAAATCCAAGGACAGAGCCTATAGCAAATGCCCCAAATGATGCTACTGCTGCTATTGGATTTAGGCCCAAAAATGTATTATTATTCCCGCCGCCTCCTGCTGCTTCAGGAGCTATTACTTCTTTTCCGATTCCAAATGAATGTACAAGATACCCGCCAAGTAGATTGGTGATCTGGCCCTCGAAAATAAAGCCTACAAGCCCTATTCCTATTGTTGCCACGGCTAGGATTGCAAAGGGTATCCACATATTCCTACCTACTTCGTGCAGATGATGTCCTTTATTTTCCATTTCTTCTAAATATTCACTTTTCTTGCCAAAGAAAGTCATACCAATCATCCTAAATGAGTAAAAAGCAGTCATCACTGCAACAATTGTGGCTATGACAAATAATGGCCAGGCTTTAGCATAACCAGACTCTAATATAGCTGCAAAAATTGCATCCTTGCTCCAAAAACCCATAGTAACCAAAGGAGCTCCAGCAAGCGAAAGGCTTGCAAGCAGCATAAAGATATATGTCTTCTTCATATATTTACGAAGACCGCCCATATCAGTCATAAATCTGGATCCTACGGTATGAAGTATTGCCCCGGCGCCCATAAAAAGTGATGCTTTAAATATTGCATGGCTCATGAGATGATAGAACCCTGCTGTATAACCCTCAACGAAATGCACTGACAATCCTGCTATTCCAAGGGCCATCATCATATAACCGATCTGGGAACCTGTTGAGTACGCCAGTACTTTTTTGATCTCAGGATTAACAAGCGCTTGTGATGCAAGCAAAAATGCGGTGATGGCCCCTACCCATGTGACTACTTCAAAGAATTGGGATACTCCAAACGCAGCCAGCGCAAAGAACAGTGGACCAATACGTGCCATTAGAAATACACCAGCCTTGACCATCGTTGCAGCGTGGATAAGAGCTGAAACAGGAGTTGGACCGGTCATGGCTTCTAATAGCCATTCATTTAGGGGGAATTGAGCAGATTTTCCAACTGCACCGCCAAACAATAATACTGCTGCTGGGACAAGCAAGTTCTGATGGGCCATCTGTGCAGCCCATGCTTGGTTTTGAAGTAACTCTTTGAACCCAAATGTTCCAGAATAAACAAAGATCATAAACATGCCTGCCAGCATCATGGTGTCTCCGGCTCTAGTCATCAGGAAAGCCTTCATCCCAGCATGAGTTGGTGAAGCCCACATGGCAACTCCTCCAGCCCTATCACCTATACTTCCAACAAAGTCTTTTTTCTTGTCATAATACCAAAAGCCGATTAGTGCATAAGATGCTAATCCTACACCTTCCCATCCAAAAAAGACCATAAGCAGGTTGTCTGATAAGACTACCAGCTGCATAGATCCAATAAAGAACAACATAAAGAACCAGTATCTTGTAAGGTCTCTGTCACCATGCATATATCCTGTAGAATATACAAATATCAGAAATGAAATCCAGGCGACCAAATTAGTCATTACTACAGACAGCGGATCGGCTAATACCCCAGCTTTCACATTAACCACAGGCATCCAGGGTATCTGACTGTGCATTTCATTCCCAGACAATGCTAAAGGGATTAAGGTCGTAGCTGAAATTGCACTAGCAAGTGCAAAGCCTACTGCGGTATAATCTCTTATCCTGTTCCCTGCAATTCGAGTAACTGCTGCGATAATGGCCGCGCCAACGAATGGCAGAATCCATACTAACCAAGCACTTATTGCAAGCCCTTCAAATCCAACTGTCCCAACCACTTTTTATTTCACCAATCTTCCTTCCCATTCATTCGTTCTTTCTTATCCTCTGGTTCTTTATTTTGTTCCATACAGGCAAGCAACCCCATCTACTTTGTTGTCGTTATTGCTACCGCTCCTTTCAAAGCGCTTGATATCTTAATTAGTCCTGTATTATAATTATTGTTGTTGTTATTGTTATCTTCATATTGGTTGCTAATACCGTAATTATAATCATGTATTACATTCTTACCAAATTCCTGAGAATTTGCCATGACATTTTTGTAAGGATGTATTCCTGCGACTTCTATTGCTACATTCTTGCTACTAGCAGACGCTATACTACCGCCTACTGCACTCGGCCCTCCTGAACCTGCTCCTTCTCTGCCATTGCTGCTGCCTCCTCCTGATGTTGGCAACGGCAGTACATTAGGTGTATGAGCGAAAATCCCTTGAATATATCCTGTAATAGGATTAAGAAATGGAGCAGGATATACTCCAATGACAAGGGTTAGTGCAGCTAGGGCTGCCATTGTTACTGTAACATACCTACTTGCATCCCTGACATGAACTAGTTCTTGAGGAATCTTGCCAAAGAATATACGTTTGTACATCCATAAAATATATGCAGAAGATAAAACAGTTGTCAAAATGCCAAATCCAAATAATGCAATTCTTAGAGAGTTCATATCGTGTATACCTGTCTGCAAAACACCGTTAAAGAGAATCCATTCTGACATAAAACCACTGGTAGGAGGGATGCCAATAATTGTGAGTCCTCCAATCATTGCAATGACTGCAGTATAAGGCATTTTTCCCCCTAGCCCACCCAGCTTCGACATACTTCTTGTGCCTGTCTGGAGGATAATTGAACCGGCCATCATGAAAAGTATTGCTTTGCCAAGGCCATGAGTAACGTACATCAAAGTTGCGCCAGTAATGCCAAGTACGCTTTCAGAACCAAGACCAAATAGAATGTATCCCATTTGGCTTATGCTAGAGTAAGCAAGGACTTTTTTGATATCATCTTGCATTAACGCCATAGCTCCACCGTAGATCATGGTAGCAAGACCCCACATGTTGATGTAAAGGCTATACTGAGCATAGCTACCAGTCAATAGGTCTAACCATAGCCGCAACAATCCATATGCTCCAATACCAATCATTGCAGGTGATAACAGGGCCGAAACAGGGGTAGGAGCCTCTGCATGGGCATATGGTAGCCAAATATGTAAGAGAAATGCTGCTAACTTTACACCAAGTCCCACAACTAGAGCAAATACGATAATTGACAGCCACTGAGCTGGGATTTTCGTAACATTAGCCTTGACAGTGGCATAATCAAAGCCCCCTGCAAAGAAACCCATCGCCAACAAACCAAGTAGCAGTACTACGGCTCCCACATGAGTCCAAAAGAAGAACATAAGAGCAATTCTAAGTCTTGCACCATAACCATAGAATGCCACCAAAAAGAATGATGGAACAAGCATTAATTCAAAAAACACAAAGAATTCAATCAGATTAGTTGCAAGAACCGTACCGAGCATACCCATTGAAAACGTCATATATAGAGCAAAATAGAGTCCCATCTGATTCTGCACATGTTGCTGTTGGTTTCGATCGACAATGGAGGTTGCCTGAGCACTTGAACTACTGCTGTTACTACTTCCACTGCCTACGCCGCCACCATGGCCATGTACATCCTCCATGATTTTGTGTATCATATAAGGCTTGGAGTAAAGCGCGAGAGCAGTGCATAATATATAAATTATCATAGCAAATGGAAGGCTCAAACCATCTAATCTAAGACCAAAATTGCCAAACTGACTCCAAGGATAACTTTCCACGTAAGACGACTGGCCACCATTTAACGTGGCTGCAGGAACAAAAAGGAGTGCAGTTGAGATGGCTAAAATGCCAAATGAAAACCATGTTACAGCGTTAATGCCAATTCTTTTACCAAGAATATAACAAACAGGAGACATAAGAAGCGGCAAAAATGTCGCTGCTAACAAGAAATATGCCATTTTTGATATGTCTATCCGCGCATACTTTTAAATTCTTCGACATCAATTTCTTTGTATAGCCTATAAGCTATGATAATTATACCAAGCCCTACTGCTACTTCTGCAGCCGCGATAGCAATAGAAAACAATGCAAATACTTGGCCCTGAGCATTAGAAAGGTTTCTTGAAAATGCAATCAGGTTTAGATTTGCTGCATTGGCAATAATCTCTAGTGCAAATAGCATACGTACAGCGTTACGTTTAACAACAAGGCCGTAAATGCCAATGGCAACAAGAACAACTGACACTATGACATAATCAATCAGTTCGTTCATTTGTCTGTTCAATCTCCTCTCTACGAGCTAATGCAAGTGCTCCTATCACAGCGCCGGCTAGAGTTAAAGCTAATAAAATTAAAGCTGGCGAATAATAAGTCAGCATTTGTTTCCCTATCGCAGTAAAATCAACTGCTGGAGCTTGAGGACTCCCAAATGTCTTGCTGTTAATACCAGATACTATAATTAAAGATCCCATACCAGCCATCAAAATTAACATAAGGACAAAGCCAGCAGATTTTCTTCCTTTATCTTCCCTTTTGCTAAATAGTGCTTGCGTTCTAACTAACATAACAGTGAAGATGACCAGTACTGCGACCGCTCCAACATAAACTGTAATCTGAAACATGGCAACAAACGGCGAATCTAATAGAATAAAAAATCCTGCAATTCCTAGCATAGATATTGCAAGAGCAATTGCCCCATAGATCAACTCGCGGCTTTCAAGTGAAATTATTGCAGAACCTACTGTCAACGCTGCTATACCAATAAACACAGGGTCAGCCATGTGTCGCACCCATGTCGCCAATTTTTAATTCAACATTGCCATCATATTTTGGTTTGATTGCAAGT
>Ga0075424_100007670_pt1 | contig 10492 bp, 14 predicted proteins | sample SoiMethybrSBSTD3_FD_75301 | JGI IMG/M metagenome (GOLD analysis project Ga0075424, IMG submission 75301) | Bulk soil microbial communities from a Populus tree surrounding site in Tennessee, USA - Soil MetaG P. TD hybrid SBSTD3 | ecosystem: Environmental > Terrestrial > Soil > Tree plantation...
CCGCGCGCGTCACCGTGACGTCGCCGGTTGGGAAGACGACCGCCACCTCCAGCACCTGGGTGGTGCCGTGGCTCCTGATCGCGATCATCGCCGTCCTCGTACTGGTGCTGTGGTACTGGCGGCGCCGGCGGCGCCGGAAGGTCGGCGTGGCGCCCTCACCGTCGGAGCGCGAGGCGGTCCTGGCGCAATGAGACCGGTGACCAGACAGCCGCTAGCGATAGCAGCCGGGCTGGCGACGCTCGCCGCCGTGGGGGTCGTCGGGTGCGGTAGTGGGAGTGACGCCAATCACCAGACCTGCGGGCTCGTGCACGACGTGGTGACCGAGTTGGGGAAGAAGCGCCCGCAAGCGAAAGTCGTCACAGCGAAGCTCGGCGAGATCAGGCGGGCGGCTCGCGACGCAAAGGATGCTGGGCTTCGCCGGCTCGCGCCGAACCTGACACCGCCATCGAGCACTGCCACGGACAAGACGGCCGGACCGGCACCACTCGTCTTCACCACGGCTGGTGTCCTCGCCGCTCTCCAGGAGCGGTGCGGGGCCTACTCGAGCACCTCGCCGCGGGCTCCGCCGACCAGCGGCAAGGCGGCACCGTCGGCGGCTCGCGGCGCAGACGCGCCTGCATGATCCGAGCGCGCCTGGTGGTCGCACTGACCGCGGCGGTCTTCGCCGGCACCGCGATCCCGGCGGGCGCCGCGACAGCTGCCAGCGGGGCGCAGCCTGAGCTGCACCTCCAGACGGATGTGCTGACGCCTGGTCAGTCGGTGGCAATCACCGGTTCGGGTTGGCCGACTGGCTCGACGCTGCAGGCCGTGCTCTGCGGCGCGAACGCAGTGAACGGAAGCGCGGACTGCGCGGAGGCCGCCGCCGCGACCATGAGCCCGGGTCCGCGTGGCGTCGTCGATGGAGTGCTCCGGGTCGTCCCGCCGCCACAGCCCTGCCCTTGCGTCGTCGTTGTGTCGTCGCTCGCGCCGTCGAAGAGCATCACATTCCCGGTCCAGGTCGTGGGGATGCCCACGGCGCCCGTGCACCCCGCCTCGCCCCAGTACCAGCCGCAGCCGCTCAAGGTCCGCGCCCGGGTCACGGGAGCCAACTCGCTCGGTTCGGTGTTCGGAGCGCCGGCCTCGCGGACCCTCGTGCTGACCGTGACGAACACGGGCCAGAGCTCTGTGCCGAACCCCGTCGTGTCCGCAGGGTGGGGCCGCAAGGGCAATGCCGATCACCTGATCACCGTTCCCGCGGTCGGTCCGCTCGCACCGAGCCAGAGTCGACGAATCAGCATCCCCTTCGAGCTCGATGCCTTATCGCTCGGCAGCTACCACGTGGCCGGGCGCGTCACGGGGACGTCAGCCCCGGTCCACTTCGAGCAGGAGACGTCGACCTGGCCGTCGGGTTTGTTCGTTGTCGGGCTCGTCGTGTTGCTGCTCATGCTCCGCAGGTTGTGGAAGGTGCTTCGGCGGCGGATCGCGGCTCGCAAGGCGCGCAAACGCGCAACCGAAGTTGAGCAGCCGGATCACCTCGGCGCGTTGCCCGAGGCGGAGGACTGGGAGTACGAGGACGACAAGTGGGCGACGGCCGACATCGACGTGCACTGGCGTCCGCCTACCGACGTTCGGCAAGACGGCGCGCGGCGGTGACGCGCTCAGCGAGCGCGACGGCGAGTGGCGCGCTCATGTTGTATTCACCGTCGGCCCCTGCTCGGCGGGGTCACGATCACGATAGGGTCCTCGCCGTTCATCGGCGCGAGGAGGCGTCGTCATGAATCGTCTGCGGCGACGTGCGCACCGCGCGAGCGTGGTGGTGGCGCTGGGCCTCGTGTCGGGCCTTCTGATGGCGTGGGCGGATCCGGCGGGTGCGGTCACGGTGACTGATGAGGCGACACTTCGAGCCGCGTGGTCGAATCCCGCCGAGACTCGGATCGACCTCGGCGCCGACATCACGTTGACCTGTGACGGCGGCGGCACCGGTCAGCGCAAGAGCACGATCCCGTTGACCCTCGATGGTCACGGCCACAGCATCACCCAGACGTGCGCCAACAGCCTTGCCCTCGTTGTCCCCAATGACGCGCCGGCCGAGGGCGCCTCGCCGGTCACGCTCCGCAACGTGACCGTGAAACGCGGCAATGCCACAGTCCCGGCGACGCTCACGAACTCGAGCATCACCGACAAACCATCCAGCACCGTGGGTGAGGTGAGTGAGTCGATGACAGTCCAAGTGCGCAAGGCGCGCCACCACCGGCCGCGCCACCACCGGCCGCGCCCGGCTCCAGCCGCGCCGGCACCAGTCGCGCCGGTGCAGGCGGTTGTGCGCTTCACCGGCTAAAACGTCAGCGAGATACCGGAGTTCACCGGCCCATGATCAATTCGCTAGTGGTCACCGCGGCGCTTCTTCACGCGCACATTCGCACGGCAGCTGTGCTCAAGCGTGATCGGCAGACGGGCCATCGTGAGCGGATACGGCACGGTTATCGGTTGCAGTCGGTGGCCTGCAGGGCCACATGCGTTATGACGTAAGGGTGCTGCCTTCTGCGAGCGGTCACTGTGCGAGAGATTCGCGGCGTTATTGGGAACGCGGCGGGGTGGTCGATGCCCTCGAGGCGGCAACTTTCGCGAGCGCACGGACGGGCGCACGCAGGGCGCACGGAGGACGGTGACCGTGGCGACGGTGCCCGTGACAGATTCGGAGTGGGCGACCCTCCTCGAGCAGACCGGCCTCACTCCACGACCTGCAGCACGACCGGCGCCGTTGTCCTGGCATTGGTGCGACCGGTGCTCAGCTCTCGTCGAGGTGAGCGGGTGGCCTGGTGGGGCTCCGGCCCTCTCGTAGCGAATAACCGAATCGCCGAAGGGTCGTCAGCTGCAGACGCCGCGGCTCACGTGGTGGCGGGCGCAACGGTGGCCGGTTGTTCGGAACGTATGCGTTCCGATTTTGGAGGTACTGGTGCCGCCAGTTCTGCCACGTATACGTGGCGAACGGAGTCTCGGGAGGTCGGTCGGTGAGTCGTAGTCATCAGGCGGGTGGCAGGAAGGAGCCTTGGTCGGAGGACGTCCGTCGGAAGGCGATGGAGTTCGCGGAGCGTCATGGTGCGGTGCGCGCGGGCGCGAAGTTCAAGATTCCGCCGGGGACGATTCGTAGTTGGGCGCGAAGGAAGGCTTTGGCTGAGGAGCGGGCCCGGGTGGATGAGTCGGGGCTCGCGGCCGTTCAAGCTGAGGGCCGCAGGATTGTCGCCGAACGTGAGGCCCAACTTCGCGACCCCGAGCACGCGGCGCGGGCAGAGCGTGAACGGTTGGAGATGATTGCGCGTATCGAGGCGGGTAGTCGGCGAGAGTCGGGGGACGAGTCGGAGGAGCCGTCGTGAGTGATGATGGCGAGGACGCTCTGGCCGAGCTCGAGGCGGAACTGCCGGGGTTCGTGCCGGGGACGTTTGGCGAGCTCCTCGGCGTCAGTTACGACCCTGACGACTACGAACGTCATTGGTGGTCTCGCCGACTTTGAAATGCTCGACACGGCCGCCCCCGCACAGATCGCCGGTTAGGGCGAGAGCTTGTGTCCTTCTAAGGCGAGCGTTATGTGCGTCGCACGCACATTTGGCGCGGCGCCTTGGACCGCGCCGGCCGCGGACGTGTACCGCCCGCCCGAACAAAGGTTCCCGTCCTTCTGATCCGCACGCCTGCTCAAATGCACCGCGATGTCGACTAGGAGCGGTCGTTGTGCTTTCGGTGCCGCCGCGGCGGAGTCGCGGACGATCTCGCCGAGTCGGCCGCGGCGACGTATGGGGATGCCGACCCGGACAATGTCTCGACCGAGCTGACAACTCAGGCGTCACCACTTGCCGAGGTCGCTGACGAAGCAGGGAGCGATGCTTGGTCGCGAGGGCTCACGATCGGTGACACACGAAGCGACGTGCGACGTTTGCTGGAACACGCATTGCACGACTCACTGCACCACCTAGGCGACGTCGAGCGCGGGCTCTCTCGTCTGCGCGAATAGAACGCGCGCGTGCAGCGAACCGATCTGTGTTCAGACCTGCCGTAGAGGCATCCTCATCTCCCGCGGTGTTGCGGAAGGCTGTTGGCTTGGGCTTCCATGATCGCGGAGCTACCGAACGAAATGCAGAGCAACATGAGCAAGCTCATGAGGTTCCTACAACACCCGCTGCCCCGAGTGCTGTTCTGGTTGTCGATCATCTTGATCTTCGAGGCCTTGGATCTCCCGTGGCGCTGGCGGAAGCTGCGCGCTCGGCTCTCTTGATCCGTCCTTCACGCAGCACAGAACGCGCGGCAGAACGCCGCTAGCGGCCAAGAGTTGGCGCGCACCGATCGGCATCCGAGCGGCTTGAGCCCGGCCGCCAAAGCTTTGGAGAACACGCGTCGCGGCGCGACTCTGCGGCTTCCCCAAAGTTCTAGGTGCAAGGCCGGCGTGAGATCCCGTGTCGCGACCAGACGGCCTTGTGCCCCCTCTGGGAAGGCGCCCCGGACGACACCCTCGGGGTTGCGGACCCGTCGACGTACGACCTGACTGACGCCCGAACCCGACTCAGAGACGATGATTGCCAGAGCCTGCTCGACGCAGGTGTACAGGTCAGTCACGTGGATAACCGAGGCCCTGCTGAGGCTTCGCCCACACGATCGTCGCTGCTCTCTAGGCGTGGTGGAGCCGTAGTCTGCGTCTCCGTGATCGCTACACCTGAGACGCACTATGCGGTGCTGGGCGGGGATCACATCGCATACCAGGTTGCGGGGTCCGGGCCGATCGATCTGGTGTTCGTCCCGCAGTGGTTCAGCAACGTCGAGGCCTTGTGGGACGTGGCTTCGCTCACGCGTTTTGTCGAACGCCTTGCTGGGTTCAGCCGGGTCTTGCTGTTCGACAAGCGTGGTACCGGGATCTCTGACGCCCTGTCACGTTCAAGCGGGGCGCCGTTCCTCGAAAACTTCAGCGACGACCTTCGCGCCGTTCTGGACGCAGCCGGCTTCGATCGCCCTGTGATTATCGCCGGCGACAGCGCGGGTCTGATGGCGATCGTCTTCGCCGCCAGCCACCCCCAATGGGTGTCGTCGCTGGTGTTGGTCAATGCGTACGCCAACCTCGCGGGAGGCGATGCGGCGGTGGTGCGTTTCCACACCGATTTCATACTTCGGCTCTTCGGCCGCGGCGAAGGTCTCGATGAGCTCGCGCCGACCCTTGCTCGGGACCCACAAGCCGCGGCGGGGCTCATGCGATATCTCCGTCTTGCGGCAAGCCCCGGCGCCGCGCTTGCGGCGCGACACCAGCTCCTCCAGGTGGATGTGCGAGACGTCCTCGCCGCGGTGCAAGCGCCGACGCTCGTGATCCATCGGACCGAGAATGCCTTTGTGCCCCGAGAACATGGCCGGCATCTGGCCGAGGCGATCCCGAACGCGCAATTGGTGGAGCTGCCCGGCAACGACCATCTGATGTTCTCTGGTGATCAGGCCCAGGTGCTGGACGAGATCGAGGCGTTCCTCACTGGCCATCGTCCCCACGCTGACATCGACCGCGTGCTCGCGACTCTGGTCTTCAACGACATCGCCTCGTCGACAGAACGTGCGGCGGCGCTCGGTGATCGTGAATGGCACTTGCTGCTCGACCGCTACCGAGCCACGGTGCGAGAACACCTGCACCGGTTCGGAGGCCGCGAAATCAACACCCGGGGCGACGGCTTTCTCGCCACCTTCGATGGACCTGGCCGAGCCATCCGTTGTGCGTTAGATATCACGGAGGCCACCGCGGCGTTGGGCTTGGATGTCCGCAGCGGGCTCCACACGGGAGAAGTCGAGCTGATGGGCGACGACATCGGCGGGATCGCCGTCCACATCGGAGCACGCATTTGCGACCTTGCCCGGCCCCGCGAGGTACTCGTCTCGCGTACCGTCGTGGACCTCGTCTCTGGATCCGACATCGAGTTCGCCGACCGGGGCGAACACGAACTCAAAGGGGTGTCCGGGACGTGGCGGCTATTCGGCGTACAAGGTTGAGGACCGCCCTCACAAGGACCTGCACCCCCGGCCGCGACGCGCTGGCGGCGGAGAAATCACCCGAATGAATCAGCGATCGTGCCCCTCGAGTTGGGGATTCCGCCGCACATATCGCCGGTTACGTGCTCCGATTGCGCGTCGATGCGGTGGTAGTTATGTGCGGGCGCGTTCGTTGTCAGCGCAAAGCTGGGCGAGGCGGTGCGGTCCGATCTGTCAATCGTGTAACGGTCGCGAAGCTGACCGTTGGCCGTGGGTGTGCGCCGCCGACCGTCACGCAGCGGACGTCTTTGACGCCTTCGTCAATGCTCGTGTGGTGTGTTTGGCGTTTCTATGCGCTGCAACTGGTCGACGAGTTCTCCGACGACTCCGGCGGGGTGCTCGTTGAGTGCGCCGGTAGCGATCGACGGGAGGATGCGTAGCACCGTTTCCAGGAGCTGTTGTTGAGTGCGCCGAATGTCTTCGACTTGCCGGCCGAGCGAGTCCAGGTCCTCCTCGAGGTGGTCAAGGCGTGCTGCGACGACGCTGCCGTGCTGGTTCTGGGTGGCCTTGAGCCGCATCCTGCGGACCGTCTCTTCGGGTAGGTCGAGCCATTTGGCAAGACGGGGGGATTGTCGGCGGCTTGGGATGCTGTCTCCGGAAACCCATGATGAGAGGGCTTGTTGGCTGACGCCGATGGCTTCGGCTGCTTCTCGTTGGCTCATATCGAGGTCCTGGATCTTGCCGATCAGAGCAGAGCGCAGGTCGGGTCGGTCCATTCTCGAAGCCTTCTCCTGTCTCCGTGGCGGTCGTTTCTTGTCCCGCTCATCTCCGGTTGCATTTACGGTAACGCTGATTGTCCACGGTTGTCTAGGGTTTATCTAGTTGAACCGTTTAGGACCTTAGTCATTTTCATACGTCCACGGTTGACAACGGTGAAGGCGCACACGTAACCTCACCGGTCGCGAGAGGCCAGGGCGAGTGAGTTGAGTCGCCGGGACAGGGCTGGCCTCCATTGAGCCGTGATCGCGGCCAAGAGCCCGAGGCGAGGAGACAGGATGCGCGCCCTACCGATCAACGCTGAGACGACGATGTTCACCTCGGTCGTCCCGATCCCCACGGTCGGCAACCTGGCGGTGAACTCGTATTTGATCCGCGGGGAGGAGCCCACGCTGATCGACACCGGGATCACGCCTGAGGTCCCGGAGTTCGAGGTCGCGCTGCGGGAGCTCATCGACCCGAACGAGATCCGGTGGATCGTCGTGACGCACGCCGATCGCGACCACGTCGGCGCCCTCAGTCGACTGCTCACCGAAGCGCCGAACGCGACCGTCGTGACCAGCCTCGTGACCTTCGGCATCATGAGCGTCGGGTCGGAGCCGATCCCGCCCGAACGGGCCTTCGTAGTCCGCGATGGGAGCACCCGCGACATCGGCGATCGGACGCTGCGTGCCGTGCGGCCGCCGCTGTTCGACAATCCCGGAACGCTCGCCTTCTTCGACCCCAAGCAGAACATCTTGTTCAGCGCGGACTGCTTCGGCGCGCCCTTCACCACGCCCGAAGCAGCGCTGGCTGAGGACGTCGCCGCCATCCACGACGACGAGTTGGCGCCGGCGCAGCTGCTGTGGGGAAGTGTCGACAGCCCGTGGGCGCACTTCGTGGAGGAGGCCCGGTTCGCCGACAACCTCAAGCGCTTCCTGCAGGACGGGCCGGAGAAGGTGCTGGGCACGCACCTCCCGCCGATTCACGGAGACCTCGACCGGCACGTCCAGACACTGACGAAGCTGCCGTCGTCGACGCCCTACGTCACCGCCGACCAGGCTGCGCTCGAAGCGTTCATGGCGACGATGGCGCCGCAGTAGCAGCGACCGGCGATTCGCGCTGCTGTATGAGAAAGGCTTGTTCCGTTTCGGGCGTTGAAGCGCGAATTGGAGCGGACGATAGGAGTGGTTCGGTCCGATCATGACCACCCCCCCTGGCAGGGACGTTCCGGAAACGCATTACGCCAAGACCGGCGATGTCCACATCGCATACCAGGTCGTAGGCGATGGGCCCATCGATCTTGTCCTGATCCCAGAGTGGTTCAGTCACCTCGAAGCTTCGTGGGACGTCGCTCCTCTGGCCCGGACGCTGCGGCGGCTCGGCTCGTTTAGCCGGCTCATCACCTTCGACAAGGGTGGCAGCGGCTTGTCGGACCCCGTCGCGCTGACCGAGCTGCCGTTACTCGAGGTCTGGATCGAAGAGGTGCAGGCGGTGATGGACGCGGTTGGCTCGGAGCGGGCGGCGCTGATCGGTGACGGCGGCGGAGGACCGATGGCGATCATGTTCGCGGTGACGCATCCGGAGCGCGTCGACGCGCTCGTGCTCGTGAACAGTTTCGCCCGCATTGCGCGCGGTCCCGATTACCCGGCGGGTGTGCCGGCGGAGGTCCTCGAGCGGTTCCCCGAGTGGCTGAAGAACGCGTGGGGAACGGGCCGGACCCTGCAGGTGGCAGCGCCGAGCGCGCCGATGGGAGGGCCGGTCCACGACGCGTACACCCGGTTGGAGCGCGTGTCCGCAAGTCCCGGCACGGTCAAGGCGATCATGTCCATGGTCTTGGAGCTCGACGTGCGGTCCGTCCTATCGACGATTTCGGCGCCAACGCTGGTGATCCACCGCGCTGGGAACGAGTACGTCGGGGCTGAGCACGGCCGGTATTTGGCGGAGCACATCCCGTCTGCTCGCTACGTCGAGCTTCCCGGGAACGACCACCATTACTTTTTCGGCGCCGCCGAGGCCCTCCTCGACGAAGTGCAGGAGTTCCTGACTGGTGTGCGAACCCCGGCCCAGCCTGATCGGGTCCTCGCCACCATCTTGTTCACGGATGTGGTGAGCTCGACCGGGCGTACCGCCCAGGTCGGCGACAGACGCTGGCACGAAGTGCTGGATGATCTCGAGGGGCTGCTTCATCGTCAGATCGAGCGGTTTCGGGGATCTTTCGTCAAGGGAACCGGCGACGGGGCACTCGCAACCTTCGATGGACCCGCGCGCGCGATCCAGTGTGCGTGCTCGATCACCGAGGCGGTTCGAGGTCTGGATCTCGAGGTCCGCTGCGGTCTGCACACGGGAGAGCTGGAACTGCTGCACGGTGACGTCGGCGGCTTCGCAGTGAACCTTGCGGCGCGGGTCGTCGACGAGGCACAGCCTGGAGAGGTGCTCGTCTCACGCACGGTTGTCGACCTCGTCACCGGATCGGGCCTCCGATTCGAAGATCGTGGTCCGCACTCGCTTAAAGGAGTACCCGACGAGTGGCAGCTCTACGCGGTTTCGTGACACGCGCGGCGCGAAATCTGGGCAGTCCCGTTTCGTGAGCACGGCGAGGCTGACCCCCTTCGCGACCGCGCTTTCGGAGCCTGTGTATTCGGCGCTGTTGTCTCGCGGCCGTCGGCGTCAATACCCGCGCCATGCCCGTGTCTTCTGTGAAGGCGACCGCAGCGATTTCCTGGTCGTGATCCTCGACGGCCGCGTCAAGATCGCTGTCACGACCCCAGGCGGCGACGAGTCGCTCCTAGGCGTTCGAGGGCCAGGAGAGCTGGTCGGCGAGCTCGCCGCCTTCGATGCTCAGCCGCGCCTCGCGAGCGCGACCGCCCTCGAACCCTTGACGGTCCAGACTGTCACCGCAGCAGAGTTTCGCGAGTTCCTCGCCCAGTACCCCGCCGCGGCGGTCGAGCTCAGGCGGATGCTCATCCATCGCCTTCGGGAGGCTGACCGCCGGCGTGTCGAGTTCGGAACTCACGACACCGCCAGCCGCGTCGCCCATCTCCTCGCTGACATGTCGAGCGAACAGCAGTCCCCCGGGCCGGCGGTGGTGCGTCTGTCGCAACAAGAGATCGGAAAGCTCATCGGCGCTTCGCGCGAATCCGTCGCGCGGGCACTCACCAAGCTCCGGGAGCACAAGCTCGTCGAGACCGGTCACCGGAGCGTGACCGTCCTAGACCCCGACGCGCTGCGCTCACGGGCCATCGAGTAGGGCCGGCGCAACAGCGCGTCACCTCATGGCCTCTGGCGCGTGCGACAGCGCATCCTGATCGCTCGTAGGTCGTGAACGTGTTCCGCGGCTCGATCGCTGTGCCGTGGGTCACTTCAGCACTGTGGCACGCGACGCAGACGATGCTCGCCGTTCACCTCACCATGTGACCCAAAAGCGAACGACACCACTACACGTCAGCTCCTTGGGGGAAACCATGCAGCACACAGCGACCAGCGCCCGGGAACTCCAAGGGCCCCCGCACACGCCGCCGGACGATCGGCTCACCCGCGAAGCTCGCGCGTGGATCAGGCGCTGCCTCGACTGGGAGCGCCACCTCGCTGAACTCCGCGTCCAAGCCGAGCGCAATCACGGTGTGCCGACCGCCGGAGCTTGTAGCTGCGGTGCGCGAAGTAGCGGTGGTACCCGGCGGTAATGAAGCACATTCGCCCGAAGAACGTCACGAGCAAGAGCATCGTCACGCCGGTCACGAACGCAAGCAGCGGCAGCGCCGGACGACGA
>Ga0075424_100007671_pt1 | contig 10492 bp, 12 predicted proteins | sample SoiMethybrSBSTD3_FD_75301 | JGI IMG/M metagenome (GOLD analysis project Ga0075424, IMG submission 75301) | Bulk soil microbial communities from a Populus tree surrounding site in Tennessee, USA - Soil MetaG P. TD hybrid SBSTD3 | ecosystem: Environmental > Terrestrial > Soil > Tree plantation...
TAGGTACTTTGAACGTCCAACGGCGAGGGCTTCAAGATCACCTGAAGCTGATAATGCTTCTGGACCCGGTTGGGGTTTTCTCCATATCGGCCATCAGCCGGGCGACGACTAGGTTCCACATAGGCTACTGAGTATGGCTCAGGTCCCAAAACCCGGAAAAAGGTCTCTGGATTCATTGTGCCGGCGCCCTTTTCGATGTCATAGGGCATTTGGATGATGCAGTTCTTCTGGAACCAAAAGGAGAGCAGTTTTAGGAAAAGCTCTTGAAACAACATGGAGATCAGGACTCGGAATGAACCAACTGAAGACACTCCAAATTTCTTTCAAAATTCCTCCGCAGAAGGTTTTCAATGACCAAAGAGAGCTCGTTTTGGCTTTGCGCAGTCCAAGTCTCCGATGACAAGATGGCAGAAATCGGATTACGAAGGACGGTGCGAAGCAACCTGTAACTTAGCGAAGAAAGCAAATAGCAGGAGCCTTGTTTGCAGTCCGCACAAAAAAAGCTGTGTGACAACGGCTCAAAAAAAACCTCTGGCGACACAAGGAGGTCCGCGTGACATTGACTACAGTAACCCGATGCCGGGAGCAGACCAGCTAGCCGAAGGTGCCAAATCTCAAAATAGAGCTGAGCCAAGTTAGAACGGACTGGTTCCCTCAATTCTGGAAGAACCTGCAGAAGCAAGCGAAAGAGAGAGTCATTAGGCTCCCGATCAGGGACAGTTTTCAGAAGCAATTCTGCCAGGACACTAAACTGAAGGAAAGATCGGTATGTCGGCAGTCGCATACCGAAGGACCTGATGAGCTCAGCCTTGTCAATCCGAACCAGTTCTTGATTCTCCCTTTCATAGCCAGAGAACTCAATCCAGTGAAAGGGCTCCAGCCGGCCTGAGAACGAACTCTTGATCTTTCTAGCCCCTGGCGCAACGCCCCGCAGCTTTCCGTGTCCCCTACTATAGAGAACTACAATTCGGTCCGTTTCAGAAAGTGGGTAGGTTTGAAGGACAACTGCGTCACTTTGAAGAAGCCCCATATGCGTACCATCGTGGAAATTTGATTAGGGAATGTCGTCGCGGCGACACTGAAGACAGTGACGATCCCAAGGGCAGAAATACCAGGTGGTCATACGCTAAACAAGGGCCTCAAAGCTACCACAGGACAGCTCAAAAGCAAAGGACAAACTACGCGTGGCGACAGCTCTCTTTTTGGCAATTCCCTTCATTAGAGAGCCACGAGGCTAGATGTAATTAAAGCTTTACTTTAGATAACCAATCTCGCTCCGCATATCCTTTCGACATAAGAAGAGCGGCCTTCCCTTTGCCCTCTGAAACACGGCAATTTTGTGGCTATAAAAATTGTGTAGGCTATTATTTATTAATAAAGTAGACCTGTATATATGAACACTATATTCACTGTAATATGTAATATTGGATGAAGTATCGATGATATTATCAGACGATCTGATGTCGACATGTCGACTCATACCTATTGATTTTCAAAAGCGCTTCTTGCTAGAATGCACGCTATTCTTTAGCCCAAATTCTTCGCTCCTGGCTTTGTCAAGAAAAGGATCTCGAGGCCATGTGGATTCCTCCTATTCCCCGATTGAAATTGCGAACAAAATTGATGCTCCTCACAGGTCTGCTGGTCGGTCTGATTATCTTGCTGGTGATGGTTCTTGTAAGCCGGGATACGAGGGGCCTAATTTTGGAAGAGACCCAAGCGCGCGGAATCGCTATTGCGCAACTCTTTGGAGCCACTAACTTGAATCATCTGAAGTTATATGATTTTAGTAGTGTCCAACAAAACGCTGCAGTTGCAAAGAGGGATAATGATCTGCTCTACATCATTGTCTATAGCAAGGAAGGGTTAACCGTCGTGCACACGGATGATCCCAGCCTCGTCATGTCTTCCGATCCAAGTAGTGAAGCTGCTGACTCCATGAAAAGGAAGTCCGCTTTTGTGCGAGAGATTGAAGTTGAAAGTCACTTCTCAGGGAAACATCAGAGGGTCTTTGACGTCTCCGTGCCGGTCAAAACTCCTGAATCGGCGAGACGCTGGGCGACGATTCGCGTTGGAATATCCCCGGATCGCCTTTATCGGAGCCTGGCACAGATTCGAGCCCAGATTCTGCAAATTGGGTTGATTGGGTTGTTCTTCGGCCTCCTTGGGGCTTTCGTTGTTGCAGAACGGATCGGTGCACCAATCTCAAAGTTGATGATGGGATCACTTCGGGCTGCGGAGGGCGATCTCTTACACCGTATTGAGGTACATTCCGGGGACGAATTGGAAAGTCTTGCGGCCAATTTCAATTACATGATGGATCAAATCAAATCGAATCAAGAGGAACGGATCAAATCCGAAAGATTGGCCGCCGTCGGTCATATGGTTAACTCAATTGTGCATGACTGTCGCACACCGATTACGGTCATCAAAGGTTTTGCTTCTGTCCTAGAGGACTTCGACTTGTCCAGAGAAAAAAGTCAAGAGTGCCTACGTTTCATTGACTTCGAAGTCGAGCGCATGGAGAGAATGTTGGAGGAGATTCTGCAGTTTGCTCGCGACCAAAAGACAAGAATGGTACTGGTAGACTATCATTGCGATCAGTTTGTTCGCGAATGCGTGGTTGAGATTAGCGCCCTTCTCAAGAGTACCCAGATCGCTCTTAGCCCGGAGTTTGGATGCGATTCAAGTATCCGAATGGACCCCGACAAGTTGCGACGAGCCATTCTGAACATTGCCGCCAACGCGAAGGAGGCCTTGAGAGGACGGGGAGAACTTAAGATTACGACCCGATCGAGCCAGTCGTATGCCTTGATTGCTATCTCGGACAATGGAGCAGGCATGACTGAACAGGTTAAGAAGAAAGTTTTTGACCCGTTTTTCACTCATGGTAAATCCGGAGGATTTGGGCTGGGGATGTCCATCACCAAATCCATTATTGACGGCCATTCCGGGACGATATCTGTCGAAAGCCAGCCAGGATTAGGAACGACGTTCTCCATTCAGATCCCCTTGTCCGTGAGCCAAGAGAAACCTCGATCAATGGTCCATTCCGCTTGACTAGAACATTCCTCTTGGTATGCCTCGACGAGTCTTTCCAGGACTTGCGCCTCCAGTTGCGGTTCACCTGGTAGAGATATTAGAAACTCAGGCTCGTGGATGATGCTGAAGATAGAGATTCTTGAGACGCTCTCGCACAATGTGGGTATAGATCTGAGTAGTTGAAATATCCGCATGCCCCAACATCATCTGGACTGACCTCAAGTCTGCACCGCGTTGCAAGAGATGAGTCGCAAACGAATGGCGTAGAAGATGAGGTTTGAGTTCCGTTCTAATGTTCGCTTTCCTGCCATAGTCGCGAATCAGCCGCCAAAATCCTTGTCGGGTTATTCGGGAACCGCGTCGGTTCACAAACACAAAGTCGGAAGACTTGCCTTTGAGAAGCTCCAGCCGTGCCGAGCTCAGATAACACCCCAGATGCCGAAGAGCAGACCGCCCCAAGGGGACCACTCTCATCTTGCTTCCCTTTCCAATGCAGGTTAGGTAACCCAAGTCAAGCGAAAGCTCTTGAATGCGAAGTGAGACAAGTTCTGATGCCCTCAACCCGGTAGCGTAGAGAACCTCAAGCATTGCTTTATCACGCGCCCCGAGAATGGTTGATGAATTGGGTTGTGAGAGCAGCAAATCCACGTCTTCCAGTGACAACACCTTCGGCAATGACTTCCAGATTTTTGGAGAATCGATGTCGGTACATGGATTCTGGAGTAAGGTGCCTTCAAATACGAGGAATTGAAAGAAATTTCGGACGGTTACCAGGACTCGCGAAATGGAGCGACTATCAAGACCTCTTTGATGGAGAGCATTGAGGAAATCAATTACAAGCAGACGATCGACGACCGACAATGGTCGGTCTCCTAAGAAGGCTGAAAACTTGTCCAAATCTGCTTGATAAGATAAAATTGTATTTTCAGAAAGTCCTTTTTCAAGTTTAATATAGTTGATGTAATCTAATCTTTCTCTTTTCATTTGTTTTTTGAGCAGCCAGCCAATGCGAGGCCTAGTCTTCGACTCAAGACGATCACCAGACTCCTGTCGAACCAATGACCTCTTGCAGACGTAACAACCGCAACGGCGGTCTAGTGAACTCAGGATGACGGCCGAAAGGCTTGACACCTTTTCAGGGCATAATATAGCATGACGCTTTTGCCTTTTCGGCACCAGTCCTTTTTCTGAACTTCCTGAAACCCCAGTCAGTAGGCAGTTTGACAAAGTGAAACTCTCGGAAATAGCTGAAAGATTGAACTGTGAGCTAGATGGTGATGGTTCACTTGAAATTACCGGGGTTGCGAGTCTGGACGACGCAGTTTCCGGCGAGTTGACGTTTCTTTCCAATCCGAAGTACACCAACAAACTCAAGGCGACGAAAGCGTCAGCCATTATTGTCTCAAAAGGGGTACCAGCCCTTCATCTGACTATGTTGAGGAGCGATAACCCCTATCTCGCTTTTGCCAAGTCAATTGATCTCTTTTACTCGAGCCCCCCGCCCAAGCGAGAAGTTCATCCCACAGCTGTGATCTCCCGTTCAGTTCAAATCGGGAAATCTCCTTCGATCGGCGCCTACGTGTTCATCGATGATGATGTCACCATCGGAGATAATGTCACGCTGTTCCCGCATGTGACCCTGTACCGTGGAGTCAAGATTGGGAATAATTTCGTGGCTCACACCCACGTGTCAATTCGCGAGCACTGTGAGATTGGCAACAATGTCATTCTCCAAAATGGAGTCGTGATTGGTGCGGACGGATTTGGCTTCGCTAAGCGAGAAGATGCAAGTTATTACAAGATAACACAGGCAGGAAAGGTTGTCTTGGAGGATAACGTCGAGGTGCAAGCCAATTCTACCATCGATCGAGCCGCCATCGGAGAAACACGTATTTCATGTGGAGCTAAACTTGACAATTTGGTTCAGGTTGGGCATGGATCTCACGTGGGAGAGAATTCGTTACTTTGTTCGCAGGTTGGGTTGGCCGGAAGTACCTGGGTGGGCAATAACGTGATTCTAACCGGACAGGTCGGTGTTGCCGGCCATTGCAAAATTGGCGACAACGTGGTTGCCACAGCTCAATCAGGAATACCGTCTGATGTTGCCGCAGGCGCGATCGTATCGGGCTACCCAGCCGTCGACAACAAACTATGGTTGAAGTGTTCAGCAATCTTTTGTAAACTTCCTGAAATCAATAAGGCAATTAAGGAAATTCAACAAAAAGTTAATAAAATTCTTAATCATCAATAATTCCTTCCGTTCGATTCCGACCTAAGCCCTGCGGCTCAATGTCCTCAAACACGACACAGCTTGCCAAGTCAGCCGGTCTGATCAGCTTGGCGACAACTCTCAGCCGCGTCCTTGGCTTGGTGCGCGAACAACTCATAGCACATCTTTTCTCTCGCACAGCCACCGATGCTTTCTACGTCGCTTTCCGCATCCCAAATCTTCTGCGCGACCTCTTCGCAGAGGGAGCTATGAGTTCAGCCTTTGTGCCCACGTTTACAGACTACCTCCACAAAAGAAGTCGCGAAGACGCATGGCAAATGGCCTCTACGGTCACCAATCTCCTCTTGGTTCTACTCAGTCTGATCACGCTCTTCGGGATCGTTTGTTCAAGCTGGTTGGTCGACAAGTTTGCCCAGCACTATCGGTTGGTTCCTGGAAAGTTCGAAATGACAGTGCTGATGACTCAGATCATGTTCCCATTCTTACCCATGGTCGCCTTGGCGGCAATCGCCATGGGAATTCTCAACTCCCATGGCCGATTCTTCATACCAGCGCTGGCGCCAGCTCTGTTCAACGTGGGCTCCATCGCGTTCGCTTTAATCTTAAATGTCTGGCTGCCGCGCTACCACGTGGACCCTATCCTTGGAATGGCTATTGGAACTCTTTTCGGAGGCCTGCTTCAACTGTTAGTTCAGGTTCCACTCCTCCTAGGAAGAGGTCTAAATTATTACTTTAGCTTTGACTTCCGACATCCCGGGGTACAAAAGATTTTGCTCTTGATGGGTCCCGGCACATTGGGTTTGGCCTCCAATCAAATCAATATTTTTGTCAACACTTGGCTGGCCACCAGCCAAGAAGAGGGGGCAGTATCTTGGTTGAACTATGCTTTCCGTCTGATGCACTTTCCCATTGGAATTTTTGGCGTTGCAATAGCCACAGCGGCACTACCCGTCTTCTCGACTCACGTTTCGAAAGCGGAACCGGAGGAGCTGCGAAAGGCCATCTCGTCGTCGCTGAGAATGGTGTTTCTGCTCAACGTTCCGGCTGCAGTTGGATTGATGTTCCTCAGCACTCCCATCATTTCTCTGATCTATGAACACGGGCGCTTTGGGACCAAGGATACCCAGGCAACGGCTGCTGCTCTGGTGTTCTATTCGATCGGCCTGTTTGCTTACTCGGCGGTCAAACTGCTCGTACCGGTCTTCTACGCCTTAGGACATTCCAGAGTTCCAGTCATTGTCAGTGCCGCTGCGGTCGCTTCAAACATCGGTCTGAACCTAGTCCTGGTTGGCCCGATGGGGTATCGCGGGTTGGCCTTAGGAACGTCGCTCACTTCGGTATTCAATTTCTTCCTCCTTTTCCACTGGCTCCAAAAGTATGCAGGTTCCTTGCAGCCTATGCGAATTTTCGGCAGCTTCCTCAAGATCTCGGTGGCGTCATTGATAATGGGTGGAGTTTGCTTCTATGTGAACCAATGGCTTGCGTCGCATATGATAAGTGATTCTCTGATATCGAAGGTATTCGCTTTGAGTGGAACAATCGGGATAGGACTTGTGAGCCTATTCCTGTCATGCCGCATGTTGAGGATCTCCGAGATGGAAAGCGCGGCAAGAATACTGATGAGAAAGATCAGCTCACAAGTATAAGAGGGAGGTCTCAAGGCCCGCTCGCAGAGCGGTCCCTTCATTTTGGGGCCTGTCTTTGGAACTCGCCAGATTGACCGCCGATAAGATCAAGTTCCCCTCCGATGTCGACACCACGACATCAACTCAACTATTACTTTAAGATCAGACTAGAAATGTGGATTTGGGTTGGGTCAGAGAGAATTAGGAAGATAGTCAAATTCGAGATCAGATCTACTGCTGTGAATTTAGTTCTTAGTTGGACTGAGTCAATCAACGAAACGAGTCGCGACTTCCACCCCCGACAAAGTGGACGACCTCGATATGGTCTCCTTCAAAAATCAGTTGCCGATCCCAGTTTTCCTTTCTGAGAATCTTTCGGTTGTATTCGACGGCTAGACCTTGCGACCCAAGATCGAGGGACGTCACCAGCCGAGCAACCGTTAGCCCCTGAGGAATTCGTTTGGTCTCTCCGTTTAAGAAAATCTCTATGTCCAATGTCAAATCACTTACGCTTGATGAGATACTTGATCTCATCGTTTCCCAAGGGAGTTGAGGCCTGAATGATGAGCGCGGCGCTACCGGCTGAGTAGGCTGGCAAGTTAAAGTTCATGCGCAGGGCGCCACTTTTGTCTGTTTTGCCGGCATATAATCTGGGCGAAAAAGTGGTCCCAATAATCTTGACGATCACTTGAACGTTCTCAAGTCGTAAGCGACCTCCGCGGCTTTGCACGAATAGGCCTAGGTCGACATGAGAACCACCGACGAATTCTTTCGACCCCTCCACGCAAATCTCGATTCCCCGATCTGCCAAGAGATCGGTTGCTTCGCTTACATCAATTGCAAGTTCAATCCGATTTGGACGAGGGGAAGGAGGATTCACTAGCAGATCAGAACCGGCTTCGTAATTCGGGAACAAATCGCGGGGCTTTGTCACCTCTCGTGAGACCGGCGGCGTTCCGGAAGCGCATGGTTTGTCAGGTTCGCCTGAGGGAATAGCGCGCGCTTCGGGCGCTTGAGCAGTTCGGCCACTTTTGATTGGAATTGTTCCCTTCGAACCTGTCAGGTCAAAAACGAACTGCCCTTCAGAGAAAGCCTTCAGAGCCATTCCCTTCTGAAATTTGCCTTTTTTGATACAGGTTACAATTTGACGGTGCTGAAACTCCAAAATTTTCTGAAGCGTGGACTCGCTAAAGGTCTGTGAACTTAAGAAGTCTTCGTAACTAGTTCGGTATGCATCAAGAATCGCTCCCTTAACATAAATCAGCGACTCGATAAGCGGATTTCCGGAGCCTTTGTCCTCCGTTTGAACGTGGAACACCTTGTCGCCACACTTAACGTCGGTATTGAAACCAGTGATCATAGGGTAGACAACGCTACATGGGTCGTCTGATTTTCGATAGCTAGATCGCCCGAGGGGAGCCACATTACTCTTCGACAAATGTTATTATATTCATCTTCGCTCCCTCAAGAAAAAAGCTTGACAAAACTACTAGTGCTAGTTATGTTTGCCGAGTTTTTCGGTCATTCTGTTTTCTCAGTCTTTTCTTCACACGCCTCACTCCAAGAACACTTTTCGACTTGGCTCACTCTAACTTTAAAACTGCGCCATTCGCAAATGAGCCAGCGATCCCTGGTTGGCCACGGCTTTGACCAACAGGCGTGCCCCGTTCAAAAATTTTTTCTTGCTGCTTGTGAAAAACATCCCTTTCTTGGCGTCGATCTTGGGTTTTGATCGATTTCTATTGTCCCACTGCTAACGTGCTCAATTATGTTTCCCAATGACCTGGCTGCATGAGTTTTAATTCTCTGCTAGAAAAGTATGATCTCCTCGCCGCGCGATATCCGGTCAAGCGGTCCGCTCTAATTCCGATTCTACTAACCACGCAGGAAGAACTTGGTTATCTGAGTCCAGATTCAATTCGAGTCGTTTCGGACTACTTGAAGATACCTGAGATTGAGGTGTACGAAGTCATTACGTTCTACAGTATGCTCCGTACGAAGCCTGTAGGAAAGAATCATATTCAAGTTTGTACCAACATCTCGTGTTTGCTTCTCGGTGCTGAAGGAATTTTCGAGCACATCTCCAAGAAGCTGCGTCTCAAGGAGGGTGAAACAACACCAGATGGACTCTTTTCGCTCACCGAAGTGGAGTGCTTGGGAGCTTGCTGCAACGCTCCTGCTATGCAAATCAATTACAAGTATCATGAAGACTTGACAGTTTCCAAGGTCGACCAAATCCTGGATCGAATTACGCAGAGAAATGTAGACTTTTAGTTTACTATATCTAATCTAATATATTTTATTTGTGGAGCTTATCTTTTTCTTATTTCTTTCAATCGTGTGTGTCGCCTCAGCGACAAACATCCTTGTGCAGCGGCATCCTATTTACTCCGCCCTCTCCCTGGTTCTGACATTCATCAGCTTGGCTGGAATCTATCTTCAAATGCACGCCGAGTTCATTGCGGTCATGCAAATTGTAATCTATACCGGAGCGATCATGGTTCTGTTTGTTTTTGTCATCATGCTCTTGAACGCCAAAGCGGAAGATAAAATTCCAGACAAGCTCTCCTTTCTAAAATACCTGGGTATGCCTCTGGTCGTGCTTCTGGTCGGTGTGGTTGGTGTGAAAGTTTTCGAATCTCTGTCTGGAGAGAGTATCACGACTTCAAGTATTCTGGATGTGACAGGTAACACTCAAGCAATTGGCAAGCTCCTCTATACTCAGTATGCGCTGCCGTTTGAAGTTACGTCGCTTCTTCTTTTGGTGGCCATAGTCGGAGCTATTGTTATGGCCAAGAAAGAACTCTAGTCATCAAATGATTCCCGTCAGCTACTACCTCCTTCTGAGCGCTGTCCTTTTTGCCATCGGCGTTTTTGGAGTCTTGATCAAGCGGAATATCATCACGATCTTTATGTGTCTTGAGTTGATGCTGAATGCAGTCAATCTATCGTTTGTCGCATTCGCCAGGTCCTTCTCCTTGTTTGACGGTCAAGTCTTTGTCTTTTTCGTGATGGCCGTCGCTGCGGCCGAGGCCGCAGTGGGCTTGGGTATCATCGTAGCTTTCTTTCGCAATCGTTTGACATTAAACGTTGACGAGGCCGATTTGATGAAGGGCTAACGATTTCCGCTTCTCCTGATTGACCTCCAACAATCTTATGCTGTTTCCCAAATTACTTCTGGCGGTTCCCCTTCTTCCTCTGGTGGGAGCTCTTCTCAACGGTCTTCTCGGAAAGAGATTTTCGAAACGTATCGTCGGTATTGTCGCGTGCGCGACCGCGGGCGGGTCTTTCCTCCTAGCCTTGATGATCTTCATCGGATTGCTTCAGGCAGCCCCAGAAGAGATTGGACGATTGAGTTTCAATTATTTTTGTTGGATACAGTCCGAAAGCTTTGTGGCTAATTTCGGATTTATGATCGACCAACTCACCGCCGTGATGATTCTGGTAGTGACGGGTATTGGGTTTTTGATTCACATTTACTCAATGGGGTACATGGCGCATGAAGGGGGATACTACCGGTTTTTTGCGTACTTGAACCTGTTCATGTTTTCGATGCTGACGTTGGTGCTGGCGAACAATTTTGTATTGATGTTTG
>Ga0075424_100007673_pt1 | contig 10490 bp, 8 predicted proteins | sample SoiMethybrSBSTD3_FD_75301 | JGI IMG/M metagenome (GOLD analysis project Ga0075424, IMG submission 75301) | Bulk soil microbial communities from a Populus tree surrounding site in Tennessee, USA - Soil MetaG P. TD hybrid SBSTD3 | ecosystem: Environmental > Terrestrial > Soil > Tree plantation...
CGATTTCTTGAGGCTCTCGAGGATCTCGCGGGTTACCTTTGCCCGCCGGTTGGCCCGATTGAGTAAATTGATGACCTCGCGCCGGCTCGCCTCGATCTGCTCCCAAGGTACATCGACGTGCTCATAGGGACGGAGCGTTTTTTCCCCTCCTTCGTTTCTTTCAGATACGCTGACCTTGATATAACCATTCTCTCGTGAAGCTTCGACGATGATGTCGCCGCCTGGGAGCGTGTTGCGACGAGTCGCCTCGGGGCGCTGTCTCCGCACGACCTCATCGAATCCGCCAGACTTTTCGTTATAGTCCATGATGGCCCTCCTTGATCGTCAGGCGTATCGATCCCACAGGCGCGTTAGCTTCAGAGATCGCTAGATGGTAATCACCGGGAGAAACCCGGTCAAAAATTGCAGTCCCTTGGCGGGCTAGATAAGAGGCTTGTTCACGGCCGCCGGCCAGGAGACTGAGCCGAAGACCATCGGTGGGCACCGCTGCACCTGCTTTCACCGTTACCGCAAGCTGACACAGCTCCTGCTCAACCGGCTCCACTTCCACAGCGACTTTAAATTTTCCCATCTCCTTTTCCACCTGGAGGATCGCCGTCGCAGGGGACTCCAGCTTGCCCCTGACTCCCGCCATTACTGGGACCTCGACCAGCCGTCCTGTCGTGCTCACAAGCTCAAGCGAACCTCGCACCAGACGCACGACCATGTCAAAAAAACCTTCCTCTTGGGCGTTCTGTGGCATTAGGGCCATCGCCTTGGCCAGTAAACCTTCAGGTACTGCTTCTTTTTCGTCCACCATCATTGAGCTATACGCTGCAGAAAGCTCATCGAGGCAAGCCGTGCATTGGGCCAGATGCATCTCCATGTTTTCACGCATGGTTGGCGTGACACCAGCCGTCAGATAATTTGCCAGCGTTTCTTCATCTGGACAGCGCGCTCTTCCGTTTCTAGGTTTCCGAGCCATGAAAAAGGCTAGTATTCTGCCTATTTGATCGTCGTTGTGGTCAATCACGGTCGTCTCCTTGAAAATCGTTGCTTTACCTCAATAGACGGAGGCCAATGAAAATTCTTACACAGAAGAGATTTCACCGCAGAGGCGCGAAGGGACGCGGAGTTAAGAGTTTTTGATCAAAGCGCACTCCGAACTCTGTGTGCTCGGCGTCTCTGTGATCAATTCCCCTCGTGGTAGCGGATTCTCGCCTGAATGGCAGATGCTGGCAGTTCTATTTTTAGAGAGCCCCGGATTTTCTCAATACCTCGCGAATCTTTTCTAAGACGCGGCTCTTCTGAGCGTAGACTGCATTGACGGAGGTCTTAAGAAGCTGAGCTACTTCGTCGGAACCCAGCATTTGACGGTAGCAGAGATCTAGCAGAACGCGCTCCCGGGCCGAGAGCGACTGGATGACCTGGTTGAGTAATTTTTGCTGCTCCTCGTTGATCAATGGTTCCACAGGGTCAGGGCTATCTCGATACATAGCGCTTGCGACTTCGCCCAAGGGCAACGCTCGTTTTCGTACGAAATCAATAGTTAAGCGGGTCGTCACAATCCGGAGCCAACTCGCCAGGCTGCAGCCGTGGGCTGCCCTGAACTGGCGGAGCTTCTTGCAGTCATTTCGCAATAGGGAGACGAAAAATTCCTGGTAGAGTTCTTCGACGACATCGGTACGGGGGTCAGTGTGGTGGCGAAGAAGCGTCTTCTTGATCGTATAATAGACGAGATTGGAATACTGGCGGACAAAGGAATCCCAGGCAGCTTTGTCGCTTCGCAAGCAACCGGCGATAAGCGTCTTCTCTTTCTCAAGCATAATAGCCCGAGAGCCTGCTCTCGCCGTTTAATACTCCCAATGGGGAAAAAAAGACACCCCTGCAGTCGTTCAACCAGAGAGCTGGAAAATTGAAAAAAACGCAGGAGTGATCTTCGTCGGCTTGAAAATTGACGGGCCTGTCTGGTTGAAGCGACTCAAAAAAAAACCGGCTTCGAAACAGGGTCACTCAAGGTGTGAGAACGGAAAACTCGAGAGAAGACCACCAGCAATGAAGTGAAGACTTACGGAGGCGGATTACAGTTCAAGACGTTGAAGAGATATCAGCTCGCGAAAAGTTAATGTAGCGCCGTAGCACAAAAATCCCACCATCATTCGATCCCGAGCGATTTCATCAGACGCAAAAAATATTTTGTCTCGAGCCCGAGCAACCGTGCCGCAGCGGCACGGTTACCATTGGTCTTTTGCAACGCTTTGACGACGAGTTCCTTCCGCGCGGCGTTAACCCCGTCGCGGTAGGACAAATTTTCTGTGACCGGCAGGAGACTTTCCTCCGCCAATCCAGATGGCAGCTCCTTGGCTTCAATCGTTGCTTCTGTGCCAAGCACGATTGCACGCTCAATGGCATTCGCCAACTCACGCACGTTGCCCGGCCAGTCATACGCCATCATTCTTTTCCAAGCACTATCGCTGATCTCAGATACCTTACGTCCGGCCGCAATTGAAAACTTCCGCAGAAAAAAATCGGCGAGCCCTGGGATCTCCTCCTTCCGCTCCCTGAGGGGTGGTAGAACAATCGCCACCACATTTAGCCGGTGGTAAAGGTCATTACGGAAGGTGCCATTTTTTACTGCGGCGGCGAGATCACGATTGGTCGCCGCGATGACTCTCACATCAACAGAGATCGGTGAAATGCCGCCGACCCGGTCGAATTCCCGTTCCTGGAGGAATCGCAAAAGCTTCGCCTGCATCTCCTGCGAGATATCGCCGATCTCGTCAAAAAAAACCGTGCCGCCGTTGGCCAGCTCGATCTTGCCTTTCTTCATTTTCTGCGCGCCGGTGAAGGCGCCCTGCTCGTAGCCGAAAAGCTCACTTTCAAAAAGCTCCTTCGACAGTCCCACTGAATTGATCGCAATGAACGGTTTGCTCGCTCGATCGCTATGATTGTGAATGTACCGCGCGAACAGCTCTTTGCCCGTTCCACTTTCTCCCAAAATCAATACCGTCGAATGACTCGCCGCCGCTTTCCGCGCCATATCAAGGGCGAGCTTCATTTTCGGGCTTTCGCCGATGATCAAATGATAACGGTCGCGGATTTCCCCAGAGAGAACCTCGACCTCCCGTTTCAATACCTGCCGTTCCAGCGCCTTACGAATGACCAAGTCGATATACTCCGGATCGAAAGGCCTAGTGATGAAGTCGTATGCTCCCGCCTTCATCACCTCGACGGCACGCTCTACAGAGCCGTAAGCCGTTATCATAATCACCGGCGTATCGTTGCCTCTCTTGCGAAGTTCCTTAAGAACCTCAAGCCCATTCAAATCGGGCATCATGTAATCAAGGATTAGGAGGTCTGGAGGAGCGGAGTCGATTTTCAGCAACGCTTCCTTACCGCCAAGCGCCGTATCTACGGCAAATCCTTTGTAAGCCAGTTCTTGTTCAAGTATCTTTCTATTGGACGGTTCGTCGTCCGCAATTAAAATTTTGTCGTTCATGACTAGGTTAAAGTGGTTTCACGCCGATAGATCGGAAGCGTCACGGTAAATGTCGAACCTTTGCCAACTTCACTTTCGACCGCGATCGAACCGCCTAGAACATCGACCAGCTTTTTCACTATTGTGAGCCCAAGACCCGTGCCGCGATAGCGGCCCGTACTCGACAATCGGCCTCGGTTGAATTCCTCGAAAATCCTCTCGATATCTGTCTGAGCAATTCCGATTCCGGTATCCGCGACCGCCAGTTTGAAGTCGCCATTTGCCTGACACACGGAAATCTTGATCTCTCCGTGATCGGTAAACTTTATCGCGTTGCTCAACAAGTTGAGCATGATTTGGCGAAGCTTCTCACCGTCAGTGTAAACCACTGTGCTATGCAACAAAATTTCACAGACTAAACGCACCGCGTCCCTGTTGAGTATCGGCTCCACCGTCGTCGCAGCACCTTGAACTAGTTCGTCGACCCGTACAGGTTCGATCTGAACTTCCATTTTACCTGCCTCGATCTTGGCGAAGTCCAGCAGGCTGTCAATCTGAGTTAGAAGACGCTCAGCGTTATTCATGAGATCCTGTAGATTGTCTCTTTGCGATGGAGCAATTTGTCCTTCCGTCCCACGCCGCAGTAGACGCGCGTAGCCGATGATGGCGCTTAGGGGGGTCCGGAGCTCATGGTTGACGCTAGCCAAGAATTGCGACTTGTGACGATTCGCGGTTTCGAGGTGCTGATAGAGCTGTCCAAGTTCATCGTTCATTCGGTTGACATTAGCGGCTAGCGTCCCCAATTCGTCCCGGTTGAGAACTTCGACATGCCGCGAAAAGTCGCCTGCAGCGATCTGCTTAAGCCGCGAATCCACCCGTTTAACAGGCCCGATCAGCGACCAGGAGAGCGCATATCCGAGTACTAGAGCCAATCCGATGCTCCCAACAGCGAACCCGACAACAATCCGTCGTGAGGTCAAATATGCAGCTTGGCTTGCCTCCGTTCTCGTCACCATGTCAGCTGCGGCTCGATTGACAAGTTGGTTTGTGAGACGCTCCAAGCGGTCAGCCAGTGGACTGGCCTGGGCGACTTGCAGCTCGCGCCCCTCGGCAACCTTTCCAGCGCGGATTAACTCTACAACTTTGGTGACGATCTTAATAAACTGATCGTAATCAGCATTTACTTCACCGAGTAGTTCTACCTCGTCCCTAGCAACAAACTGCATTCGGTCGAGATCGTAGCCAAACTGGTTGAGCTGGCGCAAAGTCTGCGCAAGCATCCGTTCGTCCGGGACCAAAAGGGCTGAGCTAACGTTGTAAAGCTGGGCGGTTGTATCGTGCTGGAGCTGACGGTAGGCGGCGATTTTCCTCTGTAGCTGCACCATGTCCTCGACGCGACTATTGACTCCGGTCAACACCTGAAGGCCAACGAGTCCCACCATAATGAGCAGTACAACGAGGATCAGAAACGCAACTAGAAGTTTAGTATGAACTGTCGTCGGTACACGAGCGACAAAGCGAGGTAGCCAGTCTGTAATCTTCGGTTTACTTTCTTGAACCTCTGCCATTTGAGTCACTTTTTCCGATACAGGTTCAACTACGGTGTGACGATTCTGGATTCTCGAAGTTGGATTTTGGATTGTCAGACATTACAGGACTGACAACATCGAAAATCATTTTATCTCTCGCAACAGTCCCTGAACATCTCGCAATATCTCATCGGGATTGAACCGGACTCCCATGTACTGGACGCGCAGAATCCCATTTCGGTCCACGAGCGAAGTCAAAAAGGTATGGTCCACGTCGCCGCTTGACATCCTTTTGTAATAGATCCCATAGCGCTGCGCCACCTGCCGGATCTCGGTGGGCGATCCCGTAAGAAACGCCCAGCCCGCTGCGTTGGCGCCGTGTGCTACAGCATAACGCTTGAGCACCGCTGGCGTGTCACGTTCCGGATCCACAGTGATTGAGATGAAAAAGACCTTAGGTCCGAAATAAGAACCCAAGCCATCTTGGACTCGGGCCATCTTGGCTGTGAGGAGAGGACAGGTATCGACGCAGCCCGTATAGATGAAGGTGATGGCAACCACTTTCCCACCAAGCTCTTTTAAGGAGAGCCTTTTCCCGTCCTGTGTCGTTAGGGTGAACGCCGGAGCCGGCCCGATCTTCGAGAGGATCTCATCCTTCTGGGCTCCTTGACTCGGTATAAGCATTAGCCAGCCAACTTGTATCAGACCAATAAGCATCACAATGGGACAAGCACCCCGGATTTTCATCGTCAACTCTTAAGCTCTTTCTTTAACTCTTTGAGAAATCGCCAGTCAGTGGCCTCGGCAATGATCTTATTGGGGCTAGCTTTGATCCTGCCAATGTCATGCAGAATTAAAGCGTAAAAACGCACGGTGTCTTCGGGATCATATTCGCGCCACTTTGCATAGGGCAACTCTTTCAGAGTCTGAAGGGAGTACTTCCTACTAAAGCCGGTGTCAACCAGAGTTTTAGCGGCCCGCTCCGGCTCAAGCGCGCATATGTCCGTTGCCTTTAACATCGCACGAAATGCCCGCTTGGTAGCGATAGGGTTCTTGCGCACGAACTCCCGGTTCGCCGCCACCACACAGCAAAAGTACTGGGACCATGGCAGATCAACGGCGCTGGCTACTATCACATGACCGATCTTTTTCTCCCGTAACTCCTGGGGTATAGGAGGAAAGGCTATGAGAGCATCCAGTTTACGGTCGGCTAGCAACGCCGCCGGCTCTGACGGTTTGTATACGACCCAATTGATATCCTTGCGCGGATCGAGACCCACATAGGCCGCCATGCTGGCGACAAATAAGTGATGACCCGAGTTAATTGCCGGCACGCCTACGGACTTACCCTTGAGGTCGCGGATCGCACGTATCTGACCCGTGCCAAAGAGCTCGAAACAGCCAGGATGAACGCCGCCGAGCAGAGTGATTGGTATTCCGGCATCCGCGGCAACGACAAATTCAGAGACGAACGCCATGGCGATATCGATCGCGCCTGAGGCAAAGTCGGTTGCAGCGTTCATGTTATTATCTCGTATGAACTGGATATCGCGAAACCCCTCGTCCGGTAACAACTCCTTGACCACGTGTTCTGGCGCTGAGCAAATCCCAGGGGTATCTAACAGCCGAATTCGCGTCGTCTCCGGTGGTGGCTCCGCCGCAGAGGAACTACGCTCGAGGCCGAGGTATCCTGCGGTACCGGCAAGCGCCACCTTCGTCAGAAATTCCCTCCGGCTCCAGCCTTCTGATTGTTGATTGCTCACAAGGTCCTCCTTTCATCGCCAGCACTTCCACGCTTCCAATGTTTACGTTGTTCCCAGCGATCGACTTTCCTTTACTTGAGGTTGCTCCCGGCCGCTGCTAGCGCGCGAGAAAGCATCGAGAGGTCCATCGGCAGAGTCACTATAAAGACCGACCCTTTGCCGACCTCGCTCTCCGCCTCGATTTCTCCCCCCAGAAGACTCACATAACTTTTGACAATGGCCAATCCCAAACCGGTGCCTCGATATCGTTTGGTACTCGACGAATTGCCTTGGTAAAACTCCTCGAAGATATGATTCAATTGCTCCTTTTTTATGCCACTACCTGTGTCGGAGACCGAAAGCTTCACTGAGCCGTTTCGCAAACATGCAGAGACCTTGATGATTCCTCGTTCAGTAAATTTCACCGCGTTCTCTAACAGATTCACAATTATCTGACTTAATTTTTCGCGGTCTGTATTCAGCGTTGGAATATCCGTCGCGACTTCACGGATAAGTTGGACATTGCCGTTGTTCAAACTCGGTTCGATGGTTGATATAGCTCCTCGGATGATTTCATCTATGAGTACAGGTTCTTTACGAATTTCCATCTTGCCCGCTTCGATCTTGACAAAATCCAGCAGGCTGTCAATTTGATAGCGCAAGCGCTCCGCGTTGCGAAGCAGATCTTGGAGATTTTCTTTTTGCAATTGTGAAATTTGGCTCTCGGTTTCGCGCAAAACCAAACGTCCATAACCGATGATTGCACTTACGGGAGTACGAAGCTCGTGATTTACATTGGCGAGAAACTGAGACTTTAATTTACTCGCCTCCGCAAGTTTATTATTCGCGGTCGTCAGCTCTTGAGTACGCTCGGCGACTTTGTGCTCAAGGCTCGTATAGGCATCGCTTACATGTGCCGCCATCTTATTAAACTCGTCAGCGAGAATCTCGATCTCGTCGCCGGTCTTGATATCGAGCCGCGTACTCAGATCACCTTTTCGAATGAGCTCTACTCCTTTACGAAGCGTTTCAAGTGGACGAACCACTCGTCGGCGAACGAAAAGAGTGGCCAACAGAGCAACACCGAGGCCAATGAGGAGCAAAATGGAAGTGCGCAGCAACGACGCATAAATCGGCTCATATGCTTCTTCGACGGGTCTTTCTATGAATACAGCCCAGTCGAGAATCGGGATGAGAGCGTAGGAGCTGAAAACCGTTTGCCCTTCGATGTTCTGCGCCACCATTGCTGTTGGCGGGAATATGCCTGGCTTGGACTGAAAGGCTGTTTTCACTTGATTGAGCTCGCTCAGACTCTGTCGTTGCGAAAGCAAACGGCTGCGGGCGTGTGCAACGAGCTCGCCCGACTTGGCAACGACATAACCATAACTGGCTTTTCCCAGTTTAACTGCGGAAACCAAGTCTAGAATATCACTAAGACTGGCCTCTGCCTGAAGAACTCCGGCGAACTCGCCTGGAAAAGGCTCAATGGGAACAGCAACGGTAATGTATGGATCGTTGTCTCGAAAATATACCCTGCCAAAATACGACTTGCCTTGACTCGATGATTTAAAGGCCACTGATTCCGAAAGATTTCTTTTCTGCAAAGGCGATACGGCGCGAAAACGCGAGACCCGCGCTCGCATGATCCCGTCAGTATCCAGAACTAATGCTTCGGTAATCGCGGGCGCTAAAAAGAAAAGCCGCTTCAATTCAAACTCATAGTCCGTTCTCTTTTTTGATGACCTGATATCGGGACTCTTAGTAACGGCCTTCATCGTTATCGCCATATCTTGAACAAATCGCTCGATCTTTAATGCCGCGCTAGCTGCGGCTTCCTGCTGAGTTAAACCAATCTGTTCAAGACCCTCTTTATAACGAAAGTAAATCTCTAAAACGTCCGCTGAGATTAAGCCACCAGTGATCAAGACTACTGATATTAAGAAGTAGCTCCTCACCAGGCGTTGGCGGTCACCGCTCCGAAAAATGCGTTGCAAAAACAAGTTTCGCAATTTCACTTTCATAAAACAAAATTACTTAAGTACTTTGTCGGCCCAGGCCAAAACTCGACCGGGTACGGTGATCCCGATCTCCTTTGCTGTCTTAAGGTTGATCGTCAACTCAAATTTTTTAGGCAGCTCGATTGGTAGCTCGGCTGGGTTCGCTCCTTTCAGAATTTTATCTACGTAGTATGCAGTTCGCCGGAACTGCTCACTTTGGTTTGCACCGTAGGACATCAGGCCACCAGCCTCGACAAACTGCGGTCGCCAAAAAATACCGGGAAGCCGCTTCTTTAATCCTAGATCGGCGATATAATCGAGGTCTCGCGCAAGAATAGAGCTTGGCAGTAAAACAAAAGCGTCGGCTTGCTCCCGCATAGCCCAATTGAACGCAGCGCCTACTGCTCCTCTCTTTAAACCGCCGGGAAATTTAAACAATCTCACCTCCGATAATTGTAAGTCGACTCCGAGGGCCCGCGCCGCGATCTCCATATTTTTTATAGTTGGCTGTGCTTCAAAACCCCGATTCCAGAGCACACCCACGCGACTGACTACTGGAACAGTTTCTTTCAGCAGTTCGAGCCATTTTCCACCTAGTTCCGTTGCCATGCCGCTTATACCCGTCACATTTCGTCCCGGACGCTCGCGGCTTTCGGCAATCCCAACTGCGACAGGGTCACCAAGATACGCGGTGACGATAGGGATTGACCTAGTTGAGCCCATCGTAGCACTTAAGGCTGGGGTACCGTCGGGTACAATTGCCTTAACATTGAGCCGCACCAGCTCGAACGCTAGCTGGTTAAGTCGCCAATCGTTTCCGTAAGCGAAGCGGGGCTCAATAATGATGTTCTGCCCTTCCACGTAACCAACCTCGCGCAGCCCTTGCCGGAACGAGTCAAAGAGGGGGGACGACGGGTCACTAAGTCCCAGGTAACCTATTCGCGGAACTTTCGTAGACTGCTGTGCCTCCCCGCGAACTACGGTTAAAACCACCACCACAGCAACCAGCAATCCTGATATCCAGGTTCTCATAACCCGCTCTTAAGAGCCCCCGTATAACACAGAACAACCTTCCCGCGCATTGGCTCTAAGATCGGACTTACAGCAGCGGCTCAACATGTCTCGCGCATTGTATGATTCCGGCCAAAGCGCGTCTGCGCGAAATTTGAATCCATTGCAATCTTCTGATTGGTGGCAAAGAGAGTGCCACGGGCGAAATACCAAGCTGTTACGAAAGGTGTGGAATCAGCAAATAAATTTTTGCGGAAGCGTGGTGCTTCTGATCGTGATTTTTAAAAACCAGGTGGCATTTAGCGCACCTATGGTGGCACTAACGACACCATCGTTTTAACGGTTCAACGAGCAACCTTATATTTCACTCTACGATAACTTAACGACTTGGCGGCCTCTCCTTTACTGGCATCGCGGTTGCTGTCGTCATTCCCTCAAACTCTTTTATCTGTGAATCACAGCAGGAACAATCAAGGAGGAAATTGTTATGAGAATCATAGCTCCGAATTTGACTAGGTAAAATCAGCAAACGACTTCACTTTGAGTGTTCCGGGATCGGCATTAATTACTGTTAGTCAAAAAAATAGGGAGGGAAAAATCATGAAGCGGTGGAAATCTTCAGTAGCGATGAGCGGACTGGCGACGGGCCTGCCGCTCAGTACTTCACATAAATTCAGAGTGGGAACTCTCTCGTTTCTGTTTGGCGCAATTTGCCTGTGCCTTGTCCCTGGGCTCTGGGCTCAGTCGGCAAAAG
>Ga0075424_100007675_pt1 | contig 10489 bp, 9 predicted proteins | sample SoiMethybrSBSTD3_FD_75301 | JGI IMG/M metagenome (GOLD analysis project Ga0075424, IMG submission 75301) | Bulk soil microbial communities from a Populus tree surrounding site in Tennessee, USA - Soil MetaG P. TD hybrid SBSTD3 | ecosystem: Environmental > Terrestrial > Soil > Tree plantation...
CCCCCCCGACCGGGTCGGGGCGGACGGTTGGCTTCACCGACGGTTCCGTTCTCCCCACCCCACCCCTAGGAACCGGAGTTCAGGGTATCGGTGATCTGGCTGCTGGCCTGCTTGGTGGCGTCGGCCACCGACGCGCGCTCGGTGAAGATCGAGACCAGCATGTCGGGCAGGATGTTGGCCGCCTCGACGTTCGCCCAGGCGGGCGAGGTCGGGGTGAAGCGGCTGTTCTTGGCGGTGGCGTCGAACACCGACAGGTAGGGGTCGTTGGCGTGCAGGTCGAGCAGGGTGGTGGCGTTCGGGATGACCCCGCCGACGGTGGCCATCTGGGTCTGGAACTTGTTCCCGGACAGCAGCTTGACCCAGTCAAGGGCCAGGTCCTGGCTCTTGGACTTGGCGGCGATGCCCAGGTCGGAGCCGCCGAGGAACACCGGCGCCGTCTGGCCGCTGGTCTGGCTGGGCAGCGGGAAGGCGGCCAGGTCCTTCTCCAGCTTGGGGTTGCCCTGCTTGGGGTCGAGGATGACGCCCTTCTCCCAGCCGTTGGCCACGATCATGGCGATGTGGCCCTGGGCGAAGGCCTGGTCCTGCTTGAGCTCGTCGCCCTGCTTGTCGGCCCGGGAGCAGCAGTCGACCAGCTGCTTGAGCGCGGCCAGGCCGGCCTGGGACTCGCTCGAGTCGAGGGTGCCGCGCCACTTGCCGCCGTCCTGGACGGCGATGTCGCCGCCGTGGTCCCAGACGAACGGGAGGGCGGCGTACCAGTACTTGCCGGGGAAGTAGAAGGCCGAGAACCGCTTGTCGCTCCCGAAGGTCTGCATCAGGTTCTCGGCGGCCGCCTGGAGCTCCTCGAGGCTGGCCGGGGTCTGGGTGATGCCGGCCCTGGCGAACATGGACTTGCGGTAGATGACCGCCCGGCTGCCCGCCAGGTAGGGGGCGCAGACCAGCTTGCCCTCCATGGTGCAGGACTCGGTGAGCGACTGGAGCCAGGCCTGGTTGTTCTCGAACTGGGCGCGGCTGCCGCTCAGGTCCTGAAGGGCGCCGGCGGCGGCGTACTTGGAGACCAGGGTGTTGCCCAGCTCGACCACGTCCGGAGGGCTGGAGCCGGCGAAGGCGGCGTCGAGCTTGGTGGTGATGTTGTTCCACTGCTGGAGCTCGACCTTGACGGTGTCGTTGGGGTGGGCCTTCTTCCAGTCGGCGTTGACGGCGCTGATGACCGCGGGCGGGGCGCTGCCTTCCATCAGCCAGATGCTGAGGGTGCGGGGGCCGGTCTGGGTGCTGGACTTGTCGCCGTTGTCTGAGGACCCGCCACAGGCCGCGGCCCCGAGGGCCAGGGCGACGGCGAGGGCGAGGGCGGCGGTGATGCGGTGGCGGCGAGAGCTGGACATGTGGAGCCTTCCTCCTTCTGCTGGGACGGCCGGCGGTCAGTCGGGTGGGGCACGGCCGGCGGGTGCGGGTTGGCGCTGCAGGTGGTCGCCGCCGTGGACGACGGCGCCCTCGGCCACGGTGACCACCACCCGGAGCGCCGGGTCGAGCAGGACCAGGTCGGCGTCCTTGCCCGGCTCGAGGGTGCCCTTGGCGTCGTCGACCCCGATCGCCTGGGCGGCGTTGCGGCTGGCCGCCGGCCACAGCTCGGCCAGTGGGCGGCCGGTGGCGGCCTGGAGGTTGTGCAGGGCCCGGTCGAGGGTGAGCACGCTGCCGGCCAGGGTCCCGTCGGCCAGGCGGATGGCGCCGTCCATGGAGAAGGCGGGGCGGCCGCCGACGGTGTAGGCGCCCTCGGGCAGCCCGGCGGCCCGCATGGCGTCGCTGACCAGGACCACGCCGCCGGCGCCCTTGGCCAGCACCAGCAGGCGCATGGCGGCCGGGTGGACGTGGACGTTGTCGGCGACCAGCTCGCAGCGGAGCTCGGGGACGACCAGGGCCGCGCCGAGCATCCCCGGCTCGCGGTGGCCGAGGGGCCGCATGGCGTTGAACGCGTGGGTGACGTGGCGCACGCCGTCGGCGACCGCCTGGAGCGCCTGGTCGTAGGTGGCGTCGGTGTGGCCGGCGGACACGGCCAGGCCCCTGGCCGCGGCCTCGGCGACCAGCCAGCGGTTCTGCTCGACCTCGGGGGCGATGGCCAGGACCCTGGCGACCCCGAGGTCGAGCAGCCGGGCCGCCTCGACCCGGTCGGCCGCCCGGATCAGCCCCGGGTCCTGGGCGCCGGCCCGGGCCGGGTTGAGGTAGGGCCCTTCCAGGTAGGCGCCGAGGATGGTGGCGCCGCCCTCGACCGGGCCGCGGACCGCCTGCACCGCCTCCAGGGCCCGCTCGGTGTCGGGCCTGCCGGCGGTCATGGTGGCCGCCAGCCAGGCGGTGACGCCGTGGCCGGCGAAGAACCGGGCCATGCGCCGCAGCCCCTCGGGGTCGGCGTCCATGACGTCCACCCCGACCGCGCCGTGGGCGTGCAGGTCGATGAAGCCGGGCATGGCGACCAGGCCGTCGGCGGCCAGCAGGTCGGCCCCGGCGCCGCTGCCGGGCGTCGGCTCGCCCTGGCCCATGGCCGCGATCCGGCGGCCCTCCACGGCGATCCAGCCCCGCGGCCACTCGCCGCCCGGGGTGAGCACCCGGGCCCCCCTGACCAGCAGCCGCGCCGTCATGTCCGCCTCCGGACCCGGTCCAGATAGGGCCGCAGCAGCTCGGCGTTGTCCTCGGCCGCCGCCCGGGCGTCGAGGTTCTGGCTGGCCAGCACGGGCGGGCGCCGGCCCTGGGCCAGGAGCAGCTCGGCCACCCTGGCGCACAGGGCGGCGACCACGGCGGCGCCGACCACGGTGGTCAGGGGGCCGACCCGGTCGCCGGAGGCGAGGGTGACGGCGGCGTCGCCGACCGGGCAGCGGTTGTCGATCACCACGTCGGCCAGCTCGTGGAGCCGCGCCCCCGGGGGGTGGCGCGGGGCGGTGCGCTTGGCCTGCTCGAGGTTGGTCAGGGCGACCACCCGCAGGCCGCGCGCATGGCAGCCGAGGGCGACCTCGACCGGGACGGCGTTGACGCCGGAGTTGGAGACGACCAGGACGACCTCGCCCGGGCGGAGGTCCTCGCCCTCGAGGATGGCGGCGGCCCGGCCGCTGGTCCGCTCGACCCGGGCGAGCTCCAGCCCGGTGGCCGGCGAGAGGCCCGGGTCGAGGATCGGGTTGACGCAGGCCAGGCCGCCGGCCCGGGCGTAGGCGTCGAGGGCCAGGAGCTGGGAGTGGCCGGCCCCGAACAGGTGCAGGACCCCGCCGGCGGCGACGCTGGCGGCGACCAGGCGGGCCGCCTCCTCCAGCGCCTCGCCCTGGGTGGCGGCGACCTCCCCGAGCGTGTGGCTCGCGGCGTCGACGTAGCGGTCGAGCATCCGCTTCCTCCCGTGACCGTGCCTGCGATGATCTGGACGGTAAAGTGGCCTAGTCCAGTTGTCAAGGGTTGACGTACACTTGTCGCCATGACAGCACGTCGACGTGGAGCCCAGGTCGAGGCGCTCCCCCGGGCGCTCTCGTACGCGCGGCCCAAGGGCGAGCAGCTCCAGGAGATCCTGGAGGGGGTGATCGCCGCCCTCCAGCCGGGTGCGCTGCTCCCCTCGGAGCGGCTACTGGCCGAGCGCTACGGGGTGGCCAGGGCGACCGTCACCCAGGCGGTCGAGGGGCTGGTCTCCCGCGGCCTGGTCTACCGGGTCCACGGCAGCGGCACCTTCGTGGCCGAGCCCAAGTTCCGCCAGCCGCTCACCCTGACCTCCTTCACCGAGGACATGCGGGCCCGGGGCATGACCCCGGGCTCGGTGGTGCGCAGCCAGGCGGTGGTCCCGGCGAGCGAGGTCGTGGCCCGCCACCTCGCCCTGGTCCCCGGCAGCCCGGTCGTCCACCTGGAGCGGGTGCGGACCGCCGACGGCGAGCCCATGGCCCTGGAGCGCACCCACCTCCCGGCCCACCGGCTGCCCGGGCTGGAGTCGGCCGACCTGGCCGACGCCTCCCTGTACGAGCTGCTGGAGCGCCGCTGGGGCGTGCGGGTGGCCGACGCCGACCAGTGGGCCAGCGTGGTCCGCCTCACCGACGACGAGGCGGCCGTCCTCCAGGTGGCCCCCGACCAGCCGGCCCTGCTGTTCCAGCGCCTCACCCGCGACCCGGGCGGCACCCCGATCGAGTACGTCCGCTCCCTCTACCGCGGCGACCGCTACGAGGTCCACACCCGCCTGGACCGCCTCGACGCCTGATCCGGCCCCGGCGCCCACCAACGCCTCGACCACGATTGCGTGACTGCTTAATTGCGGATATTCTTAGCCGATGCCGGTCGATGACACCCTGCGGGCCCTGGCCCATCCCGGGCGGCGGGCCATGCTGGAGCTGGTCTGGGACGCCGAGCGGTCGTCCTCGGAGCTCGCCGACGCGGTGGCGATGACCCGGCCGGCCGCCTCCCAGCACCTCAGGGTCCTGCGCGACGCCGGGCTGGTCCGGGTGCGGGTGGACGGCAACCAGCGGTTGTACCGGGTCGACACCGACCGGCTGGCCGAGGTGCGCCGCCAGCTCGAGGGGTTCTGGGGCGAGCGGCTCGGCCGGCTGGCCTCGGGACTGGCCGGCGAGGAGGAGCGTTGACCGACCCAGCGGCCGTGACCTGCGAGCAGGTGGTCGCGGCGCCGCCCGGCGAGGTGTTCCGCTGGTTCATCGACCCGGCCCTGCTGGCCAGGTGGATCGGCATCCAGGCGAACCTGGAGCCGCGACCCGGCGGCAGCTTCCGGTTCGAGATCGTCGACGGCGAGTGGTGCTCGGGCCGCTACCTGGAGGTGGTGCCCGGCCGGCGGGTGGTGTTCACCTGGGGATGGGACAGCGGCGCCATCCCCGTCCCGCCCGGGTCCTCCACCGTCGAGGTCGACCTGGAGCCGCACGCGGAAGGCACCCTGGTCCGCCTGGTCCACCGCGACCTGGCCCCGGAGGTGCGGCCGCTGCACGCCGAGGGCTGGGCCCGGTTCCTCCCCCGCCTGGCCGCGGTCGTCGCCGGCCGCGACCCCGTCCCCTACCCGACAGCGCTGCCCGAGGAGGTCCCGTGGCCATCGACACCCGGGCCGTGATCGCCGTCGCCCGGCCCCGCGAGCAGGTCGCGGGCTACCTGCGCGACCCGGACAACGACCCCCACTGGATCGGTGGCCTGCGCTCGGCCCGGCTGGTCACCGAGCCGCCGGTCGGCGTGGGCAGCCGGGTCGAGCGGGTCGCCACGTTCCTGGGCCGCCGCATCGAGTACGTGAACGAGATCACCGAGCTGACCGGCACCCGGCTGGCCATGCGCTCGGTCCGGTCACCGTTCCCGATGCGGGTGACCTACGGGTTCGACGACGCCGGCGACGCCACCACCGAGGTCTCGGTGCGGGTCGAGGGCGACGCCAGCCGCCTCTACCGGCTCGCCGACCCGATCATGTCCATCCTGGTGCGCCGGTCGGTCCAGCGTGACCTGCGCACCCTCAAGCACCTGCTCGAGGGCACCTCCGACCGGACCTGACGGCCTCGGTGGCTCGTCGGTTCGCGGGCCTGGGGCCGGGTCGTCACACGGGGCCGGTGGTGGCCACGGTGCCGCCCCCGAGGACCAGGTCGCCGTCGTAGAGCACCCCGGCCTGGCCCGGGGCGACGGCGTCGACCGGCTCGTCAAGGTCCAGCCGCACCCGTGCGCCGTCCCGTCCGGGGTCCCCCCGGCCCCCCTGCCCGGACCCCTCGGGGCCCGGGTCCAGGGGGACGACCCGGCAGCCGACCTCGGCGCCGTGGGCGCGCAGGCGGAGCCTGGCCCGGCCGGGGCGCAGGCCGCGGCCGTCGGTGGCCGTGGCGTGCTCCAGCTCGACCGTGCCGATCGCCAGCTCGGCCCGCTCCCCGACCACGACACGACCGGCCGCCGGCTCGACCCGGAGCACGTAGCGGGGGGTGGGCGCGGCCACGCCCAGGCCACGCCGCTGGCCGACCGTGTAGCGGTAGGCCCCCCGGTGGTGGCCGAGGACCCGGCCGCCGGTGTCCACCACCTGACCGGGACGGGGCCCGAACCGGCGCTCCAGCCACCCGGCGGTGTCGCCGTCGGGAACGAAGCAGACGTCGTAGGACTCGGGCTTGGCCGCGGTCCGCAGGCCGAGGCGGGCCGCGGTCGCCCGGACCTCCGGCTTGGTCAGCCGGCCGAGGGGAAGCCGCAGCCGCTCCAGCTCGGCCGGGCCGAGCATGTAGAGCACGTAGGACTGGTCCTTGGCCGCGTCCGCGCCCCGGTAGAGCCGGCCGTCCTCGACCCGGGCGTAGTGGCCGGTGGCCAGGGCGTCGAAGCCGAGGGCGCGGGCCCGGGCCAGCAGGCCGACCACCTTGACCCGCTCGTTGCAGCGGGCGCACGGGTTGGGGGTGCGGCCGCCGGCGTACCCGGCGGCGAAGTCGTCGACCACGGCCCGCCGGAACTCCTCGGTCATGTCCCAGACGTAGAACGGGATCCCGAGGGTGCCGGCGACCCGCCGGGCGTCGTCCGCGTCGGCCAGGGTGCAGCACCCCTTGCCCTGCACCTGCAGATGGCCCGGGGTGTCGGCCAGCTTGAGATGCACCCCGGTCACGTCCCACCCGGCCTCCACGGCCAGGGCCGCGGTCACCGACGAGTCCACCCCACCACTCATCGCCACCAGCACCTGGGTCACCGCGCCGCCCCCCCTCTCGCCTGGGCGGCCCGGGGCTCCGGCCGCCCGGGCTCTCCGGCCGCCTCCGGCGCCAGCACCTCGAGCGCCTGGGCGACGGCGGCCACGGCGGCGTCGACCTCGGCCTGGGTGGAGGCGTGGCCGAGGCTGAAGCGGACGGTCTCGCGCGCCTCGGCCGGACCCCGGCCCATGGCCACCAGCACGTGCGAGGGTGTCACGGCCCCGCTGGCGCAGGCCGACCCGGCCGAGCAGGCGACCCCGTGGCGGTCCAGCAGCAGCAGCAGGTCCTCGGCCCGCCGCCCCGGGAACCGCACCGACAGCAGGCCCGGCAGACCCGGCTCGGGTGCGCCGGCGCCGGCCCAGGGGCCGGGGTGGCCGTTGACCTCGAGGTCGGGGGCGGCGGCGAGGAGGCCGCCCAGCAGGCGCGAGCGCAGGGCGGTCAGGGCGGTGGCGGCGGCGCCGGTCCGGCGCTCGGCCTGGGCGGCCTCGGCGGCGGCCCCGAACCCGGCGATGGCGGCCGCCGGCAGGGTGCCCGAACGCAGACCCCGCTCCTGGCCGCCGCCGTGGAGGAGCGGGCGCAGGCTGGTTCCGGAGCGCACGACCAGGGCGCCGACCCCGGTGGGGCCGCCGAGCTTGTGGGCGGCGAGGGCGAGCAGGTCGATGCCCTCGCCGGCCATGTCGACCCCGGGCAGCCCGGCCGCCTGGACGGCGTCGCAGAGCAGGACCGCGCCGGCGGCGTGGGCCAGGGCCGCGACGGCGGCGACCGGTTGGCCGGTGCCGACCTCGTTGTTGGCCGCCATCACCGCGACCAGGGCGGTCCGCCCCGGCTCGAGCAGCGCGGCCAGCCGCTCCGGGTCGACCCGGCCCAGACCGTCCACCGGGGCCAGGTCGACCCGGGCCCCGGCGTCGGCCTCGGCCCAGGCGGCGGCGTCCAGGACGGCGTGATGCTCGACGGCCGAGCAGACCAGGTGCCGGTCCGTCGCCGGCCGGGCCAGCACGGCGCCCTTGACGGCCAGGTTGTCCGCCTCGGTGCCCCCGGAGGTGAACACGACCTCGGCCGGGGCGGCGCCGACCAGGGCGGCGACCTGTTCACGGGCCGTCTCCACCGCGGTCCTGGCCGCCCGCCCCTGGCCGTGCTGGCTGGACGGGTTGGCCGCCGGACGCTCCAGCAGCGGCAGCATCGCCGCCAGCGCCTCCGCCCGCAGGGGAGCGCTAGCCGCATAGTCGAGATACGGCACGGGCGCTCCTAGCCGTTCCCGGCCGGATTGCCGGGCTTCCGGGGCTTGTCGTGCTTCCGGTCCCGCTTCTTGTCCCCGGGCTTGTGCTGGTCGCCCTCGGTCGGGGGCGGCGGCAGGATCGTGTAGGTGAGCCCCTCGGGCGGCTTCGGCCAGTCCAGGGGCTCCTGGTTGGCCAGGGCCACGGACATGAAGTCGTGCCAGACCCGGGCCGGGAAGGTGCCGCCCGCCACCCGCACCCCCTGCACGTTGTACATCGACTCCTGGCTCCTGGGGTTGCCCATCCAGACCGCCACGGCCAGCTGCGGGGTGTAGCCGACGAACCAGGCGTCGCGGTAGGCCTGGTTGGTGCCGGTCTTGCCGGCGGCGGGCCGGCCGATGTTGGCCGCGGTGCCGGTCCCGCCGGTGATGACGCCCTTGAGGATGTCGGTGACCTGCCAGGCCAGCGCGGCCGAGACCCGCCGCTCGGGCCTGGACGGCTCCTCGATCACCGGCGCGCCGCTGCGGTGCTCGATCGTCTCGAAGAAGGTCGGCTTGTGGTACACGCCCAGGTCGGCCAGGGTGGCGTAGGCGCTGGCCATGTCGATCGGACGGACCTCGGCCGAGCCGAGGGCCATCGACGGCACCCGCTGGTCGGGCGGGATCCTCGGGATGCCCAGCCGCTCGGCCATGTCGGCCACCCTGTCGGGGCAGAGGCGCCCCATCAGGCGGCCGAAGACGCCGTTGACCGAGCGGCGGGTGGCCTCCCGCACCGAGATCGGTCCCGACCCGCCGCCCTCGTAGTTGTCGACCGCCCAGCGACTGCCGCAGACCATCTGGTCGAAGCCGCTCGACTCCCAGACCGAGTCGGGGGAGATGCCGGCGTCCAGCGCGGCGGACAGCACGAAGGTCTTGAACGACGACCCGGGCTGGCGGCCGACGCCCTGGAGGGCGGCGTTGTAGGACTCCTTCTTGAAGTTGCGGCCGCCGACCACCGCCCGGACGCCGCCGTCCCGCGGGTCGATGGCGATCAGGGCGATGTCCGGGCCGCTCGGAGGCCGCCATCGGGCGACGGCCTGCTCGGCCGCGAGCTGCATGTCCCGGTCGAGGGTGGTGTGGATGCGCAGGCCGCCCTCGAACAGCCGCTGGGTCCGGCTCTCCCTGGTCCTGCCGAGCCGATCGTCGTCCAGGAGCTGGCGCTTGAGGCCGTCGATGAACCAGGGGTAGTGGCCGCCGAGCTGGCGCGGCTTCTCGATCTTGAGCGGCTGCTTCCGCGCCTGGGCGGCCTTGGCCGGGGGGATCATGCCGAGCTGGGCCATCCGCTCCAGCACCGAGTCGCGCAGCTGCCTGGCCCGCTCGGGGTGCTGGCGTGGCTCGGAGCTCACCGGCTCCCTGATGAGCCCGGCCAGGGTGGCCGCCTGGGTCAGGCTGACCTCGGAGGCACGCCTGCCGAAGTAGCCCTTGCTGGCCGCCTCGACCCCGTAGTACCCGGCGCCGAAGTAGACCCGGTTCAGGTACCGGTGCAGGATCTCCTGCTTGGACAGCCTCCCCTCGAGCTGGGCGGCGAGGGCCGCCTCCTTGATCTTGCGGACGATCGAGATGTCCTTCAGGTCGGGGTAGCTGTTGCGGACCAGCTGCTGGGTGATGGTGCTGCCGCCCTGGCTGACCTGGCCGGACAGCAGGTTGCTGACCGCGGCCCGCACGATCCCGCGGTCGTCGACGCCCCGGTGCTCGTAGAAGCGGGCGTCCTCGGCGGCGATCACGGCCTGCTGGAGGAGGGGCGAGATCTGGGACAGCGGGACCACGATCCGGTCCTGCTCGTCCTTGAGGACCTCGATCACCCGGCCCTGGCGGTCGTAGACCTGGGTCCGCTCGGGCTGGCGGAGCTGTCGCAGCTCCTCCAGCTCGGGGAGGCCGGCCCCGGCGCCCTTGACCGAGTCGGCGACCAGGATGCCCGCCGGGACCGCCGTCGCGGTGGCGACCAGCAGGGTGAGGGCGAGGGCGACGACCACCGGTCGGGCGAACGGCAGCCAGCCGCGCCGGCGATGGTTGGGCGGCGCGGCCAGGGCGGTCACGGCGGGGGCGAGCCAGGCCGCGACGGCCCGGAACGGGCGGGTGAGCACGCCAAGCCCGCTGGCCAGGCCGGCGGCCACGGGGGTGCGGCCGCGACCGTGCCTGCCGTGGGCCCGGGCCCGCCGGCCCGCCCTCGGCCGCGGCGCCTCCCCGACCGGCCCCTCCGTGCCGGAGGGCAGCCACCAGGCCTCGATCGGGTCGCCCGGGTCGACGACCGGCCGGTCCCCGCCCGGGCCGCCCGGGCCGTCCGGGCGGCCGTTGCGGACCCTGTCGGGCTCCCGGATCACCGCCGTCGGGAGGTCGGGCGACGCCCCGGCGGGCGGCGCGGCCGTCCCGGCCGTGGGCGCCCCGGCGGGAGGCGCCCCGGGCGTTGGCGCGGCCGTCCCGGTGGGCGGCCCGGCCAGCCCGGTGCGCTGCCCGCCCGCCCTGGTGGAAGGACCGGCCAGCCCGGTGCGAGGACCGGCCAGCCCGGTGGGAGGCGCGGACGCCCCGGAGCCGTCGCGGCGGGCGCGGGCGCGGTCGGTCAGGTCGTCGATCCGCGAGGCCAGCCCGCCGGCGGCGCCGA
>Ga0075424_100007676_pt1 | contig 10488 bp, 9 predicted proteins | sample SoiMethybrSBSTD3_FD_75301 | JGI IMG/M metagenome (GOLD analysis project Ga0075424, IMG submission 75301) | Bulk soil microbial communities from a Populus tree surrounding site in Tennessee, USA - Soil MetaG P. TD hybrid SBSTD3 | ecosystem: Environmental > Terrestrial > Soil > Tree plantation...
GGGCCAGATCCTCGAGGAAGGCATCAACGAGGCCGGCGCGTTCTCCTCATGGATCGCCGCCGCGACCGCCTACAGCCACTCCAACACCGTGACGGTGCCGTTCTACATCTTCTATTCGATGTTCGGCATGCAGCGCATCGGCGATCTCGCCTGGGCGGCGGCCGACCAGCGCGCGCGCGGCTTCCTGCTCGGCGCCACCGCCGGCCGCACGACTCTGAACGGCGAGGGGCTGCAGCACGAGGACGGGCACTCGCACGTCTTCTCCTCGGTGATCCCGAACTGCGTTTCGTACGACCCGACCTACGGGCACGAGCTCGCCGTGATCATCCATGACGGCCTGCGCCGCATGGTGACGAACCAGGAAGACGTGTACTACTACATCACCCTGATGAACGAGAACTACATCCACCCGGCGATGCCCTCCGGCGTGGAGGAGGGAATTCTCAAGGGGATGTACCTGCTGAAGGAGTCGAAGGGCAAGAGCAAGCAGCGCGTGCAGCTCCTGGGCAGCGGCACGATCCTGCGCGAGGTCGAGGCCGCGGCCGAGCTGCTGGAGAAGGACTGGGGCGTCGCCGCCGACGTGTGGAGCGCGACCAGCTTCACCGAGCTGCGGCGCGAGGGCCTCGCGGCGGACCGCTGGAACATGCTCCACCCCGAGGGGAAGCAGAAGATTTCCTTCGTCGAAAAATCCCTCAAGGAGCGGCCGGCAGGGCCGGTGGTGGCGGCGAGCGACTACCTCAAGACCTTCGCCGACCAGATCCGGCCGTTCGTGCCGCGCGAGCGCATCTACCGCGTGCTCGGCACCGACGGCTTCGGGCGCTCGGATTCGCGCGCCAAGCTGCGCCACTTCTTCGAGGTGAATCGCTACTTCGTGACGATCGCCGCGCTGCGCGCGCTCGCCGACCAGGGCGAGGGCAAGGCCAAGGCGGTGGCCGACGCGATCAGGAAATACGGCATCGATCCCGAGAAAGCCGATCCGACCAAGGTATGAGTCAGGTCGTCGTCCCCGACATCGGTGATTTCAAGGAAGTGGAGGTCATCGAGATATTGGTGAAGCCTGGCGACGCGGTGACGAAGGAACAGTCCCTCATTACGCTCGAGTCGGACAAGGCGACGATGGAGATTCCATCGCCCACCGACGGCGTGGTGCAGTCGATGAAGGTGAAAGTCGGCGACAAGGTGTCCAAAGGAACGCCGATCCTCGAGCTCGACGCCAAGGACGCGCCGAAGGCAGAGAAGAAACCTGCCGAAGCACCAAAGGAAGCGGCCAAGCCGGCATCCAGGGCCAACGGCGGTACGCAGACCGTCTCCGTGCCGGACATCGGCGACTTCAAGGAAGTAGAGGTCATCGAGATCCTGGTGAAGCCCGGCGACACCGTGGCGAAGGAGCAGTCGCTCATCACGCTCGAGTCCGACAAGGCGACGATGGAGATTCCATCGCCGGGCGCCGGCCGCGTGCAGTCGATCAAGGTCAAAGTCGGCGACAAGATCTCCAAGGGCTCCGCGATCCTGGTGCTGGAAGGTCAGACCGGAAAAGCCGAAACCCCAGCTCCGGCCAAGCAGGCGGCACCGATTCCTCAACCGGTGCCGGCGCAGGCCGCGGCGCCGCGACCGGTACCGCGCGAGCCGCGCGAGGAGACGACCACCAAGCCGCACGCCAGCCCGTCGGTGCGCAAGTTCGCGCGCGAGCTCGGTGTCGACCTCACGCAGGTTCAGGGCAGCGGCCCGAAGGGCCGCATCCTGCATACGGACGTACAGGCGTTCGTCAAGGGCGCTCTCTCCGGGAAGACGGTTTCTTCGGCGAAGAGCGGCGGAGCTCTGCCGTTCAACCTGCCCGCGTGGCCCGAGGTGGATTTCGCCAAGTTCGGGCCGATCGAGTCGAAGCCGCTGTCGCGCATCCAGAAGCTTTCCGGCCCCTACCTGCATCGCAACTGGGTCTCGATCCCGCACGTCACCCAGTTCGACGAAGCCGACATCACCGAGCTCGAGGCGTTTCGCAAGGCGCAGACCGCGGAAACGGAGAAGCGCGGCTTCAAGCTCACCATGCTCGCCTTCCTCATCAAGGCGTGCGTCACCGCGCTGAAGCAGTTCCCGGACTTCAATTCCTCGCTCGACAAGTCGGGCGAGACCCTGACGCTCAAGAAGTACTTCCACATCGGCGTGGCGGTTGATACGCCGGGCGGCCTGGTGGTGCCGGTGGTGCGCGACGCCGACCGCAAGGGCGTGTTCGACGTGGCGAGCGAGCTCGCGCAGATCTCGAAGCTCGCCCGCGACGGCAAGCTGAAGCCCGGCGACATGCAGGGCGGCACCTTCTCGATCTCGAGCCTGGGCGGCATCGGCGGCAGCTTCTTCACGCCGATCATCAATGCGCCGGAGGTGGCGATCCTGGGCGTGTCGCGCGCGGCGATGAAGCCGGTATGGAACGGCAAGGAGTTCGTGCCGCGCCTGATCATGCCGATCGCGCTCTCCTACGACCACCGCGTCCTCGACGGCGCGAGCTCGGCGCGCTTCACCACCTATCTCGTCTCGGTGCTCTCCGACATCCGCAAGATCATCCTGTAGATGCCAAGCACCGAAGTGAAGGTCCCCGACATCGGGGACTTCAAGAGCGTCGAAGTGATCGAGATCCTGGTGAAGCCGGGTGACACGGTCGCCAAGGAGCAGTCGCTCATCACCCTGGAGTCGGACAAGGCGACGATGGAGATCCCGTCGCCAGGGCCGGGCAAGGTGCAGGCGATCAAGCTCAAAGTCGGCGACAAGGTGTCGCAAGGCGCGACGATCCTGCTTCTTGAATCGTCAGCCGCGGAGAATCCCAGGACCGAAGCGGCAGCACCGCCCGCCGCCCCCGTGGCCAAGGGCGAGTACGACTGCGACGTGGTCGTCATCGGCGCGGGGCCCGGCGGCTATTCGGCCGCGTTCCGCGCCGCCGATCTCGGGCTGCGCACGGTGCTGGTCGAGCGCTATCCGGTGCTCGGCGGCGTGTGCCTGAACGTCGGCTGCATTCCGTCGAAGGCGCTGCTCCACACCGCGGCGGTGATGGACGCGGCGCGCGGCCTCGCCGATCACGGCGTCACCTTCGGCGAGCCGAAGCTCGACCTCGCCAGGCTGCGCGCCTTCAAGGACAAGGTGGTCGGCAAGCTGACCGGCGGCCTCGCGGCAATGGCGAAGATGCGCAAGGTCACCGTGATGACCGGCCTCGCGAAATTCCTCGACCGGAACACGCTCGACGTGGCAGGGAAAAAGCTGCGCTTCGCCAACGCCGTCATCGCCGTCGGCTCTCAGGCCGCGAAGCTGCCATTCCTGCCGCAGGACCCGCGCATCGTCGACTCGACCGGCGCGCTCGAGCTGAAGAGCGTGCCGAAGAAGATGCTGATCATCGGCGGCGGCATCATCGGCCTGGAGATGGGCACGGTGTACTCGACGCTCGGCACGCGCCTCGACGTGGTGGAGATGATGGACGGCCTGATGCTTGGCGCCGACCGCGATCTGGTCGCGGTGTGGCAGAAGATGAACGCGAAGCGCTTCGACAACATCATGCTCGGAACGAAGACCACGAAGGTCGAGGCCGCGAAGGACGGGTTGAACGTTTCGTTCGAAGGAAAACCCGCGCAGTCCTACGACGCGATCCTCGTCTCGGTCGGCCGGGTGCCGAACGGCAAGAACATCGCCGCCGACAAGGCGGGAGTTGCCGTTGACGCCAGGGGATTTATTACTGTTGATAGTCAAATGCGAAGCAACGTTCCGAACATCTATGCGATCGGCGACGTGGCGGGCAATCCGATGCTCGCCCACAAGGCGGTGCACGAAGGGCACGTCGCCGCGGAAGCTGCCGCGGGACAGAAATCATATTTCGATGCGCGCGTCATTCCGTCCGTGGCCTACACCGACCCGGAGATCTCCTGGGTTGGGCTCACCGAGGACGAGGCGAAGAAGGCCGGCACCGCGATCGGCGTGGCGAAGTTTCCCTGGAGCGCTTCCGGCCGTGCCATCGCCAACGCGCGCGACGAGGGCTTCACCAAGCTGATCTTCGACAGCGAGACGCACCGCGTGGTCGGCGCCGGCATCGTCGGCACCGGCGCGGGCGACCTCATCAGCGAGATGGCGCTTGGCGTGGAGATGGGCGCCGACGCGACCGACATCGGCAAGACCATCCATCCCCATCCCACGACCAGCGAGTCGGTCGGCATGGCCGCCGAGCTCTTCGAGGGCGTCTGCACCGACATGCCGCCGCAGAAGAAAAAATGACCCAGGACGAGTTGAAAAAGCAGGTCGCCGAAGCGGCGTTGAAATACACGCAGGAAGGAATCATCGGCGTCGGGTCGGGCTCGACCGTCAACTTTTTCATCGATGCCCTTGCAACCATCAAGCACAAGATCGAAGGCGCGGTCGCGGCTTCGGAGAACAGCGCCAATCGCCTCAAGGGCCACGGCGTCAAGGTCTTCGACCTGAACAGCGTGAACGAGCTCGCGGTCTACGTCGACGGCGCCGACGAGGTGACCGAGAACCTGCACATGATCAAGGGCGGCGGCGGCGCGCTGACGCGCGAGAAGATCATCGCCGCGGTGGCGCGCAAGTTCATCTGTATTTGCGACGCCTCCAAGCTGGTGCCGGTGCTCGGCAAGTTCCCGCTGCCGGTCGAAGTCATCCCGATGGCGCGGAGCTACGTCGGTCGCGAGATCGTCAAGCTGGGCGGGCTGCCCGAGCTGCGCCAGGGCTTCACCACCGACAACGGCAACATCGTCCTCGACTGCCGCGGCATGACGCTGCTCGATCCGCCGAAGATCGAGGCCCAGATCAACCAGCTCGCCGGCGTGGTCACCAACGGGATCTTCGCCCGCCGGCCCGCGGACGTGCTGCTGCTCGCCGAGCCGACGGGCGTAAGAACCATCCAGCCGCGATAGTCAGCTACCGGAAGATGTCTTCGGGCAGCAGCGCCGAGACGGTGACGTTCGGCATGTCGACCAGGTTGCTCACCCGCAGGTCCACCGCCACGCTGCACAGCACGTAGGCCTGCTCGCGCGTCCAGCCGCGCCCCTCGAGCAGCTCGATCATGCGGATCACCGCGTTCCGCGCGGCGAGGTTGAGGTCGCCGTTCTCCTGGCGGCCTTCCGGCGTGACCGGCATTCCCATGGTGGCGATGAAGTTCTGCTCCACCTTCGCAAAATAATTCGGATGCGAAAAGCGCGGCCACACAATGCTCTTGGTCCTCGCGAGATCCTTGTGAATCTTGAAGCGGACGACTGCCGTCGCCCCCATCTCGATCGCGGTGCCGCAGCACTCGGCGTCTCCCTGCGCGAAATGCCCGTCGCCCACGGAGTAGAGCGCGCCGTCCACGGCCACCGGCACGTAGAGCTTCGAGCCGCGGGTCAGCTGCTTGACGTCCGCGTTGCCGCAATTCTCGCGCGGCGGGATCGTGCGCAGGCCTTCGTCGGCGATCGCCCGCTCCGCAGGCACCGCGGCCGCCGCGGTGGGCAACATGACCCGGCCGCCGCGATCGGCCAATTCCTTTTCCCGCGTTGACCAGCGCTGCAGCTGCTCGCGCGACGGCGCGACGCCGGCGGTGCCCATGAAGGCGCCGTTCGGGATGCGCACGCCGGGTAGCTGCGGCGAGGTGGCGCACTCCGGCGTGATCTCCCAGTGCGCGACGAAGTAGTGGTCGAACAGGTCCGGCAGGAAGCCGAAGCCCGGCGAGAAGCGCGTCCAGCCGTAGCGCTCGGGCAGGATGTCGAGGTATTCGATCTCCAGCAGGTCGCCCGGCTGCGCGCCTTTCACGTACACGGGCCCGGTGAGCGGATGCGCGACCGTCCGCTCCATCTTCTCCAGATCCTTCACCGTCGTGCCCGGCCCGATCTGCAGGTCCATGGCGTCGCGGGTCTCGAGCGTCACTTCCTCGCCGGGATCCACCTCGATCACCGGCGGAATGTCGGGATGCCAGCGGTTATGCCCCTTGTGGGGCTCGTCGCGCAGCCGCTTCGCGCGGTCGATGCTGATGCCGTTACTACGCTGCATGCGCACTGAGGACGTCGGCCACGCAGGCGGTCAGCCGCTTCGCGTAGTCGATGTGCAGGAACTCGTTCGGGCCGTGGGCGTTCGAGTGCGGTCCGAGCACGCCGGTGATCAGGAACTGCGCCTTCGGAAACTTCACGCCGAGCATCGCCATGAACGGGATGGTGCCGCCTTCGCCCATCCACATGGCCGGCTTGCCGTAGTGTTTTCTCGAAGCGTCGTCCACCGCCTTTTCGAGCCATGGCGCGAGCTGCGGCGAATGCCAGCCGGTGCCGGCTTGGCCGTATTCGTAACTGACCTTCGCGCCGTAGGGCGGGTTTTTCTCGAGGATCGCCTTGAGATGTCTTCCGGCCTTGTTTGCGTCGATGGTGGGAGGCAGGCGAAGCGAGAGCTGCAACTGTGTTTTCGGCCGCAGCACGTTGCCCGCGTTCGCCAGCGCCGGGAGGCCGTCGGCGCCGGTGACGGCGAGGAACGGGCGCCAGGTGCGGTTCAGCACCAGCTGCGCGAGATCCGTATGCATCGGCTTCGTTCCGCCAGCGAAGGGAAATTTGCGCCAGATCTCCTTCCCCAGCACTTTTGCGGCGCGCTTCGCCTGCTCCACCCGCTGCTTCGGAATCGCCGCGTGAAACTTTTTGTCCTTGACCACGCCAGTCGCGGCGTTGTCAACGCGATCGATGAGCTGCCGCGCGATGCGGAAGCTGGTCGGCACCACGCCGCTCGCGTCGCCGGAGTGCACGCCTTCGCTGAGAACTTCGACCGTCAGCACGCCGTTGAGGAGGCCGCGCAGAGAGGTGGTACCCCACAGCTGGCCGTAGTTTCCGCAGCCGGAGTCGAGGCCGACGACGAAATCGGGTTTTTGGATTCTTGAAGATAAAAAATCAAGGTAAGCGGGGAGATCGTAGCTGCCACTTTCTTCGCAGCACTCGATGAGAATCACGCAGCGCGCATGCGGCCGGCCTTCGTCCTGCAGCGCCTTGAGCGCAGCGAAAGCGCAGAACACCGCGTAGCCGTCGTCCGCGCCGCCGCGCCCGTAGAGCTTGCCGTCGACCATGCGCGGCTGCCACGGCCCGTAGCCCTCGCGCCAGCCGGTCATCTCGGGTTGCTTGTCGAGGTGGCCGTAGATCAGGACCGTTCCTTTTTGTTGCGAAGGAATCTCCACAAGAAGAACGGGTGTCCGTCCTTCCAGCCGAACGACCTCGAGCTTCATCCCCGTCAGCGGATTCGCCTGGCACCACTTCACCGCGAGCTGCAGCGCCGACTCGATGTGACCGTGCTTCTGCCAGTCGCGGTCGAAATGCGGCGACTTAGCCGGGATGCGGATGTATTCGGTGATGGCAGGGACGATGGAGTCGTCCCAGAGCTGCCCGATGGTTTTCAAAGCCCGACTACTTCGGCGGCGGGACGTAGCCCGAAGCGGTGTCGGCGCCCTCGCCGAAGAAATGGCGCTCGGTCTGCTCCATGAGGTACTTGCGCGCGCGCGGATCGGCGAGGTTGAGCCGGTTCTCGTTCACCAGCATGGTCTGCTGCTTGAGCCACTGCGCCCACGCTTCCTTGGAGACGCTCTCCCAGATGCGCTTGCCGAGGGCGCCGGGGTAGGGCGGGAAGTCCATGCCTTCGGCTTCGCGCCCGAGCTTCACGCACTTCACCATTCGCGCCATCGAAGAATTATATGCGCTTGAGAAAGACCTTCGAGCCGCGCTTCCAGTTGTAGAGCGCCTGCTTCTGCTCGGGCAGCGCCTTGATGTCGGCGGCGCGGAAGCCTTGCTCCAGGAACCAGTGTGCGGCGTGCGTGGTCAGCGCGAAAACCCGGCGCAGCCGCAGGCCGCGCGCCCGCTCCTCGCAGGCCTTGAGCAGTCGCTCGCCGTAGCCTTCCTCGCGATAGCCGTCCGCGACCGCCAGGCAGGCGAACTCGGCGCTCTTGTCGTCGGGATACGGATACAGCGCGGCACAGCCGACGATCACGCCGTCGTGCTCGACGACCAGGAAGTTGCCGATCTCGGCCTCGATCAGCTCGCGGCTCCTCTTCACCAGCAGGCCTTCGCTCTCGAGCGGCTCGATCAGCGCCAGCATGCCGCGCACGTCCTCGACCTTCGCCGGCCGCAGCTTCTCGGTTGCATCGGCGGTGACCATGGTGCCGACGCCGGCGTGCGTGAAGAGTTCCTGCAACAGCGAGCCCTCCGCGCGTCGCGTAACGAGATGGCCGCGGCGCACGCCGCCCTGCACGGCGCGAGCGAGGTGCGCGAGCGCGTGGCTCGCCGCGGGCGTGAGGTCGGTCTTCTTGCCCGAGATGGTCGCCGCCTCGTCGGCGGTGAGCTCCGAGACGATGCTGCCCTTGCGATCGGCGGGCAACCTGTCCGTGTACATGAGCAGCTTGTCCGCCTTCAGGGCGATGGCCACGTTCTCGGCAACGTCTTCCCAGGCGAGGTTGAATACCTCACCGGTAGTCGAGTAGCCGAGCGGTGGCACGAGCACGATGTCGGCGACGTCGAGGTGGCTGGAAAGCGCGGCCGCATCCACCTTGCGTACCGCGCCGGTGAAGAGGAAGTCGACGCCCTTGCGCACGCCGATCGGCCGAGCGGTGATGTAGTTGCCCGAGACGACGCGGATCTGCGCGCGCGCCATCGGCGAGTTCGGCAGGCCCTGCGAGAGAAGCGCCTCGATCTCGACCCGCAGCACGCCGGCGGCGTGCTTGACCGCCGTGAGCGCGCCCTCGTCGGTGATGCGCAGCCCCTGCGCGTATTTCGAGCGCAGGCCCTGGCGCTTGAGCTCGGCCTCGATCTGCTGGCGCGCGCCGTGCACCAGCACGAGGCGGATCTCGAGCGAGGCGAGCACGTTGACGTCGTGGATGAAGCTCGCGAAGCGAGCGCGCTCGGCGACCAGCTCGCCGCCGAAGGCGACGACGAACGTGCGGCCGCCGAAGTCGTGCACGTAGGGCGCGACCTGACGGAACCAGCGGACGAAGTTTTCGGCCATGTAATTTTTTCAAATTGTAAGAGCAATCGCCGCGTTCGGCATTTGCGCTATCCTCGTCGTCATGAAAGCACTTCCCTTTCTCTTCGTTCTTGCCGCGGCACTTGCTTCCCCGGTGGCGCACGCCGAGGAGCAGGACAACGCGTTTGGCCACTTCCTGACACTGGTGCAGACCTTCACCAGCATCGCCGCCCAGTCGGCGACCCCCGAGCGCGACGTCGCCGACGTGCTCGCCGGCAGGAACGAGCAGGCGAACCGCGCCGCCTCCGGGCTGCTGCAGGAGATCACCGCCGAGATTCCGCCCGCGCAGCGCTCGCAGATGTCGGCGATCGGCGCCGACCTGCTCTCGATCGCCCGCCGCAGCGCGACGCCGTTCTCGGCACCGACCCCGGCAACAGCGAACGACCCAATCCAGGCGCGCAAGGACCTCACCGCGATGGGGCTCAAGTATTACGACGCCGGCGATTTTCTCGACGCGGTGAAGCGCGACGACAGCGTCGCGGCCGAGCTCTTCATCGCCGGCAAGGGCGTGAATCTCGGCGCGACCGACTGGCGCGGCCGCAATGCGGCCGAGATCGCTCGCGCCAACGGCAACCAGCGGCTCGCCGGCCTGCTTTCTAGAAGTCTCCCCGCAACGCGTTGAGCGCCGAGATCGCGGCGATCGCCGCGGTCTCCGTGCGCAGCACGCGCGCGCCCAGCCGTGCGGGCATGAACCCCTGGGCGGCGAGCGCCGCTTCCTCCTCCGGCGTGAAGCCGGCCTCCGGGCCGGCGGCGACGATGAATTCCTCGCCTTCCAGGCGCATCTTCGAGAGCGCGAGCTCGGACAGGGGCGATAGCAGGATCTTCGCGCCGCTGCCGGCGCGATAGTCGGCGAGCGGCACGAGCGGCCGCACTTCGGGGATGCGGTTCCGGCCGCACTGTTCGCACGCCGCGACCACCACCTTCTGCCAATGGTCGCGGCGGCCTTCGGCGCGCTCGCCTTTCGGACGCGCCACCGAGCGGGTCGCGAGGATCGGCTGAATCAGCGCCACGCCGAGCTCGACCGCCTTGCGCACGGTGCTATCCATCTTGTCGCCGGCGGAAATGCCCTGGACCAGCGTGATGCGCAGCGGCGCCTCGCGCTCGATCGAGCGGTGCTGCAGCACGTCGACCAGCATCCGCGCGCGCTGGATCGAGGCGATCCTCGCCGCGAACTCGCCGCCGCGGCCGTTGAACAAGGTGACGTCGTCGCCCTCGTGCAGGCGCAGCACGCGCACCGCGTGATGCGCCGCATCCTCGGGCAGCGTCAGCACGCCGCCGGCGCGCAGTGCCGCGTCGACGTAGAAGCGCGGGGCCATGCTAGGATTTTTGCATGAAGGCGCCGCACTTCGATCTGCAAGGCGTGGACGGCCAGCAGCACTCGCCGGCGAGCGCGAGAGGCAGGAACGGCCTAGTGGTGATGTTCATCTGCAATCACTGCCCGTACGTGAAGCGCTCGATCGACCGCATCATCGCCGACTGCAAGGCGCTGGC
>Ga0075424_100007681_pt1 | contig 10486 bp, 7 predicted proteins | sample SoiMethybrSBSTD3_FD_75301 | JGI IMG/M metagenome (GOLD analysis project Ga0075424, IMG submission 75301) | Bulk soil microbial communities from a Populus tree surrounding site in Tennessee, USA - Soil MetaG P. TD hybrid SBSTD3 | ecosystem: Environmental > Terrestrial > Soil > Tree plantation...
ATTGAGGTCGTCGAGACCGACGCCGGGTATCTTCAATGTCGCCATGACGCTGTCGACGGCCATGTCGACCCGCGAGAGCGGGATTTTCGGCATCGGATACGGAGACGAGAAGGTGATGCCGAGATAGTCCTGGTCTTTCGCGTCGGCGGCAACGCCGATTTCCTTTTCGGCCGCCACATACCAGCGCTCGAGATCGCCATACTTGATCGGCCAATCGGTGAAGCGGCCGTAACGCGACTTCATCTCGAAATCGGCGGGCACGAAGCGCAGGCTCGTTCCCAGCCAGTGCCGCGAGGTGCCGCCATTGAGCCGCTCGTAGGTGCTGGCGAAGGCGAGCGGGCCCTTCTGGATGAGATAGCTTTGCTTCGGATCCTGCCAGTCGCCGAACCCGCCTTTGGGGTTGAGACTGAGCACGGTCGGCCGGCCGGCATTCACCGTGCCGGGATCGGTGAGATTGTCGCCGGTGAACAGCTCCGGCGGGTAGGGACTTTCCGGGACTTTAGCTTTCGCCAACAAGAAGCGCTTCATGTAGCCGTTGATGTCTGGCGGCAACTTCTCGCCGGCTTCGAGGATCAACACGTTCTTGTTGGCCTGGCCCAAAATCTTGGCGATCAGCACACCGGAAATGCCGGAGCCGACGATCACCGCATCGAGAGCATCCACTCTGACGGCACACATGCTGCGGCTCCCTATGCGTTGACGAAATCGTTGAGCGGCAGCGGCTCGTCCGACCAATACCCGAAGCGCAGCTCGCTGTAGCCCATCGGATGCGCCTGCGCGACGCGCCAAGTCCAGCCCTGCGTATACGCCGCGGGTGAAATGACCTTGAGCGGCGGAACGGCAACCGGCGGCGACGGCTGCGCCAGCACCGCCGGCTCGTACCAGACGCCGAGATACCAGGCCAGGATGATGCTGCGCCCGAGGAATTTGATGTTCGGGTCCGGGCCGTTCATGATTTTATCGGCGGCCGCGGCGGGGTCCGCCGAATTGGCGCGGACGATCTGCATCAATGGCTCGAAGCCCGGATCGCTTTTGGCCTGCTGGAAATAGGCGTGCTTGATCTGGATCGGATCGACCGTGGGCGCCAATTTCGCTCCGGCGATCCCGGTCAGCGCGGCCGACACGTTGACGAACAGAGCGAGGTCCGCCGCGTCGTCCGCCGCGGCAGTCTCGGGCAGGCCCGCCGAGCCGACGACGCTCGCCATCGTGCCCGCGGCGACGCCGAGCATTTTGCGGCGCGTGAAGTCGGTCATGATCCCCTCCCTCGGCTCTGCTCAGGGCGTAACGGTGAAGCCGCATTTCCGTTGTGCTGGCTCTTTGGCCGCCCTCGGCGGGCCGCAGATGCCGTTCTCGCACTGGGCCTTCTCCAGGATGAAGGTGAAATCCGATGCGGTGGCCGGGACGCGCTGCGTCGTCGCATTGCCGTGACACGCCATGCAGCTCGACGAGGCCAGCGGCACGACGCCCTGGCTGTAGGTCTCGAGCGTGGTGTTGGCCAGGAATGTCGGCGCCGGCGCCCCGTTGCAGTCGGTCTTGCTATCGGCCTTGCTCGGCCATTGCGTCGCCAGCAGCGCGTAGTTTTCCCAGACCGTGCCTTTGAGCAGCGCGCGGAAGCCGCGATTGAGCTCGGCGACCTCGGCGGCGACTTCGTCCGGAAGCATTTTCGTCCGCACCACCTGGCTTCTGTCATCCGAATGGAATTTGAGCGACTCCGGCGGATCCCACGGGTCGGGCGGCGTGTGATTGCTCGAACATTGCGTGCAGGCGGGATTGTAGAAACTGTAGGGCGGATGCAGATCCTTGTCGGCCACCTGTTTCGCGTCCGGCGCGTTGCTCACGTGCTCGAACGAGCTCCAGACCCATTGCGGCGAGGCCGCCGTCTTGTGGCCGACATGGAAGCCGATCAGGCCGAGAGTCTTTTCGACGCAAGCCGGGCCGGTCTTGGTCCCGGGTGGGACGGGCGGGCCGGGGAAATAGATCAAGGCATCGGCGGTGTGGAATTTTCCGATCAGTGCTTTGTCCTTGTCCGGGTCGAGAATGCGCCATGACACCTTGACCATCACGGCGCCCATTTTTCCCTGCGGGTTGTTTTGCGGGCCTGGCCTGGTGCCTGGGGGAAAGATGATGTCCTTGTCGAAGCGTTCCTGCCCCTGCTTGCTGTACAGCCCATTCTGCTCGATGAAGTCGAACATGGGCTTGTTCATGAGGATGTCGAACAGCGCATAGTTGCCGTTCTGGTCGATCAGCGGGCCGGTCTTGAACGGCTGGTTCCACGCCGCTTCGCCGAGCTTCAGAATGATCTTGCCCGGACCATCCATCGGCTTGCAGCGATCGGGAACGACGCGCGTGCCCCAGGTCGGCTTGGCGCCCTTGTCCAGCATGACGTCGGCGAGCGGCCGATAATTGCCCAGCGCTTCCCATCTGGTCATGGCATCGCCGCCGGGCCGCTCGCCTTGGCCGATGGTCTTGCCGTCGGCGGGCGAATTGAGCGCGATGAAGGTGAGCCAGGAATAGAAGTCGAAGCCGCGCTGCAGGTTACCCAACACGTCGCTGACGAGCCCTGTGCCGCGGACTTCCTGGTGACACGGCTGGCCGGAGGTCAAAAGCTTTTGGTCGATCGGCGTGGCGACGCGCTTAGTCTGATCACTCGGATCCTCTGTGGTATCCGAGATAACATTGCAATTGGCCACCGGCGGATTGATGTCCCTGGCGTCGGTGGGTCCCGGCGCTTGCGCGCAGGCGGACCACGCGAGCGCCACAACGGAAAGTGCGCCCGCAGCTGTGATCGCGAGCAAATGCCGATTGCGCATGAGCGTTCTCCTTTCCGTCCCCGGTGCTCCTAGTCGGGATTCGGCGGCACAAGGTCGCATGCGCAAGCGCCATGCGCTCGTACACCTAAAGCGCGCCAGTGCGAGTCGTCCCGACGAAGAGGAAAATTGTGACGAAAGCGATGCGCCGCGATGCCCGCGGACTGCAGGCTGACGAGCGACCCGTTCATGTCGTGCCCGCCACACGCGACGCAGCCCGATCGTGTCGCCCACATACGCACCCCCTGCAACGCAGTGATGTCAGCGGCTGCTCAGGCGTATAGATTGAGAAATACAACTACACACTGTCAAGCGGATTCCGGCGGGCGCATCAATGTGGCGCAGATATTTGCGCTCGCTATCGCGGCCTCAGTTCGATCGCGCGAACGCTGGGCAAAACACCGCGAGCAGGTCGCTCCGCTTCGACTTATGCTCGCCCGAGTTCGGTTCATTCTCATTGCAGATCCAGCATAGCAGCGAGCGCTGCCCCTCTGCCCTCATATGGTTGCTTACGCAAAGAGTTTGCCGGGTCTAGGTCGATGCGTTCGCAAGAAAATAAGCCATACTCGACTGCGCTTTGTTCTGGAGATGTCGCTCCTGCCAATCGTCACCGAGCGTGAGCAAACCATGCGGTACCACGTGCGCGGCAGCTTCCTCATAGGATTTGAGCCTGCCGTTGATGATGTCCTCCCGGATCTTTTCTTCAAGCCGCGCGCGCATCAGGTAATGCTCGTAGAGGTCGATCACATGGACTGCATATGAGATTGCGAGGTCCCGATTGCCCGTGATGATCAGAAGGTTTTCGTCGTTGCAATAAGAAGCCTTATATCCGAGGTTGTGGCTGCCCGTGATTACCGTGCAGCTCTCCTCATCCAATGGATCGATGACGATAATTTTGTCATGAATGATCGCGTGACCAGCGGTCAGCAGCTCGGGCCGCAGATTGCCAAACGGAATTCGGACCGCTGCCGCGCGGATCAGCGCGATTTGGCTATGATCTCCTCCCGGCCACCAGATCGCCGGCGGCGGCAACTTAATTTGAGGTTTCTTTGTCTTGCCCTTGGCAGGAGGCTTGTAGTCCGGCATGGCCGACGGATCACTGATCGCGCCCATGACGAAACGTCCCTTGTCAGCTAGCGAAGTCAACCGTTTTGCCAAACGCAGGCTTTCACCGTCAGATTTGCCCACACGCTCGGCATTGGCGATCGTTGCGGCCTCACCGATGACATTGTTGACCCCCGACCTTCCAGGCAGAAACACCAGAAACATGATGGCTTTCTTTGCGGCGTTCATCCGCTCATAGACCTCGTTCATGTCGGCGGGGCGCAGGGCATTCTTCTTCGGAACGGTCGGCTGCTGGGTATTTGGCGAGAACCAGACATGAGCGGCAGCGCCATTCGCCAGGTTGCGTTGCATCGGCCGTTTCCGATTCTCGCTTCTGATCACCTTTCCTTGCTTCGCGGAATTGGGCGCGGCGCCCGTTACTTTTTTCTTGCCCTTCTTCACCGTTAAGGGATTGCGAGGCGGCTGTTTATCCTTTGCCAACCTGTTCCAGTAGGCAAAATAGTCTGCCGCAACGCCGTCGTTCTCGATGATGATGCAGTTGTTTGACTGCGTGCAGAGCCCAGTCTCGGTCCAGTTAGTACTGCCTGTCATGACGGCGATCGGCTTACCGTCCTTGACATAAACCGCAAACTTGTTGTGACCGATCCGTGCCGTCGAGTTGAACATACGGTCGATGATGCGAGTCTTGTCACGGCCCGCTGCCGTGTGCAGACGGCGCCGCGGATCATCGTTTTCGGTATCCCATACGACCGGCTTTCGCTTTTCTTTAGGAGTGCCCTTCGGGTTCGGGTTCAGATTCCCTGCCGTTGTCAAAACAATGTGAATCAGCTTCTGCTTCATGGCGTCGACGAGCAATGTAATGAGCTGCTTGTCGTGCAGCTCGTAGAGTGCCAGGTAGACTTGCCCTCCCTCATTCTTGGCACGATCAACAAGCGCCGTAACGAATTTATAGACGTCCCCCATGAGGAAGCTTCTGATTCGCGATTGCTCGTCGGCGATCTCCCGCTTCAGGACTTTCAGCAGATGGCCTTCTTTCTGCATTGCGCTTTTGCCACGCTTTTTCGCATCGTGCGACGCGGCGTCAGCCATGGCCTTCCGCGGCGGTGCCTTGTTCACACTGCTGAGCTGTCGAACCAAGTTTTGGGTCGAAAGAATTCCGTTCGTGAAGGTCGCCTTGGCGTTTGGGCCATAGGTGTGGGTCACCTTGATCTTGTTGGTCTTGATCGGCTTACCCATCTGGACCAGCGGATGCTTCGGCCCTTCGTAGCTCGGCAAGCCATGCGGATCTGTCGGTGGCGCGGTTGGCGAGGGCGGGATGGGTTTCTCGCCAGCGCTCGCGAGCGCGACGGGAACGATTTCGTAATGTACCTCGAAATCGATCGGGCGGACGTTCGTGGTATCGCGCGATTTCCGAAGCGTTAGGTCGCGCCATTCAAACTTCTGAATCGGCCAGACTGACGAGTCCTGTTCGTTCCAGTTCGGGTTGTTCTGGTCGGTAAAGGCGATCCATGTCGGTAAGATGCGCCGCTGGCCCGCGTCGTTTCCCGTATCATGGATCCGCGTGACCATGAAGCCAACGCAGTCCTTGATCTTCTCTTTGACTTCCCAGGCGATGTAGGCAACTTCGCCGTTACACCAAGCACCTGCGCGCCTAATCAAATTCATCGGCGCTCCTCCCCCAAACAGAATGGCAACAATCTCAGCGCACGAGAGTACTTTCGAAAGACAACCTAAGGAAGAATATTTTTCAGATCTGCGCAGCTGTGCGGAGAACTGCGGTGGGCCCTTGGCGCCCTCTGTTCTGGGCTCTGGACTCAAAATCGAAGCGAGATCACTGCGATAGCTCGCGAGATAGATTGCCGCCTGCTCAAAATGCATTGCCCCGGCTGCCAAGCCGAGCCTGTCATTGCATATGTGCCCCTGATCAAACGAATTATTGCTGCCGCAAAAATTCGTTCGCTTTAGCCAAACCCGAAATGTGGGATGGAATGTGGACGCGTTTACGCCTGTTCCGGCGGCCTTCTAATCAATTCAATGGTTTAGCGGAGATCCGTGGCGGGGAGGGAGGGGATTCGAACCCCCGATACGATTGCCCATATGCCGCATTTCGAGTGCAGTGACCGTCACGCCTGCCATGACATTCCGTCCTTCGCACGACCAGCACCCTACACCCGCTCGATCCCTGCCTTGGCGATGAGGTCGCGGAAGCGCGGGACCTCGTCGGCGATGCGGCGGCGCAGCTCGTCGGGGCCGTTGCCGATCACCTCGAAGCCGAGCGTTCGCAGCTGATCGTGGAACGCGGGCTGCTTGAGCGCGTCCAGCGACACGGCGGCCAGGCGATCGACGATGTCCGCCGGCGTTCCGGCCGGCGCCAGCATGCAGTGAAACGTGTCCGACACGAAACCGGCATAGCCCAGCTCCAACATGGTCGGCACGTCGGGCATGTCGTACCAGCGCTGCCCGCCCGTGACGGCGAGCGCGCGCAACGTTCCGGCCAGAATGTGGGGATGCGCTCCCGGCAACGACGCGCACATGATAGGCAGCGTGCCGCTCAGCATCGCCTGCATGGCCGGCCCCGCGCCCTGGTACGGCACATGCGTGATGTTGATGCCTGCTGCGATCTTCAACAGTTCGCCCGCCAGATGCGGCGTCGTTCCGACGCCCGCGCTGGCGTAGCTCAGCTCGTTGGGATTGGCCTTCGCGCGCGCGACCAGTTGGGCCATCGTGGTGATGCCGGAGGCCGGGGTCGCGATGAACACGTTGGGCGACGTGTCCAGCGCGGCGACGGGCGCGAAGTCCTTGAACGGGTCGTAGGGCACCTGCTTGTAAAGCCCGGGATTGACCACGAAGGCGCTCGACGTCACCAGCAGCGTGTAGCCGTCGGGCGCGCTGCGCGCGACCGCTGCGGTCCCCAGGTTGCTGCCCGCGCCCGGACGATTTTCGACGAAAAAGGTCTGACCGAGCGCTTCGCCCAGCTTGACGCTCATCAGCCGCGCGGTGAGGTCGCTCGGGCCGCCGGCGGCGAACGGCACCACGATCCGCACCGGGCGTTCGGGGTAGCCGGCGGCCGCGGCCGGACGGCCGAGTGCGGCCGCACCGACCAGCGCGCCGGCTCCTTGCAGCACGGCGCGGCGGGTGGGCCGCGAATGGTCAATCATCGACATCTCTTCCCTCGCTTGCGCACGGGATTCGCATTTGCTTCTACCCTCCCGCCCGTTGGCGGGGAGGGTCGAACGCGATCGCGAAGCGAGCGCGTTCGGGGTGGGGGGACTAAACTCGCTCGGTGCTCGCGTCTGCCCCCCACCCCTGACCCCTCCCCGCCACTCGCTTCGCTCGCGGGGGAGGGGAAATGGTTCAACCGTCGCGCAACGGCAGCGTGACCGGCATGCCGATCCGCATCGAGTGCTCGATGGCGAGCGTCGCCTCGAGCGTCGCGCGCGCATCTTGCGGCGTCGCCAACGTGCAGGGCCGGCCGGTCGCAAGATGATCGAGCCAAGCGCGCGTCTCGTTGGCGAGCGGTCCCCAGAATTCCCCCAAGGCCCAGTCGCCGGGCGTCCCGCTTTGCAGAAAAACCATGTTGACGACATGGTCCGGCAGATAGACGTGCGGCACGCCGGACTCGGTGTACATCAGCTGGTCGGTATGGTCGTCGTCCAGGATCATGACGCCGCCGGTGCCGAGCAGCTCGACCCGCGCCGCATGGCCGAGGGCGGGATATTTCTCGGGCAGCGCGTAGCCGACGCCGAGGTTGACCACCGCGCCGTCGTCGTAGGTCAGCACCGCATAGCTCACGTCCGGCACGTCGTAGCCGGCCGCTTTCAATACGCCGAATTGACCGCGCGCATAGATCTCGACCAGGTGACGGCCTTCGAACATCCAGTTCATCAGATCCACGTAGTAAGTCAGCGCGTCCACCACCGGCGTCGCGTGGGGATTGCGCTTGAGCATCGCCAGCGCCTGCGACCGCGAATTGAACACGCGCGCCGCGCCGCCGGTGAGCGCGCCGAGCCGGCCCTGCACGACCTGCTCCTTGGCGATCTGATAGCGCTCCTTGTAGCGCCGACTGTATCCGACCCTCATTTGACCGCCGGTCCGCCGCAATGCCGCCAGCACCTGATCCGCCTCGCGCACCGTGAGCGCGATCGGCTTCTCGACCAGCACCGGCTTGCCCCGCTCGATCGCGGCCAGCATGGGAGCGAGGTGCTCGCCCTCGCTGGTCGAGACGATCACCGCCGTCACGGCGGGATCATCGATGACCGCCAGATTGTCGTCGTCGTGCGAACGTCCGCCGACCAGCGCCGCGAGCTTCGCCGCATTCGCGGGATCAAGATCGGATACCGCGATGCTCGCGACGGCCGGGTGGCCGGCGGCGAGGCGCGCGCGCAAGGTGCCGATGCGCCCGGACCCGATGATGCCGAGACCGATCTCGCGCGGCCGCGCGGATTTCGCCATGTGCGTCACTCGACGGAGACCGGCGGCGGCGCCGGGCAGCCATGCCGAATGGCGTGCCGCTCGGCGGCAAACTGCGCCGAAGCCATCACGCGGAATCCGATGACCGCGGCGAGATCCATTATCTGCTGCTCTCCATTTCGCCTGCGCGAAGGCGTTTTCCGACAGTTACCCTTTTATATACCCGATTCCAGGGGCGCTCGCGCAGCGACCCGTTTGAGGCATCGGGTAGTGCTGTGTGTCTCGAAACCCGGCCGCCGGCTGCAGTGACTTCTGTCGCGCTGCATCACGGCGCCCCGCCCAGCGTGAGGTGTGTCGGCGTGCTTACTTTCAGGGCAAGCACATTCCGAACCAGATCCGTTTTACCGCGCACACCCCCGGGCGCGCGCTCTCAACAGCCTTGCACTATCGTTTTGCGGCGCTCACCCCGGCGAGCCCCCATTTCCTGCGCAAGAAGAAGCGCACCACGATCAAAAATGCCACTCGAGAAAATGTTGAGGACCGAGCAATGTTCAAAGCACCTTCCCCATCAGTATAAAATCCCAGGAGTGCTGGCTGCTTGCCCGCGCTCTGCCTGGCATTGTCTGCCGAGACCTTAAAAGTAGGGACGGCGCGCTCCATGATGGTTGCTATCTTATCAATAAGTTGGACGTTATCTTGCTCCGCGCGGTAGCTGGGGTGCACAAGAATAAGCGTCTTACCCGGATAGCGCGTCGCGACGTGCTCGACCTCCCACCAAATCCCTTCCGACTCGCTGACACAGAGAATGACGGCCATCGATGTCTTCGCGAGCTCAAGCACTGCGCTTTGCCAGGTCCGGTTATCGAAACAGTGGCGCGCGACGGCGTACGGCGGCAACTCGTCCCCCGGCTTGCCTATGGCGACAACAGGACCATACGGCGTTCCTTCGTCCAGCAGCATCCGATCGATGTCGCTAATGTGGTCCAACCATTTTCCGATGCGCGCGCCCCAGTTCACTCTTGCTTGGCCCAATTTGACTCGGTCGTCCTTGAACGGTCGGAGGAACAATATTGGCTTCCTCGGATCGGTTCTTGTCAGCTCCAAGACCGAAAAGCGAATTCTTCGCTGCGCGAGACTGCAGAAATATGCCCCGAGATAAGGCGCCAGTATAACCAGAATAGCCGCCAATCCGATGATGAGCCACGATGCGGCCGCGTATTCGGAAAACACGGGATCAGCGCACGCGAGCAGCGGCGAAGATTCGGAGCAGCGAGCCAAAGCTTGCAACAGCGGATAGACAAGCCCCCCGACATAGACGAAGACACTTATTACCTGCAGTGCGTAACAAAAATATCCGGCGATGAACAAGGCGGCCAGCCACATCTGCCCATGGGCAACGAAGTCAACTATGCGTGGGATAAGGGTGGCGGAGAGGGAGGGATTCGAACCCCCGATACGGTTGCCCGTATGCCGCATTTCGAGTGCGGTGCATTCAACCACTCTGCCACCTCTCCAGCGGCCGAGGGAGCCAAAGCTCCTCGTGACGCGGGGTTATCTAGCCAAGGCCCCGAACCGGCACAAGGGCCGCTGATGATCGGCGCATGTTCCTGTCGGGAACCGGCATCCATGCGTCGTATCACGCGCTAGCGGATCGGCTCCTGCAGCTGGATCAGCGTCCGGAGCTCGGCCGCGCCGAGCGGCGCGGCAAGGAATTTGTAGGCGACGGCGTCGGCCATCGCGGCATCGAGGCCGGAAATCTTGTCCGGGTTGGCGTTGTCCTTGGGGATGAAGTCGTCGCGGGTGCGGCGCGCGACGCTCTCGCTGATGCCGGCCCACTTGGCATAGGCGGCGATCGCGGCCGGGTCCACGTACATCCAGTCGAGCGTGTCGCGATAGGCCTGCATGTAGCGCCGGAAGACATCGGGCCGCCTCGCGAGCGCGTCGGCATTGGCGAGGACGAAGCGCACGGTCTGGTCGGCGAAAGCCGGCACGTCGTTGCCGCGCGCCACGATGCGGATCTTGCCCTCCTCGAGCGCGTTGACGCCGATCGGCGCAGCCGACCAGCCGACGTCGACCTGGCCGGTCATCGCCTGCGTGAGCGTCGAGACCGGGCTGCCGGTCGCGGTCGGCTTGACCGTGACCCCATAGTGTTTCGCGAGCGCGAGCACGATGAGGTTGGTCGACGAGCCGTTGGTCGAGTAGGC
>Ga0075424_100007682_pt1 | contig 10485 bp, 8 predicted proteins | sample SoiMethybrSBSTD3_FD_75301 | JGI IMG/M metagenome (GOLD analysis project Ga0075424, IMG submission 75301) | Bulk soil microbial communities from a Populus tree surrounding site in Tennessee, USA - Soil MetaG P. TD hybrid SBSTD3 | ecosystem: Environmental > Terrestrial > Soil > Tree plantation...
CGCCGTCGACGACGGCGCCGTGGATGCTGCAGTTCGGCGGCCATCACCTCGCGATCAACCTGACGATGGCCGGCAGCCAGTCGAGCATGACGCCGAGCCTCCCCGCGACGCAGCCGGCCAGGTACACCGTGGAGGGGCGCGAGATCCGTCCGCTCGGCGCGGAGAACGACAAGGCGTTTGCGCTGATCAACGCGCTCGACGCGGCCGCGCAGCGCCAGGCGATTCTCTCGTCGCGCGTCGCAGACCTCGTGCTGGGACCCGGACAGGATGGCCGCGTGATTCAGCCCGAGGGCATTCGGGCGACGGCGTTGTCGTCGGCCCAGCAGACGATGCTGCTGGATATCGTGCGCGAGTGGGCCGGCATCATGACCGATTCGTTTGCCGAGCCGCGGATGGCCGAGATTCGCGGGAACCTGCCGGAGACCTACTTCGCCTGGAGCGGATCGACGACGAACGGCAGCGCGGCATACTTCCGCATTCAGGGCCCGACGCTCGTCATCGAGTACGCGCCGCAACAGGGCAGCGTCGACCACATCCACACCATTTATCGGGATCCGACCAATGACTACGGCGCGAAGCTCCTGGCGAAGTAAGCGCGCCGTGGCGCTCACGCTGATCCTGGTTCTCGCCGGCGCGGTCGCGATCTCCGCGCACCGGCGGGACGAGTACCTGCAGGCTGCGCGCATTGCGATCGACCCGGACCGTGTGGAGATCGCGCTGGACCTGACGCCCGGCATCTCGGTTGCCGCGGACGTCCTTGCCCGAATCGACCGCGACGGCGACACGTTCGTCTCGCCTGACGAGGCGCGGGCCTATGCGCGAGAGCTACAGCGCGTGGTCGCGCTCGATGTCGACGGCGCCCCGCTCCGCCTGGAGCTCGTCGACGATACCTTTCCGCCTGTCGAGGCGGTGCGCAACGGCGAAGGCGCCATGCGGGTCAACCTGGCTGCGCCCCTGCCTCCGCTTGCCGCGGGCGTGCATCACCTCCGCTACCGCAACAGCCACCGTTCCGACATTGGCGTTTACCTGGCGAACGCGCTCGTCCCCGCGAACGATCGCGTTGAGGTCACCGCACAGCGCCGCGATGCCGACCAGCGCGAGCTGATCATCGATTACGTCCTCCGTCCCCCGCGGACGCACCCGCGTGTCCAGCTATCCGCCGGCGTGGCGCTGATGTCGATGCTGGGTGTGTGGCGGCGCCGGCGTCGTATGGAGAGCCGATGATGAACCGCCGTGAATTCCTCGGCACGATCGCGGCGGCGGCGGCCGTGCCCGCCCGCCGCGCACAGCAGAACGAGTGGGGTTCTTCCGTCTTCGACCTTCACTTTCATATGCGTCCGCAGCCGGCCGGCAACGTCGCGCATCTCGACGGCGCCGGCGTGACGAAGGCGAATCTGCTGACGCGCGGCGCGGCTCTCGAACAGGTGAAAGCGGTTCAGTCCATAGCGCCCGGGCGCTTCACCTGGTTCAACAGCTACGACGTGACGAAGCCGGAGGCCGAACAGGCCTTGAGTCAGGCCGTCAAGGACGGAGCGCAAGGCTTCGGCGAGATGAAGTTTCACGTGGCCGCCGACGGCCCCGAGCTGAGGCGCATGTTTGCGCTCGCGGCCGATCTGCGCGTGCCGATCCTGATTCACTTCCAGGAAGTCGATCACGTTCCAAATGAAGGCACCTGGAGTACCGGCTTTGCCAGGACGTTCGAGTCGATGCTGAAGGCATACCCGAAGACCACGTTCATCGGTCATGCCGACGCGTTCTGGGCGAACGTGAGCGCCGACTATCACAATGAAGCAGCGTATCCGACCGGTCCCATCGCGCGCGGCGGCGTCACGGACAAATGGCTGGCGGACTATCCGAATCTCTACGGAGATCTGTCGGCCAACTCCGGCAACAACGCGATGTCGCGCGATCCCGAATTCACGGCCGGCTTCCTGAAGCGCCATCAGGACAAACTGTTTTTCGGCAGCGACTGCGCCTGTGCGGACGGGCACGGCGCGGGCGTCAGCCAGAACAACAATCCTGCGGCATCGCGCATGGCGGGCAAGTGCGTCGCGCGCGAGACGCTGGGGCTGCTGAAGCGGTCGAGCTCACCAGACGTGTTTCAGAAGATCGTCTGGGGGAACGTGCACAAGCTGCTGCGGATTCCGGTGTGAGAAACAACCCCGACAGCACGGAAAGAGCCGCGCTTGCGTTCGCGTTGATGGTCGTGGGCTCGTGCGGCGCTTCGGACTAGAATACGCAACGAATAGGGGAGCCACGGAGATCTCTCAATGAAAGCCTGCGTTCGAATCGCACTGATGCTCGCAACTGTTTTGACCGTGAACGCCGCGGCGCAGCAGGCGCCGCCGGCCGCTTCGCCGGCTGCGGCCGCGCAGCCCGACGTTCCGCGCGGCGGCGGGCGCGGCGGCGCGATGGCGACGCTGTTCGTCGAGAAGTGCGCCGGCTGCCACGGCACGTCGCTGGTCGGCGGGCGCGTCGCGAGCCTCTTCGACGCGAAGTGGACCTACGCGAACGACGACGAGAGCATGATGCGTGTCATTCACGACGGCATCTCAGGAACGGAGATGGTGCCGTTCGCGAGCTCGCTCTCCGATCAGCAGATCTGGCAGCTCGTCGCGTACATCCGCACGCAGGGCGCCGCCCTTCAGTCGAAGCCGACCTACGTTCCGGATCCGAACGGGCAAGTCATCAAGTCCGAAAAACAGACGTTCAAGATGGAGGTCATTGCCCGCGATATCGAGACGCCGTGGGCGCTCGCGTTTCTGCCTGACGGCCGCCTCCTGATCACCGAACGCCCCGGCCGCCTTCGCATCTGGGAGAAGGGCAAGCTGCTCCCGGAAGGCGTCAAAGGGCTTCCGAAGGTGTGGGAGAAACAGGACGGCGGGCTCTTCGACGTCGAGATCCATCCGGACTACAAGAAGAACGGCTGGATCTACCTCTCGTACTCGGAGACGCTGCCCGGATACGTCGCGCCGCCGCCTCCGCCGCCAGGCGCGGAGCCGCCGCCTCCACCCGCCGGCGCGCAGCAGGGACGCGGTCGCGGGCGCGGCGGTCCGCCCGATCCGCCGTCGATGACGGTCATCATGCGCGGGAAGATCAACAAGGACAACGAGTGGGTCGACCAGCAGGTGCTGTTCCGCGCGAAGCCCGAGTGGTACAGCTCGACGAATGCGCATTACGGCTCGCGGTTCATCTTCGACAAGCAGGGTCACCTGTTCTACACGCTCGGCGAGAAGAACAACCCGGCGAACGCGCAGGATCTGACGAACCCGCTCGGCAAGATTCACCGCATCAACGACGACGGATCGGTGCCGAAGGACAATCCGTTCGTCGACACGCCGGGCGCGATTCCGACGATCTGGAGCTACGGTCATCGCAACCCGCAGGGGCTCGCGTGGGATCCAAAGACCGGCAAGTTGTGGGAGTCGGAGCACGGCCCGCAGGGGGGCGACGAGATCAACGTCATCGAGAAAGGGCACAACTACGGGTGGGGCGTGATCACGATGGGAGTCGATCCGCGCGTCACCGAGCGCACCCACGAAGGCATGGAGCAGCCGATCGTGTACTACACGCCGACGATCGCGCCGAGCGGCATGACGTTCTACACCGACAGTAAGTATCCGCAGTGGAAGAACAGCCTGTTCGTCAGCTCGCTTGGCGGCCAGCAGCTTCGGCGCCTCGAGATCGACGGCGACAAGGTCACGCACCAGGAGCAGGTGTTCAATCAGTTCGGCCGCGTTCACGACGTCATCGTCGGGCCGGATGGGTATCTCTATGTCACGTTGCAGCTGCCCGGCCAGGTGCTGTCGGCCTCCACGCCCGGCATGATCGCGCGGTTGATTCCGGTCAAGCAGTAGAGATGCGCCGGCTCGCCATCGTCCTGTCAGCCGCGCTGCTGTGCGCGGCTACGCTTGCCGCCCAGAAGTCCTGGCCTCCGCCGGTTGTAAAGACGCCCGAAAAAGCGCCGGTGCTCACCGCGGAACAGGAGCTGAAGACCATCGTCCTGCCGCCCGGCTACCACGCGCAGCTGGTCGCGAAGGAGCCGCTCGTGATCGATCCGATCTGGATCCAGTTCGATCCGGACGGGCGGCTCTGGGTGCTCGAGATGCCCGGGTTCGCGTCCGAGGCGAACGCGATGAACTCGCGCGAGCCAGTCAACGATCTGGCCGTGCTCGAGGACACGAACAACGACGGCGTGATGGACAAGCGCACCGTGTTTGCCGACAAGCTCGTGCTGCCGCGCGCGTTCAAGGTGCTCGCCAACGGCGTGCTCGTCGGGGAGCCGCCGAATCTCTGGTTCATGAAGGATACCGACGGCGATCTCAAGGCCGACACCAGAGAGCTCGTCAGCAACGCGTTCGGCCGCGGGGAAGCCACCATCGAGCACAACGCGAACGGCCTGTTCTGGGCGATGGACAACGTGATCTACACGTCGGAGCACGACTGGCACCTCCGCCTGAAGGACGGCAAGTTCGAAATCATTCCGACGCTGAGCCGCGGCCAGTGGGGCATCTCGCAGGACGACGCCGGTCGGTTGTATCGGAACGTCAACGACTCGCCGCTGTTCATCGACTACGTCGCGGCGAAGTACTACGCGCGGAACCCGAACCTGGTGCGGACGCGGGGACTCTACGACTCGCTCCTCTCGCGCGAGGACTCGACGGTCTGGCCGATACGACAGACGCGCGGCGTCAATCGCGGCTATCGCGATCAGTTCTTCCGGCCCGACGACAGCTCCGTCACGATTCAGGGCGTGGGCACGCCGATCATCTACCGCGGCGATCGGCTGCCGAACGATCTGTTCGGCGATGCGTTCATCACGGATTCGCCCACCAACCTCGTTCACCGGATGAAGATCGTCGACGACGGGACTGGCCGGCTCAAGGCGGTCGATGCCTATAAGAAGGGTGAAATCATGGCGTCGACGGACGAACGGTTCCGTCCGGTGAACCTCGCCACCGACGCGCCCGACGGCACGATTTACGTCGTCGATCTGTACCGCGGCGTCGTGCAGGAGGCAGTGTTCTGGACCGACTTCCTCCGCGACTACATCAAGACACGCGATCTCGAGCAGCCGGTGCACTACGGGCGCATCTGGCGCATCGTCCACGACACGACGCGCCGGGATCGGAAGCCCTCCCTATCCACCGCCACGCCCGCCGAGCTCGTGACGTACCTGTCGCATCCAAACGGCTGGTGGCGCGACACCGCGCAGCAGCTGCTCGTGCAGCGCGGCGATCGTTCTGTCGTTCCGCAGTTGAAGCAGCTTGCGTCGACGGCTCCGGACTGGCGCACGCGGCTGCAAGCGCTGTGGACGCTCGACGGTCTTGGCGCGATGGACCCGACGATTGTCGAGCCGGCGCTCGCGGACAAGTCTCCGTACGTCCGCGCATCGGCGCTGCGTTTGTCCGAGCCGCATCTCGGCACGCCGGCGGTGGCGGCCGCTGCGTTGAAGCTTGCCGACGATGCGACGTGGACGGTTCGGCGTCAGCTCGGCGCGACGATCGGCGAGCTGCCGATGCCGGCTCGGGTCGACGAAGCCACGAAGATGCTGACGAAGTACGGGACCGATCCGGTGACCGTCGATGCGACTATCAGCGGGCTGCGCGGCAGCGAGGCGCTCGTGCTCGCGCGCGTCACCGATACGGATCCAGTCACGATGCTGGCCGGTGCCGCCGCGCGCAGCGGCGATGCCGCCGCGGTCCAGCAGATCCTCGCCCGGATCGCTGATGCGGGGACCGCGGCGCCGCTGCGCATCGCGCTGCTGAACGGACTCGACGTCGGGCTGCCTACGGCGGGCGGGGGCCGCGGCCGGGGTGCCGGCGGACGTGCCGCGGCGCAGCCGGCACGGACCGTTGCGCTCGGAGCAGAACCCGCGGATCTCGTCAAGCGCGCCGAAGCAGAGAACGAGGCGGGAGCCGTCGCGAAGCGCATCGTCGCGAAGCTCGATTGGCCCGGCAAGCCGGTGCCCGCGGCGCCCCCCGCAATACCGCTGACCGCCGAACAGCAGAAACGATTCGACGCCGGTTCGGAAATCTACAAGAGCATCTGCATCGGCTGCCACCAGGCTGACGGCAAGGGCAAGGAAAAGGTCGCGCCCAGCCTCGTCGAGTCGCGATACGTGAACGGGCCAGATGCGGGCGCGGCAACGCGCGTCCTGCTCGCCGGCAAGGAAGGAACCATCGGATTGATGCCGCCACTTGGCGGATCGCTGAATGACGAGCAGATCGCATCCGTGCTGACCTACGTGCGCCGCGAGTGGGGCCATACGGCATCGGCCGTCGCGCCCGACGACGTACGCGAGATCCGGGGGTTGACGAAGACGCGGGCACGCCCGTGGACAGATGCGGATTTGCAGGCGGGACGCGGCGGACGGGGACGCGGGGGACAGTAGTATTAGCGGAGTGGCGGGGCCGTATACAGCCGAACAGATCGCGGGCGTGGTGCATCTGGAGGATGCGACGAACGCGACCGCCGTTTCGGTGCTGCCCTCGTCGGGAAACGTCACGATCGAGATGCGAGTGCACGGGCGGAATGTCTTGCGGTTTCCGTACGAATCCGTCGAAGACTTCCGGGCGCGTGATGCACGCGGGATGGTTGGCATTCCGTTCCTCGGCCCGTGGGCGAACCGGCTCGACGAGCACGCGTTTTACGCCAACGGGCGGCGCTACGCGTTCGACATGGGAATCGGCAATGTCCGCGGCGACCTTCCGATTCACGGGTTTCTCACGACGACCGACCGGTGGCGCGTCGTCGAAGTGAAGGCGGATGCCGACGCGTCGTGGGTGACGAGCCGGCTGGAGTTCTACCGCGATCCGGCGTGGATGAAGCAGTTTCCGTTCGCGCATACGGTGGAGATGACCCATCGTCTTGCCGGCGGCATCCTCGACGTCAGGACGCGCATCGACAACCTGAGCGTCGAGGCGATGCCTGTGGCGGTCGGCTTTCATCCGTACTTCGAGCTGGCCGATTCGCCTCGTGACGACTGGGCGATCGCGGTCGGCGCGAAGACGCGGTGGCTGCTGTCGCCGGGTAAAGTCCCGACCGGAAAGACAGAGCCGATCGAACGGTTGTTTCCGGATCCTCAGGCGATCCCGCTCAGGGATTACGAGCTGGACGATGTGTTCGGCGACCTTCAGCGGGATCAGTCGGGCCGGGCAACGATGAGCGTCCGGGGGAAGCGGCAGCGGATCGACGTCGTGTTCGGCCCGAATTTCCGGGCCGCGGTCGTCTATGCGCCCCGCGATCGCAATTTCATCTGCTTCGAGCCGATGGCGGGGATCACCGATTCGATGAACCTGGCGCAGCGGGGCTTGTATGACGAGTTGCAGCACGTCCCGCCAGGCGGAACATGGCAGGAGAGTTTCTCGGTACGCCCGACGGGGTTCGAACGTCAGTGGTGGGCTGGCGCCTAACCAGGGAGAAACGGAGTAGCGGAGATTTCTTTTTTGGAGGTTGCTTGTACGAACAACTCGAAAAAGGAATTGCTCCGTTATCTCCGTTCCTCCGTGGTTAGTTTTCTCCGTTGCCTCGATTACAGCGAAGCAGTCTCCGATGACTCAAAAGGTTTTGGATAGATTTCGACTCGACGGCAAGGTTGCGCTCATCACGGGTGGCGCGCGCGGGCTTGGCCGCACGATGGCGGCGGCGCTCGCGGAGGCGGGCGCGGACATCGCGCTGGCGGGACGATCGAAGGACACGTGTCAGCAAGCGGCCGAAGGCATCGCGTCCACGAGCGGACGCAAGACGTTGGCCTTTGCCGCCGACGTCACGAAGATTGCCGACGTGGAGCGGCTCGCCGACGACGTAGAGCGCGAGTTCGGGAAAGTCGACATCCTCGTCAACAATGCCGGCATCAACATCCGGGGTCCGATCCAGCAGCTGACCGAAGCGGACTGGGACGCCGTCATCGATACGAACCTGAAGGGGCCGTTTCTGTGCGCGCGCGCGATCGGGCCGCGGATGGTGAGCCGCGGCTGGGGCCGTGTCATCAACCTTGGCTCGGTGCTTGGCGTCATCGCGCTGCCCGGCCGCGCGCCCTACGCATCGTCCAAGGCGGGCATCATCAACCTGACCCGCGTGCTCGCGCTCGAGTGGGCGGGCACGGGCGTCACGGCGAACGCGATCTGTCCGGGCGCCTTTGCGACCGAGATGAATCGCTCGCTGCTCGACGATCCGGTGAAGTACAAGGAGTTCGTTGCGCAGATTCCGATGGGGCGCTGGGGAGAGCTCGAAGAGTTGGCGGGCGCAGTCGTATTCCTCGCGTCCGACGCGGCGTCGTATGTCACAGGCACGCCGCTGTTCGTCGACGGCGGATGGATTGCGCGGTGAGATGGCGGGTTTTTGTTGGCGGGGTCTAAAGACCCCGCCCTACCCGTCTGGTTGACGACTGATGTAGGGCGGGGTCTTCAGACCCCGCCAGAGGAGATCAAATGCTGATCCAGAAATCCACACTCGCACTGGTCATCGTCGCTGCCTTTGCGGCGGGGATCGCCGCGCACAAGTTCTTCCGTCCGGTCACCGTAGAGGCCGCGGCCGACACGCACGTGTTCGAGCTCCGTACCTACACGGCGCCGCCGGGAAAGCTCGAAGCGCTGAAGTCGCGCTTCCGCGACCACACGATCACGATTTTCAACCGGCACGGAATGAGGAGTGTCGGCTACTGGGTCCCCAGCGAAGGTCCTGAGCACGAGAACACGCTCGTCTACATACTTCAGCACGACAGCCGCGAAGCTGCCACAAAGAACTGGGCAGAGTTCCGCGCCGATCCGGAATGGGTGAAGGCCAAGGGAGACTCGGAGAAAGACGGCCCACTCACGACGCAGGTCAAGTCCGTGTTCATGGAACCGACGGATTTCTCGGCGATTAAATAGCTATGAAACGCGCTGCGCTCATTCTGTTGACGACGCTCGTTCTGTGCATACCGCTGGCTGCCCAGCGGGGCGCCGCGACAGCGTCGAAGCCCGTGCAGGTCTATGTCCTCGACACCGAAGGCGGCAAGGCGGCGCTCTGGATCTCGCCGACCGGCCAGTCGCTGCTCATCGACAGCGGCAATCCTGGCGCCCGCGACCTCGATCGCATCATGGCCGCCGTGAGCGATGCGGGGCTCAGGCAGATCGACTTTCTGATCTCGACGCATTATCACGTCGATCACATCGGCGGCATGCAGGAGCTCGCGAAGCGGATCCCCATCGCGCACTACATCGATCACGGGCCCAGCGTGGAAGAGCGCGAGCAGGTGCAGGGCTTCCAGGCGGCGTACGCCGAGTTGTATGGCAAGGCGAAGCACACGATCGTTAAGCCGGGCGACAAGGTGCCGATCACCGGTCTCGACTGGCGCATCGTCTCGGCCGGGGGGAACGTGCTGAAGACGCCGCTGCCTGGCGGCGGCAAATCGAATCCGGCGTGCGCGGGAGTGGATCCGAAGGAGGCGTCAGCGACCGATGAGAATGCGATGTCGGTCGGCAGCGTCGTGACGTTCGGGCAGTTCCGCGCGATCGATCTCGGTGATCTTGTGTGGGCGAAGGAGTACGCGCTCGTGTGCCCGAACAATTCAGTCGGGACGGTCGACGTGTTCTTCGTCACTCACCACGGGCTCGACGCGTCCAACTCGCCGGCGCTCGTGCACGGCCTCCAGCCGCGCGTCGCGATCATGCAGAACGGGACGCGCAAGGGCGCGGGCGCTGAAACGATGCCGACCTTGAGAACGTCGCCAGGGCTCGAGGACATCTGGCAGCTGCATTGGTCGTACACGGCAGGGATCGAGCAGAACAGCGCCGGCGTGTACATCGCGAATGTCGACGACAATGCGACGATTGCCGGCGTGCTGACCGCGCCGCCGCGTGGAGGCGGACCGGGCGGCAGCCGAGCAGCGGCGCCCGGCGGCGCGCCAGCGGCACAACCGCCAACCGCAGGTCCGGCCGGTCAGCCGGCGCCTTCCGCGCAAGCGCCGCCGGCTGCTGGAGGCGCGCCGGGCGGCGGCGCCGGACGCGGCGGGCCTGGAGCGGCTGCGGCGGCTCATACGCCCGCGTACTGGATCAAGCTCACCGCGCAGAGCGATGGGACGTTTACGGTTACGAACAGCCGCAACGGCTTTTCGAAGACGTACAGGAAAGCAAGGTGAAATGCTGAATGACGATCTCTGAGTGCTGACTGAAAATCTTCAATGTCCAGTCGGAATTCAATCAGCAATCAGCAATCGAACATCAGCAATTCGCCGTTTACCATCGGGAGATCACAATGAAGACTCGCATCGCGCTCCTCGCGGCAGCAACGGCCCTCGTCGGAACGACGCTGATCGCACAGCAGCCGGCTGCTCCAGCGACGGCCGCGCCCGCCGGCCAACAGCAGCCTGCCGGCCGCGGCGGCCGCGGTCAGGGTGGCGTTCAAGCGAGCCCGTTCACGACCCCCCCGATCCGCATCTTCATCTATGCGGGCCTGAAGACGCACGGAGAGGGGCAGCACGACTATCCGCAGTTCCTCGCG
>Ga0075424_100007683_pt1 | contig 10484 bp, 9 predicted proteins | sample SoiMethybrSBSTD3_FD_75301 | JGI IMG/M metagenome (GOLD analysis project Ga0075424, IMG submission 75301) | Bulk soil microbial communities from a Populus tree surrounding site in Tennessee, USA - Soil MetaG P. TD hybrid SBSTD3 | ecosystem: Environmental > Terrestrial > Soil > Tree plantation...
AACGTCCCCAAAAGGGGGATTTGCTTGTTATATCCGAGGGGGAGCACGCGGGTCAGGTCATCAAACCCGATGACTTGAAGCTCGGTGGCCCGCCGATGAACGCATGGCCGAAAGATCCAAAGACGTCGGTTGTCCGCGATGGCTCGCGGCTGAATGAAATCCTGGTTATCAGGCTTGATCCCAACGACCTGGATGAGGACACACGACGCCGTAGCGCCGACGGGATTGTGGCCTATTCGGCGGTTTGCACTCACGCCGGGTGTTCTATTACCGGTTGGCTGAAGGCTGAGTCAGGCGACAACGACGTCTTCAAATGCTTTTGTCACAACTCCGAATTCAATCCGCGGGAAAGCGCGCAAGTCGTTTTCGGCCCTGCGCCTCGACGTCTGGCTGCGCTTCCGATGCAAATCGCCGACGGCTCCCTTACGGTCGCCGCGGCTTTCGTAGGAAAGGTAGGTGCTCAACAACCGGGATGATGTTTGGCGTGATCGCATGCGCCGCAAAACTCTTAATCAGCTCCACTAGGGGTGAGAAGCAAAAAAGAAAGAAAGGGAGATGACGTCCATGACAAGAAAACAGTGGCTTTTGTCCAGCTTTGTCGCGTTCACGTGCCTGTCTTCTGCCGCCCTCGCCGGGCCAATTGAAAACTACAGCCCGGTGACGTCGGCCCGTCTTGAAAATCCCGAAGCCGGCAACTGGATGCTTTATCGCCGAACCTATGACGGGCAGGGTTATAGCCCGCTCGACCAGATCAACAACACGAATGCCAAGAACCTGAAACCGGTGTGGACTTTCTCCACCGGAGTGATCGAAGGTCATGAGGCTCCGCCGATCGTGAACAATGGTGTCATGTTCGTCGCGACGCCGTCCGGACAGGTGATTGCTCTCAACGCGAAAACCGGGGAACAGTACTGGCGATACAAACGTCAATTGCCGGATGATCTCTTTCAATTGCATCCGACCAGCCGCGGCGTCGGCCTGTGGCAGGACAAGCTGTATCTGGCGACGACGGACGACCATTTGGTCTCGCTTGACGCCAAGACGGGCAAGGTCCTCTGGGATAGCAAAGTCCAGGACTACAAGAAGGGCCAATACCTGACGCTTATGCCACTGGTCGTCGACGGCAAGGTTATTATCGGCGGCTCAGGCGGCGAGTTCGGTGTCCGAGGCTATGTCGTCGCCTATGACGCAAACACCGGCAAGGAGCTTTGGCGGACCTTTACCATTCCTGGTGAGGGCGAACCCGGTCATGACACGTGGAAAGGCGACGATTGGAAATCGGGTGGTGGATCAGCCTGGATGACGGGCAATTACGACAAGGAGACCAAGACCATATATTGGGGCGTCGGCAATGCCGCACCTTGGCCAGGGGATGCTCACCCCGGTGACAACCTCTATACAACCTCAACGCTCGCGCTTGATCCCGACACCGGCAAGATCAAGGCGCACTTCCAGTATCATCAAAACGATTCCTGGGATTGGGATGAGGTGGAAGCGCCTATGCTGGTCGACCTCCAGAGAGAGGGCAAGACTTTCAAGAGCCTGATCCATCCAGGACGAGATGCAATCTTCTGGATACTGGAGCGCAAACCCGACCGCATCAACTATGTAGCTGGTTGGCCCTACGTCTTTACCGACGTCTGGAAGGGTATTGAGCCGGAGACCGGCAAACCGATCGTCGATCCCGCGCACAAACCGATCATCGGCAAGCGGGTAGAGTTCTGTCCGTCCCTGTGGGGCGGCAAGGACTGGCCATCGGCGGCATACAGTCAGAAGACCGGATTGGTCTATGTTCCGGCCAATGACAATTTCTGCGGTGGCTTTAGCGGCGAGAAAGTGCCGTTGGATCCGGGCAAACTGTGGCTCGGCACCAAGCCGGAAGATATCGGCCTGAAGGTGCGTCCGGGCGCCGATCATTATGGTGAACTGCAAGCCTGGAATCCCGCTACGGGAAAGAAGGTCTGGCAACATAATTTCCCGAAATCGCAACTGTTTGGTTCAGTGTTGGCGACCGCTGGTGATCTCGTCTTCGTCGGCGGCACCAACGATCGCAACTTCCGGGCCTTCGATGCCAAGACGGGCGAGTTGCTTTGGGAGCAGAAGACTAACTCCGGCATCATGGGAATGCCGGTTGCCTATGAAGTTGACGGAACGGAATACATTGCCATCCAGTCCGGATGGGGTGTTGATGCGCAACGCATTCAGGATGCGCTTACCGGTAACAACATCGGTCTTGAGGACAACGTACCTCAAGGCGGGGTGGTCTGGGTGTTCGCCGTCAACAAGTAACAAAAAGCCAACTGCTACTCGCTAACGGAAATGCGGCGGAAAACATCCGCCGCATTTTGTTTCCAGAGCATCTTCCTAGTACGGCGAAGGAACACGACTTGACATAAGAAGATGAGCACGAAGTCTCGGCAAAAAGCTTTTAGCGGCCGGATCATCGGCGCAAAGATCCGGGCCGAGCGCGCAAGGCAGGCGGCGCGGGATGCCATTCGCAAGGCCGACCGTGCCGAGGCCGAAGCGTGGTCGATCCGGATGGAAGGCTATGGCGGACCGGCACAACCGTCTCCGACGATCGGCCAATGCCTTAATGGCGGACTGTCCTGGCTCGAGGTCGAGTGCAACCGCTGCAAGACGCGGGCAAGTCTGCCCTTGGATGCGATCCGGCGGCCGCGCGATACACCGGTGTGGAAGCTCGAAGCGTCGCTGAAATGCCGCCAATGCCGCAAGGGGCGCCATGCGCCGCCCGTGCATATGATCCGCTTGACGGAGCAGCGGGAGATCACGCCTTATCTCTGGGTGCATCCGGACGAAGAGCGGTGAGGCCCGCGTTCTTTGAGCGCATGACGAAACCTGAGGAAAACCGTCTTGCCACAGCCTTGAGCGAGGGCCGCGCGCTGGCCCGTCGCTACCGCACACAACTGATCCTGGCACTGCGAGTCACGGTTGCGGCGCTGTCGTCGCTGGCGCTCGCGCAAGCTCTGAATCTGCGCTTGCCGCTCTGGGCGGTCCTAACGTCGTTGATCGTGACCCAAATGAGCCTCGGTCGGTCGGTGAAGGTTGCCAGCGACTATCTGATCGGAACGCTCGCGGGCGTGGCCTATGGCGGGACGCTTGCGATCCTCATTCCGCACGACAGCGAATTGGCGCTGCTTGGCGTGCTTGCGCTTGCGGTCGCACCGCTCGCTTTCGTCGCCGCGTTCCGCGCCAATTTCAACGTGCTGCCGATCACGGCAATCATAGTGCTGCTGGTCCCCACCATGCAGCATGTCAGCCCGGCAGTGTCCGCATTCGATCGCGTCCTGGAGGTGACGGTCGGCGGCATTGTCGGGTTCATCGTCTCCTTTGTGGTTTTTCCGTCCCGAGCGCACGCGCTCATCACCGATACAGCGGCCGATACGCTTGTAATGGTGGCGGACGCATTGTTTGAACTGCTGAAGGACTATACGAGCCGGCCGGATGGATCAGATCTACGCCGCAGAAACGACCGGATCGCCGCGGCGCTCGCGCGCCTCAACGCAACCGGCACCGAGGCAGAGCATGAGCGCAATGCGCGGCTAACGTCCGGGCCAGACACTGGTCCGTTGCTTCGCACATTGTTGCGGTTGCGGCACGATATCGTGATTCTGGGACGAGGCGCCGGCTGCCAATTGCCCGACGAGGTCGCGCAGCGGCTGGTGCCGAAACTGCGGCAGATCGCGGACGCAACCGGTGCGTTCCTGCGGGAGAGCGCGGTTGCCTTGCGCGCGCGCGAGCTGCCGCCACAGCTTGACGGGCTGGAATGTGCCTTCGAAGCCTACGCGGAGGAACTCGGCACGGTGCGGCGCGAGGGTATGACGCAGGACATGCCGAGCGAGCAAACCGAGCGCTTTTCCGCGCTCGGCTTCGCGCTCGATCAGCTCCACGCGCATCTTAACGAGGTTCACCGAGTTGTCGGCGAATGGGCACCGCAGTAGCGCCCTCTCAAGCCGGGTTCCGAGATTTTCCTGAGGGCGTCACGATACGAACTTGATGCCGAAAGTATTGCCACGACGCCACACAACTTCGCATTGCTGCCGCCTCGGATGCGTCGGCACAAGTGCGATCATCAACCTGTCTCCGACATCGATCTCGGCGGCGGTCACGATCTTGACCCCGCCCGGCGCGACGTCGAGCACCGAACATTCAAGCTCCGTCATGCCATGATCGACCGCGATCAGGGCCGGGCGGCCATTCAGTAGACGTCGCGGTTCGCGTTGGACCTTGACCCTTCGTCCCTGCTCGATTGTGTCCATGTTGGACTCTTGGCTGGTTGCGATCGGTCGCCGGAGCCGTACCGCCCCAGATTAGCGATCCCGAGGGCGCAACTTTGACACCAAGCCTGTAAAGCCAGGCTTAGGACAGTGCCTCCAAGTTTAGCTTTTCCGCGTGCCAGGGGTCTGCCCGACAGGTGCGCCCGTGGTTAACTCCGCGATAACCAAGCCTTTGCAATCCCTCACACCGGGATAACTGCGCAGCAATTCCGGTAGCTTATTCTCAGCACCACACGCCACGTTTGCAAGGACGATCTTGCAGGAGGGATGATGATGCGCGCCTTGTCGCTCGTTCCGGTATTTCTCGCGATTACGCTGTCCGCAAATCCGGCCGCTGCCGGACCGCGCGTGATCAATGTCGATCCGCCTGCTGAGGCGCCGAAACCGGCGACGGCTTTGGACTTCGAAAGCTATCACGGCTTTATGTACGACTTGTCCGAATATGCCGGCCGCAAAGACGCCGCTGCGATCGAGGACAATCTGAAGCGCCAGCTCGATATGGTGGAAAACGCCGGCTTCAGTCCGAAAGTGCTGAATTTCTTTCACTCGATCCCGATCGTTGCGACTGAAACCGATTGTCTCGAGGAAGGCGCAAGCATCGCCTGCTACGGCCGCGTCGCGCCGAAACGGGGCGGCCGCCCCTCGCTCGGCGTGACCGTTTGGGATCACGACACGCAGCAATGGACGAATCCGGATATCGTCGGTCTCGCCGCAGATTCCGGACTCGGCGTGATCATGCTGCGTCCGAACATGACGCAGTATTCGGAGGACCCGATCGTACTCCATGAATTCTTGCACGCCTACCACAACAGGCTGCTGCCGAACGGGTTCGACAATCGCGGCATCAAGGCATACTTTGCCGAGGCGAAGGCCAAGGAGATGTTCGGCAAAAATTCATACACGCTGAAGAATGACAGGGAATTTTTTGCGGTCACAGCGAGCATCTTCCTGGCGGGCAAAGAATCCATACACGAGCCCAAGACCCGCTCGAATCTGAAGGAGAAGATGCCCGACTACTACAAGTATCTTGTCGGCGTATTCGGATTTGACCCGGAGCCGTCCAACGGCTCGCCGGTCGCCTCGGCGAACTAGCCTCTGGAACGGGGAGCGGGTTGCCCCCGCCCCTACTTTCCGAGCGCGCGCACCAAGCGCCTTGCTCCGGGCGGATTGGCGCTTCGGAGCGGCAAAGCGACGTGAAATCGTCGCCTCGCCTCTTTAATGTATGGCGATGAGATACAGGTTTTTTCGGCGGTCCGTGGTTCCGGCGCTATTCGCGGCGCTTTGCGCTTTGCCGACCGCGCGCGGTGAAAGCTCCAACACCGTCGACCTGCGAATCCTCGCGATCAACGATTTCCACGGCAATTTGCGGCCGCCACCCGGCGGCATCCGAATTTCCGATCCCGTCGACCAAACCGGAAAGCAGACCGTGGCGGCCGGCGGGTCGGAGACCATGGCAACCCTCGTCAAGCAATTGCGCGATGGCCACGGCAACACCGCCTTTGTCGCGGCGGGAGATCTGATCGGCGCGAGCCCGTTTCTGTCGGCGATGTTCCATGACGAACCGACCATCGAGTCACTGTCGCTGATGGGTCTCGAGATCGCGTCGGTCGGCAATCACGAATTCGACGAAGGCAAGGACGAGCTGTTGCGGATGCAGAATGGCGGCTGCCATCCGATCGACAAGTGCCGGGGACCTCATCCCTTTTTGGGAGCCAAATTTCACTATCTGGCCGCGAGCACGCTCGACAAGAGCACCGGCAGGACGATCTTCCCGCCCTACGAAATCAAGACATTCAATGGCGTTCCCGTCGCCTTCATCGGGCTCACGCTGAAAGGCACGGGCGAGATCATCTCGCCGGCGAGCTCGGCCGGCCTCGAATTCCGCGACGAGGCCGAGACCGTGAACGCCCTGGTCCCCGAGTTAAGGGCCCGTGGAGTGGAAGCGATCGTGGTCCTGATCCACGAAGGCGGTATTCCGACCGGCGATTTTAATGAGTGTCCCGGTATCTCCGGGCCGATCGTCGATATCGTGAGGAGTCTGGACAAAGCCGTCGACGTGGTCATCAGCGGCCACACTCACCGCGCGTATGTTTGCGAGATCGATGGCAGGCTTGTTACGAGCGGCGACAAATACGGCACCCTGGTGACTGCAATCGACCTGAAGCTTGATCCCGCAACGCACGACGTTGTCAGCGCGAGAGCAGACAATGTGATTGTTCGGATTGGCGCCTATGCGAAGGACCCCGAGCAGACCGCGCTGCTGGACGCTTACGAGAAGGTCGCAGCTCCCCTCGCCGATCGCCCCGCCGGCACCGTTTTGGATACGCTGTCGCGGGCGCCCAACGAGGCCGGCGAGAGCGCACTTGGCGACATCATCGCAGACGCGCAGCTCGCTGCCACCGTCGCGGAGGAAAAGGGCGGCGCCGTCATTGCCGTCACCAATCGCGGCGGTATTCGCACCGACATCGCAAAACGCGAAGATGGCGCGGTGACCTATGCCGACGTCTTTGCGAGCCAGCCGTTCCGCAATCAACTTGTGACGCTGACGCTGACCGGCGCGCAGATCAAGGAAGTGCTGGAACAGCAATGGGTCGACCCCAATCGGCCGCGCATCCTGCAGATCTCAAAAGGCTTCAGCTATAGCTGGGACGCCGCAAAGCCCGTTGGTGAGCGTGTAATTGCAGCCTCGCTGTCGTTGAACGGCGCGCCGATCGAGCCCACGAGAACCTACCGCGTGACCGTGAATAACTATCTCGCCCTGGGTGGCGACGGCTTTACCGCGCTTAAAGGCGGAACCAAGCCGCAAGTCGGGGTCTATGACGACGAAACCCTGTTCGCCTATTTCCGGGCGAACAGCCCGATCTCGCCCGCGGTCCCGAAACGCATCACGCGTATCAACTGAAATCCGCTCTGCCCGGCTCGTAGCCCTTTCCGCGCGCCTCGCAAGACCCTAGATTGAGCGTTCACGGTTCGCGCGCCCCCGAGCAATTATGACCACCTTGCTTCTGACCCACCCAGCATGCCTCAACCATGTCACGCCGCCCGGCCATCCCGAGCGCTCCGATCGACTGCGCGCGATCAATGAGGTACTTGGGGAAGCGCGCTTCAACGGACTCGCGCGCCGCGAAGCGCCGGAAGGAAACCTCGATTCGGTCGCGCTCTGTCACAGCGAGCACTACGTTACCGAGCTTCGCCACATCGCGCCGTCAAGCGGCATGATCTATATCGACGGCGACACCTCGATGTCGCCCGGCACCTGGGAGGCGGTGATGCGCGGCGTCGGCGGCGCGGTCGCCGCGACCGACGCGGTCATGTCGGGCACCCATCATAACGCGTTCGTTGCTGTGCGTCCGCCCGGTCATCATGCCGAGAAATCGACGCCGATGGGCTTCTGCTTCTTCGACAATGCCGCGATTGCGGCGCGCCATGCGCAGCGTCAATACGGGATTGACCGCGCCGCCGTGGTCGATTTCGACGTCCATCACGGCAACGGCACGCAGGATATTTTCTGGGCCGACAAAACCGTGATGTATTGTTCGACGCACCAGATGCCGCTTTTTCCCGGCACGGGCGCGGCAGGTGAGCGCGGCGAGCATGACACCATCGTCAACGCGCCGCTTGCGCCCGAAGACGGCAGCGCGCAATTCCGCGCCGCGTTCGAACACCGGATCCTCCCGAGCCTGAAGAAATTCTCGCCCGAGCTAATCATCATCTCGGCTGGCTTTGACGCGCATTACCGCGACCCTCTCGCTTCCCTCAATCTCAAGGCTGAGGATTTCAGATGGGTCACGACCAAGCTGATCGATGTGGCGAACGCCAGCGCCAGCGGGCGAATTGTTTCCGTCCTCGAGGGCGGTTATGATCTGCAGGGCCTGAAGGAATCGGTCGCAGCCCACCTTACCGCGCTGATGGGCGGCACATTACAACCTTGACCACGCCATATTCCGTCCGCAGGGATGCTATTGGAAGCGGCGCGGCAAGCGCATTCGGGAAAGATCGTATGGCCGAAAACAACCTGGTTGACGTCAAGAGCCTCTCGTTCGAACGTGCAATCGAGGAGCTTGAATCCATTGTGCGGCGGCTCGAGGAGGGCAAGGTGCCGCTGGAGGAATCGGTTGCGATCTACGAGCGCGGTGAGGCGCTGAAGCGCCGCTGCGAGGAATTGCTGCGTCAGGCGGAAGCGCGCGTCGAGAAAATCACGACCGACGCCACCGGCCAGCCGAGCGGGGTCGAGCCGCTGGACGTGCAGTAAGCCTCGCGACCAAACGTCGCCCGGATCGTCATTGACGGGCTGGCGGCCCATTTAGCCCTTGGCGCTCGCGGCGGACTGAGCTAGTTCCGACTCCTGCAGTAGCCGGGAGTACATCCAGTCACGTGCGCGTCCAGAACCGCCATGTCATCTATGTGCAGGGATACGACCCGCGCGGACTTGCGCAATATTACCGCATGTTCCGTACCGAGCTGCGCAAATACGAGGAACTCTATGGATTGAAGGCGACCATCGGCCGCGCGCAAACCGTATCAGAGGATGAGATCGCATCCTGGACGATCGAGACCAAGGCCGACGATTGGCACACGCACACCACCTACGATTTCCTGAGGTTTGAGAAATTCATTCGGCGTGACCTGACGTTGCCGATCTGGCTCATAGTCTCCTACGCCTCGTGGATTTATCTGCGGCTGATTTTCCGGGGCACCATCTTCCGCTTCATGAGAGCGAATTGGCGGTTTTTGGTTTTCATCACCTGGCCGCACATTTTGCTGTGGCTCTACATCGCTTGCCTTGCGGGCTTGGCCTTCCTGTTCCGCGCACGCCTGGACGAGCTCGGCGTCACCACGCCCTATGATAGTTTGATGTCGGCTGCATTGTTCTTTGTGCTGCTGTGGGCTGTGCTGAAGTTCACAGAGAAGCGCACCTACCTGCTCTATCTCATGTGCGATACCATCTGGACCTGGGAGTTCTCACACGGCGAGCGCCCGGAATGGGATCAGCGCATCGATCGCTTCGCGCAATATCTTTGCGACGTAGCGCGCACCAGCCAGGCGCAGGAAATCATTCTGGTCGGTCACAGCTCAGGATCGTTTCTCGGCACCGAAATTCTCGCGCGCGCCCTGAATCTCGATCCCGCGCTCGGCAAGCGCGGCCCGCGCGTGGCGCTGCTCACCCTTGGCGGCAACTATCCGATCGTCGGATTTCAGCCGACGGCGACGGACTTCCGCAATCATTTGCGAGAGCTCGCAATCGAGCCATCGATCGATTGGATCGAATGTCAGGCCCGCAAGGATGTGATGAACTTCTTCGATCTCGATCCCATCGCAAGCCACGGCATCGATGTCGGCCCAGCGCGGCGCAACCCCACGATCATGCCGATCAGGTTCCGCAAGATAATCCGCCCCGAACATTACAACTGGTTTCGGTGGCAGTTCTTCCGCGTGCACTTCCAGTTCGTGATGGCCAACGAGATGCCGCATGCCTACGATTTTTTCATGATCGTCTGCGGGCCGGTTCCGCTGCGGGAGCGGATATCGTGCCCGGCAGCTGCTCTCGCAGCCGTCACCAGTGACGCTGCGGCGCGCGCCAGCGCATGGAAAACTCTTGAATCAGCGTCCCAAGCGAGAGTTCCCGAGGCTGGCCCGGGCATCACGGAACCATCAGCGCGCCATCGCGGTTAATGTTGTCGCGCCAAGGTTCGCATCCTAAGGGCGTACGGGTTGGCTTTGCCGACTGGTTTGGTGTAATGGTTGAGGGGGAACTATGGGCGTTGACAGCGGCCCGCCGTCAAGGCTTTGTGGCGTAACCGCTTGAAATACCAAGGGAAAAGTTGCTCGGACGGGCGACCCGCGGAAAGTGACGTACATCACATTGATCGATTTGAAGCGCTCCTAGGCTTCAGAATTGGACTGCCGACAACACAACCAGGATCGTGCAGTCCAGGCCCTAGCTGCGCTGCTACTGTGCAACCCATCACCTGCCGGAACAGGTTTCCGGCTGGCAAAACCGGAATATCGCCGTGACCGTATTTAGTAAGACACCGCTTCTCGACACCATCAGCACGCCAGAGGACCTTCGGCGGCTAAAGCTGGAACAACTCCAGCAAGTCGCCGACGAACTGCGCCAGGAGACGATTGACGCCGTTTCGGTCACGGGTGGCCACTTCGGCGCCGGCCTCGGCGTCGTCGAGCTGACCA
>Ga0075424_100007684_pt1 | contig 10483 bp, 9 predicted proteins | sample SoiMethybrSBSTD3_FD_75301 | JGI IMG/M metagenome (GOLD analysis project Ga0075424, IMG submission 75301) | Bulk soil microbial communities from a Populus tree surrounding site in Tennessee, USA - Soil MetaG P. TD hybrid SBSTD3 | ecosystem: Environmental > Terrestrial > Soil > Tree plantation...
GACGAGCTTCGGCCCGGGCGGGTCGGACGGCGGACGAAGCCGACCGCGTCGCTCCCCGCCGCGCGCGGGCGCTGGTCGCTCGTCGAGGGGCTGCTCCAGCCGGCTCCGGCGCCGCGCGAGCGAGCACGGGCGCTCGCCGAGACGCTGCTCGACCGCCAGGGCATCGTCACGCGGGCCGGCGTCCTCGCCGAGGGCATCACCGGCGGTTTCTCGGCCGTTTACGGCGAGCTGCGGATGATGGAGGAGGCCGGCCTCTCGCAGCGCGGCTACTTCGTCGAGGGCCTCGGCGGGGCGCAGTTCGCGGTCACCACCGCGGTCGAGCGGCTGCGCGACGTGCGCGAGGCCGACCCGGCCACGGCGCCGGTCGTGCTCGCCGCCGTCGATCCCGCCAATCCGTACGGCGCGGCGCTGCCGTGGCCCGAGGCGAGCCGCAAGCTGGCCCGGATCGCCGGCGCCTGGGTCGTCCTGGCCGGCGGGAAGCCCGCGCTCTACGTGGAGCGCGGCGGCCGCGGCCTCGTCACGATCGAGCCCGAGCTGCTCGAGCCGGCGATCGCGGCGCTGGCCGGTCTGGTCGAGTCCGGCCGCGTCCGCCGTCTGGCTCCCGAGCGGGTGGACGGCGAGCCGATCGGCGGCACCGAGGCCGAGCGGCTCCTGCTCGAGCACGGCTTCCTCCAGGGGCACCGCAAGCTCGTCCTGCGGGCGTAGTCTCTCCCGATGCCCGAGGGACACTCGCTGGAACGCGCCGCGCGCCGCCTGCGCCCGCTCGTCGGCGCGCGGGTCGACGCCGGGCCGCTCGAGGGCGCAGTCGTCTCGGAGGTCGAGGCGCGGGGAAAGCATCTGCTCGTCCACACCGAGGACGGGCGCTGCCTGCACGCGCACCTCGGCCTGCACGGGAGCGTGCGCCTGCGCCCGGCGGGCGAGGGTCGCGGGCGGCATGTCCTTCGCACCGCCGCCGGCGACCTCGTGATCGCCGGCAGGGTCGAGCTCGCCAACCGCCCGCCGCAGCTCCGGCTCGGGCCCGACCTCCTCCACGGCCGCTTCGACGCGGCCGCGTACCTGCGCCGGGCGCGGGCCGTCGACCGGCCGGTCGGCGAGCTCCTGCTCGACCAGCGCGTGCTCGCGGGGATCGGGAACATCGTCAAGTCCGAGACGCTCTGGGAGCGGCGCCAGAGCCCGTTCCAGCCGGCATCCGCGCTCTCCGACCGCCGGCTGCTCGAGCTCGCCGCGACGGCGCGCCGACAGCTTCGCCAGGGCGTCGGCGGCCGCCTGCCCGCGAACGTCTACCGCCGCACCGGCCGGCCGTGCCCGCGCTGCAGGACGCCGATCCGAAGCACGCTCCAGGGCGAGCACGCCCGCCGCACGTACCACTGCCCGCGGTGCCAGGCGGCGTGATCCGCCGGCGCGACCCGGACGGGGTGCACGACCGCGCCCGCGGCGCGATGCTCGGCCTCGCCGTCGGCGACGCGCTGGGGGCCGCCGTCGAGTGGCTGCATCCCGACCAGATCCGGAGCCGCTACGGCGGCCCGCTCCGCGACATGGCGGCGTCCGCGATGTGGGATCTGGGGGAGTGGACCGACGACACTGCCATGGCGGTCGAGCTCGCCTCGAGCCTGGCCGACCAGGGCGGCTACGACGAGGCCGACGTCTTCGGCCGCTATGCGGTCTGGGCCCGCTCGCGCCCCAAGGACATCGGCGCCACGGTGTCCGCCGCGCTCCGGAGATCACGCTCGCCGGCCGAGGCCCGCTCGGCCGCCGCTGCCCACCACAAGGCGGAGGGCCGAAGCGCCGGGAACGGCTCGCTGATGCGCACCGTCCCGATCGCGATCCGGTACCGCGCCGACCCGGGGGCGGTCGAGCGGTTCTCGCGTCTGGACTCGAGCCTCACCCACCACGACCCGCTCGCCGGCGACGCCTGCGCCTGGCTCAACCTGACCGTGGCCGCATTGATCCAGGGTCGGCGCCCGCCGCAGTCGATCTCGGACGTCGCCCGCGTGGCCGAGGCGGCCGTGGCCGCCGATCCGGCCGAGCTCGCAGCCGCCGCCCAGGAGCAACGCGGCTACGTGATGACGACGCTGCGGATCGCCTTCGCGGCCGCGTTTCGGCACGACGCCTTCGAGCCGGCCGTGGTCTTCGCCGTCAACCTTGGCGGCGACGCGGACACGAACGGCGCGGTCGCCGGCGCGCTCGCCGGCGCCCGCTTCGGGGCCGGTGGGATCCCGCAGCGGTGGCTCGAGCCGCTTCGGCGAAAAGAGGTGGTGAGCGGGCTTGCAAACCGCCTGACGCGTTCGTAGAGTCCGCTCAAGACGTAGCAATCGCCACGATTGGGGGTCACGATGAAGGCTGTCTTCACCGCCCGCCGGCTGAACGCCGGGCACTACGACGACTTCCGCAAGGCGTGGGAGCCGGACGAGTGGCCGGCCGGGTTCAAGGGCGCGCACATCATGCGCGACACGGCCGACCCCGACCAGATCACGATCATCGGCCTGTTCGACGTCTCCGACGACGAGGCGGCCCGCCTCCAGACCGACCTCGAGCCGTCCGAGCAGGCGCGTCACGACCGCATGGCACCCCACATCGGCGAGACGATCGTGTCGGGCCTCTTCGACGTGGTCGTCCACGAGGACGGCGGCGCGACCGGGAACCAGAAGGCCGTCCTGCTCACCGAGCGGATGCTGAAGCCAGGCTCGTTCGACGACTACATGGAGGCCGGGCGGCAGATGAACGAGCAGATGGGCGGGATGCCCGCCGGGCTCGAGTTCATGCTGCTCCAGGACACGGCCAACCCGGACCACACGATCCAGCTCGGCATCGTCCGCGTCGCCGACATCCAGGCCTTCCGCGACACCGTCGGCTCGAGCCGCCAGAACATGCTCGACTCGATTGCGCCCTTCCTCGCGTCGGTCGGGATCGACACGGCCTACGAGCTCATCGAGGAGATCGCCCCCGTCCGCGTCTAGGTATCCTCTCGCGCGATGTCGGAAGCTCCCGATCGCAACCTCGCGCTCGAGCTCGTCCGCGTGACCGAGGCGGCGGCGCTGGCGTCCGCGCGCTGGGTCGGGTTCGGCGACAAGATCGCGGCCGACCAGGCCGCCGTCGACGCCATGCGCCACATGCTCGCCACCGTCGAGATGGACGGCGTCGTCGTCATCGGGGAGGGCGAGAAGGACGAGGCGCCGATGCTCTACAACGGCGAGCACATCGGCACCGGCTCGGGCGTGAGCGTCGACGTCGCCGTCGACCCGCTCGAGGGCACGGAGCTCGTCGCCCGCGGGCAGCCGAACGCGCTCGCGGTCGTCGCAGCGGCGGAGTCGGGCACGATGTTCGACCCGGGGCCGGTCTTCTACATGGAGAAGCTGGCCTGCGGCGCGGACGTGGACGAGGAGCTCGACATGCACGCGCCGATCGAGGAGACGCTCGAGGTCGTCGCCCGGGCCCGGCGCGGGCGGGTACGCGACCTCATGGTGGTGATCCTCGACCGCCCCCGCCACGACGAGATGGTGAAGCGCATCCGGGACGCGGGGGCCCGGATCCGCTTCATCCCGCACGGCGACGTGGCCGGCGCCATGATGGCCGCCAGCCCGGACACCGGCATCGATCTCCTGTGGGGGATCGGCGGGACGCCGGAGGGCGTCCTCGCCGCGGCAGCGTTCAAGTGCCTCGGCGGCCAGTTCCAGGGTCGGCTCTGGCCCCGCAATGAGGAGGAGTCGCAGGCCGCCCGCGACGCCGGCTACGACCTCGAGCGCGTCCTCACCACGGACGACCTGATCCGCAGCGAGAACGTCTTCTTCGCCGCCACCGGCGTGACCGACGGCGATCTGCTCCGCGGCGTCCGCTATCGCGCCGGCGGCGCGCTCACATCCTCGCTCGTAATGCGGTCGAAGTCCGGCACCGTTCGCACGCTCCAGGCCACGCATTCGATGGAGAAGTTGTCAGCTGTGGCAGGGGAGCGATACCGATAGCGGGAGGGCGATTACCGCAGATGGAGTAGCGCCGGCCGCACGACGGCGCCCGATATCCGACCCGAACCGCAACTCCACCGGGGGTCGGATGCTCTCTCTTCGGACGCTCATTCTCACGAGCGCGCTCGCGCTCGGATCGCTCATCGTCCCGTCCACCGCTTCCGCGGCCGTCGTCTCGCCGTGGGTACACGTCCAGGGTGTCGGCTTCACCGACCAGAACGGGCTGCCCGTCGTCCTGCGCGGCGTGAACCAGCAGGGCGGCGCCGGCATCCAGTCGAACGGGATGGCGCTCAGCCTGGGCTCGAACTTCGTCCGCATCCTGGCTCCGTGGAGCACTGTGGAGGACACCGCGCCCGTGGGCGGCCTGCACACGTGGAACGAGGAGTACCTCCAGCGCCTCGACGCACAGGTCTCCTGGTACGAGGAGCACGGCGTGAACGTCCTCATCGACTTCCACCAGTACAAGTGGTCGCCGTACTTCGGCTCGGGCGAGACGGGGATCCCGGGCTGGTTCTACAACGACGTCCGCCCGGGCCTCTACCCGAAGACCTACGATGGCATGAAGGAGGCGATGGGCGACTGGTGGGCCGACGCCGTCGGGCGCGCGGACTACCTCGCGTTCGCGCGGATGATGGTGGCCCGCTACAGCTCGCACGCCAACGTCGTCGGCTACGAGGTCTTCAACGAGCCGATGGTCGGGAACCTGGGCGAGAACCACGTCTCGACGCAGGCGGTCATCGCCTGGGAGGCGCCCATCGTGAACATGATCCGGCTCAAGGATCCCGAGCGCGCGGTCTTCTTCATGCTCCGCGGCGGCGGCGACAACGGCCTCGTGAACGCCGAGTTCACGAAGTTCGGGCCGATGACGAACCTCGTCCTCGACCTGCACGACTATTACAATGGCCTCTACGGCTCGGGGTACACGCCCGACCAGGAGGGGTGGGTGCCGTCCTGGGATTCCACCCACAACCAGAACTTCCTCGACTACCACGGCACCGAGGACGCGCTCGTCCAGAACCTCCAGTCCGCGGTGAGCCGCACCCGAGCGCTGGGTATCCCGCTGGTGATCGGCGAGTGGGGCGCGCAGACGGCCGACACCGGCGTGCTCGACTTCCAGCACCACCTGCTGTCGGTGATGACGCGCTACGGGCTCTCGTGGGCGCGGTGGAACCTCGGCCAGGGCGCCGACCCGTTCACGCTCCTCACGCGTACCAAGTCATTCAACCCGGTCGGCGCCGACCTGGCGGCCGCGCTCGCAACGCCCGCGCCGACGATGGGGATCGCCCCCGCGGCCGACATCCAGCCCGTGGTGACCGGCTTCGCCCAGGTCGGCCAGGTGCTCTCGGCCTCGACCGGCATGTGGGCCGGCGTCCCGGCGCCCGCCGTCACGTTCCAGTGGCAGCGCTGCAACGCCCTCGGCCTCGCGTGCAAGCTCGCGATCGGCTCCACCGCATCCACCTACGTCGTCATGCCGAGCGACCTCGGCTCCACGATGCGCGTGGCTGTGCGGGCGCGCAGCGCGGCCGGGCACACCGTTGTGCGCACGCCGGTGACCTCCCCGGTGACGCCGAACGTGCTCACGGTGGCGAACCTGACCGCGCAGGTGTCGCCCATCTCCCCGACGGTCACGGTCGGCTTCGACCTGAACAAGGACGCGGCGATCAAGATCGTCATCCGAGACGCCGCCGGGACGATCGTGAAGAAGCTCGACAACGCCGACCACCCGGCCGGGCTCGTCGTCAAGCGCTGGGGTGAGCTCTTGGACAATGGGCAGCCCGCCCCGCACGGCGTCTACACGGCGCTCGTCACGGCGACGACGGCCACGGAATTCACCTCGACATCGGTGGTGTTCACAATCTAAGCGCCCTCTCTCGCGACGCTCGCGCCGTTCTGGCGGCTGCAAACCGTCGCGCTGCGTTGTCCTCGGTCGCGCCAATACTTCCTCAGTATTGACGCTCCCTGCGTCCTAGCATCGCTCGGTTTTCGCTCGCCATCTCTGACGCAGCGTCACGAGAGCGGGCGCTTCGCTGCGAGATCGACGAGCCGGGCGCCGACGAGCTCCACCAGCTCCAGCGTGTCCAGTTCGACGATCTGACCGCGGCCGCCCGCGTTCAGGCAGATGCGCTCGAACTCGCCGCCGCTCTCGTCCAGGTAGACCGGCAGCCGCTTGCGCGAGCCGAGCGGGCTCATTCCCCCGACCTGGTAGCCGGTCGCCCGCTCCGCCTCGCGCGGGTCGGCCATCTCGGCGTGCTTCACCCCCGCCGCGGCGGCGAGCTTCTTGAGCGAGAGCTCCGATGCCGCCGGGACGAGCGCGAACACGAGGCCGTCGCCCGCCCGCGCCACCAGGCTCTTGAACATCCGCGCCGGCTCGACGCCGAGGTCGTCGGCGGCCTGCTCGGCCCCACCGCCGTGGCGGTAGGCGTAGCGCATGAGCGTGTGCTCGACGCCGGCCCTGCGCAGCTCGGTGGTCCCTCTCGTCTCCGCCATGGGTAATAATCTGGCCGATGCGAGAGTACACGCCGGAACAGGAGTCGTTCCGCGAGGACGCGGTCGCGGTCGTCAACGCGGGGGCGATCATGATCGCCGTCGTCGGCACCTGGACGCGCCCGATCTTCATGGGCGTCATCGCGCTCCTCGTCGCGACGTTCGGCTACTTCATGTCGCCGCGCTCGCGCGGCGGGCACATCATCGCCGTCTGCCTGATCACGCTCTTTGCGATCCTCGAGACGTGGCTCTGGCAGGGCAAGCACATCATCTGATCGGCAGGCCGCTCACGACGTGGCCGCGGCCGCCCGCCTGATAGGCGACGTCGACGACGTGCTCGGGCTTGTAGCGCCCGAAGAAGAACCCGCGGAAGAGGCTGCGGGCCGTGTCGCGGGCCGGCTGCGCGAGCTCGATCGCGAAGACCAGGTCGCGGCCCTCCACGACGAAGTCCGCGCCCTCGGTCTGGAGCATGCCGTTCACGTACACCTCGAACGGCGGCTCGACCTCGGGCGGGAGCTGCACGCGCGAGCCGTTCACCACTCGACCAGCTTCCAGACCTCGGGCTGCATGCCGCCGGCGCCGTCTCCGACCTCGGCGAAGATCGCGACGGCCAGCTTCAGGTGCTCCATCGACTCGGCCTCCCGACCCGCCCGGTGGAGGAGGTCGGCGAGGTTGTTGTGGAGGGCCGCCTCGCGGTGCCGGTCGCCCTGCTCGGAGCACAGGTCGAGCGCACGCGCGGTGAGCGACATCGCCGTCTCGGTCTGGCCCGACCGGCCGCACTGGAGCGCCAGGTTGTTGAGCGCGGCGACGAGCACGCTGCGGTCTGCGAGCGCCTCCGCCAGCTCAACGCTCCGCTCCAGGTGCTCGCGCGAGCCCGTGAGCATGCCCAGGATGTTGCACGCCTGGGCCACGGCCTCCGGGTCGTCCTCGGCCTCGCCCAGCTCGAGCGCCCGCTCCGCGAGCTCGGCCGCCGCAGCTCCGTCGCCGCGCCGGTGGGCCGCCAGGCTGCGGTCGGCCTGGACGCGCGCCGTCTCGCCGCCGAGCCGGAGCGCCTCGAGCAGGTGGAGGTCGGCGAGCTCGGGGTCGCCGCGGCGGTCGTGCACCCTGCCGAGCTTGTGCTCGATCCCCGCCGTGGCGTCGGCGTCGCCGAGCGCCGCCGCGGCCTCGTAGGCCGCGAGCGCGGCCGCGTACTCGCCCTGAAGCGTGTGCAGGTCGCCGATCGCCTCGTGCAGGAGGGCGGGCTGCGGATGGCCCAGGCCGAGCGCCGACCGGTAGGCGTCGAGCGCCTCGCGGTGGGCGTACACGCTGCGCGCGCGGTCGCCCGCACGGCGGAAGGCCTCGGCGGCATCCGCCTCGCGCCCCGCCGAGAGCAGGTGGCGGGCGACGAGCGCCGGGTCGGCGTGGCCGGCCGCGAGCGCCTCGGCGACGCGCCGGTGAAGCAGCCGGCGGCGCGCCAGCCCGGCCCGGTCGTAGGCCACGGCGAGCAGCTTGTCGTGCGAGAACTCGTACCCCGCGTCGCGCTCGACGAGCAGCCCCCGCCTGGTGAGCTCCTCCAGGCCGGCGGCGGTCTCGTCCTCGCCCCTGCCGGCGGCGGCCCGCACGGTGTCGACGTCGAACGTCCGCCCGATCACGGCCGCGGCGGTGAGGAGCTGTGACGACGCCTCGCCGATCCCGTCCAGCCGGGCGGCGAGCAGCTCGCGCACGCCCGCCGGCAGGCCGCCGTCCTGGGCAGGATCCCGCAGCGCCGCGAGGTACTCGACGACGAAGAGCGGCAGCCCCTCCGTCTCGTCGAAGAGCTCGGGCGCCCGGGCGGCCACCCCCGCCGCGGCGGCGAGCTGGGCGACCTCGGCGCGAGTCAGGCGGCCGAGCCGGATCACCCGATCGGCCGACCGCCGCAGCACGGCATGGTCGGCGCCGATCTCCTCCGAGCGCCACGCGGCGACGACGAGCATCGGCCGCCCGGCCAGGCGGTGGACCAGGTAGCCGACCATCGCGAGCGACGCTGGGTCGGCGAACTGGAGGTCGTCGAGGAAGAGCAGCCCCGGCGGCCGGGAGCCGACGAGTGCCGCCAGGACCTGGGCCAGCCCCTCGTAGAGCCGCTGCTGGGCGGCGGCGGTATCGGGGCCGGCCGGCGCCTCGCCGCCGCCGATCTCGGGCACGAGCCGGGCGGCCTCGGCGCGCCAGTGCGCCGGCACGTCCGCCAGCGGCTCCCCGCCGGCGGCGTCGAGCGCGGCCCGGATCGCGGCCGCGACGAGTCCGAACGCGATGCCGGACTCGCCCTCATACGACCGGGCGACCGCCGCCACATGGCCGCCGCGGCGGACCGCCGCCGCGAGCTCCTCGCCGAGCCGGGTCTTGCCGACGCCCGCCTCGCCCTCGAGCACCACGAGCCGCCCATCCGGCCGGCACGCGCCGTGCCCCGCCACGACCGCCTCCCACTCGCCCGAGCGGCCGACGAGCGGGCCGACCGGGGCGGCCGCGGGCGCCGCAGCGGGTGCGGCGGCGGTCGCCGGCTCGAGCGGCCTGCCCTCGTTGACGGCGTTGTAGATCTCGGTGGTCTCGGCCAGCGGCCGCACGCCGAGCTCGCGGTCGAGCACGCGCACGCAGTCGCGGTACTGGCTGAGCGCCTCGGATCGGCGCCCGCTCGCGGCATAGAGGCGGATGAGCGTGCGGTGGGCGGGCTCGTGCAACGGGTCGAGCGCCAGCCGCCGGCGGGCGTGAGGGACAGCGTCGTCCGGGCGGCCGCTCGCCTCGAGGGACGCCACAAGCCGATCGAGCGCGCGCTCGAGCTCGGCGCGCAGCTCCCCGGCCACATCGCGCTGCCAGTCGTCGAAGCGGACGCTGTCGCGCAGACCGAAGCCGGCCAGGAGGTCGTCGCGGTGGAGCGCAACCGCGGCCGAGAGCGGCTCCACCGCCGGCGGCCCGTCACCAGCCGCGCGGACGAGCGCCCGGAAGCGGGCGACGTCGACCGCATCCGGATCGACCTCGAGGCCCACGGCGGCCCGGCTGACGGTGACCCAGCGGCCGCCGAGCGCCGAGCGCAGGGCCGAGAGCGTGCGCCGCAGCGCCGCCCGGCCCCGGTCGGGATCGGTATCGGGCCAGAGCAGGTCGACGAGCAGCTCGCGCGCCTGCGGCCCGCCGGTCACGGCCAGATATGCGAGCAACGCCACCGCCTTGCGCGTGTCGACTCGCAGCGGCTCTCCGTCCACCTCGATCCGGGGAGTCCCGAGCACGTCGACGCGAAGCGACACCGAGCCGAGTATGCCAGAGCGTGACGGCGAGGCGGGCTTGGGTCGCTCCGTAACGTTCCCGGGACGGTCGACCCGGAAGATCTCCCAAACCGGTCATCGAGATCGGAGACCCCGAGGAGGTCGTCATGTACCGCTCCATCCGGTTGGCATCGGCGGTGGCCGCCGTCGCATCAACGGTGGTGCTCGCCGCGTGCGGGGACTCCGGCACGAGCGCCTCCGAGCCGGGCAGGTCGGCGCCCTCGAGGACGGCGAGCGCTCCCACGCTGACGGGGACGATCGTGTTCCGGCGCTACTTGAGCTCGGACGAGTCCTGGGCCGCTCTGTTCACGATCGGCACCGACGGCAAGATCCGGAAGCTCACCAACCCGGACCCGGGCGTGGTCGACGACCGCCCGTCCTGGTCGCCCGATGGGCGCCTGATCGCGTTCACCCGCTGTCCGCCGAGCGCGCCCTGCCGCATGTTCCGGGTGGCGCCGGACGGGACCGGGTTGGCGCCGATCGCGTCGCCCTGCCCGCCGGGCGCCGACGAGCAGACATGCTCGGACGACGCCAATCCGAGCTTCTCCCCGGATTCCAGGTGGGTGCTCTTCACCCAGTCGACCGGGACAGTGAAGCGGGACTCGAACGGCGAGGACTGGATCGAGCACTCCGCGCTTGCCATCATGCTCACGGACGGCAGCAAGCGGCGCGTGCTCTACCGGCGGGCGCCGTGGAGCGGCGATCTGAACACGCCGGCTCTCTCGGCCGATGGCCGCCAGATCGTCTTCGAGGAGGTCAATTCCGGCTTCT
>Ga0075424_100007687_pt1 | contig 10481 bp, 9 predicted proteins | sample SoiMethybrSBSTD3_FD_75301 | JGI IMG/M metagenome (GOLD analysis project Ga0075424, IMG submission 75301) | Bulk soil microbial communities from a Populus tree surrounding site in Tennessee, USA - Soil MetaG P. TD hybrid SBSTD3 | ecosystem: Environmental > Terrestrial > Soil > Tree plantation...
GACGCACATCGCGTTGGCGCCGACGCTGAAGGATGATGGACGCACGGCGTTCGGCCCACGTATGACGCTGCGACGCATGCTCGCCATCGGGCAGGTGGCGCTATCACTCACGCTGCTCGTCACGGCGACGCTGTTCGTCCGCAATCTCGCACGCACGCAGTCGCTCGACACCGGGTTCGACACGGCGCATACGGTCGTCGCGCAGATCGCGTTCGTTCAGGACCGCTACTCGCGTGAGGCACGGGACGCGATGGTCGAGACCGCGCTCGAGCGCGTGCGAGCCATCCCGGGTGTCGTATCCGCGGCAGCGACCACCGGAGTGCCGCTCACGATCCGCGCTGGGCGCACGACCGGTACCGGGATCAGGATCGATGGAGTCAAGGACGAGGTTCATGTCGAGTTCTCCGGCATCGACGTGGGCCCGGACTACTTCGCGACGATGGGCATGCACACCGTGAGCGGCCGCGAGTTCCGGAGAACGGACAACCAGACCGCAGCCCGCGTCGCGATCGTGAACGAAGAGTTCGTGCGACGCTACTTCGGCGGGCGCGATCCCGTTGGTCGCACCATGGACCTACCCGGTGACTCGGGCGCGGTGCCAACGGAGATCGTGGGTGTCGTCTCGAACGCCAAACATCGAACGTTAGGCGAGCCGACACGGGCGGCGGTCTACGCGTCGCTGTGGCAGCGAACTAGCGACACGAGGATTGTCTTCATCGTTGCCAGGACGGCGGCGGATCCGAGTGCGCTGCTCACGCCAATGCGACGCGTGATCGGCCAGCTCGACGTTTCGACCGCGGTCGAGGTGCGGACCATGCGATCCGCGCTTGCGTTTGCGTTCCTGCCGAGTCGCGTGGGTGCGATCGTGGTGGGGAGCCTCGGCGTTCTCGGGTTGGTGCTGGCGATGATCGGTCTGTTCGGCGTGATCTCGTTCGGTGCGAGCCGACGGATGCGCGAAATCGCGATCCGGATGTCACTCGGGGCGACGCGAGGGAGCGTGATCGGGCTCGTGCTGCGCGATGCCTCGGTTGTCGCTGGCATCGGCATGGCGTTAGGCTTCGCGGCATCGCTCGCGGTCACTCGACCGTTGGCGGCGTTCCTGGTAGATGGCTTGAGCGTGCGTGATCCGCTGAGCTACGCAGGAACGGCGGTGACGCTCGGTGTGGTGGCGATCGCAGCGAGCTGGATACCTGCGTGGAGAGCGGCTCGCATAGACCCGGTAGCGGTGCTCCGGCAGGAGTGAGTGGCGCGAACCATCCGCACGGCGCGATTCGGCAAGCAAGGTTGGCGCTAGCGGACTACCGCATGATGCTGCATGATGGATGGCGCGTGGGTCGCCGACGACTCGCGTGTAACTCTGCGGATTCGATCGTCACCCATCGAGGCGTCAATGCGCAAAGTATTTCTGCTCGCTGTTCTCGTCGCTGCGTGTGCCAAGAAGGAACCGGCACCGGATACCACCACGCCCGCGCCCCCGCCGCCCCCACCCCCGCCGCCCGCGCTGACCGCGGCGGACATCACTGGGACCTGGAACGGCACGTCGAAGCGCGAAGGCGGCGACACGACCACCACTGCCTTCACGGTCAAGAGCACCTCGGATTCGACCGCCACGCTGACGTTCCCGAAATCCAAGGTGACGGTCGCCGTGAAGACGAAGCTCGACGCGGACAGCCTGATTTCGACGTCGGGCGCCTACAACGACCCGAGCCTTCCGAAGGGCACCCCGAAGGTGACTCTTCGGGCGGTGGGGCGGATGAAGGATGGAAAGCTGGTCGGCACCACGAACATCATGCTCGCTTCCAAGCCCGACTCGGTAATCGGGAAGTCGACGTGGGAGGCCACTAAGGCGCCGTAGGCCGCTGGCGCCTACGGCGCCGGGAAGCGGGAGACGGGAGACGGGAGACGGGAGACGGGAAGCGGTTTAACAGCAGGAATCCTCGGGAGGCTCTTCTCATCAGAACAAACCTCGCGAGGGTTTCCGCATCTTACTCGTCTCCCGTCTCCCGTCTCCCGCTTCCCGGCATGTTAGCATTGACTGGATGCGTGCGCTTACGCTGCTTGCCGGTCGAGATGCCTACGCGCTCCTTCGCGACCGAGGTCTCCGGGCCGAGGACGTCGACGTCATCCCTGCAGCTTCCGGCGGCGCGAAGTGGCTCGTCCTCGCGGGGCTCGACCGCTACCTCTTCGGCGAATTTCTCCAGCATCCTCGCGAGCGACCCCTGCACCTCATCGGGTCGTCGATCGGCAGCTGGCGAATGGCATGTCTGGCTCAGCGTGACCCCGTCGCCGCGTTAGGTCGAGGACATCAGGCCTACATCTACGAGCAGCGATACACCCCGAAGCCGACCACCGCGGAAGTTTCGGCTGTATTGGGCCGCGCGCTTGACCTCATGCTCGGGCCCACCGGCGTCGAGGAGATTTTGAGTCATCCATGGGCCCGGGTGCACGTCATCACCGGCGAAGGTCGGGGATTGGCGGCGAGCGGGCAGCGGTCGCTGCTCATGGCGGGTATGGGTCTGGCTGTCGCGGCCAATTTGGTTAGTCGTCGCGCGCTCGGACTTGTCATGCGGCGCTGGATCTTCAACTCCGGCGCAGATACGCCGTTCGCACACATCGCCGATCTGCCGACGCGGCTGGGTCGCCTAACGCTCGAGAACACGCGCGATGTCCTCCTCGCATCCGGCGCCATTCCGCTGCTCGTCAATGGCGTGCGGATTCCGGGCATGGCGGGCGGGATGCACTGGGATGGCGGGGTCGTGGACTACCATGTTGATCTGGATTTCGGCCCGGGTGAGGGGCTCGTGCTCTATCCGCACTTCTACTCGCACGTCGTGCCGGGCTGGTTCGACAAGTCGCTCGTCTGGCGACGTGCCGGCGCCACGAACTTCCGCCGCGCCCTGCTGATCGCACCGTCGCCGGAGTTCGTGGCGACATTGCCTGGTGCGAAGATCCCCGATCGACGCGACTTCTATACGATGCCGGAGGCCGAGCGGCTGCGTCGGTGGCAGGCGGTGGTCGACGCGAGCGCGGCGTTAGGCGATGAGCTGCATGAGCTCATCGAGACTGGGCGCGTTGCTGACAGGACTCGGATCTGGGACTAGCGACGGGTGTCGAGCGGGGACGCGGCAAGCCTATTGAACCACAGTCGTAACAGAGAAAGCAATGAACCGCAGAGTCGCGGAGGTCGCGGCGTACTGCTCGAAGCCGTTCTCTGCGTCCTCGGCGCCTCTGCGGTTCAGTTGACTTTGTTGGTCTTCGGGACCTCGGTGACCGCTGTGGTTAAAAGACTCGTACTTGCTACCGCATCGCGCGAATCCCCGCGAGCGAGAACGCCGACACATGCGCGACCGCGTCCTCCACCGCGAACGGACCATCGCTCGCCAGATCCGGCATCGCCGCCTTGAACTGATTCGCGAGCACGATCCGACTGTACACCAGACACAACCCGTGCACGCTGGCCACGCAGTGCATGACGCGCGGATCCTTCTTCGGACACGACAACAACTCGGACACGATGTCCGCGAGATAGCGAATCCGCGGCGCCATCGCCTCCTGCAGGATGCGGGTCGCAAGCTCGGTCGGTCGGCTCAGCTCGTGCTGAATGAGCCGGTGGACCCAGCTGTCGACGCCGCGCAGCTCGAACACCCGATGCAGCAACCCACGCACGAAGAGCCGCAGCCGCTCTTCGGCATCGCTGCCCTCCGGCGCCGTCATCGCGAGACTGTTGAACTCACGGACCGCCGCGATCGCCTGGTTCACTACCTCCAGATAGAGCCCCAGCTTGTCGCCGAAGTAATAGTTGACGAGCGCCAGATTCGCTCCGGCCCCGCGACAGATCTCTCGCACCGTCACGTCCTCGAAGCCACGCTCGGCAAACAGATGCCGCGCTGTGTCGAGCAAGCGTGCGCGCGTCTCCGCGACGTCGGCACCGCCGCGTGCCATGTGCCGAGCGGAGCGCCCTTCACGTCGCGGTCTACGCTCGCGCCGTCGCATCGGACTCATAGCTCGCGCTTGAACAGGAACGTCGCCGCCGCCATGGTGACCACCGAAAATCCGATCATGTACGTGAGATCCGATGTGATCGCCGCGAAGCCCGTGTCCTTGAGGAGCACGCTCTTGAGCGCATGGACCGGGTACGAGAACGGGTCCACGACGGCGAGCGCGTGCAGCCACGGCGGGAACGCCTGCTGTGGGTAGACCGCACCGCTGGGGAAGTAGAGCAGCGTGTTGAGCACGCCGAACATGGCTCGGGCCATGAGCGGATTGCTCATCCGCACCATGAGCAGGAACATCATGCTCACCAGCGCCACGGACGTGGCGACAATGACCGCGAGGAGGCGGAGCAGCTTGAGCGGCGCGAATGCGTTAGGCACGCCGGCGATGAGCGACCCCACGATCATCAGCGCGACGCCGACGAGCGCCGCCTTGATCGCCCCCGAGACATTGAAGCCGAGGATCAGCTCGAACTTCGAGATCGGGGTGACGAGGTATCCCTCGTGCAGCCCGCGCGCCTTGTCGTCGAGATAGATGATCCCGCCGCCGATCATTACCATCATGAAGATCGACATGACGATGACGCCTGGCAGCATGTACTGGACGTACGGCACGTACGGATACACCTCGACCAGCTCCAGCGTAGGCTGCGTCGGGATGCGGCGCGCGTTCGGCGTGCGACTGTTGTAGGCCCCCAGCAGGCCGGACATCGTGCCCGCGAGCGTTGCGCTCACGAAGGTGTCGGTGTTGTCCTCGATCAGGGCGACGCGCGGTGCGTTGCCCGCGAGCACGCGCCGAGAAAAGCCCGGTGGGATCGTCAACACGCCGTTGAGTCGTCCGTTCCGGAGCGCGGTGAGCGCCTGTCCCGGGTCGTCGTAGGTGACGAGCTCGTAGGTCTCCGCGTTGGCGGCGACGGCGTTGGACAGCTCGCGTATTCGAACGGCCGGCACGCCGCGGTCCTGGTCCACGAGGCCGACCTTGAGATGCCGAACCTTGCCGCCGAACGCGTGCCCTAGGATCACGAGCTGCGCCATGGGCATGAGCAGCGACATGGCAATGAGCATAGGCGCCCGCCGCAGCCGGAGCAGCTCCCGTTCGATGATCGCGAAAGCGCGGTGCATGCGTCGTCCGTGCCTAACGGCGGAAAATGAGTCGCTGGTCGGCCACCGACGGTGCCTGCAGCGAGTCACGGAGGTCGCGGCCGGTGAAGTGGACGAACACGTCGTCGAGCGTCGTGCTGTGCACCGCCAGTGACCGGACGGCGACGTCGGACTCGGCCGCCGCGGCTATGAGCGCCGTTGTCGTCAACGGCCCGTTGTTGGAGGCGATGCGAACGACATTCCCCTCGCCGGACACGCTGTCGACCGCGGGGAGTCGTTGGAGCCGCACGCGCCAGTCGTCAGGTTCGCCAGTGAAGCTCGCCTCGATGAAGTTCCGTCCGGGAATCGAGGCTTTGAGGTTGAGCGGCGAGTCGAGCGCGACGAGCTTGCCGTGGTCGACGATGGCGATGCGGTCGCACAGCTTGTCGGCTTCGTCCATGTAGTGCGTGGTCAGGATGACCGTGAGGTCGCGCGCCGCCTTGATGCGCTGGAGCATCTCCCACACTGACGTGCGCGAGACCGGGTCGAGGCCGGTGGTGGGCTCGTCGAGGAAGAAAATCCGCGGCTCGTGGACGAGACCGCGTGCGATCTCCACGCGGCGTCGCATGCCCCCCGACAGGTTCTTGACCGGCTTGTCGCGCCACTCCGTGAGCTGCACCGCATCGAGCAGCTCGGTGATGAGCCGCTTGCGTTTCTCCCGCGGCACGCCGTAGAGCCGCGCGAAGATGACGAGGTTCTCTTCGACAGAGAGCTCCGGGTCGCTCGTGAGCGCCTGCGGAATGACGCCGATCGTCCGCCGAACGGTATCGGAATCCCTGGCGATGTCCGCGCCGCCGACGGTCGCGCCGCCGGCGGTCGGCGCCATGAGCGTCGTGAGCATGCGGATGAGCGTCGACTTCCCGGCCCCGTTAGGCCCGAGCAGGCCGAAGATCTCCCCTTCCTTCACGGAGAATGAGATCTCGTTGACCGCCGTGAAGTCGCCGAATCGCTTGGTGAGCGCGCGGACATCGACGGCGGCGTTCACGGGCGCGGCGCGGGCACGAGAACGTAGCTCGTCATCCCGACGGCAAGCCGGCGGTCGGCGTTGTCGACGCGGAGCCGGATCTCGAACGTCTTGATGTCGCGCTTGGTGCGACTCACGTCACGCTGTGTGGCGAAGTCGGCGTCGACACCACGGTAGATGACCGTCCCTCGCCGCTCTGTGCCGGAGGGCTGGCGTACGGTCAGTGTGTCGCCGAGTCGGATGCGGTCGATGTACGTCTCTTCGATGTCGGCGCGGATCCAGAGGCTGTCGGGATCCACGAGCGTGACGATCGGCTGGCCGGCCGTCACGACTTCACCGACGCGGACAGCGCGCACGTCGACGACGCCTGCACTTGGCGCCGTGATCTCGGTGTAGGTGAGCCTAACGTTGGCCTTCGTCGTCTGGGCGCTGGCCGCTGCCTGTTGCTGCTGGCCGGCGGTGAGTGCGCTCTGGCGGTTCGCGACCTGACGCTCCGCCGCCTCGACGCGCGCGCGGGCGACCGTGAGTGATGTGCGTGAAGCGTCCAGCTCCTGCTCGGTGACGCCGCCCGCGGCGAGGAGAGTTTGTTGACGGTCGAACATGCGTTGGGCGTTCGCGAGGTTCGCGCGCGCTTCGCTGTCCTGTGCGACGGCCGCGGCCAACTCGGCGCGGCTCGCCTCGACCTGTGCCGCCATGGCCTCCGCGCTCCGAGCGTAGAAAGCGCGGTCGGCCTGGAGCTCGCCCGGTTCGAGCGTCGCGATGACCTGGTTCGGCGTGACGGAGTCGCCCTCGCCGACGATGAGGCGACTCACGCGGCCCCCGACCTGGGAGCTGACAATGAGGTCGTTGGTGGTGACGACGCCGGTGAGCACGAGGTCGGCGGGTCCGGCGCGCCTGACCTCGAGCCACCCGGCGGTGGAGGCCGCGGCGAGGACGACGAGGGCAATCGTGAGCTTGCGCGACATAGGCGCGTCTCGAGCGTGGTGTGATTGAACACACGTATAAAACGCTCGTTTGAATTTGTCAACGCTAGGCGGCCGGCGGCAGGCGGCCGGCGACAGGTTGCCAACGGGATCTTATCCCAGGCCCTGGGGAGAGACACGCCTTTCCGTCGCCCGTCGCCCGTCGCCCGTCGCCCGTCGCCCGTCGCCCGTCGCCCGCTGCCGCCTGCCGCCTGCCGCCTGCCGCCTGCCGCCTGCCGCCTGCCGCCTGCGTTTACGGTCGCTCTCTATTCGCCTCGATCTTCCAGAAATCCCTGATCCATGTCTTGCCGCCATCCTGCGACCCATCCGCGCGCCACAGGAAGTGATCGGGCGAAATCGCGTAGTATCGAATGCGCGTGATCAGGGCGTTCGGGCCGGTGCCATACGTCTGCACAACAAAACGATCGCGACCATCACTCCATGATGTGCCGGGTGCCCACGGGGTACCCTGCTTCGCGCTCGTCCCGGCGATCTCCCAGGTCTTCCGCGACTTGTTGTAGACGCGGTAGGTCAGCGTCAGGCTGCGGCTCCCGTCGTTAGGGTTGACCAGGCTGAATTCGTCCTCGATCACGAGGCCGTCGTGCGTGCGGTGCGCGGACCACGTGCCGGCCACGGCGGGGTTGAATGCCGTGGGTGACTTCCGCGACTGAAAGCGGATGTTCCATTTCCCATCGAGAAAGTCGAAGTCCGTCGGCGTGGATGTGCCAACGCTGTCGTGACGGAAATTGGCGCCGAGCGTGTCGGAGGTCGGGACGTCGGGCACCTGCGCGGCGGCTGGCGCCGCAGCGCTCGCGAGAAGCGCGGAGAAAAACAGGACGCGTCGCATGTCGCTCCACGGATCTGGATTCCGCGAGCATGCGACGCGTAAGAGACGCCCTCAACTACAATTCAGCCGGCGGCCGCGCTCGTCGGTGACTGGTCGCGACGCTGCAGCGAGCGGCTGGTCCCTACGAGACGTAGCGACCCACCGCCATGGCGATCGTCGTGAGCGTAAGGAGCCCTGCGGCCACCATTGCCATCTTCCCCAGCTTTACCTGGAGCCCCTGCATCTCGGCAGCTTGTTCCGGAGTCGGCGGCCTACCGCCAGCCGCGATCTCGGCCCCGAGCTTACCGGCGCGAATCGCTGCGGGTGTGACCACGAAAATTCCGAGGAGAACCGCGATGAGCGCGAGCACGGCGCCGATCCCGAACGTCATCCCGCCAGCCGAGCGCATGAATCCGTTCGTGAAGCCCTGCGAGTCGTGCCAGTAGAGGCCGAATCCCGAGAGAATCGTGAGGAGTCCCGCCACGAGGAAATAGACTGGGAGCTTCCGCTTCCCTGCGATCTCCTGCATCACGGGCCCACCCGCATGTCCGAGCGCGCGGACGGCGGGGATGAGGAAGATGGCGTTGAACATGGCCGTGCCGGCCCAGAACACGCCGAACAGGATGTGAATCAGTCGGAGGAGGATGAGCATAGGCGCTTAAATAAAGTCCCAGCAGGCTCGACCGCAATTCCCAAGCTGCCCGAACCGATTGACGGCGCGAAATCCCGAACGGCGCCGTTTAGCTGTTTGCGCCTCCGGAGGTCTCAGTCCTTCCGCCGGCATAGGGCTTTGGTCAGCTGATCGCCGTATGCTCCCAGTTCCGTTGCGACTTGGAAGAGAATCGGGATGTCGCCGAACGAGCGACCGGCCCTCGGCAGAACGACCTGCGCCTCCGTTGCCGCGGCGGTGAGCTCCTTCGCCAGGTCGCAATTCTTCGCGGCCGCTGGTTCGGCCGACAGGTCGCGCGCGAGCATCACATACGCACTCCCCAACAACGCCGCCGTCGTGTCGGACGCCTGCACCGAATCGGCGAGCCTGTGGTAGCGGATCGCGGCGCGCGCCGACGACAGCTTGTTAGGCGCCGTCGTGTTCTTCGATGCTGTCTGGCCGAAGTAGCGAGCATACTGCGCGATCGTCGCCCGACCCTCGCCGTTCGCCAGCCCCCGTCCGAGCGTCGCCAGCAGCGTGTCGGGACCGAGCCCGAGCTCGAATTCGACGAGCGCCTTCTGCACCCAGGCGTTAGGCGCTCGCGGGTTCCGCGAGATCAGCGAGCTCACGACCGCGAGTGCCTGACGAAGCTGTCCATTGCGACGCAGGTACTGCACGCGAAGCACCACGAGCTCGTCGTCCATCGGGAAGCGGCCCACACCTTCCGTCGCGAGATCGAGCGCCAGCGGCAGATCCTGCGCGCCTTCGGCTGCGCCGACCATCCGCACGTAGAAGTCGCGTGTGGCAAGCGCGGTGTCGAGGGAAACCAATCGCCGCCCGGTCTCGAGCGCCCGTTTCCATTGCTTCGTCGCGAGCTGGATGCGCCACTGGGTTGCTACCGCGTCGACATCTTCGGGGAACATCAGCACCGTGCTGTCGATGAGCGCACCGGCGGTATCCCATTCCTTGAGACTCGCCAGCACGTTCACGAGCGCGAGCCGAGCGTGACGATTCGAGGGCTCCGCGGCGACGAGCCGCATGAGCATGCGGAGCTGATCATCGATGAGCCCCTTCGCCTTGTAGGCATCGGCCGCGAACGCGAGGGCTCGCGCGTTCTCCGGGTGGATGCCGAGTATCTCGCCCGAGATTCGAAGCATGGAATCCGGGCCAAGCTTCTGCTGGTCGTACACGTTCGCGATGCATACGCGGCCTAACACGGACTGCGGGTACGCCTCGATCGCCCTGCGCGCTTCGGCCAACGCGCCCGTGTAGTTCCGGGTGCGAGCGAGGGTCATGCATCGCTGCACGGACTCGACCTGCTTGCGTGCGGCCTGGAACTCACGTGCGACGAGCTTGGCCACGTCGCTGATCTTCGCTGCCTCCACGGCGGGAAGCGGCTGCACCATGTCGTCGCGTGCGCTCAATGACCACGCGGCCTGCACGCGATAGCCGGTTGGCGTCTTCCGCACGATGCCGTTCAGCACTTCCTCGGCGCGGAAGTCCGACGCGAGTTGGTGGGTCTCCGTTTTCGACAGCCATTGCTCGGCGGGGTAGCCCGCCCTGACGAGGTACTCGGTGATGGTGCTTTCGGGGACGACCCACAGCGCACGCATCTCGAAGTCGGAGGCGATGCGTTCGCGGACGGCGTTCGCGACCTGAAAGCCGAGGCGAGGACCGTCGCCCACCCCCTGGAGCGCCGACATGACGAACCGCGGACCGGGGCTCTGGCCGGGTCTGAGTGGTGACTGCTGTGCAGTGCTCGTGGAGGTCGCGCTCGCGATCAGCGCCACGGCGAGAAGCCCGCCAACCACTCGCGGGCTCGGGGACCGAGTCGACATTGGTCACTCCCGGCAGGTGGGACGATCAGTGTAGGATGCGGGGAAGGAGGTGGTCAAGAACTGCAGGCGGCAGGCGGCAGGCGACTGCCGGGGACGGGCGACGGACGACG
>Ga0075424_100007688_pt1 | contig 10481 bp, 12 predicted proteins | sample SoiMethybrSBSTD3_FD_75301 | JGI IMG/M metagenome (GOLD analysis project Ga0075424, IMG submission 75301) | Bulk soil microbial communities from a Populus tree surrounding site in Tennessee, USA - Soil MetaG P. TD hybrid SBSTD3 | ecosystem: Environmental > Terrestrial > Soil > Tree plantation...
AACAAATTATTTCTGGTTTAATTACGGATATTTCGCGATCTAAGTAATTTTTCATGCAGGTGCAGCGTTCTTCAAGGTCTGGCATCCGATTGCCTGGTGGCCTACACTTGACAATATTAGTAATGAAAACGTCAGATCTGTTGATTCCTACTCTGTTCAACATTTGGTCCAGAATATTCCCTGCTCTACCCACAAAGGGTCTACCCAATTCATCCTCTTTTTTCCCAGGAGCCTCGCCTATAAACATCAGTTTTGCATGAAGATTGCCCTCACCCGTTACGGGGTGATTCCTAGTATCACTGAGTTTGCATAACTGGCAGCGCAAAATTTTTCTGTTCAATCTTTCTAACTTCCTTATACGCTTGTCTGGATGAATTGCCGCCAAAGGTCTAGTAAATTAATTCCAAGACGTACTTAAAAAGTGATTCAGAATTTCTTGCTGGCTGCTTAGCTAAATCCTAGTTAGGTTTATGGACTTTCTTAAATTTATTATACGAAAGAAGTACAATATTTATATACATATTTGTCGTATATTATAATAATTACTCCGTTATAGTGAATAATATAATTACGTGTACAACTTGCAATCTTGGCCAAACTAAGATGGTTACCGATCTTGAATCTGGCGAGATCATATGTAGTAACTGTGGAACAGTGGCCGCGGAATATATGGAGGAGAATCGTAAGGAATTTAGCGGAACTTCAGATGGAAATAATAACGTAAGGGTTGGCCCGCCAATTTCTCTAACTATGCATGACATGGGCCTAGCTACAGAAGTGGGTAAAGATAATAGAGATTCTAGTGGCCAGTTAATAGACCTTGACATGCGAAACAGAATGAACAGATTACGCACGTGGGATGCCAGAATTCAAGTGAAAGACGCATCAGTCAGGAACTTTAGGGTCGCCTTCACATTACTAAATAAACTTAAGGATAAATTAAGTCTTCCATACGCCGTTATAGAGAAAGCGGCGTATATCTACCGAAAGGTTCAGCAAGAAGGGTTTGTCAAAGGCAGGTTAATATCCTCAACATTGGCTGCTTCCCTGTACGTGGCATGTAGAGAAATGGGAGTACCTAGGACCATTGAAGAAATCGCAAACGCAGCGGACGTCAGAAAGAAGACTGTCTCAAGGGCCTATAGAGACATAGTACTATCCTTAGGTCGTGAAATCCCTCAAATAGATTACTTCCAATGCATAGAAAAAATTGGCAGCAGGATTGGATTAAATGAAAAAATAGTAAGACATGCTATGAAACTCATGCAACAAGTCCTGAAGCATGGTATCTCCGCGGGTAAAGATCCTATGGGGCTTGCTGGTGCAATCTTGTATGTATCTATGCAAATTAGTGGGGTATCGATTAAGCAGTCAGAAATGGCTACTGCCTCAGGAGTTACAGAGGTAACCCTTAGAAACAGAGCAAAGGACCTGAAAAATCAGCTTCGCATAATCTAAAATCCTTCTTTTTTTATTGTAGTTTGCTTGTGAACAAACACGATTAGGCGCGAATAGGTTTTGGATATGCACCTGTTTGTTCTTACTAATGAACAAGTTTTATAACCATTATTGTCCCGTAGAATCATGGGATCGATAAGCTGCAATATATGCGGGATGCAATTTTCCGATTCAGCTGGACTAGAAAAACACTTAAAATTGTATTCCTACAAGCCTTCAAGTTGAGGTTTATTTTATATTCAATCTTAAGAGTAAGACGGTCTCCATCACATTAGGGCCACTATTAATTCACGGATTCAAAATGTAAACGAAAAGTTTTCTGGTCTTCATCTAGAATTCAGCACGCCCATAGGCCATCTTGTGAGCACCTGTCCAAAACTATTGGCGGGAACTCGAAGAATTTCTTTTTTTTGTAATCACAAAGGTAACTAAAATCGTGCTATTATCTTAATCGCTTAAAACCGAGTAGGCTACACAGGATCGTCGGCGGTTCTATCAAAAATACTGACATCCATTATTGCAGAAGCCACTCCGGAGAACTCGTATAAATTCGGACGTAAAGTCAGTACTAAAAAATCAATGATTCATTCAATGGGTAAGAATATACATTCGCTCTTTCTTCTCCAATTTTTATAGAGGAAATTCGTAACGCATGTTCCAGCTCATTTCCGTCAATTCCGAGTCCATCCATAGCCATAATTGATGTGGGATCAATTTCCTCTACATCAGGTATTATTTTTTTGCCGGGGAAGGGTTCGAGAGTTATTCTTTCTTCGGCCAAAATACCGAGGTCTCTAAATCCGTTTGACATTTGTCTTCCGCCATCATTTAACAAAATCTCTATACGAAATTTGCGCCTCAGTTCTTTTAAAGCTTCTAGACCATCAAAATGATCACCAGTTGTTACGTATTGGACTAAATCAGACTCAACAATGGCTTTCGATGCATAATCATAGCCTCTTTGGTTGGTTAGAATAATAACCTTGATGTTGTTTTCAGGGTCTAATACCGCAATTTTGTTATTTCGATATTCTTCTACGATTTTTAATCGTTTGAATGTACAATCAGACCTGGCAATGACGACTTGGCTCATACTTTTTTTCTGGTTTAATTTCTTGTCTAGTCGATCTAGGTCTTGATATACGTCAGGTCTTGATTCCTTTACGAAATTTCCAAAGAACTTCCAGTTCCAGATCTTATCTTTGTTTACCATTAGGTTTAGTGCACTGATGATTACCGCTTTAGAACCTAGGAGTATCCTATGCGTAGATGCGAAGACATTGTCTCCTATTCCCCTTTTACCCCCTGACAGAAGAGGGACGCCGCCAGCAACTTTGCCCGGTAATTTATAAACGTACGATACCGGAGCGCTCATTCTAGTGCTGGCAGCAAGAAAACTAGTTGCTTGATATGGGATCTTCATTTTTTTGATATAGGACGGATGAGCAGAAATTACTATTTCGGGTAATATTTGTCCCAATGCATCCAAACCAAAATCAGCTGCTGGATTTAATATTTGAATTCCTCTTTTTAGGAAATGTTCTAACTGTTGATCGGTAATGCGTCCGCATTCAAAAAGGGAATGTAGCGATGATTTATAGTGTAATTCAAAACCCTTTGGTTTCATTTTCGTAGGTTAAACATCGTTACTATTAATTAAGTTGTCATTTCACGCTTGACTTTGAGAAGAATATTGCCCACCTTCTGTTGTGAATGCCCAACCCAACTTGTTCCTTGGATGGGTTATTGATAATCAGAATCCGACCGCACATATCGAATTTATATTCTTTAATTTAATCCAAAAAAGTATTAGGATAGCCCCTCTGACGAAGGGTGTCAGACATAAGTCATGTTTTAATCTGAGCTTTAACCGACGAGTTAGTGAGCTCGAATGTAGGATCCATATTTAGGGTACTCTTAAACGCTGATTTCAAATAACCGTGAAAAAATTTAGAACCTTTTTTGCCAAGCCTGTGTCTAATTACTATAATTCTAATATCATGTTGATTTACCTCGTCATAGGTACCCAGAAAACCATAGCGGCAGATGATTTTTTCAATATATTCCATTAGAGTCTGAAGAGTCAAAGTTTTTTTCCAAAATAGTATGGTATCTCGCGGAATAATTTCTCCAAGAGATGTACCTAGTTCATAGACTTTATCCTCTCCATAGTATTCAAAAAGTGAGGTCAAGAGTTCACGATTAATTACGACAAGATCTATCTTGGATAGAAATCTAGTAAACTCCGCATATCTTTTTAATATCATATTTACTAGACCGTTTACAGAAATACCCATCCTTTCTGCTTCTTCATCTAAAATTTTAGAGATCTCACTATCCACTCTAAACGAACGTGTCGTAGAAGTAGGCATGAACTAAATACTGAAATACAACATAAATGTGTTGTTTTGTAACCAAATGTGTTTGAATTTGTTTGTTCGCCGGTTAGTCAATATTTGATCATGTCAATCATACAAGCGAGAGTAAAACAGGCAAAATCATTACCAATTCGGACTAGCGAAGTACCGATGTGTGTGTGTGTGGCCTTTAATTCAATGATGTCCTCAAGAATAGTTTCATATTAAAGATAATATTTAGCTTTTCGTATCCAAGTTTCATTGCCCACAAGTCGAAATAAGAGACAATTGAAAGTAATGATTATTGAAGACGAACAGGACATTTTGCTACTCTATAAAGACTATCTGATAAGTAAGGGGCATCAAGTCTTGGTTACTAGCACCTCGGCGTCTGAAGTTTTGTCAGATTACGCCAAGGTCGAACCTGACATAGCGATTATAGATTACCGATTACCTGGGAAGGATGGGCTTGAAGCGGCTATCCAGATTTATTCAAAATACCCTGCCGCTGCAATTCTATTAGTTACTGCCTATGATACCGTCATAGCCGAGGTTTCAAAGGAGAAAAGCTTTCAAGGCAAAAAATTTAGTGTTCTTGTTAAACCAGTCAAGTTGATTAACCTGGAAGACAAGATGTACGAAGTACTAAAAATTAAGTGATTGGTGGCAAATTCCTTTTGGAACTTAAACGTCATACGGAATTAGCTATTGCAAGTTGTCCCGAAGAACTTTTAATTATTGCAGTAATATTCATACTTGAAGCTCTACCATTTTCGTCACTAACGGTCACCGAGAATGTTACGTTCGTGTCTCTTTTTAGGTGAGGAGCTACGAATGAAGCCGAAGCTGTATCTGCTCCTGATAGCGACACAACGAGAGGTCCATATTCAGACCAGCTGTATGTGAAATTACCCTTGTCCTTGCTCGATACTTGAACATAGAGATTAACTTTATCGCCATGAGAAGATGGATTTGGATTGGCTCCAATTGCTGTTATTGTGGGCGGTTGGCCTGAAGCTAGTATCCATCCCATGGAAGCGTAATAAAAAGTAACCACGCCTAGAATTAACAAAACGGGAAAAGGTCTATTATTTAATTTCATACATGATTCAATGATTACGGGGAGAGGCTTAATAAATTCGAGTACGAAATATCAAATTTCATGCTTCTCTTTATTGTTTTTGAATTCCATGGTAATTTTTCCATGGCCACTAATGGAGACAAATTTTGACTAATTCAAAAAGAAAGCTAAATAACTATTATTGAAGACGAATTTTAGTTTATGTTTTGACCACCGGCCTGCAGTTTAATTGGTCTGAAATCGCGCGACATATACAGCTTCCAAAATAAAGGGATTTCTAAAGGTAAAATAACTTAATTAAAATGGCGTCAACGTAAGTTACGCTTTACCATTTCATACTTTACCTGAAACATCATTAAAATGTTGTCTAATTCCTCATCCATTGCAAACCTACAAACGGTTATCCACTTATTACCAAGTTTTACAGAAATTTGACAATCAGTGGGTGCTACCGCGGGTACTACAGTAACTTCAAATTTTTTCCTTAGCTTGCCTTCTAATCTGTTAGCTATTGTTTCTGGTGCTTGAATTAGAATCTTCTGCAAATGTCTTGACAATGGTTTAACCTTAATTTATACTGAAATTGTGAAACCATTATCTAGAACGAATTAAAGGTTATATTTTATTTCAGAGAAGGTAAGAATATTGGCAGAGCTCAAAGGCAGTAACCTCATAATGAAACTTTATGAATTATACGATGGACACAGAGAATCACTTCTGTGGTTACTAGAAGAACTTGACGCCAAAAGTTACGAAGAATATGAACATAAATATTCTGGAGCATCAATAGAACGCTGTCACTTCGCAACTGTTTGTGGATTTTTTGAATTGTCCGGGGTTCTAGTAAATAGGAGAATTGTTGATTCAAAACTTTATTTTGATATTTTCAACCCCTCGCCTTTCTGGCATAAGACAGAGCAAATCATTATGGGTATGAGAGAAAAAAGACCTCACATTTATGAGAATTTCGAGTCACTTAATAAGAAGAGGACTGTTTGGGCAAATAACAGGTTAAGGACAAAAAGAAGGGCAGAATAAACAGTTGCACCATCGCGGATTTCTCTTTTTGTCCCTCTATGTTCAACCTTACTAATAAGAGGAACCATTTTCATTAACTTTTCGCACCAAAGAGTTATTCGTTAAGACGTATAAGACGTAGATATTTTGATTTCAATTTTATTACTAGTAAAAGTTAGCCAAGTGCTGGACATTCGAATGAACATTTCATATTCATTCTTATATGGGAACAAGATCAATGACTTTCAATGAGTTACGGTAGAGGAAGAGAAGGTTCTGGTGGGGGATTTAGGAGATCGTACTCTGGTCCCAAGCCGGTAGAGGTAGGTAAAGAATATGAAGTGCAAATATCAGAAATAAGCAACCGAGGAGACGGAATTGCGAGAGTTCAGGGTTTCATCATTTTCGTAAAGGATGGGAAGGTTTCGGAAAACGTAAAGATACGAGTAGTAAGTGTGGGGGACAGATTCGCAAAGGCCGAGTTAGTATAAAAAAGTAATCTACATCTCACATTAAATGTAATCAGGTTTGTATTATTTTTGAATAAACTTATTATTTCAATAATTGTACTGAACAAGTAGCAGAAAGAACAAGTCTTATGAACCTAACTTTGTGTGTACTTGCTATGCCTAGTTAATTGATCTTATTTGGATAGACATAAAACAATCAAGGTCTTCGTCTCTGCCTAGTATCAAATGTGGGTGTTCGAGGTGGAGCGGGAGCATCATTTTCATGCCCTGGGTGAGATCGGATATGGGGCCAGTACTGAGAGCTTGTTACAGGGCTCTTGCAAACAGGACAGTTTGAATGGCCGCACTTATGATGTCCTATGAAGTTAGGGTGGATTGTTACGTTACAAGTCGCACATTTCGTTGGTCCCAATATATAATCAACCTGATTTAACATAAGGTATTATTAGGGTGTATCGGTGAAGTGGTTTAATCAATTTGAAATCTAAACCAAAGGTCAAGTACCTTCAATTTTCTAAGTTATTGACTCTACCGGCATTTACATTCTGCTTTACATTTCATAAACATCTCACTAAATTGGAGAGAATAGTTTCCCAATTATGACTAGCTCTGGGGAATCAGTTGGAAGACTTCTCTCCGCAATTTCAACATTGAGCAATCAATTCATTTTCATGGTCTGGGCATACGCGCTCTAACCGAGTATAGTGGTTGAACGAATAAACGCAGCCGCATGAATATTCTATTATTTTTTTGTCTTTATATTCTGAAACTTTATCTAAATTGTCAGAAATTAATTCAGACACAACGATATACTATATGTCTAATTATATTAAGATTCTTTGATGACAGAAGACCTTGTATCATCAGTGGTTAACATTGGTATATCAGGGAGATATTATCCCTATTTTACTTGACCATTTCAAATGTATTCTCGTAAATGGGCCTAATTGGTAACCCAAAAATTAATAATTCTTGGATCATGCAACCAGCTCGTGATTCTTACCTGAAGTCAACCGTTTTTCCGTTCTTTGATTCTGTCGATAGCTGACCTAGCTGCGCGGATGACCTCCGAATCAGTTGAAGACGTTAATATTTCAGTCAATGTAGGTAGAGCCTTTTCGCCAAATTTTGCAATGTCATTTACTGCCAGAACACATTTTTCGATTTCAATCGAAAAAAGAGCCTTATCCCGTAACGATTCTAGTTTCTCGGCGTAGGGCAACAAATATTATAAATTACTTGTATGGCTAATAAGATTTACCTGTTATAGTTCCATGAGATTATTAATTTGTGCAATAAGGTTGATTTTTGGCGACATTTTGTCCCGCTCGAGTCAAGGAAATATAGTCGTACGACAAAATTGAATCAGCGGCCTATAATACAAACAATGGGCTGCACTTGGCCCAAAATCACCATAAATTAATTTAGAAGTTATCTCCAAAATTTCTGGTACTCTCGTCAACTGCATCCTGTACTGTTCCAACTTTTTTTGTCTTGTATGAATCTTTATGGGTTCTGTAGTCTTCTTTCTTCTCATGTTCTTCTCTTACGTGGTGTAACCTATCTTTTTCATGTATGAATTCTTTTCCACAGTCGTGACACTTGACGATTGGATGATGGTGAACATGTTTTGTATGGGCAATTAGATCCTCATAGGTCTTGAACTTCTCTTTGTCGAATTCGCAAATGAATTTTGGCCGGTGAAATAACTCCATGTGAGTATTGTTGTTAACTCTGACTTGTTATTATTGTTTATGAAAAAGGTTCTACATCGTCTTAAGGTCCTCGGAGGAAGATTCTGTAATCTGGCACGCAAAAACACAATTTGCCTGTCTTGCATTTCTTGAATGCAGTTAGGCAGAAAAACCAAAAAGATTAAATAATTTACCAAGATGTGATTTTATGATTCAATCCACGAAAACTCTTTTTGCTGTCCTTACGATCGTTACGTTGTTAGTGTTAAGTTTTAGTGACGTACCAGCGTTTTCCCAAGGTGTCAATCAAACCCATGAACAAACAGAACCAACTCAAGAAACGAATCAGTCAACCGCGAGAACATTTTACGAATTTAACACTGGGATTCCAGCCTTTAATGTTTCCTTGTTTCCTCCGGATCAGTTCTCTCTAAAGACAATTGAAGCAAAACAAAATGATAATGTAACTGTAAACTTTTACAATATGGAAGCCCCTTCAGGGGATAGACATTCTTTTACCATAAATGCGCCTTATTCGGTTAACCTGGATTTAGCTCCGGGAAAGAACGGTACGGTCTCCTTTATTGCTAAACATCCAGGCATATATCAGTTCTACTGTGAATACCACGAACCCACGATGACTGGCCAGTTGGTAGTATTACCTAGAAAATGAACGTTCTAAAGATTTTATCCAAATCCACTAACGGTTGATTTGCTACCTCTGGTAAGCCTCAAATAAAGTCATATATTATGTAGGCCACTCCTGTGGGTATTCAATCTCAAAGGGAAAAAGTCTGTGCCAAAGATTATTGACGGACGTTCATTTCCTTATTCGAGGGGTTTCGTATGACAAAGTAGCCTTCAGTTCATCTAATGTCATAACTAACCCATAATATTCCCTAACATTTTCCGTGGTTGAATAATAATTCTTGTTCATGGAAGATGTGGCATCCGAAATCAATATCACATCGTAACCGTGGTTGAACGCATCCCGGAGTGAACTCTCTACGCATATCGAAGTATCGATCCCAGTAAAAATAATCGTGTCAATACCAAAACTTCGGAGCCATACTTCAATTTCAGTATCTTGAAAGGCAGAGTCCCTCCTTTTTATTACTATATGATCTTGCTTACTAGGAGAGATCTCATCAATTATGTTTGCATCCCATGTTCCCCTAACGCAAATTGGCCTTGTCTTAATTCTTTCTTCCCTTGATTTTGGCAGGATTTTATGCGTTCTTGTCAAAAGGTCAATCCCAGTTCCTTCCCTTACGGCTTGGGTGTAGAATATTGGTATTTTGGCCAACCTGCACAACTGAATGAGTTCCTGTAGATTGGGAATAATTTTTTGATATTTTGAAATCTCAATACCCATAAGGTCGTAGGATCCGCCATTGCTTACGAATCCGTTCTGCATATCAATAATTAAAAGAGCCGGATTAACTTCGTGCTTACCTATCCTCACAAAATATCACTGAATCATGGGTGATTATAATATCTTTTGATGAAGAAAATATAGCTTACTGTTAAATAGTAGCACTTGATGGTATGCTTACCCCTTAGATTATTTTGAAAGTGGGGATCCCATATTGGTTGATCAGAAGCTTGAACATTGTTATTCTCTTAATGTAATTGATTGGGGATTTGGTGACAGACTCAGGAAGATCTGATAAAACCAAGTTATATTACTGCAATTATTATATCAATAGTTAGACTAAAGAAGAATTTTGAATATTTATTCCGAACCTTTTGAGACCAGGGTAAGAAAAGCAACTTTCATAAAGGATGAATCCATTAATATTATTGAACTCAAGTAATTTTCAGTACGGACGTGCTTGTATTGAGAATTGTGAGTTTAACTTAATAAAAATTGGGATAAAAAAATGTGTAGTATAGCAGGGATTTTAAGCAAAAAAGGAAATGACATTGCGGACAGTATAACCAACATGTTGTCCACAATGCCAAATAGAGGTCCGGACGGTTCGGGAATTTTGCTAGGCGATAGGCTAATGTACTTCGACAGTTTAAGCCAGCTCGCCCAAAATCATTTTTCTGGTAACTTTGTACTAGGTCATAGTAGGCTTGCTATTGTTGGTGGGAGCTCAGGGAGACAACCATTGCAAAGCTGTGATGGACGATTGATACTGGCTCACAATGGAGAAATTTATAATTACAAAGAAATTCGGAATGAATTATCGACTACTCACAAATTTGTGACTGATAGTGATAGCGAAGTAATAGTTCATTTAGTTGAACGATATCTCTCTGCGGGTAACGATCTTCTTAAGGCCATTAATAAGACGGTAAACATGCTTGATGGCATATACGCGTTCGCGATCAGAGATTGCAAGACTGGAGTTATAGCCTTAGCTAGAGACCAATTAGGAGTTAGACAACTATACTA
>Ga0075424_100007689_pt1 | contig 10481 bp, 4 predicted proteins | sample SoiMethybrSBSTD3_FD_75301 | JGI IMG/M metagenome (GOLD analysis project Ga0075424, IMG submission 75301) | Bulk soil microbial communities from a Populus tree surrounding site in Tennessee, USA - Soil MetaG P. TD hybrid SBSTD3 | ecosystem: Environmental > Terrestrial > Soil > Tree plantation...
GTCAAGGACGCTTCCGGCGCAGTCCTTCCCGGCGTCACGGTCGAAGCGTCGAGCGACGTCCTGATCGAGAAAACGCGCACGGTCGTCACCAACGGTCAGGGGCAATACACGATCGTCGACCTGCGGCCCGGCGTCTACAGCCTGGCGTTCTCGCTGCCCGGCTTCAGCGGGTTGAAGCGCGATCGCATCGAGCTGCCGGCGAACTTCACGGCGACGATCAACGCGGAGCTGAAGGTGGGCGGGATCGAGGAATCGGTGACCGTGTCCGGCGAGTCGCCGGTCGTCGACGTGCAGAGCGTCGCGCGGACGACGGTGCTCTCGCGCGAGACGCTCGACGCGATACCGACGGGCCGCACGATCCAGAGCGTCGGCCAGCTCGTCGTCGGCGTGACGCTCAACGTGCCCGACGTCGGCGGCTCGCGCGCGATGCAGCAGACCTACATGTCGGTGCACGGCCTGAGCTCGTCGCAGGTGACGACGCAGGTCGACGGCTTGATGGTCAACGGCCTCGACGGCGACGGCGCGGTGCAGAACTACTTCAACAACATGATGAGCCAGGAGATGGCGTACCAGACCGCGGGCGCGGGCACCGACGTGTCGGGCGGCGGGGTGCGGCTCAACATGATTCCGAAGGAGGGCGGCAACCGCTACAGCGGCGCGTTCTTCGGCGCATGGAGCGACGGCCGCTGGCAGAGCGACAACCTCACGCAGTCGCTCAAGGATCGCGGGCTCAGCGTGCCCGACAAGATCTCGAAAATCTACGACTTCAACGCGTCGTTCGGCGGACCGCTGAAGCGAGACTCGCTCTGGTTCTTCACGTCTGCGCGCCGATGGGGCGTCGATGCGCCGATTGCCGACACGTACTTCACGCCGGCGGGCTCGAGCTACTCGTCCACCTATCCGCTGTGCACGTCGCACGCGATCCAGTGCGAGCAGGGGATCGACGATCAGCACATCAAGAGCGCGATGCTGCGCCTGACGTGGCAGATGTCGCCGAAGAACAAGCTCGGGCTCTACTACGATCGCGTCGCCAAGGATCGCGGGCACGGCATGAACGCCGGCGACGATCCCGCGACGGCCTCGCAGATCTGGACGTCGCCGGACTACAGCACCGGGTCGGTCAAGTGGACGTCGGTCGCGAGCAGCAAGCTGCTGATCGAAACGGGATACTCCTTCAACATCGAGCGCTACAACATCACGAACCAGCCCGGGATCGATCAGGAACGCGGCACGGCGGCGTGGTACGCGGGCGCGAGCCGGCGCGATCTGAACCTCGGCACGCACTGGTCGTCGCTCGACACCAACCAGGGCCAGTATCCGGATCGGTACAACGTGCAGGGCTCGGCGTCGTACGTGACCGGGTCCCACAACATCAAGGCGGGCGCGCAGTGGAACTGGGGGCCGTACCGGCGCACGCGCATCACGAACGCCGATCTCATCCAGCGCTATCTCACCGGCGTGCCCAACTCCGTTCAGGTCTACAACACGCCGATCGACTGGACCGATCGCCTGAACGCCGATCTCGGGATCTACGCGCAGGACTCGGTGACGCTCCGGCGGCTGACGGTGAACGCCGGCGCGCGCTTCGAGGTCTTCGACTCGCAGGTGTCGGCCTCCACCTCCGGCGCCGGCCGCTTCGTGCCGACGCGCATCTTCGACGAGATCCCGATGCCGGTCTGGAAGGATCTCGCGCCGCGCTTCGGCATCGTCTACGACGTCTTCGGCAACGCGAAGACGGCGATCAAGTTCGGCGTCAACCGGTACGAGCAGGCGCAGACGATCAACTTCGCCGACCAGTTCAACCCGCTGGTGCTCACCAACGCGATTCTGAGCTGGACCGATCTGAACCGCGACGATGTGGCGCAGGGCGAGCTCGGGTGCGTCTACCTGACGGCGGGCTGCGAGATCAACTTCGCGCAGCTGCCGCAGAACTTCGGCGTGCGCGCGCTCGTCACGCCGAACCCGGACATCAGGCGGGTCTACAACATCGAGACGACGCTCGGCGTCCAGCACGAGCTCGCGCCGGGCGTCCAGGTGAACGCCGGCTGGTTCCACCGCGAGTTCCGCAACCTGCCGCGGCAGACAAATGTGCTGCAAAGCTTCAGCGACTACACGCGCGTCGACGTCGCGAGCCCGCTCGACGGCAGCGTGATCCCGATCTACAACGTCAGCCGCGCCGCGCTGACGCGGATCAACAACGTCGTCGCCACCGACGACAGCCAGCGCGAGTGGTACAACGGCTTCGAGCTGTCGTTCAACGCGCGGCTGCCGCGCGGCGCGTCGCTCTTCGGCGGGACGACGTCGGAGCGGATGATGTGGACGCTGTGCAACGAGGAGTCGAATCCGAACAACCTGCTCTACTGCGACTCGCGCAACAGCAACATCCCGTTCCGCACGCAGCTGAAGCTCTCCGGCAGTTACCCGCTGCGGTACGGGATCACGGTCAGCGGATCGTTCCAGAGCATCCCCGGCTATCTGCTCGGGTGCAACGTCGCGGCCTGCAACATCCCGTCGCCGACGGCGCTGCCGAACCTCACGACGCCGCCAGGCACGAGCACCGTCTGGCTGATCACGCCGACCACGCGATATCCGGCCGACTGCAAGGGTCCGTGCACGCCGGGCGCGCTCGTCGTGCCGAACATGAGCGCCGCGTCGCTGAACGTGCCGCTCACCGCGCCCGGCACCGAGTACGCCGAGCGCGTCAACCAGGTCGACCTGAGCCTCGCGAAATGGTTCCAGGTCGGGACCACGCGCGTGCAGGGTCAGCTCGACGTCTTCAACGCGCTCAACCGCGGCGACGTGCTGTCGGTCCGGTCGATGAACTACCTCACCCCGTCCTACCTGCAGCCGTCGAGCGTGCTGCAGGGACGCATCCTCCGGCTGGCGATGCAGCTGAAGTGGTAATCACCTCGCGCCGGCTTGTATCAAAAAAGTCACCGATACAGGCCGGCGCACTCGCCCCGTCAGAATCCAACTTTTCGTAAGCCGACCCTCCCGCGCGGCATTCACCGGCATTTTGCGGATGGACTGTGCGCCACAGCCGCAGTAGCCTCAGGCAAACGGGCAGTGGTTAGACCAAATCGTGCCTTGAACGTCCATCGAGTGCTGATGCGTGACTGAGGAGGAATCGGCATGACGAGAAGTCGAATCGCGATGTTGATCGCCGTGGCGCTGGGGTGTCTGGCGCTGCCGGCGACAGCGCGCGCGCAGAGCGCGTTTGCGGGGGTTGTAAAGGATGCGACGGGCGCCGTGCTTCCGGGCGTGACGGTCGAAGCGAGCAGTCCGGCGCTCATCGAGAAAGTTCGCTCCGTGACGACCGATGCCAACGGTGCATACAAGATAGAGAACCTGCGTCCCGGCACTTATACGCTCACCTTCAACCTGCCAGGCTTCTCCAGCGTCAAGAAAGACGCCATCGAGCTGCAGTCGAACTTCACCTCGACGATCAACGCGGAGCTGAAGGTCGGCGCGATGGAGGAGACCGTCACCGTCTCGGGCGAATCGCCCGTCGTCGATGTGCAGAGCAACAGCAAGGCGCAGGTGCTGCCGCGCGAAGTGCTCGACGCGGTGCCGACGGCGCACACGATCCAGGGCGTCGGCCAGCTCGTCGTCGGCGTCACGCTGACGGCGCCCGACGTCGGCGGATCGCAGGCGATGCAGCAGACCTATTTCACCGTGCACGGCCTCGGCGCGGCGCAGACGTCGCTGATGATGGACGGCATGATCATCAACGGCCTGCAGGGCGACGGCGCGATCCAGACCTACACCAACGACGCCGGCAACCAGGAGATGGTCTATCAGACCGGCGGCGGCACGGTCGATTCGCCGACGGGCGGCGTGAAAATCAACATGATCCCGAAAGAGGGCGGCAACCGCTTCAGCGGATCGCTCTTCCAGGGCTACGAGTCGACGGGCCTGCAGAGCGACAACCTCTCGAGCCGGCTGCAGGGGCTCGGCGTGAAGTCGGTCGACAAGATCGGCACGTACGACGACACGAACGCGACGGTCGGCGGCCCGATTGCGAAGGACAAGCTGTGGTACTTCGGGTCGGTGCGGTTCTTCACGGTGAACAAGCCGATCGGGAGCACGTACGTGTCGGACGGCACGCGCGCCGGCATCCTGGCGTGCGCGAACGCGCTGGCAGGCCGCGGCGGCACGCTCTGCCCGCAGGGCGTCGATCCGCAGCACCAGTACAGCGGCCTCGCGCGGTTCACCTGGCAGGCGAGCCCGCGGAACAAGTTCTCGGGCTACTACGATCGCATCCACAAGGTGCGCAGCGCCGCGCAGAGCCCGGGCGACGACCAGACGACTTCGTCGGTCGTGTGGAACTCGCCGCTCTACACGACGAACATGATCAAGTACACGTCGACGGTGAGCAGCAAGCTGCTCGTCGAGGGCGGGTTCTCGAGCAACCTCGAGCGGTACAACAATCTGTACGCGGCCGGCATCGAGAAGCAGTACGGGACGCCCGAGTGGTTCGCCACGGCGCGGCACGTGATCGACGGCGGCGCGTCGACCAATACGGCGTCGGCCGCCGAGTACGGGAGCTATCCCGATCGCTACAACATGCAGGCGTCGGCGTCGTACGTGACGGGCACGAACGCCTTCAAGATCGGCTTCCAGGATTCGTGGGGCCCGTACAATCAGAACCTGCGCGCGAACGCCGACCTCTATCAGAACTACGTCACGAACGCGCAGGGCATTCCGGCGCCGGCGACGGTGACGCTGCTCGCGACGCCGTCGCACTGGCAGGATCGGCTGAACGCGAACCTCGGGATCTACGGCCAGGACGTGATGACCTTCAAGCGCGCGACGATCACGCTGGGTGGCCGCTGGGAGTACATCAGCGAGCAGGTGACGGGGCAGGACGCGCAGGTGGGCCGCTTCGTGAACATCCCGGCGTTCGGCGACATCCAGATGCCGACGTGGAAGAACTTCTCGCCGCGGACGTCGATCGTCTACGACCTGTTCGGCACCGGCAAGACGGCGGTCCGCTTCGGCTACAACCGGTTCGGCGTGGCGGCGACGACGACGCTCGCCTCGCTCTACGATCCGGCGGCCGGGACGGTGATCAACGCGTCGGGGAACAACACGGCGCCGTGGGTGGACAAGAACGGCGACGACATCGCGCAGGGCAGCTTCCGCTGCAACTTCGCGACCGATCCGAACTGCGAGATCAACTTCGCGAACATCCCCGCCAACTTCGGCGTCATCTCGCTCGCGAACCCCGATCCCGGTCTGACGCGGCCGTACGTCGATCAGTTCAACGTCGGCGTGACGCACGAGCTGATGCGCGGCGTGTCGGTGTCCGCCGAGTGGTTCCACAACGACTCGAAGAACCCGTGGGAGCGCAACAACGTGCTGCGTCCCGGAACCTACTCCAACGGATCGGTGAGCAACGCGGCGTACCGTCCGGTCACGATCTTCAGCCCGATCGACGGCACGCCGATCACGATGTACGACGTGCAGCCGGCGTTCGCGACCGCGGTGAAGAACGTCGACACCAACGATCCGAGCGTGAAGCAGTCGTACAACGCGCTCGAATTCAACTTCAACGCGCGGCTGCCGCGCGGCGGACGGCTGTTCGGCGGATCGGCGACCGACCGCACCGTGGCCAACACGTGCGCGGGCTCGTCGACCAACCCGAACTTCCTCGTGACGATCGGCGGCGTGAACTACTGCGATCAGTCCAACGGCAGCATGCCGTGGCGCACGCAGTTCAAGCTGGCCGGCTCGGTGCCGCTGCCGTGGTACGGGCTGCAGTTCGCGGCGTCGTTCCAGGCGCTGCCGGGCTATCTGCTCGGCACGCAGGCGCTGACGGCGGGCGGCGCGGGCGCGCCGAACTTCACGTCGTACAGCGGCGTCGGCTCGTCGTACACCGTCACGCCGACCACGCGCTACACGGTGTGCCCGGGCAACTCGGCGTCGCAGGGCTGCACGGTCGGCGCGCTCGTCGTGCCCGGCCAGATCACGTCGTCGTTTGCGGTGCCGCTCGTTCCGCCGGGGGTCGAGATGACGCCGCGCGTGACGCAGCTCGACTTCTCGGTGAGCAAGCGGCTGACGTTCGGCGGCCTGAAGATCGATCCGAAGATCGACGTCTTCAACGCGCTCAACTCCGACGACTACTTCACCGTGCGGTCGACCACGTATACGCCGGTGTCGAACGCCGCGCTGGCGACGGGGCTGAACGGCTCGGGCGGCACGTATCTGCTGCCGGCGAGCGTGATTCAGGGCCGGCTGCTCCGCATCGCGGTTGTCCTGAACTGGTAAGCGTTCGCGCTTCGGCAGGGCCGGGCCTTGAGGTCCGGCCCTGTTTCTTCGGGCAGTTCGCCTTCGGGCGGCTGCCCTTTTTTGTTATCGTGTCTCTCATGGGCCGCGTTCTCGCGCTCGCCGTCGCCGCGCTGCTCGCGCAGGGCGCTGCCGTTCGTGTGCAGCCGGTCAACGGCGGACCGGCGTCGGTGGATCCGTTCGCCGCGCCGGCGGGCGTGAAGGCGATCGTGTTCCTGTTCACGAGCACCGACTGCCCGATCTCGAATCGCTACGCGCCGGAAGTGAAGCGGCTCGCAAAGACGTTCGTGCCGCAGGGGGCGATGTTCCGGCTGATCTACCCCGACCCCGGTCAAGACACCACGGCGATTCGCGCGCACATGACGGCGTTCGCGTACGCGGGTGCGCTGCAGGCGCTGCGCGATCCGAAGCACGCGCTCGTCGCCTCCGTCGGCGCGACGATCACGCCCGAAGCGGTCGTGTGGGCGAACGGCCGCGTGCAGTATCGCGGTCGCATCGACGATCGCTACGCCGATCTCGGCGTCGAGCGTCCGGCTCCGACCGAGCACGATCTCGCCGACGCGCTGACGGCGGTGCTGGCCGGCCGCCCGGTCGCGCGTCCGGAGACGCAGGCGGTCGGCTGCTACATCGCAGATTTCTCGCGATGAACAAGGCGATCCCTCTCGTCGCCGTGTTCCTGACGACCTCGCCCCTGTGGAAAGCAACGGAAGGCGCTCCTCCGACGTTCGCGCGCGACATCGCGCCGCTCGTCGCCGACCGGTGCGCAATGTGCCACCACACGGGCGGCTCCGCTCCGTTCAGTCTCACGACCTTCGCCGACGTGAAGCGCCGCGCGGCGCAGATTGCCGACGTCGCGGGCCGGCGCTTGATGCCGCCGTGGAAGGCCGATCCGGCCGACGGTCCGTTCCTCGGACAGCATCCGCTGACCGACGCGGAGATCGCGACGCTCCGGCAATGGGCCGACACGGGCGCGGCCGAAGGCGATGTGCGCGATCTCCCGCCGCCGCGCACGTGGCCCGACGGCTGGCAGCTCGGGAAGCCCGATCTCATCGTCACCCCGGCCCAACCCTACACGCTGCCGCCCGAAGGCACAGACGTCTTTCGCATCTTCGTGATGGCGATCCCGACCGATCGCCTGCGGTTCGTGCGCGGGCTCGAGTTCCGGCCGGGGAACGCGAAGGTCGTGCACCACGCCAACATCCGCATCGATCCGACGCCCGCGTCGCGGCGCCTCGACGACGCCGATCCGGCGCCCGGCTACGACGGCGTCATCGCGCGATCGGCCGAATACCCCGACGGCCACTTCCTCGGCTGGACGCCCGGCCAGGTCGCGCCGCTCGTGCCGAAAGCGCTCGCCTGGCGGCTCGAGCCGCACACCGATCTCGTCGTCGAGCTGCACATGCAGCCGAGCGGCAAGCCGGAGCAGGTCGCGCCGTCGATCGGTCTCTACTTCGGCGACGAGCCGCCGACGCGCACGCCGGCGATGCTGCGGCTCGGGCGTCAAAGCATCGACATTGCGGCCGGCAATCCGCACTACGTGATCGCCGATTCGTACGTGCTGCCGGTGGACGTCGACGTCGAGGCGGTGCAGCCGCACGCGCACTACCGCGCGCGCGACGTCCGCGGCGCGGCGACGCTGCCCGACGGTACGATCACGCGCCTCATCGACATCGCAGACTGGGACTTCCGCTGGCAGCACGTCTATCGCTTCGTCACGCCGGTGCACCTGCCGAAGGGCACGACTGTGTCGATGCGTTACACGTACGACAACTCGACGTCGAACGTGCGGAACCCGGAGCATCCGCCGAAGCGCGCGCGCTGGGGGCAGCGGTCGTCTGACGAGATGGGCGATCTGTGGATCCAGGTGCTCACGCGCGACGAGCGCACGCTCGAGATCCTCAGCCGCGATTTTCGTCCGAAGGTGGCGGCGGAAGACGTGCTCGGGTACGAGGTGGAGATCGAGAAGCATCCCGATGATGCGGCGCTGCACGACAGCGTGGCGATGCTGTATCTCGAGCTCGGGCGCCACGAGTCCGCGATCGCGCACTTCCGCCGGTCGGCGTCGCTGAAGCCGCAGTCGCCGCAGGCGCACTACAACGTCGGCACGGCGCTCGCCGCGGCGCGGCGTCTCGATGAAGCGGAGGCGTCGTTCCGCGAGGCGCTGCGGCTCGACCCGTCGTACGCGAACGCGCACAACAACCTCGGCAACGTCCTGCTCGCCCAGGGACATACTGACGAAGCCATCCGCGAATTCCGGGAAGTCGTTCGCCTGCAGCCCGACTCGGAGGCGGCGAAGAAGAACCTCGCCGCCGCGCTGCAGCGCGCGAAGTGACGGACAACCACAAAGACACAACGACGCAACGGCGCTACAAGGGGTAGGGCAGCGTCAGGCCGAGCAGCGTCACGAGGATCAGCACGACGGGTGTGAGCGCGAAGCAGACGACCATCGTGTAGCCCATCACGTCGCGCGCGGCGAGCTTGAACAGGCCCAGCACCGGCAGCATCCAGAACGGCTGGAGCAGGTTCGCGAGGGCCTCGCCGAGATCGTACGCCGACACGATCCATCCCAGATGCACCTGGTGCGCGTGCGCCGCCTGCATCACGTACGGCGCTTCGATCACCCACTTCGATCCGCCCGACGGCACGAAGACGCCGAGCACCGCCGAGTAGAGCGCGACGAGCGGCGGAAAGGTGGTCCGCGTCGACACCTGCACGAAGAGATCCGCGAGCTGGCGGCTCAGGTGCGTCCCGGTGATCACGCCGGCGATGCCCGCGTAGAACGGGAACTGCAGGATCACGCCCCAGACCGCCGGCGTCGCCTCCTGCACGGCGCGCATCAGGCGGGCCGGCGTCCCGTGCAGCAGAAAGCCGATCATCAGGAACGCGAGGTTCAGGATGTTGAGCGTCAGCGCGCTCAGCGGATCGCCCGCCTGGCGGAAATAGCGCGCGAGGTACGCGGCGCCGAGCGCGACGACGAGCCACGTCAGCACGCGCGAGTGCTCGAGCCGCTGGCCCGGCGGCAGCGATCGGGATTCGGGACTCGGGATTCGGGCGCCAACCAATGCCGGCTCCCCGAGATCGATCCCGAGGTCGCGCGCCGTGCGCGCGCGCGACCGAGGCGGCGTCGCGAGCCACATCACCGTCGTCACGACGATCGTCTCGACGACGACCGACACGGCGCTTTGCCAGAGAAAGATCGTGTGGCGGAACGAAATGATTCCGCCCGGCACGAGCCCGCCCTGCGCCACGATGTCGCGGATCTGCGGCTGCAGCGCGCCCGGCGTCGCCATCTGCAGCGCCGCCGATCCGCTGAGCCCCTGCGCCCAGATGCTGCCGAGACCGAGGACGCTGGCCGCGGCGAGCGCGCGGTAGTCGACGCCCTCGACGCGGCGCGCGACCTCGATCGCGAGCACGGCGCCGAACACCAGGCTGAAGCCCCAGTTGATCCACGACGCGGCGAGCGTGAACGCGGTGACGAGCGCGACGGCGCCGCGCGGCGAGCGCGGCCACGCCGCGATCGCGCGGATGACGCGCCCCATCGGCGGCGAGGTGGCGAGCACGTGGCCCGTGATGATGATGAGCGACATCTGGAGCGTGAACGGAATCAGCTCCCAGAAACCGCGGCCCCACGCGTCGACGATCTCGGCCAGCGTCGATCCGGTCGTCGTGAACGCCGTGCCGACGACGAGGAACGTCGCGAGCAGCGCGAAGATGAAGGCGTCCGGCACCCAGCGTTCGGCCCAGTCGGTGAGCGCGAGCGCGGCCCGCGCTACGACGCCGGGTTCTGCTGTCATCGGTGGCGGCGTTACCTTAACATAGGGCCTCCCGATGGCCCTGCTCAGCGAGAGCCGCAGCGTTCTGCCGATTCACCGGAAGATCCTCGCCTTCTCCTTCATCGGCTGGATCTTCGACTTCTACGATCTCCTGCTCCTCAGCTTCATCGTCGCGTCGACGACGATCGTGAAGGATCTCGCGCTGTCGCGCGATCAAGTCGGCGTGCTGCTCGGCACGGCGCTCGCCTTCACCGCCGTCGGGGGCCTCGTCGGCGGCGCGCTCGCCGATCGCTACGGCCGCAAGCCGCTCTTGATGATCACGATCCTCGTCTACAGCGTCGGCACGCTCGCGTCGGGGCTCGCCGCGGGATTCTGGACGCTGCTCGTCGCGCGCGCGGTGACCGGCATCGGCGTCGGCGG
>Ga0075424_100007690_pt1 | contig 10479 bp, 6 predicted proteins | sample SoiMethybrSBSTD3_FD_75301 | JGI IMG/M metagenome (GOLD analysis project Ga0075424, IMG submission 75301) | Bulk soil microbial communities from a Populus tree surrounding site in Tennessee, USA - Soil MetaG P. TD hybrid SBSTD3 | ecosystem: Environmental > Terrestrial > Soil > Tree plantation...
GCGTTCGCGCAAGAAAAGACGTTCGAACTCAAGCTCGCGCACTGGGTGCCGCCATCACATCCGCTGCAAAAAGCGTTGGAAGAATGGGGCGCCGCGGTCGAGAAGGATTCCGGGGGGACGCTGCACTACAAGGTTTATCCCTCGCAGCAGCTTGGGAAAGCCTTCGACCATTACGACATGGCACGTGACGGCATCGCCGACCTGACCTACGTCAATCCCGGTTATCAGCCGGGGCGCTTCCCGATTATCGGTGCGGGTGAGCTGCCGTTCCTCTTTGCCAATGCAACGAGCGGCTCCCAGGCGCTTGACGCCTGGTATCGCAAATACGCCGACCGCGAGATGAAGGACATCAAATTTTGTTTGGCCTTCGTGCACGATCCGGGCTCGTTTCACTCCAAGAGCAAAAAAATCACCGTGCCCGACGACATCAAAGGCATGAAAATTCGTCCGGCCCACGCCACCATGGCAAGTTTTGTCACCCAGCTTGGCGGCACGAACGTCCAGGCCGCAGCCCCCGAAGTTCGCGATATTCTCGAAAAAGGCGTCGCCGACGCCGTGACATTCCCGTGGGGCTCAGTGCCGCTGTTCGGAATCGACAAAGTCACGAAATATCACATGGACGTTCCACTGTATGTGACGACCTTCGCCTTTGTGTTCAACAAAGACAAATACAACGAGATGTCGCCGCGGCAGAAGAAGGCGATCGACGATCATTGCAACAACGAGTGGGCGGGCAAAGTCTCGGCGCCGTGGGCCGAGTTCGAGCACGCGGGCATCGCCAAGATCAAGGCGGAGGCGGGCCAGGAGGTCTATTCCCTCACGCCGGCGCAGGTCGAGGAATGGAAAAAGGCTGCGCGACCGCTCGAGCAGAAATGGGCCGACAATGTGAGGAAGGCTGGCGGCAATGCTGACGCGATCATGAAAGAGCTCAAGGATCAGCTCGCTAAGTACAAGGCCTCGTTCTAACATTCTGGCGACGCGGCTCGAACGGGCCGCCTTCACTCTTTCGCGTCGGGCTGGGACGCTGCTCGCGCTGACCAGCCGCGGAGATCGTCGTGGCGGAGAAAGTCCTTGGCGAAACCGAAGTCGCGCGAAAGCTCGCCGGCTCGCCTTCGCCGCGCAGACGCAACGCGATGGACCGGTTCATCGATGGGATCGAGCTGGTCGCGGCATTTTTTGTCGGCATCGTCGCCGCCGATATCTTCATATCCGTGCTGCTGCGTTATTTCTTTGCCATACAGATCCCTGATGCGTACGACTTCGGACGGCTTCTGCTCGGCATCCTGATCTTCTGGGGCATCGCAGCGACGTCCTATCGCGGCACGCATATCACCGTCGATCTTGTGTGGAGCAATGTCGGGCCGCGTTGGCAGCGCGTGATCGATGTGTTTGCCACGCTGGTCCTGTTATTTGTGGTGACGGTTCAGACCTACACGCTGTTCGACAAGGTCACGAGCACCTACAGGGACAATGTTCTCACGTTCGATCTAAGACTGCCCACGTGGCCGTTTTTCCTGGTCGCCTGGATCGGCGACGTGTCGGCGGTGATGCTGATCGCGGTGCGCACCTATCGGCTGATCTTCCACCCAGAATTGATGGATGACGGCGGCTACCGGATGAAGCCGGTCGAATAGCCCATGTTGAGCACCGACGCAGTCGCCATCATCGGGTTCATTGCATTGTTCGGGATGATGCTCATGCGCGTGCCGGTCGGCATGGCGATGGGCCTCGTTGGCGTCACCGGCTTTGCCTATCTCAATGGCTCCGGACCAGCCCTCAAGATCGTCGGCCACACATCGATGCGCACGGTGACCGACTACAATTTCGGCGTGATCCCCATGTTCCTGCTGATGGGCGCGTTCGTGTCGAATTCCGGCATGAGCCGCGAGCTTTTCCGTGCGGCCAACAGCTTTCTCGGCCACTTGCGCGGTGGGCTCGGCATCGCGACCGTCGCGGCCTGCGGCGGTTTTGCCGCAATTTCGGGCTCATCGGTCGCAACCGCGGCCACGTTTTCCGCAGTCGCCTATCCCGAGATGCGTCGCTTCGGCTATCCGCAGTCTTTCGCCACGGGGGTCATCGCAGCCGGCGGCACGCTCGGCGCGATGCTGCCGCCATCAACGGTTCTCGCCGTGTACGGCATCATTACCGAGCAAGATATCGGCAAGCTGTTCATCGCCGGGATCATCCCCGGTCTGCTCGCCGCGACGATGTACATGATCACCGTCGGGATCATCGGGATCGCGCGGCCGAACTTCCTGCCGTCGACGCCGCGCCACTCCTGGAAAGATCGCATTGCCGCTACCCGCGATGTCTGGGCAACGCTTATCCTTTTCCTCTTCGTAATCGGGGGATTGTACGGCGGCCTGTTTACGCCCACCGAAGCCGGCGGCATGGGTGCCGGCGGCGCCTTTCTCATTGGTGTGCTGCGCGGCAGGCTCGATCGGACCGAAATCCGACGCTCGCTATTGCAGGCAACGCGGACGGCGGCCGCAGTTTTTACGGTGCTGATTGGCGCGCTGCTGTTCGGCTATTTCCTCACCGTCACGCAGACGCCGCAAAAGGTGACCGCGGTCCTGACCGGGCTCGGCATCGGCAATTACGGCGTGCTGGCGCTGATCATGCTGATGTACCTGGTGCTCGGCTGTCTCATGGACGCGATGGCGATGATCATCCTGACCGTTCCGATCATTTTCCCGGTTATCACCCATCTGGGCTTCGATCCGATCTGGTTCGGCGTGATCATTGTGATGACGGTCGAGCTCGGCCTCATTCATCCACCGGTCGGCATGAACGTGTTCGTGATCAAAAGCGTGGTCAAGGACGTGAGCTTCGCCACGATCTTCAAGGGGGTCATTCCATTCATCATCACCGACCTTATCCGGCTGGTGATCCTGATTGCCTTTCCGATCATCGCGCTTTGGCTCCCCTCGCGCATGTGAGGCATTTCGTGCTATATAGTTTGGGTCCCAACAATCTGCCAGCGGCCTGACGATGGAGCGGTCATTCAAGAAAGAAGTCCAGGCTCTGAAGCTTGGCGATGGCGAGACCTTCCACGGCGAGGGGATCCTCGCCGTCACCAAGGCGCTGTTGCAATCTGGCGTTTCCTACGTGGGCGGCTACCAGGGCGCACCGGTGTCGCATCTGCTCGATGTGCTGGTCGATGCAGAGGACATCATGTCCGAACTCGGCGTGCATCTGGAAACCTGCTCCAACGAGGCCTCGGCCGCCGCCATGCTCGGCGCGTCGATCAATTACCCGTTGCGCGGCGCAGTCACCTGGAAATCGATCGTCGGCACCAATGTTGCAGCCGATGCATTGTCGAACCTTGCTTCGCCCGGCGTGGTCGGCGGCGCCATGATCATCCTTGGCGAGGACTACGGCGAGGGCGCAAGCGTCATTCAGGAGCGCTCTTATGCCTATGCGATGAAATCCTCGATGTGGCTGCTCGACCCGCGGCCCGACCTGCCGTCGATTGTACGCACGGTGGAAAAAGGCTTCGAGCTTTCCGAGGCGAGCCACGCTCCCGTCATGCTGGAATTGCGCATCCGCGCCTGCCACGCCACCGGTGAATTCGCCGCCAAAAATAATCGGAAAGGTGTCGTTTCCGGTCTCGACAAGCTGGTCGGACCGCCGCGCTTCGAATATGGGCGGCTTGCCCATCCGCCCGTGATCTTCACGCAGGAGCGCTTGAAGGTCGAAGAGCGGCTGCCCGCCGCGCGTGCCTTCGTTCGCGAGCATAAGCTTAACGAGATCATCGAGGGGGATATTGCCGATATCGGCGTTATCGTGATGGGCGGACTGACCAACAGCGTCCTGCGCGCGCTCGAGCGCATGGGGCTTGCCGATGTGTTTGGCAAATCGCGCGTGCCCCTGTTGGTGCTCAACGTCGTCTATCCGCTGGTGCCCGAGGAAATAACCACATTCTGCGCCGCCAAGCGTGCAGTTCTGGTGGTTGAGGAAGGCTACCCCGACTACATCGAACAGGCGATCAACGTGGAATTGCGCCACGCCGGCATCAATACGCGTGTGCTTGGCAAAGGCCCGCTGCCGAAAGCAGGTGAATACGCGTCCGATGTGTTGCTCGAAGGGCTTGCCGCCTTTCTTCAGGACGCGAGGCCTGATGGCATCGATGCCGACACCATTGCTGAAAAGGCGCGCGGCCTTATCGCGCACAAGGCAAAAGCCGCCGCGGCTCTCGGCCCGTTGCCGCCGCGTCCGCCCGCCTTCTGCACCGGCTGTCCTGAGCGTCCCGTCTTTTCCGCCATCAAGTTGATGCAGCGCGAACTCGGGCCGACCCATATCAGCGCCGATATCGGCTGCCATTCGTTCGCGACTTTCGCCCCGTTTTCGCTTGGCAATTCCATCCTCGGCTACGGCATGTCGCTCGCCAGCGCGGCGGCCGTGGCTCCGAACATGGAGAAGCGCCCAATCGCCGTCATGGGCGACGGCGGCTTCTGGCACAACGGACTGATCACCGGCGTAGCCTCCAACCTTTTCAATAAAGGCGACGGTGTTCTGATCGTGATGCAGAACGGCTATGCCTCGGCGACCGGCCAGCAGTATATCCCGTCAAGCACAATGAGCCGCACCGGATCTGCGCCAGGCATGGACATCGAGCAGACATTGCGGGCCATGGGCGTCCGCTGGCTGCGCAAGGTACGCACCTACAGCGTCAGCGTGATGGTGACCACGCTGAAAGAGGCTATGAAGACCGCCGAACGCGGCCTGAAGGTGATCATCGCCGACGGCGAATGCCAGCTCGCGCGGCAGCGGCGCATCAGAGCCGAAGACGCCGAGAAGCTGAAACGCGGCGAACGCGTAACGCGCGCGCGCTACGGCGTTGATGATGACATCTGCACCGGCGACCATTCCTGCATTCGACTGTCGGGTTGCCCCTCGCTGACCGTGAAGCCGTCGCCGGACCCCCTGCGCACCGATCCCGTTGCAACGGTCATTGAATCGTGCGTCGGCTGCGGGCTGTGCGGGGAGGTTGCGCATGCGGCTGTGTTGTGCCCGTCGTTCTACCGCGCCGAGATCGTGCGCAATCCGACCTGGCGCGACCGCCTGAAGCATTGGCTGCGTCAGAAAATCATCGGCTGGCTTGGCGGCTATGGCGGCGAGGCCCGGGCATGAACACGCCGCGCCCGATTAGCATCCTGATTGCAGCCCTTGGTGGCGAAGGCGGCGGCGTGCTGACGGAATGGATCGTTGGCGCCGCGGTACAGGCAGGATTTCCCGTGCAGAGCACGTCCATTCCCGGCGTCGCGCAGCGCACCGGCGCTACAACGTATTACATTGAAATACTGCCAGTGCCATCGCGCGATCTCGGCAACAAGCGGCCGGTGCTGGCCCTGACGCCCGGTGTCGGCGACATCGATATCGCAGTCGCGAGCGAATTGCTCGAAGCCGGTCGGACGGTCGCCAATGGTTTTGTCACGCCAGACCGCACGCACGTTATAGCTTCGCTCAGCCGCTTCTATGCCATGGATGAAAAGATCGCCATGGGTGACGGTCGCTTCGACCAGGACAGGCTGATCAACGTCATCAAAGAACATGCGAAGGACGCCTTGCTGGTCGATATGGCTTCGCTGGCAAAGCGGAGCGATTCGATCATCAACGCGGTGATGCTTGGCGCAATTGCCGGCTGCGGACGACTCCCGCTGAAGCGCGAGCTGTTCGAGGCGGCAATCCGTAACGATGGCAAGTCGGTGGAAAGCAACCTGCAAGGCTTCCGGGCCGGATTCGAAGCTGCGCGGGTGAACATGCAGCCTGCAAAAGAGCTCGAAAGAAAGCGGAGCGCAGCACCAACGCCGGCAATGGTCGAACATGAAGTTGCGCGCACCTTTCCAGCCATCGCGCAAACAATCGGACTCGAAGGCGTCCGGCGTCTGATCCATTACCAGGGTGTGCGCTATGCATGGCTGTACCTCAGCCGCCTTCGGCCAATTGTCGAAGCTGACCAGGTGTTCGGGGCGCAGGGCAAACTGGTGAAGGAGGTCGCGCGCCATCTCGCGGTGCGCATGTCCTATGAGGATGTCGTGCGCGTCGCGCAAGCAAAGATTGCGCCGGCGCGCATGCGGCGCATCGCGCGCGAAGAGCTGGTCGCAAATGGCGATCCCTTCTCGGTGCACGATTTCTTGAAACCGGGCATCGAGGAGATGTGTCAGCTTTTGCCGTCATTCCTGGCGCGGCCGATCCTGCGGCTGGCCGAGCGCAAAGGCTGGCTCGGCCGGGTTTATTTCGGCATGGAGGTTACCTCGACGTCCATCAGCGGTTATTTGCGCTTTCTCATTCTCGCCAAGCTGCGGGCACTGCGTCCTTATGGCTATCGCTACAAGCAGGAGCAGGGGCAGATCGACGCCTGGCTCGGTCTCATCCGCGACGCGGTCCGTCTGTCGCCTGAACTGGCGCTCGAGATCACCGAATGCGCAAGGCTGATCAAAGGATACGGCGATACCCACGCGCGCGGGGTCGCCAATTATCGTGCCATCGAGCGTCGCGTGATCCGGCCCGCGCTGGCAGCTCAGATGCCCCCCGCGCGCGCGGTCGATGCTATTGCGAGCGCGCGTGCCGCGGCCCTTGTGGATCCAGAAGGCGAGAGCCTTGCCAGGTGCCTTGCTGATATTGAGGAGCCTGCCCTGAGAATGGCCGCAGAGTAAAATCGTCCATCATCCAGAGCCGCCCGACAGCCCTCGCGGCAGTCCGTTGTCACCCTTGGCCTCGTCGGCTAAGACTCCGCGCAACAAAAACAGCGTCCGCCGTCGGCGGACATTCAGGGACGGAATGCATGGCGGCGACACCGACCGGCCAGCGGCCAACAATCGCCGCCGAGGCATTTCTGCGTGCCCTTGCCGACCACGGCACCGATTATTTTTTCGCCAATCCCGGCACTGATTTCCCGCCGATCGTGGAAGCCTTCACTCGCGCCAAGAAGACCAACGCGAAGGTGCCCAAGCCTATTCTGGTGCCGCACGAAAACCTCGCGGTTGCCATGGCGCATGGCGCTTATCTGATGAACGGGCGTCCACAAGCGGTGATGGTGCATGTCAATGTCGGTACCGCTAATACGATAAATAATCTCACAAACCTTTCGCGCGACCGGGTGCCCCTCATTCTCGCCGCAGGCCGGACCCCGATCACCGAAAAGGGCGCATTCGGCTCGCGAACCCGCCCGATCCATTGGGCACAGGAAATGTTTGACCAGGCCGGGATGGTGCGCGAACTGGTGAAATGGGATTACGAGTTGCGCGTACCAGGACAGATCGGCGACGTGGTCGCACGCGGGGTTGAAGTGGCGATGGCGCATCCGCGTGGGCCGGTTTATCTCGTATTGCCGCGCGAACCGCTCGCTGCTCCCCTGCCCGAGCCAACGGGCCCGGTAAAGCCACGGCCGCAGGCAGGTCCTCTACATTCCGATCCGCGTACGATCGGGACCCTTGCCGAATGGATTGCATCTGTCGAACGACCGCTGATTATCACGGCCACCTTGCCGGCCGAAGCAGTCCCGCCCCTCGAGCGTCTCGCGGAACGCTGCGCCATTCCGGTCGTGACCCACAACCCGCGCACCGTGTGCCTGCCTTCAAGCCATACGATGCATTTCGGCTTTGAGCCAGGCACGCTGCTTGCCGATGCCGACCTCGTGATCGTGATCGAATCGGATGTGCCGTGGATACCGCATCTGCAGCATCCACCTGGCGGTTGCCGCGTTGCCCACGTGGGCGAGGATCCATTTTACGTGCGATACCCGATGCGCAGCTTTCCAAGCGACCTTGCCATTCAAGCCAGCAGCGCACAGGCGCTGGATGCTTTGATCCGTGCGGTTGAGCCGCGCCTGCAGATGGCGGACGCCCGAATTGCGGCCCGCAGGGCTCGGCTGACCGAGCGTATGCGCACGCGGCGGGCGCAACTCGCGAAAGACTCCGCGCCAGGCTCGACGATTTCGCCGGAATATCTTTCGCGCGCGATCGGCGAAGCGCTTGGCAAGGATGCCATCATCATCAACGAATATCCCCTACGGCCGGATCACTGTCCGCGCGAGAAGCCCGGCACTTTCTTTGCGCTCGGCCCGGCCGGTGGGCTCGGTTGGGGCCTCGGGGCGGCGCTTGGCGCCAAGCTCGCGGCGCCCGACGAGTTCGTCGTCGCCACGCTCGGCGACGGTTCTTACATGTTCGCCAATCCTATGGTCGGTCACTGGGTTTCGGCCGTTCACAATCTTCCGATTCTCACCGTCGTATTCAACAACAGCCGATATGGCGCCGTCCGCCGTGCCACACTTTCAATGTTCAAGGACGGCGCGGCCGGCGAAAATGACGGCCGCACGCTGGCCGATCTCGATCCATCGCCCCCGTTTGAAGAAATGGCGCGGGCGCAGGGAGCCCACGCGGAGCGTGTCGACAAGCCCGCCGATCTTCCCGACGCACTGGCACGCGCTCGCGCCGCCGTCGTTAACGAACGCAAGCAGGCCATGCTCAACGTGATTACGCCTTATTGAACCGGTAACCCGCCAGGACCAATCGAAGAGTCACGGAGAACTTGATGCGCATCGATGCCTATACCCATTTCATCCCCGAAAATTTTTTCAACAAGATCGTCGAAGGCGGTCATGCCGACATCGGCAAGCGTGTTCGTGAAATTCCCTGCATTCACGACCTTGAAGTACGGCGCAAGATCGTCGGGGGATTCAAGGACTATGCGCAGATCCTGTCCTATCCGATGCCGCCGCTCGAAGCCATAGCCAAGGGCGACGGCAAGCTGACCGAAGAGTACACGAAGCTTGTCAACGATGGCTTGGCCGACATATGCGCAAAATTTCCCGATCAGTTCCCCGGCTGGGTCGCGCAAGCCGCACTGATCGCGCCCGATGGCGGCGTGCGTGAAGCGGAGCGCGCGCTGAAAAACGGCGCGCTGGGTGTGCAGATCTATACCAACATCTCCGGCAAGCCTCTCGACGACCCGGCATTCGAGCCGTTCTTCGCCGCCATGAACAGGCTCAACAAGCCGATCTGGATGCACCCCGCGAGAGCCGCCAATTTTCCTGACTATCTGACCGAGAAGAAATCGAAATATGAGATCTGGTGGACGTTCGGATGGTCCTACGAGACTGCGGCTGCCATGGCGCGGCTGGTATTCTCGAAGGTCATGGACAAATACCCGAACCTGAAAATCATTACGCACCATTTCGGCGGCATCGTGCCCATGCTGGAGGGCCGCATTGGCCCAGGCTGGGATCAGCTCGGCGCTCGCACCTCCGACGAAGACCTCAGCGTCATCCTGAAGCAGCTCAAAAAGCGTCCGCTCGATTATTTCAAGCACTCGTTCTATGCCGACACCGCCGTGTTCGGCGGCGTGCCGGCGACCCATGCGGGGCTGGCGTTCTACGACCTCGACAAGATTGTATTCGCGTCGGACTGCCCGTTCGATCCCGAGAAGGGCACGATGTACACGCGCGAAACGATGCGCATCCTTGAAGGCATCGACATGCCGAAAGCGGATAAGGAAAAGATCTGGCACGGCAACCTCGAGGCGATCACGGGCGTGACGTTCAAAGTCTAGTCATGGCCGGGCTTGTCCCGGCCATCCACGTCTTCTCTGACATTCAGCTCGCTATGCAAAGAAAGTCGTGGATGCCCGGCATAAAGCCGGGCATGACGCATCCATCGAGCGTGTCCGTCGGTAGAAGCGGGACGCCCATCTGCTAACCTCCGCGCCCATGGCGCAGACACAGTCGATTGGCTTGCCCGAACCGGATCCGCCGGCTGACGAAGGCCGCGTGACGCCGGCGATGGCGCAGTACGTCGAAATAAAAGTTGCCAATCCGGATTGCCTGTTGTTCTACCGGATGGGCGATTTCTACGAGATGTTTTTCGAGGACGCCGAGGTCGCCTCGCGCGCGCTTGGCATCGCGCTCACCAAGCGCGGCAAATATCTCGGTAAGGACGTGCCGCTCTGCGGCGTTCCGGTTCTGCGCGCCGACGAATATCTGCATCGGCTTATCGAGCAGGGATACCGCGTGGCCGTGTGCGAGCAGCTGGAGGACCCGGCCGAAGCCCGCAAGCGTGGATACAAGAGCGTAGTACGCCGCGACGTCGTGCGGCTGGTGACGCCGGGCACGCTCACTGAAGACACGCTGCTGGATGCGAGGCGCAATAATTATCTTCTGGCGGTTGCCCGCGCGCGCCTGTCGTCGGCCGGCGAGGAGGCATGGTTCGCGCTCGCCTGGATCGATATTTCCACGGGCGAATTCCGCATTACCGAATGCGATCGCGCGGCGCTTTCCACCGAGATTGCGCGGCTTGAACCAGGCGAGATTCTCGTTTCCGACGCGCTCTTCAGCGAAGCCGACCTTGCTGCCTATTGGCGCTCGCTGCCGGCCGTGACACCTCTGCCGCGGGATGTCTTTGACGGCGCAACCGCTGAACGCCGGCTCACTTCGTTCTTTGCGGTGGCGACCAGCGAAGCGTTCGGAGCACTGAGCCGGCT
>Ga0075424_100007692_pt1 | contig 10478 bp, 11 predicted proteins | sample SoiMethybrSBSTD3_FD_75301 | JGI IMG/M metagenome (GOLD analysis project Ga0075424, IMG submission 75301) | Bulk soil microbial communities from a Populus tree surrounding site in Tennessee, USA - Soil MetaG P. TD hybrid SBSTD3 | ecosystem: Environmental > Terrestrial > Soil > Tree plantation...
CAGTGGCGGGACCGTCTGGGCTTTTCACCCAGTTCCCCTGCTCCGAGGCCGAGTCGGTTGTGGCCTAGGACTATAGCACGTAGAATTTTTGGACAGGGTTACGGTGGAATCCCGAATCAAAGCGGCCGGACTCGCTGAAATCAACGAAAAGCTGCGTGCCGACGAGCGACTGTCGTTCGAGGACGGTGTCGCGCTGTTTCGGTCGGGCGATTTGCTGGCGGTCGGCGCTCTCGCCAACCGTGAGCGCGAAAAGCGCCACGGCGCGCGCACGTATTTCAACTACAACCTTCGGCTCGAGCCGACCAATGTCTGTGTGGCGAGCTGCCTGTTCTGCTCGTTTGCGAGGCTGCAGCCGTCCGACGCCGCCGCCTACACGATGTCGCTCGAGCAGGCCTGGGACAAGCTCCGCCGCCGCGCGAACCAGCCGCTCACCGAGCTCCACATCGTCAACGGCCTGAACCCGAATCTGCCGTTCGACTACTACACGGAGCTGCTGCGCGGCTTCAAACGAATTCGTCCCGAGATTCACCTCAAATGTTTCACCGCAGTCGAGATTGCATTCTTCGCCGATCTCTACGGGATGACCGACGAGCGGGTGCTCCGCGAGCTGATTGCCGCGGGGCTTGACTCGCTGCCCGGCGGCGGCGCGGAAATTTTCGCCGAACGTGTGAGAAAAAAAATCTGTCACGACAAGTGCGACGCGGATCGATACCTGAGCATTCACCGCGCCGCGCACCGCCTCGGCCTCCGCACGAACGTGACCATGCTCTACGGGCACATCGAGACGATGGAAGAACGCGTCGACCACATGATGCGCGCCCGCGCGTTGCAGGACGAAACAGGCGGCTTCCAGGCGTTCATTCCGTTGGCGTTTCATCCGGACAACAATCAGATGCGCAAGCTGCCTGCGCCGAGCGCAGCCGATACGCTGCGCGTCCATGCCGTCGCGCGGTTGATGTGCGACAACATTCCGCACATCAAGGCCTTCTGGATAGCCACCGGCGTCGATGTGGCGCAGACCGCGTTGTGGTTTGGAGTGGACGATCTCGACGGGACCGTGCAGGAAGAGAAGATTTACCACATGGCGGGATCGCCGACCCCGGAGGGAATGACTACAGCCCAGCTCACCAGGCTCGTCCGCGCCGCGGGCCGCGAGCCGCTCGAGCGCGACACCCTCTACAACATCGTCAACACCTTCGAGACCGCCACAGCGTAGGGAACCACTAGACCTCGTCCGCTATACTTTTCTGATCCCATGTCGACGATGATTCCGCTCCTTACGAAGTTCGAGCGCGAGCATATTTCTGAGCGGCAGACGCTGCCCGCGAAGTACCTCGGCCTTTCCGATGCCGAGATGGACATCCGTATTGCGGCGGCGCGCGCGAAGCTCGGGAGCCGTCTCATCATCCTGGGTCATCACTATCAGCGCGACGAGGTCATCAGATTCGCCGATTACACCGGCGATTCGTTCAAGCTCGCCAGCCACATTGCCAATAGACCTGAGGCGGACTACATCGTCTTTTGCGGCGTGCATTTCATGGCGGAGAGCGCCGACGTGCTCTGCGGTCCTCAGCAGCAGGTGATTCTTCCGGACCTGGCCGCCGGCTGCTCGATGGCGGACATGGCCGCGCCGGATCAACTGGAGACGTGCTGGGAAGAGCTTACGCTGATGGGCGTCGAGCGAATTGTTCCCGTCACGTATATCAACTCCGCCGCGTCAATCAAAGCGTTTGTCGGCGAACGCGGTGGTACCGTCTGCACCTCGTCGAACGCGGCGGCGACGATGAGATGGGCTTTCGAGAGGGGCGACAAGATCCTGTTCCTGCCGGATCAGCATCTGGGTCGCAACACGGCATACCGCATGGGCATCCCGCTCAACGCAATGGTGGTGTGGGACCCGAACGAGATTTTCGGCGGTGTCGATCCAGACGGGTTGAGGCAGGCGCGCATGATCCTCTGGAAAGGTCACTGCTCGGTGCACACGCGGTTCACCGTCAGACAGATCGAAGCCGTTCGGAAACAGCATCCGGGCATCCGCGTCATCGTCCACCCGGAGGTGCCATGGGAGGTGGTCCAGGCGGCCGACGACAGCGGCAGCACGGAATACATCCTGAAGACGGTGAAGAACAGTCCCGCCGGATCCGTATGGGCCGTCGGCACCGAAGTGCATCTCGTGAACCGCCTTGCGAACGAAGTCGCCCCGGGCAGGACCGTCGTCTCGCTCGATCAGTTCGGCTGCCTCTGCTCGACAATGTTCCGCGTGTCGCCGAACCACCTGCTCTGGATTCTTGAAGAGCTGGTTGAGGGGCGCGTCCACAATCGCATCGTCGTTCCCGACGATCAGAAGTATTGGACGAAAGTGGCGCTCGATCGAATGTTGTCCATCCGTTAGCGACGGGAGTACGATTGCGTTCTTCGGCGCGCCGTAAAGGCGCGCCACACGTGGAGGACGCATGGCGCACGAACTTCCCAAGCTCCCGTACGACTTCGCCGCGCTCGAGCCGCACATCGACGCGCAGACGATGCAGATACATCACGGGAAGCATCACCAGGCATACGTGACGAACCTGAACGCCGCGCTCGAGAAGCATCCCGAGCTGGCGTCCAAGAGCGTCGATGATCTGTGCCGCGGCATCAACACGGTGCCCGAAGACATCCGCACCGCCGTGCGGAACAACGGCGGTGGCCACTGGAACCACTCGCAGTTCTGGAAGTGGATGGCGCCCAATGCCGGCGGCGCGCCGACGGGGAAGATCGCCGACGCCATCAACTCCGCGTTCAGCAGCTTCGACAACTTCAAAACGGAGTGGGGCAAAGCGGGCGCGGGCCGATTCGGCAGCGGATGGGTGTGGCTGCTCAAGGATGGAAACAAGGTCTCCATCGTCAGCACGCCGAATCAGGACAACCCGCTGATGGAAGGGAAGACGCCGATTCTCGGCCTCGACGTCTGGGAGCACGCGTATTACTTGAAATACCAGAACCGCCGTCCCGACTACATCACGGCGTGGTGGAATGTGGTGAATTGGGCGGAGGTGAATAAAGCGCTGTAGGGATCGGGGATCTGGGATCAGGGTCGGGGATCAAGGATCGGGGATCCGCGGTTCTGATCCCTGGTCCCGGATCCCTGATCGCTACCGGTGCCTACTGCTGACGTTTCAACGTGAATTCCTGCGCCTGACCCTGGCCGCCCTCGGCCATCCGCGTAAACGCGATCTCGTCGCCCTTGAGCGTGCCGCTCCAGTTCAGCGTGATCTCGCCGCCGCGTCCCATCTGTTTGGTCTTGAACTTCAGCATCCCATTGGCAATCGTCCCTTCCTCGATCGGGATTTCGCCGCCGCGGCCGCCAGCCATCGACCCGGTCAGCTTGCCGCCGTCGGCCTTCAACGTCAGCGTTACCATTTGCGGTCCACGGCCGCCGGGCACTTCGCCGGCCCATTTGCCGTCAACCGACCCCTGAGCAAGCGCCACAACCGGGAGCGCCGCCAGACAGACGAACAATATCCAGGCTTTCAGTCTCATGAATGATCTCCGTGTGATGTGAAAGAAATTACGCGCGCGAGGTTCTACGCGATTGCATACGCGTGCTGAGGAGCGGATGTTTACGTGTTCGGGTCGAGCGTGCGTGCGGTGATGAGGTAGTCCTTCACGATTCGTCCCGCAATCAGGTGTTCCTGGATGATCCGTTCGAGCACCGGAGGATCGCAGTCGCCATACCAGGCACCTTCTGGGTACACGACGGCGATTGGGCCCCCTTCGCAGATGCGCAGGCAGTTCGCCTTCGTGCGAAGAATGCCGCCCTGATCAGATAGCTTCAGCTCCTTCAGCCGCCGTTTGAGGAAATTCCACGCGGTCAGCCCGCGCTCCTTGTCGCAGCACTTCGGCTTCTCCTGATCGCAGCACAGAAAGATGTGTCGGCGGGCGATGGGGACGCCAATCGTCGCGGCGACTTCGCGTTGGGAATCGGTCACGTACAAGCAGTATATTCAACCCGCCAGCGAGGATTGATGCCGGTCCGATTACTTCGCGTGCTGATCCTTCTCGCGTCTCTGGCGGCCGCCTCAAACGCGACCGCGCAGTTCGGCCATCCATTGAAAGGATCGTGGAGCGGCGACTGGGGTCCGGACAAGGATCACCGCACCAGGGTCCTGCTGCAGATGCAATGGGACGGCAAGACGATCACCGGTGCGATTAATCCTGGCGCGAATGCGCAGCCGCTGACCACCGCCACTCTCAATCCCGACACCTGGCAGGTGCACCTCGAAGCGCGCGGCGTCGTCATCGACGGCAAGCTCGAGAACATCGGTTCCGCCCGGCGCGTCCTCAGCGGCATGTGGACGGAGGACGGCCGGAAGGGCGACTTCAGACTCGTTCGAAACTAACGCGGTGCGAACAGCGGCTGGCCAAAATCGTCGGTCAGCTTCTGCAGATACTTGTTGTTCTCCTGACAGATGTATTCCGTCAGTTCGCCGTCAGCCTTCCATGGGATGTTCCACGCCACGGTCCATGGCCGCGAGTAGGCTCCGGGATCGTCAATCAGTGCTTCGTAGTGCAGCGTCGCCTTGTTCGGACGGGTGAATCTCTCGACGACGTGCAGCAGGTCGGTGTGCGGATGGCCGTAGTAGTCGAGCCAGCTGTTCTCGTTGAAGCCGACGACGTCAACGACAAGCGCGTCCCTCTCCCAGCGGCCGACCGAGTGACCCAGGTAGGTCGGGTTCAACTCGTCGCCGTGCGGATGCGGCCGGCCGTCCATGTAAATCTCGCGCCAGATGTGCGTCGCGCCTTCGAAGATCATCAGGACGCGCTTGTGATCCGGCTGCTGGATGATTTCCATCGGATAGGGCGTCGCCATCAGGCGCGGACCGCCCGGAGGCAGGCAGTAGCCTTCGGGGTCGTACTTGGAGTTGTTGCGCGAGTTGTAGTCGTAGATCGCGCGGGCCCACGGCAGGAACGGCACGTCGGGCTCCGCTTTCGAGCCGCCGCGTCCACTCTCCGCTGTCGCGCCGCGCTCCGCGGCCGTCTTGCCGTCGCGACCGGGAATGCGCATCCCCATGTTCTGGATGTACGGAACGTCCCATACGCCCTTCTCGCCGGGAACGCGTCCGAGATTCGGTGTTCCGTCCACGAGGCGCGGCGCCGGCTCGATGCGGCCGCCTCCTCCGCCGCGGTCCTGCGCTCGCGCCGTCCAGAACGCCGCGACCACGATCGCGATCGTCAACGCGAACGCGGCGCGCATCGACAGCGTCACGGGTTCTCGGTCTGACTGGATGCCGCGAACAGCCGCTTGCCGGTGCTGGTGAGAATGACGGTGCGCGCGTTGCCGTAAGGCGAGCCGTCCCTGGCGAGGCTCCCCTCGACGGAGACGACGTCACCGACCTTCAGCGTATTACGCGTCCACCCGTTGCGCATCAGCCCATTGGGGCTTCCCATCTCGAAGGCCCAGTTGGTCACCTTCTTTGTCTGATCGTCGGTGATGTCGAGATAGAAGAAGGTGTGCGGGTTCTGCCACTCGATCTTGGTGACGACACCCGTGAGCTTGAACGGCTTGGCGGCGTCGAACTCCGCGGAAAAGGAGTGGTGCGCGGCAACCGGAACAACCGCGAGCACCAAACTGATAGTCACGGCGGCGGCAAGAAGCGTCGTCCGCATCAAGTCCTCCGATCGACGCATCTTAGCTCAGAACAGCGTCACTTCCACGAGCTGCCCCTGCTCGACGGCGCCGGTGTCTGCAGGAATCTCGAAGTAGCCGTCGGCCTGCGACATGCTCGTAATGTCGCCCGATGCCTTGAATGCAGGTATGGCGGTGCCGTCCGCGACGCGGACCGTATAGAACTGATGCCGATCTTTCGTCGACACTACGCGCCGCGCGAGCGGCAGCGTCACGGTTCTCACGGCATGCGGCGGCAGCCGCGCGATGCGACGCAGCGCCGGGACGAGGAGGATGTGGGCGTTCGACAGGCACGACGAGGGGTAGCCCGGCATTCCGAAGAACGGCCTCCCGTCGACCAGACCGAACGCCGTAGGCTTCCCCGGCTTGACCGAGATGCCATGAAACAGCACCTTGCCGCGGCTGCTCAGCGCATCGAGGATCAGGTCGCGTTCGCCGACTGATGTGCCCCCCGAGAACACCAGCACGTCATCTTCAAGGCACTCGTCGAGCGCCCGCTCGAGATCGGCCATCGTATCCGCGGCGGTTCGATGCGGAACCGGTACGCCGCCATGTTCGGCGATGACGGCGGCGAGCGTGAACCGGTTGATGTCGTAGATCTGTCCCGGCTGAAGGGGCCGGCCCGGATCGACAATCTCGTTCCCCGTCGAGAGAATCGCAACACGCGGCCGCGCATACACGTCGACGTGCGCAAGACCGAGCGCCGCGAGCGCGCCGACGCGGCTGGCGTTCAGCGCTTCGCCGTTGCGCATTACCGTCTGACCGCTCTTGATATCCGCGCCCTGGCGTCCGATGTTCTGCCCCGGTTCGGCGGCGTTGAAGATGTGAACTCGTGAGCCGTCCGCGCTGGTCTGTTCGACCATCACCACGGCATCGGCGCCCGGAGGCATCGGGGCGCCGGTCGAAATCTCGGTGCATTCACCCGCACCGACCGTTCGCGACGGCATCTGGCCGGTAAAGACCTTCTCTATGCAGGTGAGCGTCGAAGGATGCGTGACGGTTGCGTCTGACGTATCGACCGCGCGGACGGCGTAGCCATCCATCGCAGCGCGCGAGAACGGCGGCACGTCCGCCGATGCAACGACATCCTGCGCCAGCACGCGCCCGTGCGTCGCGTCGAGCGGTGCCTGTTCGATGCGCTCGATCGGCCGCAGCGAATCGTTGATCACCGCTCTCGCGTGTTCGAGCGAGATCGTGTCGCCGAAAGGGCGCATTTGCGTTCTCATCGTCGAAGCTGCTGAACGATGTGGCCGAGTTCGGGGATGATGAGCTTGGTCATGGCCAGGCGCACGGCGTCGGGCGAGCCGGGCAAGACGAAAATTGCCTTTCCGCCCGCGCGACCCGCCGTCGCGCGGCTCATCATCGCGGCAGCGCCAATCTGATCGTAGCTGAGCATCCGGAACAGCTCGCCGAAGCCCGTGAGCCGCTTTTCGAGCAGCCGATCGATTGCCTCGAAGGTCCCGTCTCGAGATGTGATGCCGGTACCGCCAGTGGTGATGATCACGTCCGTGGCGGCATCGCCGAGCCATCCGGTCACGGTGCTCGTCACCGTGTCGGGATCGTCGCGAACGATGGCGTGGCCTGTAACGACATGCCCGCTCATCTCCAGCAGGTCGCGGATCGCCTGGCCGCCCGTGTCGTTCGCCTCGGTCCGCGTGTCGCTGACGGTCAGGACGCAACAGAGGACGGAGATCGGCGCGTGGCTCTTATGTTCTTCAACGCTCACCCTCGCGATTATATGGAATTACAATGCGGCCCTATGCGTCTCACCTGGCTCATCGCGGCAGCGTTGACCTTCATGCCGGCGACTATCTCCGCGCAATTCGGTGCGCCGGATACGGACGTCCGGATCTCGAAACTCGTGGCCTCGATTTCCGAAGCCCGGATGGAACAGCTCCTTCGTACGCTCGTCGGCTTCGGGACACGAAACACACTCTCGGATGTCACGTCGACGACGCGTGGCATCGGCGCCGCGCGGCAGTGGATTCTCGACGAGCTCGCGAGGACGAGCCCGAAACTGCAAGTGAGCTTCGACACCCACCAGGTGCCGAAAGGAGGACGCATCACTCGCGACGTCGAGCTTCGCAACATCGTCGCGATTCTGCCGGGCCGGACGCCGCGCCGCATTTATGTGAGCGGCCATTACGACACGGTGAATCTTGGCGCGCAGGGGCAGGGCGGCCTCAACACCGCGGGCGGCGGGTACGGCAGCCCCGCGGATAACGCGGACGCGCCCGGCGCGGACGATGATGGCAGCGGCACAGTGCTCGTCATGGAACTGGCGCGCGTCTTCGCGGAGAGCGGCCTCACGTTCGATGCGACACTCGTGTTCACGGCCGTCGCGGGAGAAGAGCAGGGGCTCATCGGCGCGCGCGAAGAGGCGCGCGGTGTGAAAGCCGCCAACATTCCCGTTCAAGCCATCTTCAACAACGATATCGTCGGCGGATCGGTCGGCGGCGACGGGATCGTCGACGGAGCGACGATTCGCCTCTACGCGGAAGGGCCGGAGGATTCACCATCGCGGTCGCTTGCCGTGTTTACGCGGCGGATCGCCGCGCACTACGTCCCGTCGCATCGCATTCGATTGATGGCCCGGCGCGATCGCTTCGGCCGCGGCGGGGATCACACGGCATGGAATCTCGAAGGATTCACGGCGGTCGGCTTCCGCGAGTCGCGGGAGAACTATTCGAAGCAGCACAACGCCAATGACACGATCGATGGCGTTTCGTTCGCGTATCTCGGGCAGAACGCCCGCGTCAACGCGGCGGCGATGGCCGTGCTCGCGCTGGCGCCGCCGCCGCCGGTGGTCGCCACTGATCGCGGCGCGCCGAGGCTCGATCGGCGGCCGTCGGGTTACGATGCGCATCTGCAGTGGATCGCGTCGCCAGGCGCGGCCGGCTATCGCATCTTCTGGCGCGAGGCCTGGGCGCCCGACTGGCAGCACGAGATGTTTGTCGGCAACGTGACCGAATACACGCTGCCGCACATGAACATCGATGACTGGGTGTTCGGCGTTGCGGCCGTCGATGCCGACGGCCACGAAAGCACCGTCAGCGCCTATGTGCCGCTGCCCGCGGCGTACTGAATGGCAGGTGTGCGAACACCGTTTGCATGACAAAGAGCTTTTTGCCTGGCGTCGGCCGCATTTTCCAGCGATTTTCAATCGCAGCCGCGCCGCATCATACGTATCGAGAAACTGGTTTTCGTCTCTCGTAGGAGGAAGCAGATGCGTACTCTCAAGACGCTGCTGTGTCTCGCGGGATTGCTGATCATCAGCAGTTCGGCTGCCGCCCAGGAGAGCACGGCCGAGCTTCGCGGCCGCGTGCTCGACACCCAGGGCGGCGCGCTGCCCGGGGTGACCATCACGATCACCAATCAGGCGACCGGCGTGTACCGCGAGATGGTCAGCAATCAGGACGGCACCTACTTCGCGACCGCGCTCGTGCCGGGCATGTACTCGATCGCCGCGGAGCTCTCCGGCTTCAAGAAGTACATGCGCAACGACGTGCGGCTGGATCTCGGCCGCACCACGACGCTCGACCTTCAGCTCGAGATCGGCGGCCTCACCGAGAACGTGGAAGTGACGGCCGAGACCCCGCTCGTGGACACCACGTCGAAGCAGATCGGCGGCAATGTGACGACGCGCGAGGTGTCGATGCTGCCGTCGGTCAACGGCAACTTTGTCGGACTGGTTGCGCTCCTGCCCGGCATCGTGGCGAACATCAGCACGGAGTCGTTCGGATCGGACGCGGTGAGCGTCAACGGCATGGACTCGCGCAACAACAACTACATGCTCGACGGCGCCAACAACAACGACGACGTGATCGGCCAGCGCGCGGGCTCGCAGGCGAGGACGCCGGTCGAGGCGATCGCCGAGTTCCAGGTCGTCACCAACCAGTACGACGCGGAGTTCGGCCGCACCACCGGCGCGATCATCAACGCGATCAGCAAGCAGGGCAGCAATGCCTTCCACGGCGTCGGCGCGGCGCTGCTGCAGGACGCGTCAATGACGAGGCCCGACTTCTTCGTCAAACAAAACGGTCTCACCAAGCCGCAGACGCGTTTTCAGACCTATCGCGCCAACTTCGGCGGCCCAATCGTCCGTGACAAGGCGCACTTCTTCGGCAACGTCGAGCGCGTGATGGTCAATCGTCCGAACACGATCACGATTCCCTCCCATCCCGAGTTCAACGCGTCCCCGGTGACGAAGGACCGCGTGTGGAACACGCTGCTCCGATTCGACCATCAGGTGAACGCGGACAATACGTGGACGGTCCGATGGCTCCGCGAATCGTCGCCGCAGGTCAACCAGATCGTCCCCTATCTGCCTCCTTTCACCGGGGCGCAGAACCTTACGGTGACGCAGAACGCCTCGCGCGAGGAGCACGACGTCGATCAGACGGTAGTCGGCACGCTCACCAGCGTGCTGTCGAATACCAAGGTCAATACCGTTCGCGTGAACTTCACGCGCGAAGATGTCGCCTTTGCCAACCCCGGCTTCAACACCAACGGCCAGGATCAGGCGGCGCTCAAGCCGACGCTCGTCTTTCTCAACTTCGTGGACCAGCAGTCGCCGGTGGCGCAGGCGCGCGTTGACAACGCATACCAGTTCGACGACACATTCTCGTGGTTCATCCCGCGCGGCGGCGGCACGCACGACGTGAAGATGGGCGGTCAGTATGAATACGTCGGAGCGCGGTCGACGGCGCAGGACAACCTGAACGGCATCTTCTTCTTCAGGAGCGACGCGCCGTTCAGCGCCGGTGACCCGCGTACGTATCCGGAGCGGCTGCAGGTCCGCGTCCCGGGCGCG
>Ga0075424_100007696_pt1 | contig 10477 bp, 9 predicted proteins | sample SoiMethybrSBSTD3_FD_75301 | JGI IMG/M metagenome (GOLD analysis project Ga0075424, IMG submission 75301) | Bulk soil microbial communities from a Populus tree surrounding site in Tennessee, USA - Soil MetaG P. TD hybrid SBSTD3 | ecosystem: Environmental > Terrestrial > Soil > Tree plantation...
TGAACCTGGGGAATGAGACCGGGCGTGTGTACAGCGCCGGAACCCGCTCCTGAGCGGGACCGTCCTTCGGAAGGATGCCAGCTCGCGGTTCGAAAGAACCATAACGACGTCGCGCAAAGACGTCAAGCGACGACGTACCACAAAAACGTCACACGAAGGCGTAAACGCTGCCCACGCCTCTACGTGACGTCTGTGTGCTACGCCTTTGTGCTACGCCTTTACTTGACGTTTTTTGGTTCTTTCTCCCACCACCACATCTGCGGCAGCGGCTTCGTCCTCGGCCACACCTCGTTCAGCGTCTCGCCTTCATACAGCCGCCCGTTCTTCATCACGTACCGCACCTTCTCTGTGTTGTGGATGTCGTCCAGCGGATTCGCGTCCAGCACGACGAGATCCGCCAGCTTGCCGGGCTCGAGCGACCCCAGATCGCGGTCCATGCCGATGCCGTGCGCGCCGTCCAGGGTCGCGACTTTGAGCGCCTCCCGCGGCGTCATCCCGCCGGCCACCATGGCCCACAGCTCCCAGTGGCAGCCCAGCCCGTCGAGCTGGCCGTGACACCCCATGCCCACGTGGCCGCCGGCCCGGATGATGGCGGCCGCAGACGCCGCGATGCGCGGGAACACGTACTGATTCTCGCGGAACCAGGGGCGGCGCTCGGCCCGCTGATCGATCTCCTCGTGCGGCAGGAAGCGCTTGATCTTGGGGTTGTCGTGGATGTCGTAGCGTTCATAGAAGTAGTTCTCGCTGAACGGCCCGCCGTACGACACCAGCAGCGTCGGGGTGTACGTGATCCCCGATTGCGCGGCCAGCTGCACCGCATCGTTGTACAGCGGCATGATCGGGAAGCTGTGCTCCGACCCGGGGTAGCCGTCGAGCTGGGCGGTCTGGTTCATCTTGAAGTCCAGCCCGCCTTCGATCGTGGGCATCAGGCCCAGTTCCTGTGCCGCCATGATCACCCACTGGCGCTGCTTCCGATTCCCCGCCATGTACTGCTTGATCGTGTTCGTATGGTAGAACTCGCTGTAGCGCTTCAGCGTGTTGCGCACGTCGTCGAGACTGCTCCAGTTCTCCTCGAGGAATGCGCCGAACACACCGGGCCCGGTATGATAGATCCGCGGCCCGAGGAGCTCGCCGGCCTCGACCTGATCGGCGTAGGTGAGGACGTCGGTCGTCGCGGTCTGGGGATCGCGCGTGGTGGTGACACCCCACGCCAGGTTCGCGAGATACTTCCACACCGCCGTCTCATGGATGCCCCAGGTGGGCCACGGATGGGCGTGGATGTCGATCAGCCCGGGGATGACGGCCTTCCCGGTGACGTCGATGACGCGCGCGCCGGCCGGCGCCGGGCACGTCGCGGCGACGCACGCGATGCGGTTGTCGGTCACGACCAGGTCGCCCTTCTCGATCAGCTCGTCGCCCTTCATCGAGACGATGCGCGCACCGCGCAGCACCACCGACCCGCGCGGGACGTCGCGCGGCACGCGCACCGTCACGTCGACGCGCTCCGCTTCGTACGCCGGCAGCTTGGCGAGCGAGTCTACCCGGGCCTTGGCCACGGAGTCGGGCTTTTCCTTGGTCGCTTGCTTGAGTGAGTCGGCGCGGATCGAGTCGGCGCGCGCCTTCACCTTCGCGAGTGAATCGCCCAGGGCGGGGCGGTAGCGGAAGAAGCTGCGTCCCACCGACCAGTAGACGGTCTTCCCGTCGAGCGCCCAGCCGATGAAGTCACCGCCGACGCGGGTGAGCCGGTGGACGGGGAACGACGCGGCCGCCGTGTCCGCCACGTTGATCGCCGGGGGCGTTGCGCCCACCAGCGGCAGCGTGACCAGGTACACGTAGTTGCTCGAGGTCGCCAGCACCCGGCCCGAATCCGGCGCGATCAGGATCTCGTCGGCCGGGAACGGCTCGGGGTTGGGCACGAAGTTGGGAGTGAAACCCGTGACCTTGATGTGCACGCGCCGGTCGGTGCCGTCGTAGCGCACGGAGACGAGGCCTTCATTGGCCTCGTAGATGTAGACGCGGTTCGGGTCCCGGCTGAAGTGCGGCCGGCCGCCGCCCGAGATCGGCGTGATGCGCGTGGGCGCCCCGCCTGCGGCGGGCAACCAGGCGAGCTCGTAGCCCGGCCCGAAGCGCTCCGCCACGCGCGGCGCGCGCGGCCCCCTGATCACCACGATGCGCTGCCCATCGGGGGACCACGCGGGGCGATCGTAAAACGCCGGCTCGGGCGTGAGTCGCTGCCCTTTGCCCCGGCCGTCCGCGCGGATCTTCTGCACATAGCCGCCTTGATCCGTCCAGGTGACGTACGCGATCCATTGACCGTCGGGCGACCACGCCGGCACCTGCTCGTGCACGGTGTCGCTCGTCAGCCGACGCGGCGTGCCTCCCGGCAGGTCCGTCACGTACAGCTTGTCGAGGGCGCTGAACGCCAGACGCCTCCCGTCGGGGGACGGGCTCGCGTCCCGGATCTGCTTGACGAGCACCTCACCCGTATCCACCCGGGTGTCGAAGTGGACCAGGGGCCCCAGGTCCTGGTGCACCTTGGCCGTGAAGGGGATGGACGTGGCTTGACCCGAAGGCACCTCGACGCGCCAGATCTTCCCGCCGTACGACACGACGAGCGCCTTCGAGTCGGCGGTGAAGGACGATCCCGGCATGAGGTCGCGGGTGAAGCGGGACTCCTGGTCGTCGCGTTGCACCGGGTAGACCAGCCACCGCTCGTCGCCCGACGACAGGTTGCGCAGCCGCAGGCCGGTTTCCGCGTCGTACCGCGTCGCATAGACGAGCCACTTGCCGTCCGGTGAGAGCACTGGCCGCATCGCGCTACCGTACAGATCGGTCTGGTTGAACACCTTCCCGGTCTGGCGGTCGTAGATGGCGAGCTGCCACTCCGGCAAGTCCAGGTTGTAGCCGAATCCCCCCCGGTGGCGGGCGTACCACAGGTAGCGCCCGTCGGGCCCGAACGCCGCGCCCAGCGCGTTGTTCTGAGTGCCCCGCCCCGGCGGCCCGGGCGCCGGCCCCTTGTCGTCCTTGGTCAGGCTGACCCCGCCGCCCCCGTCCTTGTGGTACAGCCAGATCTCGTACACGTTGCCGATCGGCATCGACGTCTTGGACGCGACGACGTACTGCCCGTCGGGCGCCCACTCGGGCGACGCATAGAGATTCTTGTCGCCCTTGGTGAGGGCGCGCGGCTGCGATCCGTCGGCATCGCACAGCCACACGTTCTCGGAGCCGGAGCGGTCGGAGAGGAACACGATGGTCTTGCCGTCGGGGGAATAGCGCGGCTGCGAGTCGAACGCGGGTCCCGACGTGATCCGCTTCGCCTCTCCCCCCGCGAGCGGGAGCGTGTACAGGTCGCCCAGCAGCTCGAACACGATCGTCTGTCCGTCCGGCGACACATCGAGGGAGATCCAGGTCCCCTCGGATGTGGTGAAGTCGACGGCGCGCGTCGCCTTGAGGGGCAGCGAGTCCGGCCGTTGGGCGGCGAGCGGCAGGCAGGGAACGACGGCGGCGAGGAGCGTCGCGCTGAAAAGCCTTCGCATCACTGGACTCCGGGGTCGAAAGCGACGGCGTGCCGGGAACGGAGGCGTAAACCTGGAGGTGTTCAGCACACGCGTCAAGCAAGGGTGTTGACAAATCCGGCCCCCCCGGCGATCATCCACCCCGAGCGATAACGAACCAGAGACTGTTTTTCATAGGACCTGGGCTACCGCCCGGGTCGTTTCGTTTCTGGGGCCACTGGACTGGAGAGACCGCGTGGAAGTGACTGTAGGCGACGGCGACCGTTTGGAATACGTGTTGAAGAAATTCCGTCGCCAGATCACCAAAGCCGGACTGTTTCAGGACATGAAGCGGAAGCGCTTCTACGAGAGCCCCGGCGCTCTACGGCGACGGAAGGACAAGGCCGCGGCACGCCGCAAGGTGAAGTCCGCACGACGTCGCGAACAACATTAAGTCAGGAGTACAGCAAGATGGCACGCATCACCGGTATCGTGAAGTGGTTCAACGACGCGAAGGGCTTTGGTTTCATCACGCCCGAGAACGGCGAGAAGGACTGCTTCGTGCACCACACCGCGATCCAAGCACAGGGATTCAAGTCGCTCGCCGAGGGCGAGCGGGTCGAGTTCGACGTCGTGCAGGGACAGAAGGGCCCGGCGGCGCAGAATGTCGTGAAGCTCTAACCGAGCGCACGGCCGATACCAAGACGAGCGGCGCCGTCCCAAGGGACGGCGCCGTTTGCATTATTTGAGCACGATCCGCATCGCGTGGGTATCCAGATCGATGTCCCACGTCGTGATGCGCGGCCGCAGGAACTCGTCACAGTCGCGCGGCGTCAGCGATGCCGCATCGGCATCGAGGAACTCGAGCAGACGCATCCGAGCCTGGAGGTAGGTGCACCCTTCCCGCACCGCCGCCATCCGCAGCCCCACCTCGTCCTCGAGCTTGCGGTTCACAAACCCTTGCGCCACCAGGAGCAGCCGGCCGACGATCACCCGCTCGAGCTCGACACCCTCCGGGCGCGCGAACCGCCGCTGCAGCACCCGCTGACGCTCGGGCGCGCACAGCTCCAGCACCTGGCGGCACACCTCGGGGTCGGGCCGCCCGGCGGCCACCGCCGCCGCCCGCTCGGCGCGGGCGCAGGTCGGCAGGTCGTTACGGTGCAGCCGCAAGAACTTGGTCATGGGGGCATACAGGTCGCTGCGGCCCGGCGCCGGGGGACGACGCCGACCTGCCACCAGGTCTGCCATATAGTCTTCCGAAACCTGAACCGCCTCGGCGAGCTCGCGCGGCGTGCGCTTGAGCTCCCGCAGGCGACGCCGGAGCAGTTGACCCACCTTCACGGGATCCTTGAGCGGGAGAGCTGCAGGCATCTCGAGCGAACTCCTTTCGGACGGCACAAGAAAAGGCCCACGGTGCACAAAGCGGCCCATCAGCACACCGCGGGCGAATGTCGCTAAATATAGCTAGGACAGGGCGTTAATGGTACCCCGCACCCTCCCCTGAAGCTCCATTTCAGCCTCGGCGGCCCGTTTTCTGGCCAGCGTAAGCGACCCTACCACGATGATCACCGCAAAGCTGAACCACTGGATGGCGTACGAAAGGTGGGGGCCGTCGGACAGCTGGGGCATCGGCCAGCGGATGAGACCAGGCGGTAGGGGGCGGTGAGGGCCGGCAGAAGGCGTTAGCTGGATGACGAAGGGCAGGAGTGCGTACGGCACCGAATCCCGCAGTGCCGCCGGGTCCACGTCCCCCCGCGCCCGAGGTGCGAGCATGCCGAGCCCGAGAACCACGGCGCTGTCCCCTTCCCGGTACGCCGGCTGGTCGATGTGATATGCGTCCGGCGACGCCGCCCAGCCCCGATCGACGAGCACCGCGGCACCGTCGGCAAGCCGGAGCGGCGTCACCAGGTCCACGCCGGGGACTCCTTCGAAGCTCCGGGCGCGCCACAGCCGCTCGTGGGAGTAGTCGTAGACGCCGCGGGCGTGCAGGCGGCGGTCGCGGGCCGAGTCCGCTGGGAGTGCCCCGTTGACCTCGAGCGGCGGACGCGCTCGGGCGGCACGCAGCACGGCGTTGCGCTCGCGCCGTTGGTGCAGGCGATCGATCTGCCACACCCCGGCCCCGACACAGAGCGCCGCGAGGAGAAAGGCGCCCACCAGAGCGATCCGATCGCGCCGGTCCATGCCCAGTCTTGGCCTCACAGCGGGCGCCGCATCAGCGCGAGCTTCTCGACGCGCGACAGCCGCCGCACCGCGGCCTCGCGCCGCAGCGCCGCCGATCGGTCGGGCTGGCGTTCCTGAAACACCAGGCGCACGGGGCGACGCGCGCGTGTGTACGCACTCGCGGTCCCGGCGTTATGCCGCACCAGGCGCTTCGGGAGGTCGTTGGTGATGCCCGTGTACAGCGAGCCGTCCCGACAGCGTAGCATGTATACCGTCCACACGCTTATTCGAGCTTTGCTTCGAGCGTGATCTGCGGGATGCCGGCAAATGCCTTGGACACCGGGCACCCGCGCTTCGCCTCCTCCGCGGCCTTTTGGAACCCGACCTGATCGAGGCCCGGGACCCGCCCCCGCACTTTGAGCTCCATCTTGGTGATCTTGGGCGCGCCGTCGACCATCTCCAGCGTACAGGCGGCGGTGGTTTCCACCCGGGTGACGGGCTTCCCGGCCTTTTCGAGGCCGGCCGACAGGGCCATGCTGAGACACGCGGCGTGCGCCGCGGCCATGAGCTCTTCGGGGTTGGTGCCCTTCTTCCCTTCGAACCGCGTGGCAAACGTATACGGGCCGCTGAACGAGCTGCTGCCGGCCTTGAAGTCCCCCTTCCCGTCCTTGAGCCTGCCTTCCCAGACCGCCATCGCTTGACTCGTCGGCATCGTCCTGACTCCGCTGAGGGTGTGAGCCGGAAATCTGGCGGAACCGCCGAGGGGACGCTACGCTTGGGGCGCACGTCGCCCGCGACAGGGAGGAAATCCGACGATGCCCGCGAAGAAAAAGCAGGCGAAGAAGGCCCGACGTCCCGCCCCGAAACGCCGGACGGCCCGTACCGCGCGGCAGCAGCCCGAGTCGCTGCGTCTCCGCTCCATGGCCGCGTCGTTCACCGTCAATGACCTGGACAAAAGCGTCGCCTGGTATCGCGATGTATTGGGGTTCGTCGTCGGATCGCGGTGGGAAGACGGGGGACAAGTCCGGGGCATCCAGATGAAGGCGGGCAGCTGCGACATCATGCTCGGTCAGGACGATTTCGCGCAAGGACGGGATCGCAAGAAGGGGGACGGCTTCCGCCTGTGGGTGGCGACGGTGCAGGACATCATCACCGTGGCGGCGCGCGTCAAGGCGAACGGGTGGACGCTCGACCGTGAGCCCTCCGAGACCCCATGGGGTGACTGGGCGTTCGCGCTCACCGATCCGGACGGGTTCAAGATCACCGTCATTCAGGAGTGACAATGCGGAATGCGGAGTGCGGAGTGCGGAATTGAAGAACCCGCGTCGAGCACCGAGTTTTCATTCCTATTCCGCATTCCGAATTCCACATTCCGCACTTCTCCTGGGGCGGACCGCATGCTCGTACTCCTGACCGTCGCTTCACTGGCGCTTCAAGCGTCCGTCGCCGACACCTCCCCGTTCCGCGCGCTACCCCTGCCCGCGCCGAACCGCGTGCGCAGCGCATCGGGCGCGCCCGGTCCCGACTACTGGCAACAGCGAGTGAACTACGTGATCCGCGCGACGCTCGACACGGCCGGCTCCGTCCTGCGCGGCACGGAGCGGATCCATTACGAGAACCATTCTCCCGACACCCTGCGGCTCGTGTGGGTGCAGATCGAGCAGAACATCTTCGCCAAGAGCAGCGTGACCTATGCCCTGAATCAGCCGCCGCTGCTCTTCGCCGGCGGCGCGGTGTTCGATTTCACCGGCAAAGGATTCATCGGGGGGATCACGATCGAGCGCTTTCGGTCCGCGGGCCGGGAGCTCGCGCGGACGGAGTACGGGACGATGATGCGGGTGGAGCTGCCGCGCCCGCTCGCCCCCACAGGGATGATCGACTTCGACGTCGCGTGGCACTTCCCCGTCCCGCCCTACGGCGGCGGCCGCATGGGACACATCGGCACGCGCCTGTACGAGATGGGTCAGTGGTACCCCCGCATGGTGGTGTACGATGATGTGCACGGTTGGAATCCCCTGCCCTACATCGGCGCCGGAGAGTTCTACCTCGAATACGGGGACTTCGATGTGACGCTCACGCTGCCGGCGGGGTTCATCGTGGCCGCCACCGGCACGGTGCAGAACCCGCTCGCGGTGTGGACGCCCACCACGCGGGCGCGGCTGGCCCGGGCCAGGACCTCGGCCGAGAGGGTGCAGATCATCACGAAGGACGAGGCCGTGGCGCATGGCGCGGAGCGGCGTCCCGGCACGAAGACCTGGCACTTCACGGCGCGCCGTGTGCGCGACTTCGCCTGGGCCTCGTCCCCCGATTACCGCTGGGACGCCTCGGCCTGGAACGGCGTCCTGATCCAGACTTTCTACCGCCCGAGCGCCACGCCGTGGGAAGAAGCGAACCGGATGGCGTGGTTCACGATCAAGCACTTCAGCGAGACCTGGGGCATGTACCCCTGGCCGCACGCCACCACGGTCGAAGGGTTGATCGAGGGCATGGAATACCCGATGCTGACGTTCGTGCCGTCGCTCGAAAAGCGCGAGGACCAGTACTGGGTGCTGACCCACGAATTCGGCCACGAGTGGTTTCCGATGATGGTCGGCTCGGACGAGCGCCGCTACCCCTGGATGGACGAGGGGTTCAATAGCTTCATCGATTACGGCTCGGCCGAGGGCTATTTCAAGGGGACGGCGTACGGCGATACCGTGCGGCGGGAGCTCCTGACCGCCTACCGGGTCTCGGCCGTCCCGGGGAACGAGCAGCCGCTGATCACCTTGCCGGTCGAGTCGCGCGATCTCGCCTGGACCGCGTACCAGAAGCCCGCGCTGATGCTCTCGGTGCTGCGGGACGCGGTCCTGGGACGGGAGACGTTCCAACGGGCGCTGCGTGAGTACGTGCGGCGCTGGACGCTCAAACATCCCCAGCCCGCAGATTTCTTCCGAACCATCGAACACGTGTCGGGACGAGACCTCGACTGGTTCTGGCGCGCGTGGGTCTACACCACGGCTCGCCTCGACCAGGCGGTCGACTCCGTCACCGCCGTGGGCGACACGACGTTCGTGTTCCTCTCGAATCGCGGGCAGATGGTCTTGCCCGTGACGCTCGAGCTTCGCTACGCCGACGGCGCGAGTGAGCTGCGTGAGCTCCCGATTGAGATGTGGAACCTCGGCAGCCGGTTTACGGCGCGGGTGCGGACCGGGGGAGGGCAATCCGTCGCCGGCGTCGCGGTGGATCCGAAATGGATCTACCCCGACGTCGATCGCGCGAACAACCGTTGGCCCCGCTAGCCGCCCGCCCGCTGCGCATTGCCCTCCTGACGTCGAGCCGCTTCTGGCGCGGCTCCAGCACGGTGTTCGCGGTCCTCGGCCGCGGGTTCGCGGCCCGCGGCCACACCACAACGGCCTTGGTCGCTTATGAGCCGCTCGCGAACGGCTTTGCCGCCCGCGGCCTCGGCGTCCAGCGGCTGCCGGTCGGCCATACCAGCCTCACCAGCGCCCGAGCCCTGCGCCGCGCCCTCGGTCGTGAGGGACTCACCGCCGACGTGGTTTTGGTGGACCGGGCCCGCGACATCCGACTGGCGGCCTATGCCTCCCTCGGCACACCGCTCGTCGTCGTGTACTGCATCAGTACGCCCCGCGCGCCGCGCGACCTGCTGACGCGCCTGGCGTTCCGACGCGTGACAGTGACGGTGTTCCTCACCCAGCAGCTGGCGGCGAGGGCGCTCGCCGAAGCGCCGTTCATGCGCCGGGCGGAACATCGTGTGATCCCGAACGGCGTAGACTGCGATGTGTTCCATCCGGACGAGGGGGCGGGGCTGGCGTTTCGGCGACGCCACGCGCTGGGCGACGGCCCAGTCCTGCTCGGCGTGGGGGCCCTGGAAATCGAAAAGCGCTGGGACCTGCTGCTCGACAGCGTGGCCTTGCTCGCGCCGCCCGCACCGCCGCTCCTACTGTGCGGCACGGGCGCCCTGGCCGGGTCCCTGCGAGCCCACGCCGAGCGGCTCGGTTTGGACGTGCGCTTTCTCGGTCAGATCGACGCGGGGGAGCTGGTTGGAGCCTACAATGCGGCGACCTGCGTCGTGCACACGCGCCCCGACGAGGTGTTCGCGCTCGCGTTGATCGAAGCCCTGGCGTGCGGCCGGCCGGTGGTCGCGGCGGGCGGGGGTGGGACGCCGGAGCTCGTGGGCGACGCCGGTGTCCTGGCGCCGCCGCACGATCCCGCCGCGTTCGCGCGGCTGCTCCGGGACCTGCTGCGCGACGCCGAGCGCCGCGCGGCGCTGGGGCGCACGGCGCGGCGACGGGCGGTCGAGCGCTACTCGGTGGAGCGCATGGTTCGCGATTACGCAGAAGTCCTGGAATCTCTCGGTTAGGGGGCGACGGCTATGAAGGGGCTCACACGCTACATGATCCCGCTGGCGGCACTGGCCTGCTTCACGCCGGCACGTGCCCAGCAGCCGACTCTTGCGATCGTGGGCGGTCGCATCATCGACGGCTACGGCGGCCCGCCGATCGAGAACGGCGTGATTCTCATCGCGGGCGAGCGCATCACGGCGGTGGGTCGCCGGAGCGACATCGCGGTGCCCGCGGGGGTACGGGTCATCTCGACGGAGGGGATGAGCGTGCTGCCCGGCCTCGCCGACATGCACGTCCACCTGATGATCGTGGGCCACGGCGACTACGAGCACTGGGACACGACGTACCGCAGCCGCTTCCAGAAGGAGATCATGCCGGCCGCGGCGAAGCAGCTGCTGCTCGCCGGCGTGACCACCGCGCGGGACCTGGGCGCCCAGCTCGAGGACATCATCGCCGTAAAGCGACGCATCGCGCGGGGCG
>Ga0075424_100007698_pt1 | contig 10475 bp, 6 predicted proteins | sample SoiMethybrSBSTD3_FD_75301 | JGI IMG/M metagenome (GOLD analysis project Ga0075424, IMG submission 75301) | Bulk soil microbial communities from a Populus tree surrounding site in Tennessee, USA - Soil MetaG P. TD hybrid SBSTD3 | ecosystem: Environmental > Terrestrial > Soil > Tree plantation...
CGCAGCAGGTGTTCGCGCCGATGCTCTACGCCTATACGGCCGAGTGCTTCCCCACCAATGCTCGGAACACCGGCGCTGGCCTGTCGTACGGAATAGGGCGCCTGGGCAATGCCGTCGGCCCGCTCATCGTCGCGTTCCTCTTCACCAACTACGGGTACCGCAGTGTGTTCGCCTACATTGCCGTGTGCTGGCTGCTGGTTGCGCTGCTCGTCATGGCGTTTGGTCCGCGCATGAACAGGAAAACACTCGCGTAGCTGTACCCGGAAGCTGGTCATGGGGACACAACCAGATACCGGCCGACCATCTCGCGGCGCGCATTGGCGAGCTGGGGAATCCGCGGAAGCCGGGTCGCGGCGAGGTCGGCCGGAACCGTCACCACCGCATCGCGCGGAAACGGCTGCATCGAGGCGAGCTCCTCTACGCTGACGCTTCGAATCTGGTCCCGCCGCAGTTGACGACGGACTTCGGGGCGCAGGTAGTAGACGAACGAGACGCGCTGGTCGAAGACAAAGATCGTCGCAGGCACGCGTCCTGAGGTGTTGAAATAGGCGGCCAGGTCGCGTGCGGAATGAGTACGGGCGATGGAGGGGCCCACCGTCACCAGCGCCACAAGATACGTCGCCGTCGAAGCGATCGCGATGACCACCCGCGTGCGCGCTGTGAGCGCCGACGCAGCCGCAAGAATCGCGATGGCCGGCATTGCCGGCAGGATGTACGTGACCGCTTTCGATTGCGACAGCGTGAGCAGGGCAACGGCCGTCCCAAGCCACGTCCAAACGAACGTATGAGCCGGCGTCGTACGCGGCGCCGGGCGAATGACGAAAAACCACGGCAAACCGCCACCGGCGACCAGCGGCACGTAGTACCACCACGGCTGGCCGCTGTGCTCCTGTGTCGCGGTCGCGAACCCGAGCACATGACGCTCGACGAAGTAATAGCGCAGGTAGCCAGGCTCGCGCGCGTTCATCGCGACGCACCACGGCAGCGCGACGAGAACGGCAATCGCAAGGACTGCCGCTCCTTGCGCAACGAGACGTCGTGTCAGCGCGCGCGTGAGGAGCAAATAGCACGCGTAGCCGGTCCCCACGATGGCGACCCCTTCGAGTCCCTTCGTCAGAATGGAGAGTCCGAGCGTGATCCCTGCCCGCAACGGATCCCGGATCCCTGATCCCCGATCCGCGCCTGCCCGCCACAGAAATCCGAGCGCGAGATTGGTAAGCGGCACAAGCGCGATGTCGTGCACCGGCGCCTGCGCCAGGAGAAACGGCAACACCATCGTGGCGTAGCACAGAGCGGCGACCCAGCCGATCCATCTGTCGAACAGTGTGGCGGCCAGCCAGCCTGTTGTCGCGATCCCAAGCAGCGCGAAGAGCACTCCCGGCAGCCGCGCCGCCGCGGTATTCATGCCGAAGGCTCGAATGGACGCAGCCTGCGCCCAGAAGAACAGAATCGGCTTGTCGAGAAAGGCGCGGCCAAGGAAGCGCGGCGCGACGAGATCGCCGCGTTCGACCATCTCCTGCGAAATGGCGGCGTGAAGTCCTTCGTCAGGATCTGTGAGTGGAGCGTTAAGGGCGAGTGGACAGAGGTAGAGGACGGCCGCGACGACGCAAACCACAAGCTCCAAGCTCCAAATTCCAAGCTCCAACGTTGCAGCTTGGAATATGGAACTTGGAACTTGGAGCTTGTCTCTTATTTCCAAGCCACGCGAAGCGGCTTGCCAATCAGATAATTCGGATTGACGCCCTGACGCGGACGGAACTTCTGCGCGCCGCCCTTGTCGACCTCAGAGACATAGAAGTTGCCTTCCATGTCGGTGCTGAAGTCGTGCACGCCCCAGAAACCGCCGGGGAAGTCGCCCCACGTACCCCACGAATAGAGGAAGTGGCCGTCGAGGTCGTACTTGAGCATCTTGCTCGTGCCGCGATCGAACGCCCAGATCGCGCCGTCGAAGTACTTGATCAGGTGCACGTCCGAGGGGGCGTCGCCGAACTTCCACTGATCGATGAACTTCCCATCCTTGTCGAACATCTGCACGCGGTGGTTGCCGCGGTCGTTGACGTAGATGCGCTGCGTCTTCGGATCCACCGCCACGCCGTGCACGTTGTTGAAGTAGGCCGGCCGCGTGTCGTTGTTGTTCTGCCCCTTCTGGCCCCACTGCGCGATCATCTTGCCGTTCTTGTCGAACTTCACCACTCGCGTGCCGTTGTAGCCGTCGGCCACGACCCAGTCGCCGTTGGGAAAGAAGTCGATGTAGGTCGGGCGATTGAAGTGCTTATCGTCGGCGCCCGGCTCGCCGAACGTGCCATAGCGCGCGAGCACCTTCGACCCGTCGTTGCTGAACTTCCAGATGGTGTGCTTGTGGTCGTCGACGAACCAGACGGCTTTGTCGGGATCGTACGGGTTGATCGTGATCGAATGCGGGCGCTGCATCATGGCGTCGTACTGCATGAAGTTCTTCGTATCCGGCAGCAGGTTGCCCTGTCCGTCGAACACCATGATGTTGCGCTCCCATTTCGCATCGACGCCCATCTTGTTGCCCGCGCGCTCCCACGCCTGCATCCCTTCTTCGGCGAGCTGACCGGTGCCGCCGTTGCCCGGAGGGCTCGAGCTCGTGGTGTCGCGCCACGGCAGTCGCCCGATCGGGAAGAAGATGCTCGGACCCATGTCACTCAGCTTCTTCGTCATCGGCCGCTTGACGTTCGGCAGCTCGCCGTGCTGGACGGCGTAGATGCGATTCGGGCTTTCGGCGTACACGCTCGAGCCCGCACCGAAGGTCCACCCCTCGTTGCCTGGAATCGTCGATAGATCCTTGGGCCAGCCGGCAACCACCTCGTAGCCACCGAACACATCCTGCCCACCCTTCTGGTTCGGGATCGCCGAAATGGACGTAAGCCAGCTCTGGGCGGACACCCACGGGCTGTTCAACAGGTATCCCGCCGCCAGACAGATCAGGCCGGTCAGCAGAATCGGTACGCGTTTGCGCATCGGTTTCTCCTCAAAATATGGATGGGCGATCTTAATACCTTACGGAGCAAACCAGTAACTGAGCTTGATGGCGAACGTGTTGGTTCCGGGCGCGCCGAACGCACCGCCGAGGTCGTGCCACGGGGAGAAAATTCCTTTCCGAGCGGCTTCATCCGACGTCGACACGTTCCACACCGCAAACAACGTGCTTCCGCGCACATACTCCCACCGAAGCACGATGGTGCCGCGGACCGACTTTCTGTTGAAGTCGGGGTTGTCGTCGAGCGTCACGGGCGTGAAAGTGAACGACTTCGGCTGCGCCAGCCGGCCGATGTTCGTGTAATTCCCTTCGGCGACGAACGGCTGCAGATACGCCTCCAGCGTCATGTCGCGGCTGAACGAGTAGGTCGTCCGTCCCGTAATGCTGACGACGTGGCGGCGAAGGCGGCCGAAGACGTATTGATCGTCCTTCTTGTCGCCGTCGCTATCGAGGTTCTTGATCCACTGTTCGCTGTCGAGCCCGGACCGGTACTCCGCGCCGACCGACCCGACCAGACGCGATGAGATCTGAAACCGTGTTTCGGGCGCAATCGTCCACTCCCAGCCACCGCTCTCGTCATGCTCGTGCTGGATGCGCAGCGCTCCTCCGTACTGCTTCCGCGAATCGCTGCCAATCCCCATGCCGAAGTAGTCGCCAGCCGCGCGCGCAACGGGGGGGCCTCCTCGCGCCTCGAGGTCGTCGTAGTGCGCGAAGTTGTGGCCGCGATTCACGAATACGTTCCAGAAGTTCGTGAACCGAACGTTCGCGAAGAGGCCGATGTTGCGGCTGATGCCCAGTCCGTCGGTCGTCCAGTCGTGCCCTCCATAAAGGTTCGTGAAGATGGAGCGGAAGATACCGCGCGGATCCGGTTGCGCGAGGTACACGTTGGCGCCGAGGTTCTGCTTGTTGGTGCGGCTGGTGAGAAATCCCAGCTCGGTGTTGTGGAACGTGCGATCGAACCGGTCGTAATGAATGCCGCCGCCCGTGTATTTCCCGTTGTAGAACATGTTCGTCGCACCGCCGAGGCCATTCTGGAGCCGGTCGTCGACGGGTGCGCGCGTGCCGACCCAGTGCGCGTTCATGAACAACCGGTTCTGGTGGCGCCGCACCGTCGCGTCGCCGCCGAACGTCACCGAATCGAGATCCCTTTCGCGCGCGACGCTGGTCGCGATCAATCCGACGCTCGACGTATCGCTCAGGATATTGCGCAGTACGCGCCCGACGCTGTAGACGGTGCGCGGCTCGATCAGCTTGCGCTCGCGATGCAGCGCTTCGCCTCCGTCGGTGGCCGTGGTCTTTTCGTCAACGACGCCGTACTCGCGTGTCGTCATCGCCGTCAGCCCGCCGTAAGTCCATCGCGACGTCCGGCCGGTGACCTTGGCGGCGCCGAGAATGGTGGTGGTGTCGGGTTTCCGCACGAGCGTCTCGGTATCCGTGAGCGCGAAGTGATTCGGCTGCCGGCCGATCCGGCGTGAATAGAAATCCGGGAACTGGTCGAAGTTCGAGTTGCTCAGCGACTGGCTGTCCTCGACGAAAAACGGGCGCTTCTCCGGAAAGAAGGTTTCGAACACCGACAGGTTCAGGACGGATGGATCCGCTTCAACCTGTCCGAAGTCCGGATTGACGGTCGCCGCGAAGGTCGCCGAGGATCCCAGGCCGACGCGGAGATCGAAGCCGGCATTGCCGGTGCCCGATGCGGCGGCATCGCTCTTGGTCTGCAGCTGCCCCAGCGTGTAGGGGGTGAATTCGAGGCGGCGCGGCGGCGTCAGGCGATCGTCGAAGACGAGATGGCCAAAGCGCGAGACGATGCCCTGCTGGCCGCGCGGTTTGGCAATCCACCAGTCCTGCTCGCCGCGGACGAAGACGTCGCGCCGTACCTGAAAGCCCCAGATCGTGCGATCGCCGGGTTGCACCGGAAAGCGCATCTGCGAAAACGGAATCTGGAACTCGGCATTCCATCCTTGCGCGGTGCGCGCCGTGGCCACTTCCCATACCGCTTCGTAGTCGTTGTTGGTCCGCGTGTCCTCGACCTGCAGGAAGTCGTTCTGCACGCCGGACGCGTTGACTTCGAACACGTAGGCGTTCTGATGATCGTGCGCGGTGTCGAAGCCGAGATACACCCTGTCGCTTGGCGGCGCGCTCCCGCGGCGCGCGAGGCCGTCACGCACGTCCGAGGGATTCCGCATGAACATCTCCATCGCGACGTAGACGTAGCGGTCGTCGTAGGCGACTCGGACGGTCGTCTTCTCGGTCGGCGCCTGCATGTTGTCGGGGTCGTCCTGCTGCAGGTCCGAGATGACCTGTGCGCGCTGCCACGGTTCGTCGTCGATGCGGCCGTCGAGACGGATTCCCGATGCGCCGTCGATCCGCAGGGCGTGAAGCTCCTTCCCTACCTTGTCCTTGGCGGCAGGCTCACCCGCCTCCGCGCGCTGGCCTTCGGCGTCGCCAGTACGCGCTTCCGCCTGCGCGCTTCGCGCTTCGGCGGACAGGTCGGCGAGGCAGGCTCCGGCCGTCAGGAGGATCCATACCAGGGTGGCGGCGGTCCAGGCGGACGCGCGCATCCAGTATTGCTGGTCTTAGACGCCACTACGCGAAAAATGGCCGATGGGCGCGCACAGCGCGCGCCAGCAGATGCGGCTGGTTACAGCCGTTCGCGAATCTGCGCCATGTGGTGCTCGAGGTGGCGCAGATAGTCGATGACGATCGCTTCGAGCGTGAGCGGTTCGGAGTCGTCAATGACGCACCGAACGGCGTACTTAGCCGGCGGGATGCGTGAGATGACGTCGGCCAGGTGCAGGTTCAGATGGGTCCAGAGCGCCACCAGGTGCGGCCAGTCCGCATCCTGATATCCCTGCGACTCCACCCAGTGGTTCTGTTCGTAGCCCGGCAGCATGATCGCGTCGGCTTGCTGCGCGCGCACGAAACGTTGATGGTTGTTGGCGGCCGAGTCGATGAGGTGGCCAAGCACCTCCTTCGGCGACCAGGTGCCGGGAGCAGGACGTCGCGCGGCCGCGCGCCCGTCGACCGCCTGCAGCTCCTTCGAGAAACTGTTCGTAAGACCGCGAAGCTCGGACGCTGTCTCGGCGACGGTCATTGAGGTGCGAGCGACGTCACATACGCTGCCAGCGCCATCATGTCGTCTTCTGTCAGCTTTGCAACGACGTCCTTCATGAGGGGACTCCAGATTCCGCGACGCGTGCCCATCTGCATGTCGTAGAGCTGCCGCGCCAGGTAGCTTGCCTGCCGGCCGGCGATCGCCGGAACGGGATCGAGGCCACGCAGCCCGGGACCATGGCAGATGTCGCAGCGAATCGTTTTGCCTTCACCACCAGTGGTCGCCAGCATCTCGCCTTTCTTCATCGTCCCTGGGGGCACGTACGCAGTGAACGAGGAGCGCGGGTTGCGCAGAATCTGCGCGTCATCGGGATCGTCCGGCATTTCGACCAAACGGTTGCCAAGCGGCACCTTCTCGTTTCCGGCTGCCGGCAGGAACAGGTTGTTCGCGTTCGGCGCGAACTTCGGAATCATCGTCGTCTCGACGACCTTGTTCTTCGGGATGTACTTGATGGCTGCGAAGTACTCCGCGGCCTGTTTGGTCTCCTCCGGCGTCAACGCAGCCGCCATCACCGGCATCTCCCACGCGTTTGCCTTGTTCTTGTCGGACGTATGGCGCAGACCGTTCTTGAAGTCGGCCATCTGGTTCATGAAGTACTGAACCGACGTCCCGGACACAGGCGCATTTTCCGGCTTGCCCGTTCCATTTGGAAAATGGCACAGCGAGCAGGCACGGACACCACGGTCCTTCGCTCCGTGCGCGACGATCTCCGGCATCTTCGGATGATCGTTGGGATACCAGTCAACCGGGCCGTAGTCATTCGCGATTTCGGTCACCGTCCACGCGCCGGCTCCGCCCGGCAGCGTCCGCTTGCGGCCGTCGTCCGGCGGCGTTCCGCCGCGGGCGCAATCCACAGGATGTGCAGCCGTGCACTTGGTTGAGTAATCCGAATTCGCCGGCGGCGGCTCGACATATCCGTACGCCCACAGCGGCATTCCTGCCGCGCGAAGCAGCACTGCCCCCGCGGTCGCGAGGACGAACCCGACGGCCAGCATGCCAATGACCTTTTTCATCGCTCTCCCCACACTTCGACCCTCGAACTTCGACCTTCGCACTTCGAAGTTCTTGACGGCCATACCATAGCATGGTGCTCGTGCGGCTCCGTCTCTTCATCGTCCTCTATCTGCTGTCGGGTGCCGCAGCCCTCCTCTACGAGGTGACATGGCTGCGGCTCCTCACGCTGACGATGGGGCACACGACAGCGGCGGTCGGCGCCGTGCTGACGGCGTTCATGGGCGGACTCGCCATTGGCGCATGGCTCGGCGGCCGCATCAGCGGGCATCTCGCGCGCCGACGCGCGCTGCGCATCTATGCGGCGCTCGAGGCAACAGTCGCGCTGTTCGCGCTCGCGATGCCACTCGCCCTTGGCGCAATGAAACCCGTTCTTGCGTCGGCATACGCGGATGGAACCGGCGGCGCGTTGTTCAATCTCGTGCGTCTGGCGATCTCCATCGTTCTCATCGCGTTGCCCGCATCGGCGATGGGAGCCAGCTTCCCTGTGGGAATTGTTGCAGTCGGCGATTCGGGAGTCGGGGTTCGGGATTCGAAGGGTTCGGACGCGAGCGAGCTATATGCGGTGAACACGATTGGTGCGGCGGTCGGCGCAGCAGTCACGGGATTCGTGCTGCTGCCGGCGCTCGGATTGTTCGGCACGACGCTCGTCGGCGTGCTGTTGAACGGAATCGCGGCTGCGGGGGCGCTCGTCCTCGGCGGCCGAATCACCGAACTGTCTAACCGCTCGAACCAAGCGAACCACCCCACCCACCCTACCCGCCTTACCGGCCCTACCCGCCCTACCGGCTCTACCCGCCTCAGTCTCGCCGCCATCGCGCTCGCGGTGTCCGGACTGGCTGCACTCGTCTACGAGGTCACGTGGACGCGAGTGCTCGCCATGACGCTGGGGCCGACGACGTATGCGTTCAGCGCCATGCTGGTCGCATTTATCACGGGGCTGGCGATCGGATCGACAGTGGGGGCGACGCTCGTGCCACGAACGCGGCAACCCGGCGTGTGGCTTGGCGTCGCAATGATCGCCAGCGCCGCGGCAGCCTTGCTCGCCTCCGCGCGGGTCGATTACCTGCCGCTGACCATCGCGGCCACCGCCGGTCGCGCTGATGCCAGCTTCGGCTCGGTATTTGCGCTCGACCTCGGCATCGCGATCGCAATGCAGCTTCCGATGACCATCGCGCTCGGCGCGACCTTTCCGTTCGCGATCGCGGTGGCATCCGGCACGACGGAGGCTGAAGCAGGCGCCGCTGCGACCATCTATGCCGCCAATACCGCCGGCGCAATTGCCGGAGCGCTCGCCGGCAGCTTCATCCTGATTCCGCGGCTGGGGCTGCAGACGTCGCTGCAGATCGCATCGATTCTCGCCACCGTGACCGGTTGGTTCGTCGCCTGGCATTTCGCGGCCAGGGTCCCGCACCGCCGCGGTCGGGGACCACGAGTGCGATCGTGGTCGTCAACGGTCGCTCTGGCCGTAATCGCATTCGCGCTGATGGCGCCACAGTGGAATCACACGCGGCTCGTCAGCGGCGCGTACCGGCTGGCGCCCGTCCTGGCCGCGCGCGATCTCGAAACGGCACTTGATACAGGTGACCTTATTTATTACCGCGAGGGCGCCGCGGGCACAGTATCCGTGCGGCAACTGATCGGCGTGCGATCGCTGGCAATCGATGGAAAGGTTGACGCGTCGAACGGCTCAGACATGCTCACGCAGAAACTTCTCGCGCACCTGCCGCTCCTGCTCCACGAGAATCCACGGAGCGTCTACATCATCGGGCTCGGCAGCGGCGTGACGCTTGGAGCGGCGCTCACGCATCCCATCGACCGCGCGGTGGTGTCCGAGATTTCTCCGGAAGTGGTTGCGGCGTCGAATGCGTTCGCGGCCGAGAATCACGACGCCCTTCGGGATCGACGAACGCAGCTCATTGTCGGCGACGGCCGGTCCCATCTGGTGCTCTCCGACGAGCAGTACGACGTCATCATCTCGGAGCCGTCGAACCCGTGGATGGCCGGCGTCTCGACGCTGTTCACACGCGAGTTCTTCGCGGCGGCGCGCGGCCGCCTTCGACCCGGCGGCATCCTGTGCCAGTGGGCGCACACCTATAACATCACCGACGCCGACCTTCGCTCCATCGTCGCTACTTTTCTCTCAGAGTTTCCGGAAGGCAGCGCCTGGCTTGTCGGCGAGTCGGATCTCCTCCTGATTGGCTCGTCGAGTCCGATACGCGCGCTCGATACCGGTGTCGCATACGCCTGGGCGCGACCCGGTGTGGCAGCGGATCTCGCGGACGCTGACGTTCGTAATCCGTTCAGCGTCCTCACACTGTTCGTGGCGCGCGGCGGGGAGCTCCGCGAGTACGCCGGCAACGCGGCTCTCCAGTCTGACGACCGGCTGGCGCTCGAATACTCCGCGCCGCGTGCGATCTACGGCCGTTATCAGAACGCGAACATCGAGCGCCTGCGCGCGGCGGCTGCCAGAGCGCACGCGCCGCCGGCAGTCGCGGCGATCAAGGCGAATGCGACCGCCGACAGCTGGCGCGACCGTGCCGCGATGCAGATGAGGGCCGACGCGCAGGAGCTGGCGTACCAGGATTACCTGGAGGCCTTGCGGATCTCGCCCGAGGATGCGACGGTCCTCGCGGGATACGTCGGCGCCGCCGCGGCGAGCAGCCATCTCGATGAGGCGGAGCGTTTTCTGAGGAATCAGATCGCGCGAAAGGATTCGGCGGTCGCCGAGGTGGAGCTGTCGCGGCTGCTCGCCGCTCGCGGAGATTTGAAGAGCGCTGTCGCTGCCGCACAGCGCGGCGCGGCGCTCGATCCGTCGAGCGATCGGGCGCTTGAGCAGTTGGTGTCGGTGCTTGCGGACGACCGCAACGATCCTGCGCTCGAACAGCTCACCGCGCTGCTCGTGCGCACCGGTGCGACACGTCCCGTGACGCTCTACGCTCAGATGCGCCTCGCGCAGCTTCGTGGGCGCGTCGAGCAGGCCGCCGTCTTCGGCGAGCGCTTGACGGCGAGCGGTGCCGACGCGGAAAACGCCGCGCGCAATTACAACCTGCTCGGGATCGCCTACGACTCGATGGGGAACCACGACCGCGCGCGACAGGCGTTCGAGGCGTCGCTGAAGATTGCGCCTCGCGCACCGGCGGTGCTGATGAATTTAGGATTGAGCGAGCTGCGAGCGGGCAATCCCGTCGTAGCCGAGAAGCGGTTCAGCGAGGCGTTATTCCTGTACCCCACTCTCACGGCCGCGCGCGACGGCCTTGCGCAGGCGCGCGCGCAACAGGCCAAGTAGGGCGAGTAGGGCGGGTGGGGCAAGTAGGGCGAGTAGGGCAAGTGGGGCGGGTGCCG